>Ga0209181_10000454_pt1 | contig 76216 bp, 71 predicted proteins | sample MAT05_FD_187208 | JGI IMG/M metagenome (GOLD analysis project Ga0209181, IMG submission 187208) | Freshwater microbial communities from Lake Fryxell liftoff mats and glacier meltwater in Antarctica - MAT-05 (SPAdes) (version 2) | ecosystem: Environmental > Aquatic > Freshwater > Ice > Liftoff... | reverse complement strand
TGTCCACTGAAATACAACACCCGCAGGAGTGCCCGTAAAGTTTACAGGAGCTGTGGGTGCGTTCTGGCAAACTACCTGATTAGGTATTGTATTTACTGCTGGTGTTGGGTTAACTGTGATGGTAAAGGCTGTTGTAGGTCCGGTACAAACAGAAGATACGGTGTAGTTTAAAACTACCTGGCCATTACCTGATTGTATGTTAGTAGTAACCACACCGGCAGTTACACCGCCTGTGTATGATGTACCACCAGCTCCGCCGCCACCGGCTCCTTTATCATTACCTGAGCAACCTGCAGTTCCTGCAGAACCGCCTCCTCCTCCGCCGCCGCCGAGCTGGCCACCGCCACCACCGCCACCGCCGGGTACGCTTCCGAAATTAAAGCAGCAGCAAGCCTGGCCTGCTCCGCCATCACCGCCAGCTGCGCCTGAAGCAGCTAAACCAGGTGCTCCAAGGAAGCCTGCGCAACCAATTCCAGGTGCACCAAGAGAAGTTCCTATTGCTCCAAATCCACCACCAGCTACACCGCCTGATGTTGGTGAATCGCCTCCGTTAACACCATTGCCATCTCCATTACCACCTGCGCCACCTGCGCCGGGTGTACCGCTGCTGCCTTCGCAACCACCACGGCCACCACCACCACCACCAGAAGCTGTTAATATACGGTCTGCTGTTGCAGCTCCTGGGAATCTTACATCACTGGCTCCACCACCGCCACCGGCGTTGGCATTGCCGCCTGCTGCACCTCCATTAAATCCTGCTGTAGGGGTACCACCGGCACCACCTACAAATATGTTTAATACCTGGCCGGCTGTTACCGCCAAAGAACCTGTTGTTCTTGAGCCTCTTCCGCCAGCTCCACCGGCAACAGTGCCAGCGCCATTGGTACCGGTTGCACCTGCACCACCTTCTGCACCAAGTGCAGTAAAGTTGATAGAAGTTACACCTGCAGGTACCGTAAAGGTTTGTGCACCACCGGTGAAGTTAAAGGTTGTTGTAGTTGGTGTAACCAACGCTAGGGTTGGTGTTACTAAAATTGTAGCCACAACCGGTGCTGCTGTAGCATTGGTTGCTGTAAAGCTTGGAATATTTCCAGCTCCACTGGCTCCAAGGCCAATAGAAGTTGTATTGTTTGTCCATGTAAAAGTTGTACCAGGTGTTGGACTTGTAAAGTTTACAGCCGCTGTTGGAGAACCATTACAAACCGTCTGGTTTGCTACAGGATTAACACTAGTACAACCCGCAGGGGCATTATAAGTTACTGTATTATCAGTACTGGTTGAAGCTGTGTTAGGAATAGACGAAGCATTTACACAAACACCAGCAGCTATAGAAGCCATTACTGTTCCGGTTCCAGTCATACCGGTTACAGCCACATTATAGGTAGTAGGACCGCCAGTAACTGTTGCGGTAGTTGCTCCTGCTGTACCGCTAACTGTAACATCGCCGGTTGCAAAGCCTGTTACTGGTTCGCTAAACACGGCTGTAAAGTTAATGGGCGATGCTCCGGTAGGATCAGCCTGAGCTGCAGCCTGATTAATAGTTACAGACGGCGAAGCGGCTGCGCAAATAGGAGCATTCACATCAATCTGATAACTTGCAGTTTGTCCACCGGTTATATTGGTTACTAAGAAATTTATAGTAGCATTTGCCGGGGCATTAAATGACCACACAATCGGAGTAGTCGTTGCACTTGAACCCGGATCACCGAGGTAGTTAGCACATAAATTAGCTAGATTAACTGCACCATTGTATGCGGTAACAAAACTTTGGTTGGCAGCTAAATTGGTGAAAGTAACTGTAACGCATTGTACCGCTGCTACAGGATTGGTCCATGTATGAACTTTATATTGGAATGTACCAGCAAATGGTGTACCACAAGGGCCAGGAACGGCACAGGTAGATGCCACACCATCTCTGAATGATCTTGTACTGGTGCTAGGGTCTGCGGCAGAAACATTACCCACAAATGTGGTACAAACTCCCGGAGGAGTAGTAGTGAATGTAACTGTATTATCTGTACTTGTAGAAGCGTTATTAGGATCTAAAGCAGCGTTGGTACAAACACCGGCTGCAATGGAAGCTATCACTGTTCCGGTTGTTGTCATACCCGTAACAGCTACATTAAATGTAGTTGGGCCACCCGTAACCGTGCCTGTTGTTGCGCCAGCCGTACCACCTATCGTAACATCACCTGTTGCAAATCCAACAACTGCCTCACTAAATACCACTGTAAAATTTATTGGAGCAGTAGAAGTAGGATCGGTTTGTGCCGCGGCCTGGTTAATTGTTACCAAAGGACCTGCTAAAATACAAGCCGGTGGTAAGGCAAACGATACTGTCTGATCATTAATACTTGTGGTAGATCCTTCTGCAGCACCAAATCCCATACCTCTTCTGGCAAAAGCTCTCCAGATAGCACAAGCGTGGCTTGCGGCGTATAAGGTTGTATCAGCTCTCAAAATTGCATTGCGGGCACTGATAAAACCAGGCTGGCATTGCTGAGTCCTGAGGCCTTCCATCATTAAACGCATTGCTACCACATTACCACCGGTACCGGCGAAATTATAAATATTAGGATCAATACCTGTTGTGCTCGGGTCATTAATTAATTCCCAGGTCATTTCCCATAATGCAGAACAAAAAACCCAACCTACTCCATGCGGAATAGCCTGACCTGGTAAGGTTGCGTAGGTAGCATTATTTACAGCAAAATCAGTGCAATACCTTTGCGGCCTGATACCAGGACCATTATTTGGCTGATTGAGGGCGTAAGTACCAATACCTCTTGGAGCATTGAACCCATTGGCAGGTAATGATGTAGCCCAATTTTGTGTAAGCATTAAACCAATATAATCACTCCATCCTTCTCCAGCCTGTTCAGCATTGCCTAAACAACCTGTACCACCTGGGTTAGAACGGTTACTTACACCATGTCCTAATTCATGAAGAATGATTCCATTATCAACATCACCATCCCTATCAGGTGTTGGAGCATTCCATAAGAACATCTGCATTCTTCCGCTACCACCATCTGCCGGGGTACTAAAATTTGCGTTATTGACGCCACTTGCATCCTGAGCCTCAGCATTTACATGGTCATTTCCTGCACCACCACGTCCAAGATTATCATCCTGAAAATTCTTGCCCGCTTCGGTAAAACCATAAGCGTATAATATATCATGCGCTATATTATTCCAATAAAACAGGTTAGTTATATTCCACCGTTGATTTGGTATGGCAACTGTATTAACTGTTGGTTCCTGCGTAAAGTCAGGAACAAAATCAAAAGTTAAGTTAGGAAAAGCTGTTTGCGAGCTTGCCGACTTGGCAATAGAACCAGTGTTAGCTGGTGCAGTACGGTCTTCATAGGCCCATACATTATTACTGCGGCTGTAATCATAATCAGCAGCAGCAGCACCAGTATGCCATCTTAATGTAACTGCATTTGCAACAACACCCGGGTTCGTCCATGGGTCTGTGCGTAAAGCGGGGGCACCACCCGGATGTAGGGGGCTTTCTGCAGGAAACGGAACTACCCTATAAGTTGCAGTAGTTACCAAAGATGGGTCGTCAGTTTTTTTAAAATCGAAAAAATTCTTAATTTCTTTATTGGTGGCATTTGATAAAGACTTTCCATATTCAAATGCAGGATAGTTTATAGAAGGATTTTCATTTGGTACACCCCAGTTGTCATAATCGGTATAATTATCCATACCTAAAATGCTGTTATCTGTAGCATTTACTCTTACCATCCAGTAATCGGAAGTTGTTTTAGGTATTATATATACCTGCCAGGCCAAACTGTATGTATTAGTTAACTCATTTGGAACCCAGGTTAACTGAGCTGTAATATTTTCACGGGAAACACCCATATTACCGAATTCAACAAACCGGCCTTCATCTTTCCTGTTAATGGAAATAGCCATTTGCGAAGCCCGGAAACCTCGATCTGATAGAGCAGATTGAACAGCAGATTCTGCTGTAACCGAAGGCAAGCCAGAGGGAACGTTAATTGATTTTTCAATGTTCGGATCAAGTTTACCGAAATTAGAAAGCAATTTGCCGTTGCGAAAAGAAAGCGCCAGTATCTGGTTATACACCGGGATACTTTTGTAAGTTTGCTGAAGGGATACGTAACGTATACCTGTAGTAATATCTTCGTAAGTATAAAATACTTTCGAATTACTAATTAAGTCAGTGGAATAACCCACTGCATCGTTTGAACTGCCCAACTGACTGGCCAGCTTCAAAGCTAAATCACTTTCCGCCTGACTTACATTTTGTGCTTTTGTAAAAAAAACACTTAACAGCGTAAGGACTACTAAGGGGATAATTTTTCTCATAAAAATTATTTAATTGGTTAATTGAATTCAAATGATGGTTTGATAAGATATAAGAATATACTGCAGAAAAAAAATGTTGGTTATTAAGAAGGATATTCTTTCACTGATATGATAAAAGCAAAAAAAAGCTGATGCTTTATAATAAGCAGTATTTTTAATGCACAATAATACAGAAAAAAAATTGAGTTAAAAAAAATTTTTAACAAATATTTCTACATAAGTGACAACCTCTTAATCTGTGTTTAGTCAAATGTTATGACTTTTCGGTCAATCTCTTAACAAATTAAATTATTGGCTACTTCTATAATTTAACAAACCTCTGTGGATAAGTTTTCTTAATTTTACGCTTTATTATTTATTTTAATTTACTGGGGCTGACCGGTTTTGACAGCATAGATCTTTGTAAGTGTAAGCATGTACTGCGTTGCGTAATTAGCAGTTTAATCTGAATGCGAAAATTTTATATGGCAATACTCAGTATGCCATGGCTGCTTAATCGATAGATTAGCACCCATTAGGGCCGTTGAACGGGTTGTTCTGTTACCAAGTTCTTCCGCCGACTCAAAACAAAAACGGAATGCTGCGGTGGAATGATGTGACCATTGCTTAAGATCATCCATCTAAGGAAAGAATTGGTTTGTTATGCTCCTGCTCTTTCACTACAATCAATGCATAAATAAACATGTAGAAAGCTTACGGCGAATATGTTTGGACCAGGGTTCGATTCCCTGCAGCTCCACTTTTACAAACAATTAATTGGTTTTAAAAAAAAATCCTGCATTTGCAGGATTTTTTTTATTAAACCAATTTGCTCTTGTTTAAAATTTATTTGTTGACCATATTATTTTTGCACTTGGTTTTGTAACGGAAGCTGTTTCTTCTTCAGTTATGTATATTTTGGTTGGTTTAAATTCAGATGCTGCTTCAAAAGATGCTTTTGATTTGTCTGATAGCCAACCTTCATTACTGTTGATCTGCCCCAGGTTCTTAACCATTTTGTTATTAGCATTCATCCATACGATATACGCTTTTTTTGTTGCAGGTTCAAATTTGTTATCAGCTTCCAGTTCTCTTAAGTTTATCTGAATTACATAATTGCTGTTTACATCCCTTTTTATCTGCACCTGACCTTTGGCTTCCCCAGGAACTACAACTGCTGCTTCCGCAGTTGCTGTTGGCACCTGCGTTTCGGCCTTGGCTGTTGCAACAGATTTTTTAGCACAAGAGACAACCAATAACATGGTAAAGATTGCTATTACTCCTAAAAGAATATTTTTAGTGTGGTTGTTGTTTTTATTTGTTTTCATTTTTGTTTTTTTAAATTAGTGATTTTTCGTTGATGCAAAGGTGGCTGCTTTTTAGAAACGAGTCGTTACAGAATTACTGCAATACATTACATGATTCACAGCTTTAGGGTTATAAGAATTAAAAGCACTGCTAAATCTCTGGTGCAACTGGTTAAATACTTAGTTCAGGTATCGTCTCAATGTCCATGCAATAGTTTCGTGTTGTTCCATAAGGCCGGTTAGAAAATCGGCTGTGCCAGCATCTTTATTTTTTTCGGCGGCTTCATCCACATCTTTGCGTAGCATTACGATAACCGCTTCATGATCTTTCAGTAATTCGGCCAGCAAATCTTTTGAAGCAGCATATTTACCCGGGCTTTCTTTTATAGAAGATAGTGTTGAAAACTCCTGCATGGTGCCAATTGTTTTATGGCCCAACTTTCCAATGCGTTCTGCAATTTCATCAATCGATTCTTCCAGTTGATTATATTGGGCTTCAAATAATTTGTGTAGCTCCATAAAGCTTTCACCTGCAACATTCCAATGAAATTTCCTGGTTTTAATGTAAAGTGTCATTTCATTTGCTAAAACTTTTGAAAGTATGTCTGCACTACTTTTTAAATTTTTTTCTGAAATACCGATATTAATTTTCATGAGTTTAAATTTTTGATGATAATATTTATAATTCTAAAAAATAAAGCGCTGACAAATATCAGCGCTGATGTTATATAAATTGATATTTAAGGAGTGAATTCATTCCTGATTTTCCTGTACTTTATTTCTTCTGAATAAGGTTTGAAAAATGCTGCTCCCTGCAGATTTTATATCATCTGCATTCTTAACAACCTTATTGGCAACGGTCATTTCTACAATAATTCCTAATAGTTTTTTGAAAGGATTGATCGTTTTACCTATCACAAGTTTTTTAGCCAAAATTCCCGTGGTTAGGCCAATTGCTGCGTTTAAAACATCTGTCTTTAAACCGGGTGCAGCAACAGCTTCTTTCAACGATCCTTTTAAAATGTTAACCAGTTTAAACCCTTCCCTGGTTTTGTAAAACTGTTCTTTTAGTAAAATAAATTCACTGGCCTGCTGCAACTCTAATTCTTTAATAGCTGCTTTTAATTCTTCGGATGTAGTAATTGGTTGCATAAAATATCAGTTGAACAATTGCTTGATGATAGTATTGTTTACACGGGCTTTAAGAGCGGTATGTGCAATCAGCATAATAACTGAAGCAAGCGCATAAAAACCCGCTACAATAAGAAACCCATAATAGTTTTTACCCAGCAAATCTCCAATCCATAGCGCCAACGCTATATTAATCGTAAAAGCAAAAAATGAAACAAGTAAAATAAATAACGACCGGGAAAAAAGGGTAGAACTAACATCGGCTGTTTTAGCAAGGGCTTTAAGTCTCAATAATTCAAAACTTGTTTTGCCATAGGACTCTACTTTTTCCAGTAGTGGTTCAATCAGGTTTGTATGAGTTTCCATTTTTATAATTTAAATTATAACAGCCGGAAAATATTTCCGGCTGTTAAAAGCTGTTCCGGTTAAAGTGCAGACTGATTAACTTGTTTTAAGTTTCTCAATGATCGTTTTGCCATTCTCAGCAAAGTCATTTGTCTGTTTTTTAACGTCTTCAACTTCTTTTCTAAATTTGTCAACAATTGTATCAAATTTTTCTTTTACAGCATCTGTAAGTTCATTGCCTTTTGAAGAAATTTTTCTTCTTGTTTCACTGCCTTTATCAGGTGCAAAAAGAATTCCGATAAGACTGCCAACTGCTGCGCCCAATAATAATGCGCTTACTAATTTTCCACCGTTTGAGTTTCCCATGTTGTTTGATTTTATAGTTTAAAATAATTTTTACGTCACAGAGACTTGCGACCTTGAATAACCCTTATTAAAACGGCTATTACCGCTATTACCAAAAGAATGTGTATAATGCCACCGGCCGCAAATCCTAAAAATCCAATAGCCCATATAATAATTAATATTACGGCTATTGTGTAGAGTAGATTTCCCATTTTAATTTTTTTAAATTGTGAAGTTGAATTTGAATTAACAATGATAAATTGTATGCCATTTTTAATTCCATTTATTTAGATAAAAAATACTATTTACATTTCCGAAATAATCTTATGTATCTCCGCTTTTGTTCTGCCAAGCTTCGTTTGCAAGCGGGTCAGCATTTCATCCTGCTTACCCTGAATGAAAAGTAAATCACTGTCGGTAAGCATTCCAAATTTCTCTTTCAGTTTTCCTTTTATTTCGCTCCAGTTTCCTCTTAATTCTGTCATGTTATTCATGATTAATTGTCTTTGTTTTCATTATTTTTTCACTAAACAAAGGTCAGTTTATTTTAAGTTCTGAATATTACAAAATCATCAGAAAAACTTGTATCATTCACACATTTTTAAGTTTTATTTTATACTATCTTTTTCATTTTTTAAAATATTTGATTTCTTTATTTTTTTCTTTTTTTGTAATTCAGCTTTCTTTTTTGCCTCAGCTTTTTTCTGCTTTTTAAAATAACCCCTCAATAAAAAACTATTCTTAACTGCATCCATATTATCGCTTAACCCTTTGGTACCAGCCTGCAGGTTGCTCATGGTAGAGTCGAGTTTACTTGATAAAGCGCCATTGTTAAGATTTTGAGTAAAAATGGCAAATTCATTGGTACTTGTCTGTAGATTCGTCAATGTACCCTTTATACTATTTGAAAAACCTTCATCAGATATTAGCCTGGCTAATGCACCATTTCCGTTGTTTATTTTATAAGTTACCTGTGCAAGTTGTGCCGTAATGATACCTGCATTATCAACACTGGTTTTTAAACTATTCATCACATCCGCCATTTCAACAGCACTTTTTGAACCAATGAGCGCATTGTTACCTACTGTGCCGGCATTACCATTGCCCGGCGATATGGTTAGTACTTTATCGCCCATTAAGCCATCAGAACCTATGCTGGCAATTGCATCTGTTTTAATAAATTTTTGTACTTTGTTTTTTATAACCAGTTCAACCAATACAGAAGTATCAGTTATCAATTCTATAGCGTGAACCGTTCCAACATTGATGCCCGAAAAACGTACATTATTACCTTCTTTTAAACCACTTACCGTTTTAAACTGTGTCTTTAATTTAAAAGTAGAGCCAAATAAATTTTTCTGCTTGCCAACAAAATAAATAGTGCCGGTAAACAATACCAGGCCAATTATTACAAACATGCCCAGTTTCCATGTAAAGCCAGATTCCTTATTCATAATTTTAATTTTATTAAATGATCAAATAAAAAACGAACGTACCCATTCGTCTTCGCTTTTTTCCAGTGTTTCGTAACTGCCCTCGGCATGTATGATACCTTCTTTTAAAATTACCAGCCTGTCACCTGTTAATTTTGCACAGGCCATATCATGTGTAATGATGATAGACGTTGTTTTATTTTTTTTCTGAATAGCCAATATCAGTTCGCTTATCTCTCTTGATGTTATTGTATCCAGTCCTGTTGTTGGTTCATCATACAATATGATCTCTGGTTTTAAAATAAGTGTACGAGCCAGTCCTATACGTTTACGCATACCGCCAGATAATTCTGATGGCATCTTGTCAACGGCCTCTGCAAGGCCGACACTATCTAAAGGTTCCATAATTGCGGCTTCAACTTCTACATTTGTTAATTTATTATGATGTCTCTTTAGCGGGAAAGCCAGGTTTTCTCTCACCGTCATAGAATCGTAGAGTGCAGAATTTTGAAAAAGAAAACCAATACGAACCCGTATTGCATTCAATTGGGTATTATCCAGAGAAGTAATATCTGTGTCAAATACTTTTATTTCGCCTTTATCTGCAGTAACCAAACCAACCAGGCATTTAATTAAAATTGATTTACCCGAGCCGGATTTGCCCAGCACCACCAGGTTCTCTCCTTTATTTACTTCCAGGTTTACACCACACAATACATGATTATCCTTGCCAAAAGATTTATAAAGGCCTTGTATGCTGATAACAGGAGCCTTATTCTCTGTTTTATTTTGTTTATCAGTTTTTATTTCGTGTGTTATCATGATTTAAAAGAAAAGATCTGTTATCTGAACTGCCAGCATATCAATAATAAAAATTGTTAGCGAGGCTGCAACTACAGCAGAGTTAGCTGCCTTACCAACACTTTCGGTACCATTGGCTGCAGTATATCCTTTGTAGCAACCAATTAAACCAATAAAAAATCCAAAGAAAAAAGTTTTAATGGTTGCAGGTATGATGTCTAAAAAATCAAGTGAGTCCAGCACCTGCTGTAAATAACGGAACAGGTTTAAATCGCTGTGGATATTTACACCTACATAACCACCATAAATACCAATAGCATCTGCAAATACAACCAATACCGGAATCATGAGTGTGGTTGCCAGTATACGTGTAACAACCAGGTATTTGAAAGGATTGATTGCTGATACTTCCATCGCATCTATTTGCTCGGTAACTTTCATAGATCCCAACTCTGCACCAATACCTGATGCAATTTTACCGGCACATATTAATGCTGTAATTACCGGCGCAATTTCCCTTACAAGCGAAAGCGCAACCATGCCAGGCAACCATGATTCGGCTCCAAACTCTGCCAGGGTAGGGCGGGATTGCAATGTAAGCACCAGACCCATAATAAAACCGGTAATGCCAACCAGCGGCAGCGACTTGTACCCTATAATATAACATTGCCTCAGCAATTCCTTTATTTCAAAAGGCGGTTTTAAAATTTCTTTAAAAAACCGGAGTGTAAACAGGGTTATATTTCCACAATCTGTAAATAAATTTTTTAGAGCAACAACCAATTTTATATTTTTTTAGTTTTTTATTAGATCAGAAATTCAGGATATTTTATTTTGTGAAACGATAATAAAACCACGCTACCCATCGCTGTGGAAAAAAACGCACAACACCCGATAATAATTTTGACAATGTGCCGGGAACAATAATCATTTTTCCATGAAGTGTTTTTTTTACGGCAACCTCTCCAACTTTTTTTACCGGAACTGCCATTTTCATGCCAAGGCTTCCTAATTTTTCTTTAGTGTATTTTTCAATAGAAGGTTTAGTGAAGACAGGCCCGGGGCAAAGGCAGCTCACACTTATATTTTTATCTTTTAACTGGTATCGTAAAGAATAGCTGAATGAAACAACTGCAGCCTTAGTGGCTGCGTATAAATTTTTAATCGGTATAGGAGCAAAGCCCGCCATGCTGGCTACATTTAAAATATATGACGGATAATTGTTTTCCAGCAAAGGCAATAATGTTAAAGTAAGTGCCATTACAGATTCAATATTAAGCCTCACCATGTACCGAAGCGAATCTAACGGAAGCGCTAAATAATCATGCTCTCCGCCAAGGCCGGCAACATTGCAAAGCATTTTTAAGCGGATGTTTTTGCCGGTACACCATGTTGCTATTTCGGTAGCTGTACTTTCAAATGCAAGATCTTTTGCCAGTATTTCTACATGAATGGGGTAGGCTGCTTCCAGTTTATTTTTGGCTGCAATGAGGCTGTCTTTATTGCGTGCAACCAAAATCAGGTTATAATTACGTTTTGCCAATGCTTCTGCTATAGAGTAACCAATACCTTTGCTGCCGCCTGCTATTAAGGCATATGGTAATGTGCTGTAAGACTTCGTGTTTAATAAATTAGTGGGCATAGGGGTTGTAATAGACATGCCATCTGCATATATAAAGTTTAACAGCACGCTAAAAAATAAAATCAACATTTTCATACTTACTTATATCAGGTAAACCAACCAGGTTTTTTTTATACCGATTATACTCCGTGATTAGTCCAATCGGTACCTGCCTGCCGCAGGCAGGTTTACCAAATCCCTTCACACTAAGCCGTTGCACATAATTTCGGCCAGCACACATTGGCCTGTAATGAAATTATATTTGGTATTATAATCTGTTTTACCGCTGTTCACTGTAGCAAATTCGTGCCAACCTGCATAGCCGGCAATAAAGATTTTCAGTTTCTGTATCAAATAAATTTTTGCTTCTCCATGCTTTTAAAAAAGTACTGTGTAACAGCATTTCTGCTTTTTCTTCTTCCTTTACCCATTTCATTATCATACCAATAAGTTTGGAAGCATACCTGTCGTATAATCCAGAAAAACAATCCTGGCCACTCTTATGCAGGCCGGATATCAGTTCTATTTCTGAAATATTTATGTATGCCACTACTTTCATATACTAAAACGGCAATTCTCGGTATAAACATTAACAGGCAAGGCCAGCAGATGCAAAAAAATATGATGGCTTATCATATTGTTAGTGATAACAAAAAAACAGTTTCTTCTTTTGCAAGTACGCTGTGTGCAATACCCTCCTGTAAAACCAACATTTGGCCAGCGTATAAAGTGATTGTTTGATCAGTCGTTGTAAACTCCATTTCTCCCTCAATAACCTGCACCGTTATTGTTCCGGTTGCCTTGTGGGCCTTCATTTCGGCACCCTTGTGCAACACAATAAGCACCATACGCATAACCAGCGACTTGAAGATAGTTATGGCATTGCGGTCAGTTTTATTCCATTGAATTTCTTCTTTTATTTGTGCAATAAAGAAGTTAAGGTCAATTGTAACCAACGGTGCATCCAGCTTGCGCTGCCCCTGCGGACGATTGTGTGTGGCATCAGTAAATATTTCCTCCATAATGCATTTAGTTTTTAACTACCGCTTTAGCAATTAGAAGCCCTCCCCAAAAAGCTTTTTTACAGGTCAATGGAGAATCTTTATCTGAGCTTAAAAAATCAGTTTTTTTAATTACCAATGGCGGTCCGATATTGGTAGCCGGTTCTTTTGTTTTGTTTGCAGAAGAAGAACCAACGAAAAAAAACAGCACTATTGCTGCAAAAATCTGCAGTATATATGCCATGCTTATTTTCTTCAATGTCTTTATGTTTTCTTTTATTTTCATCAATACAAATATTTTTAAAGAACATGAATAGCATGTGCTGCAACAACTCCATAGTGTAATTGGCTTTACACGTGCATGTTTTTCATGGAACTGAAAAGGCCAAAAGCCTGTAACAGCCAGATAATAACCAGTACCACCACCACCACGTTGAGGATACTTTTGATTTTGCCATCCATGGGGATGTAGGCGTTTACAAGCCAAAGAATAACTCCAACAACAACCAACACGAGTAAAATAGTAAGTATAGGCATAATAATTATTTTAAAATGATAATAGCAAAAGTCAGTCCGTTTGCCTTTTACGCTGTTACATAAACCTGATAATTATTTATATCATTCACACATCATCAACTGCTATTTTAACACTTTGCATCATTATAACTTTTTACTTTATTGAGCTGTAAGTGTCTGTGGCACTGCTTTCGAAAAAGGGAAGATAGCCATCCACACTATTTTATTTTGTTTGAAGTGTGAATGTTACAAGGCATTGCCATCATTGTGTAATGCTCCCCCGCCATTATCGGCAGACCTTTGCTTCCTGATAATTTTATCAAACCTTAAAACAATAATTATGAAAACAAAACGGACAATTTTATTGATCACCGCATTCGCCGCCCTCTCATTGGCAGCGTTTTTAGGCGGTTGCAAAAAGGATGACTTTGTACAGGTTGATGGCGTTTGCCCCATTGTAGTATCAACCAGTCCGGCAAACCTGGAAACCGGTGTAGCTCTTAATAAAGTAATTACAGTAACCTTTAATGAAAAAATGAACCCTGCTACCATTACGCAGACATCAATCATTATACAGGCTGGCGGTGTTGCAGTTTTGGGAACTTTAACCTACAGTGGTTTCACTGCTACTCTTACACCTTCGGCCCCGCTTACCATTAACACTACTTATACAGGCAGGGTTACAACAGCTGTTAAAGATGAAAACGGAAATGCGTTGCAGACAGATTACATCTGGACTTTTAGTACCGGTAACACATTATCGCCGTTAGTTATTACTACAGATCCGGCTAACAATGCCACAGGCGTAGCACTTAACAAAACGGTTACTGCTACATTCAATATGCCCATGAATCCTTTAACCATTAATGCAACAACATTTAAGTTAATGCAGGGAACAACGGCAGTTGCAGGTATTGTTACTTACAGCGGTAATACCGCATCTTTTACGCCAGCAGCAGCACTTGCAATTAATACATTGTACACAGCAACCATTTCAACTGGGGCTAAAAATACAGTTGGCACCAGCCTGGCGGCTGATTATGGATGGTCGTTTACAACGGGCTCGCTCACAGCACCTGCAGTAATATCAACCGATCCTGCAAATAACGCAACGGGCGTGATATTGAACAAAGTGATTAGTGCAACTTTTAGTGAAATCATGAATCCACTAACTATCAATGCAACGTCTTTTACAGTAATGCAGGGTTCAACAGTAATTGCAGGAACAGTAACTTATTCAGGCACTACCGCTTTCTTTACGCCTACCATTAATCTTTTGCCGGGTGTAGTTTATACAGCAACCATTACCACAGGTGCAAGAAATCCGGCGGGTACGGCACTGGCAAATAATTATGTGTGGACATTCACAACTGGTACAGCTGTTTCGCCTGCGGTAATTTCAACTGATCCTGCAAACAACGCAACCGGTGTAGCACTAAATAAAATTGTTGCTGCAACTTTTAATATGGCCATGGATCCGTTAACCATCAATGCCACCACTTTTACTGTTAAGCAGGGAGCAACTACCGTTTTAGGTACGGTTACTTATAGTGGTTCTACAGCGTCATTTACCCCAACGGCAGCATTTGCCGCCAATACCATTTATACAGCAACTATTACCACCGGTGCTAAAAATGTAGCCGGTACAGCATTGGCAGCTAATTATGTATGGTCTTTCACTACCGGGTCTAATCTGGCGCCTACAGTGATTTCTACCGATCCTACGAGTAACGCAGTTAATGTACCGCTTAGTAAAATAATCACAGCTACTTTCAGTACGCCTATGGATCCGCTCACGATTAATTTCACTACGTTTACCTTAAGCAGGGCAGGCACACCTGTAGCCGGAACTGTTACTTACATTGGTTCTACAGCATCTTTTACACCCGCTGCTAATCTAGTAATTAATTCTACTTATACAGCTACCATTACAACCGGTGCTAAAAATCTTGCAGGTACTCCACTGGCAAATAATTATGTGTGGAACTTTAATACTGGCACCACTCCCGGTCCTGGTCCTGTTGTGCTTGGAACAGCAGACCGTTTCGGAATTTTAGCAGGTGTAGGCGTTAGTAACAATGCCGGGCCGAGTGTAATTAATAATATGGATGTTGGTATTTATCCCGGTGTCCGTTCTTCAGTTACCGGATTCCCCCCTGCCACTATTGTGAATGGAGCGATATACGCATCTGATGATATTGCACCTCCGGGCACACCAGCTATGTTGTTACAGGCCAAGACAGATCTTACCAATGCATATCTTGCCGCTGAAGCTGCAGTTTCTCCAGCACCCATAACCGTATCAGGCGACCAGGGTGGTAAAACACTTGCACCCGGTATTTATAAATCAACTTCTACGCTTTCTGTAGCTTCCGGTAATCTTACACTTGATGCACAAGGCGATGTAAATGCTGTTTGGATATTTCAGATTGCATCAGGCTTTACAACCGTGGGCGGTGCTGGTGGAAGTATTATCCTTGCAGGAGGTGCACAGGCAAAAAATATTTACTGGCAAACCGGCAGCTCAGCAGTTATAGGAGACTTTACTTCATTCCAGGGAAATATACTTGCCTTAACATCTATCACTATGAATTCAAATGCAACTGCAGTTGGACGAATGCTTGCCAGGAATGGTGCAGTAGTTATGACCAGTACAAACATCATCATTAAGCCTTAAATTAAAAACTATGAAATTGAAAAATAATTTTAAAACAGCATCACGCAAAGCGTGGTGCTCTTACAGCCTCTTCATTAAAAGCCTTATCGTTGGTGCTTTTATCTTAACAGGTATTCAATCATCTGCGCAGGTGCAGCAATATGCTAAACCATCCTGGTATTTTGGTGCCGTAGGCGCTGCCAACATTAATTTTTTTGATGGAAGCACCAGGCAGCTAAATGCCGAATTTACATCACCTGCAACTTTTCATAAGGGAAGAGGTGTTGGTATGTATGTTGGTGGATTGATTCAATACCGCCCCGCCACTTCTGTATTAGGTTTTATGCTGCAAGGCGGATACGACAGCCGCCGAGGAAAATTTGAGCAGCAAACAACTGCCTGTAATTGTCCGGCAGACCTGAAAACCAATTTGAGTTATGTTACATTAGAACCCAGCTTATTATTAGCTCCTTTTAAAAATGGTTTTTATATTTATGCAGGACCACGTATGGCTTTCACAACAGAAAAATCATTCACTTACAAACAGGGTATTAACCCTGCTGTTCCAAACCAAACCCCGCCGGCCGATGTAGTGGGCGAGATAAACAATACACAAATAACACGTATCTCTGGTCAGGTAGGTATGGGATATGATTTTATGATGGGTTCATCTACCAGCAAAAGTAAATTTGTTGTTTCACCTTTCGTTTCTTATCACCCATATTTTGGCCAAAATCCACGTACAGTTGAAACCTGGAACCTGACTACTATAAGAGCAGGTATTGCATTGAAAGTTGGCGTAGGCCGCAAATTACCTGTACCGCCACCACCGCCAATACCTGTTGTATTAGACAGAGATGGAGATGGTGTTTTGGATATAGTTGACAGGTGTCCTGATGTTCCGGGCGTTGCTGCATTGCAAGGTTGCCCCGACAGAGATGGAGATGGCATTGCTGATATTGATGATAAATGTCCGGATGTTTTTGGCTTAGCCCGCTACCAGGGATGCCCGATACCGGATACGGATAAAGATGGTATTAATGATGAAATGGATAAATGTCTTACAGTACCGGGATTAGCCCGTTACCAGGGATGTCCGATACCGGATACCGATGGTGATGGTGTTAATGATGAAGAAGATAAATGTATTAACGATAAAGGCCCGGCTTCTAACTTTGGTTGCCCGGTAATTAGCGAAGAAATTATTAAGCGAATAAAGATAGCCGCTCAGAATATATTTTTCGAAACAGCTAAATCAACATTATTACCTAAATCTTTTCCAAAATTAAATGATGTGGTTTCCATCTTACAAGACAATCCTTCTTTTAGATTAACCATTGATGGTCATACAGATTTTGTTGGTAATGATGCTTATAATCAAACTTTATCTGAGCAAAGAGCCGCTTCGGTGAGGGCTTATCTGATTAGTAAAGGGATTGCTGAAAGCAGTATTACTTCATTTGGATATGGCGAAAGCAGGCCGGTTGCAGACAACAATACAGCCAACGGACGTGCAAAAAACAGAAGAGTAGAAATGACATTGCGGAATTACTGATCAAGCAATAGCTTTACTAAAAAACCTCCGGTATTACCGGAGGTTTTTTAGTATGTGTATTTCAATGGGTGGTTATTTAAAAAGTGTTTTATTTCTCGCTAGTGTCTCGCTTTAAAAAATTTCCTCCCGCCTATCACGTGATGTTGAAGGCGGTTTTCAACCTAAAAACGGACGGTTTCGAATCCCGATAGCTATCGGGACAACCTGATCCTCCTTAACCCAGATTTTGCAGTTGAAATCGTAGCGAGGGTTTCAAATACAAAACAGATAAAGGTTTCAGGTTATTTTTTGGATGAAAGAATAGTGTACTATTTTGAATCTAAAAAATGTTCTGAAAGGCTTAGCTGTGAAGGATTTGGAAGCCGCTGTAGATTTCAACTGCAAAATCTGGGTTTAATACAATAAAATTTCAAAGGGATACACTACTTATTTCCCGGTACATTGGCAACTTCAAAAAAACTAGAATAGTTAATCCATAGCCTTCATTTCGGCTCTGGCCTGTTTAAAAACAATATTTACCCTGCGGTTTAATTGTTCTAATCTTTCGATGGGAGAGGCGGCACTGCTCAATTGTTCCATTTCTTTAAAAACGGGTTCCAGTGCAGAGATGCCCAGGATGGAGAAGGCCGATTTTATTTTATGCGATACATCAATGATGACAGGATAATTCGTTTTTTTTATCGCTTCACTCAAAAAGATCAATTCTTTTTTAGTTTCTTTAAAAAAAACAGTGAGGATGTTATTGATCATTTTTTTATTTCCACCGGTAGCACCAACCAGGTAGCTCATGTTACATACCTGGTGTGGTATTGCAACGGGTGTTAAAATTTTTCGGGAGGATATGTGTGGCACAATAATTTTATTGCTGCATGTTAACTTGTACATGGATTCAAAAAGCAGATCGGGGTTAATGGGTTTTGCTATATAATCGTTCATGCCATACCCTGAACATTTTTCTTTTTCGCCGGGTAATACGTGGGCAGTAAGCGCTATAATAGGAATGTTGCTTTTAAGTTGTTGCCTGATTATTGATGTTGCCTGGTATCCGTTCATCACGGGCATTTCCATATCCATCAGTATAATATCATAATCAGTTGTTTTTAGTTTTTCTATAACCAGCACCCCATTTTCAACATGCTGCAATTTTAATCCGTTTTGCGAAAATAAAATAGAAACCAGTTTGGCATTCAGCAGGTTATCTTCTGCCAGTAGTATCTTCAATTGGCGTAGTTTCTTTAAATCGTAGTTAGTTAGTTCATTTAACATGGTATTTGTCACACGGCATATTTTAATCTTTTGCTGCCCGTTGCTATACGGTCATTTACTGTTTGTAACATGGCTTCCAGTTCAAAAGGTTTTACAATAAAATCGTCAGCACCAAGGTCAAGTGCTTCTGATCTGTTAATTGCTTCCGACAGGGTAGAACAGAAAATAAATGGTATTTCATATGTATCAGCAGTATCTAAAAGTAACCGCAAAACCTCGTATCCATCTATTCCCGGCTTTGGGGTATCGCAAATAATAAGATCGGGAATAATTAATCTGGCCAGTTCAATTCCTCTTTTTCCGTCGTTGGTTGAGAAGATTTGAAACCCCTCCATCTCCAGGTATTCAATCAAATTGGCCAGAATATTACAGTTGTCTTCAATAAGCAAAATCTTTTTCATTTTTGATTGCGTTAATTTTGATTTTTGAAATAGAATTTTGGCAATGGAAAGTTACTTACCCTTTACATGTTGAACATTACACAATTGAATAATAAAGTTGCATGATTCACACAATAAGGTAGTGTCTCAGTTTAGTTTTTAACTTCTTGTTTTCATTGCTGAATGGAATTAAATAGGCACATAGAAACATACCTCCCCGACTCCGTCATTCAGGCGGGAGTTTTCACTATGTGTTTTTCTAATGTTCTTTATGTGTTTATGTGGTTCAAATTTACGCACAAGCGTACATCTGCCTCATCACGGAATCTGCTGTATGTGCAGGGTATAAGGTAAACTGTTATTGGGTATAATGAATCAGCCTTTTTTTTCAGTCAGCCGGAATGTAAATATCAAAGGTTGCGCCTTTATTTAATTCGCTGGTTGCTGTGATGATGCCATTATGGTTCTCCACGATTTTTTTTACAATAGCCAGCCCGATGCCGGTGCCTGCGTAAACTTCTTTATTGTGTAGTTTTTGAAACACACCAAAAATACGTTCGCTGAAATATGGCTCAAAACCAATGCCGTTATCTGTAACGGTGATATGGCAGTAATTTTTTTCGGGCGAAAATATTTCCTGCACGGCTTTGTCTTTGTCATCTGAATTTACGGAGGCCGGCTGGTTAGTATTTAACTTACTGCCTTTTACAATGCAGCTTTTTATGGTGATATGTGATGGGATATCGGGCTTTGAAAATTTAAGTGCATTACTGATAAGGTTATACATAAGCTGCCGAAACTGAAAAGGAATGATACTGGCACAGTTGAGGTCAACAGCCTCGATGCTGGCGTTTTTTTCTTTAATGCTGTCTTTTAATTCAGCTTTTACATCATCAATGATTGTACTGAGTTCTGTTTTTTCAAACTTGAGATCCGTTTTGTTGATACGGGAGAACGCAAGCAGATCGTCAATTAGTTTCTGCATTCTTTGAGCCGATGATTGAATCCGTTGGAAATAATCCTTGCCATTGTCAGAAAGCGTTTCTTTTTCATCTTCAAGAATGATCGAGATGAACGTTTGCATTTTTCGCAATGGCTCCTGCATATCGTGACTTGATATATACGTGAATGCCAGCAGCTCTTTATTAGCAATTCTTAACTCTTCTGCCTGTTTTTCTTTCTCTTCATTTTTAACCAATAATTCATGTGTTTTTAGATATAGCTCCACAAAAACTGCCACCTTAGCTTTTAATAATTCCGGGTTAAGCGGTTTAATCATATAATCAACTGCCCCAGCCTGATATCCCTTAAAAATATGTACAGAATTATCCATACTGGCCGTTAAAAAAATAATAGGAACATGTTTAAGTGTTTCAATTTCCCGAATTAATTCTACGGTTTCAAAACCATCCATCTCCGGCATTTGCACGTCCATTAATATGATGGCGAAATCTTGTTCGTGCAGCAGAATTTTTAATGCCTCATTGCCAGAATTTGCTTTCACACATAAATAATTCTTATTGGAAAGAATTAATTCTAAGGCAAACAAATTTTCAGGCAGATCATCAACCAATAAAATTTTAACAAGGCTATTTGATTTCAGTTTCATTAGAAATTATTCCAATCGTTTATTAATTATTCTGAATTCCTTATTTGCTTAACCACACACGCATTAATGACAGCAAACGTTCTACTTCAATAGGTTTAGTAATATAATCATTGGCACCTGCATCAATACATTTTTGTTTATCATCTTTCATGGCTTTTGCGGTGAGCGCAATTACAGGTAAATTTTTGAACTTCACATTAGAGCGAATTCGTTTCATTGCTTCGTAACCGTCCATTTCCGGCATCATGATATCCATTAAAACCAGATCAATGTCGGGATGCAACTCCAGCATCTCTAAAGCGTTTTTCCCGTTTTCTGCTTTTATAATTTCCATGCCACGTTCTTTTAATATTTTTGATAATGCAAATAAATTTCGCATATCATCATCTGCCAATAATATTTTTTTTGCATGAAATACTGCTTCTTTATCGTACAGATTATTTATAATCAATTGTTTTGATTTGGGCATATTGCTAATAGTTCTGTGAAGAAACAGCGCTGTTTCATCCAACAACCTTTCTTCCGACTTTACGCCTTTTATAATAATGCTCTCCGCATATTTTTGAAGCTCATTGTTTTCTTCTTTTGTAAGTTCCTTGCCGGTGTAAACAATAATAGGAGGAATGTTATGACCTTTTAAATTCTCCAATTTATGAATGAGGTCAAACCCGCTCATGTCAGGCAAACCAATATCCAGTATAATACAATCAATGTGATTCTGCTCATAAATAGCCAAAGCCTCTTTGCCGGTTCCCGCTTCAAAACATTTTACATCACCATTACCAATGAGTATGCGCATTGCCTTTCTGGAATTTTCATTGTCTTCAATAATTAGCAGATTTTTTATTTTTCTGTTTACAAAATTTTCAATTCTGTTAAAAGCTTCTTCCAAATCTTCTTTTGCTACGGGTTTCATTAAGTACTCAACGGCTCCTTCTCTGATTGGTTCCAACGAACGTTCTTTAGCCGAAATAATATGCACGGGTATGTGCCTTAAAGAAGGATTTGCTTTTAATTCAAGTAATACAGCATGTCCGTTAATGCCCGGCAAAATCATATCGAGAATAATTGCTTGCGGGTTGTATTTTAGTGCAAGCAACAAACCATCTTCTCCGGTTGCTGCCGATAAACATTTAAATCCTTTTTTGTTGGCTTGCCTTAAAATTATTGTAGCAAATTTTAAATCATCTTCAATGATTAGTACTGTTTTATCATCATTAGTTATTGTGTCTCTGTCATCATTTATGCTGGGGTAATTTAGATATTTAGGTTCATTTGATAAACGGGGTATAAACAAACCGGATTCTTTCGCCCGAAAGCTATCTGGAGTATCTGTGCTTGTATCTTCCTGCTCCTGATGTATTTCTAAAGGAACAATCAGAGAAAAAACAGATCCTTTGTTTAATTTACTGCTCAGCTTAATTTCAACTCCTAATAATTTTGCAAGCTCACGTGAAATGGAAAGCCCTAAACCTGTACCGCCATATTTTCTGGATGTTCCCCCTTCGGCTTGTTGAAAAGCTTCAAATACGGCCATTTGTTTGTCTTCCGGTATTCCAATGCCTGTATCGGTAACAGAAATAATAATTGTACTTTCTGTATTTGGGACAATACTAATACTTACACTTCCTTTCTCCGTAAATTTTATGGCGTTTGATAAAAGATTTTTCAATATCTGGTTCAAACGTTGCGAATCAGTGCGAATGAATTCAGGTAATTCTTTATCCATTTTTAAATTTAACTGCAATCCTTTTTGCTCAGCCTGATGTTTAAATTCACGGATAAGTTCATTTAAAAAATTTTTCAATGATACAGGTTCAATATTTACGGCCATTTTCCCTGCTTCAATTTTAGAGAGGTCAAGTACCTCATTAATTAATACAAGCAAATCACAACCGCTTTTATAAATTATTTCTGCGCTCTCTACCTGAATAGTATCCAGATTTTTATTTCTGTTTTCAGATAAATCTTTTGACAGGATCAGCAAACTATTAAGCGGTGTTCGTAACTCATGCGACATGTTGGCGAGGAATTCCGATTTATACCTGCTGCTTATTTCTAATTGTTTTGTTTTTTGTTCAATGTCGTTTTTGGAAGCTTCAATCTCCAGATTTTTTGCCTCCAATGATTGTGTTTGTTCTTCTAATTCCTCATTGGTCATTTGCAACTCCTCTTGCTGTTGTTTCAGGTTTTGTGCCTGTTCTTCCAGCTCTTCATTCATTTGTTTCAGCTCTTCTTGCTGTGTTTGAAGTTCTTCTCCTTGCTTAGCAAGCTCCTCCATTTGATTTTTGGTATTTGTTATGTCAAATCTAATGCCCACATATTTTTCTATTTTGCCATCTACGCCTTTAAAAGGAGTAATTGTTGTATCCACCCAATAAAATGTTCCGTCTTTAGCTTTATTTACTATTTCTCCCTTCCAGGTTCTACCGCTGCTAATTGCTTTCCACATACCAACAAACATTCCATCAGGCTGCTTTCCTGATTTCAACATTCTATGATTATTTCCTATTAATTCCTCTCTCGTGTATTGTGAAATTTTACAGAAATTATCATTAGCATATATAATATCGCCATTTGCATCGGCAATAGAAAGAATGGAAGCTTGGTTTAGAGAATGAAGTTGCTGCTCTATTTCCAACGCTGATATTTCCATTTCGCCTTTTTGCGCTTGAATTTTTTCTAATAGTTCTCTAAGTGCTTCCTGATTAAAAGCCGTATTTACTGCAATAGCAATACTGTTCATAGAAGCATTGATAAATTCTTTTTCTATTTCGTTAAAATCAGTAAGCCGCCCAATTTCTACCACACCCATTGTTTTACCTTCAAATAAAAATGGAATAATGAGTAAATGTTTTGGTTTTGCATTCAGAACAGCGGAGGTAATGCGAATATGTTCTGCTGCTATATCTTTTAAAGAAATTTGTTTTTGTTCCTGCGCTGCCTGGCCAATCAGTCCTTCATTCAGCATAAATTTTTCTTTGGTATCGGCAGCCGGCGAAAAGGCATATCGTCCGTTTAGTATCAGCGCATTTTCTTTTTTATTAAACAGGTAAACGGCTCCTATGTTTGCCTTCAGATACGTGCATAAAAAACTAATGGTATTGTTTGCAAGCTCTTCAATACTTTTATCTCCAATTAATTTCCCGTTAAGGTCTGTGTTACCCGTAAGTAACCAATTTTTGCTGGCAGTTTCATCTTCAGCTTTTTTAAGCGTTTTTAAATTTGATGTAACTATGCCGTAAACAATAATAAGAACGAGAATAATGATGACCATTAAAATGACAAAAATCAAATTAAAATTGTTGGCATCTTCTTCACTGGCTTGCTTTCTTTCTGCAAGTAATGTATGTTCCAGTTTTTGTATACTATCAATTATTTCCCGTATTCTATCTTGTGATTCTTTTCCAACTCCTGAGACAACAAATTCCCTTGCCTTTTCAAAACCCTCTTTGCGAAGAGCAATGCCTGTTTTTAAATGATTGAAACGTATTTTTATTTCTTTTTCAAGTTCCTTAATTTTTTGCTGAATGGTGTTGTCTTTTGTTAACTCCTTTACTTTATCAAGATGTTCACCAATAGTTCTTTCGGCATTTGTGAAAGGTTCTAAATAAACATCATCGCCTGTGATGATAAAACCGCGATTGCCTGTTTCTGCATCTGTGACAGCAGTTAGAATTTGGCTGACTTCATTCAACACCTTGTTGGTTTGATCTACCAAATTATTGGAAGCGATAAATTTTTCACTGTTTTTAAACGAGAAAAATGCAACTCCTAAAAGTATCAGGGAGCATACAATAAATCCTGCTAATATTTTTCTATCAAGTGTCATTTTTATTTTGTTATTTTTTTAATTGGTTTGTCTATTTTTATCAGCAATTCAATTATTTTCTCCAGCGATAAAATATAGTCTGGTTTAATAACTGCAATTGCTGATGCAGGCATAGTAGAAGATTCCGCTGTTTCCGGATCCTGAATAACGGCTAAACCACCGCATTCCTTTATTCGTTTTATACCTTTTGCCCCGTCATTATTAGCACCTGTTAATACTATACCAATTAATTTGTTTTTATACGCTTCGGCTGCCGATTCAAACAATACGTCAATGGATGGTCTTGCAAAATTTACGAGTTCATCAATTGTGAGGGAAAAGGTTCTATCCTTTTCAATCAGCAAATGATAATTAGCCGGGGCGATATAAACTTTTCCGGTTTCCCGCCCAAACGACTGTTCAGTCGGGCAGGCTATTTTTTCTTTTTCATCTGCTTCTTTTATAGTAAGATTGCTTTTATTGTTTAACAGGTTTATCCATTCATTATCAGATCGGGCGCTTACATGCTGCACTATAATAATTGGTATGCTGAAATCGGCAGGCAATGTTGAAAATATATAATTCAAAGCATTCATCCCGCCTGAGGATACCCCTATTACAATTGCTTCGTAATTCATTTTTAGTATTTCTTTTTAAAGATTCTTTGTTTTTTATCCAACTCAGCATATTTTTCAAAAAAGTCGGTAAACCGTAAACCTTCTTTTGACCCCAAACATAAAATGCCACCATTAATAAGGCTGTCATAAAAAAGTTTTTGCACTTTGTTTTGTAAATTGCTATCAAAATAAATTAATACATTTCTGCATAATATCAGATGCACCTCGGCAAATACGCTGTCGGTAACCAAATTGTGATTTGCCCATACAATATTTCTTTTTAGTGATTGATTCATGATAACGTTATCATAATTGGAGGTATAATAATCTGAAAAAGATTTTTTTCCTCCCGACAATTGATAATTGATAGTATATTCCTTCATTATTGCATTTGAAAATATTCCTTCTTTTGCTTTGTTTAAAGCGTGTTGGTTAAAATCAGTAGCATAAATTGTTGTCCGGTCATACAATCCTTCTTCCTGCATAATGATTGCCATTGAATAAGCTTCTTCACCGGTTGCACATCCGGCATGCCATATTTTTATAAAGGGGTAGGTTTTTAAAACAGGAATAACATTTTCACGTAACGACCTGTAAAAATCCTGATCACGAAACATTTCGGTTACTGTTATTGATAAATCCTGTAAAAGTTCATACGCAAATGTTTCATCGTTCAGAATTTTAGTTTGAATTTGAGAAATATCCTCTAATCTGGTCAGCGCCATCCTGTTCCTGATCCTGCGATTGATGTGTGCTCTGGAATACTGCCTGAAATCATATCCGTATTTTTGGTAAATAGCCTCTAATAATAATGAAATTTCCATTTATAACGTATTTATTCCCGTTTGATATTTTTCGTTACTTAATGATGCCTGCTTTAATAATTTTAGTTCGCCGGAATATATATATCAAACGTAGCCCCTTTCTTTAACTCGCTTGTTGCAGTAATAATTCCATGATGATTCTCTATTATTTTTTTTACAATAGCGAGTCCGATTCCGGTACCTGCATATATTTCTTTGCTGTGTAATTTTTGGAATACGCCAAAAATGCGTTCGCCAAAATGGGGTTCAAAGCCAATACCATTATCTTTAACACTGATATGGCAGTATTTTTTTTCGGGTGAAAATATTTCCGCCTCGGTTTTGTCTTCCCCATCAATACTGTTATTAGTAGCAAGGCAGATATTATTTAATGTACTACCTTTTACAATGCTGCTTTTTATGATGATATGTGATGGAATATCGGGCTTTGAAAATTTAAGTGCATTGCTGATAAGGTTATACATAAGCTGCCGAAACTGAAATGTAATGATATTGGCAGGGCACATTTCGCCAATTTCAATACTTGCATTTTTTTCCCTGATAGTGTCTCTCAGGTCGTTCTTTACTTCTTCTACAATGATGTTGAGGTCAGTTTTTTCGAACGTGTGATCGGTGCTGTTGATACGGGAAAAAGCTAACAGGTCATCAATGAGTTGTTGCATACGCCTGGCCGCCAATTGCATGCGCTCGAAATTATATTTTCCTTTATCACTCAGGTTTTTATTTTCATTTTCGAGTATGATAGTTACAAAGGTTTGTATTTTACGCAGTGGCTCCTGCAGATCATGACTTGATATATAAGTGAATGCCAGCAGTTCTTTATTGGCAATGATCAGCTCTGCCGCTCTTTTTTCTTTTTCTTCGTTTTGATACGCAAGTTCTTTATTGGCTATGATGAGCTCTGCGGCTCGTTTTTCTTTTTCTTCGTTTTGAAAAGCCAGTTCTTTGTTGGCAATGCCTAATTCTGCCGCTCTTTTTTCTTTTTCTTCGTTTTGAAAAGCCAATTCTTTGTTTGCAATGCCTAATTCTGCGGCTCGTTTTTCTTTTTCATCGTTTTGAAAAGCCAGTTCTTCGTTGGCAATTCCTAACTCTGCCGCCCGTTTTTCTTTTTCCTCATTTTGAAAGGCAAGCTCTTTGTTGGCAATGATCAATTCTGCCGCCCGTTTTTCTTTCTCCTCGGCCCTTTTTTCTTTTAATTCATTTTGAAAGGCCAGCTCTGTGTTGGCAATGCTTAACTCTGCCGCTCTTTTTTCTTTTTCTTCGTTCTGAAAAATAAGTTCCTTATTGGCAATGCCTAACTCTGCTGCCCTTTTTTCCTTTTCTTCATTTTGAAAAGCAAGCTCTTTGTTGGCAATAATCAACTCAGCCGCCCGTTTTTCTTTTTCTTCATTTTGAAAAATAAGTTCCTTATTGGCAATGCCTAACTCTGCTGCCCTTTTTTCCTTTTCTTCATTTTGAAAAGCAAGCTCTTTGTTGGCAATGATCAACTCAGCCGCCCGTTTTTCTTTTTCTTCATTTTGAAAAATAAGTTCATTATTGGCAATACTTAATTCTGCTGCTCTTTTTTCTTTCTCTTCGTTTTGAAAAGCCAGTTCTTTGTTGGCTATGATGAGTTCGGCTGCTCTTTTTTCTTTTTCTTCGTTTTGAAAAGCCAGTTCTTTGTTGGCAATACCTAATTCAGCTGCCCTTTTTTCTTTTTCTTCGTTTTGAAAAACAAGTTCTTTATTGGCAATGCTCAATTCCTCCGCCCGTTTTTCTTTTTCTTTATTTTGATAAACAATTTTTTCGTTGGCAATGCTGAATTCTTCTGCTTTTTGTACTGTAACATCCCTTGCAGCAGCAAAAACGCCCAGTACTTTTCCATTTACATCTTTATAAACTGATGCATTGTATAAAACCTCAGTTAAATTTCCGTTTTTGTGACGTATGGTAAGCGGGTAATTTGAAACAAATTCTTTTTCAAAAACCTTTTTATATCCTTCACGGGCTTTTTCGGGCTCCGTAAAATAATCGGAGAAATCAGTTCCAATTAAATGCTCTCTTGAAACTCCGGTTACTTTTACAGATGCTTCATTTACATCTGTAATCTTACCTTCGGGAGAAATTGTAACAAGGGGGTCGAGTGATGCTTCAATTAAACTTCTTGTATATTGTGAAGCTTGTTCCACAGCGTTACTGAAGGCTTCCGTTTTTTTATTCGCAATTTCCTGTTTTTCTTTCTTTTCGTTCCTGGAAACAGGTTCTTTGTTAGTAGCTCTTAATTTATCCTCAGCCGCTTCTTTTAAATTACGCATGTGGATGTTTTTTTATGATTGACTAAATACTCAAACTGTTTTCAATGGTGAGCACAAAATTTTCTTTAGCCGGTCTTGAAATATTATCAGACATTATCAGTGTAATGGTCTTTAAAATTATTTTTTTAAACAAAGAAAATTCCGAGGGCTTGCGTATGAAAAAATGTGCCCCGTTACCATACAAAAGATTTACTACCTCCTGCTCAAAGGATGTTGAAAAGATGGCAACCGGAAAGTTCCTGAGTTTTTTATTTTGTTTTATCTCTGTTAAACACTCAAATCCGTTTTTGCGGGGCATGTTCAGGTCCAGAAAGAGGATGTCTGGAAGCACGTTTTTTTGATGGGTAAGTAATTGCATCAGTTGTTCACCATCATGTACTGCTGTAAGTTGCGTTAATACCGGCATGCCTTCCAGGGCTTCTTTAAAAAACAGGCAATCGTCCAGATCATCATCGGCCAGTAATATATTCAATTGTTTTAAACTCATGCGTTCAGGATGTATTTTAATTTGCCTTTCGAAAAAATGTGTTCTGCTGCAATGGGCAGTGCATGATGGATTAACTGTACAAGTTGTGCAAAATTTGCCGGTTTTCTTATGTACACATCGGCACCCGTTTTAAAGAGTATATTTATTTTGTCCTCGGCTCTTGACGTTGAAAACATCACTACCGGCAGGTCTTTAAGTTCAGGATTCTGCTTTATCTCAGACAAACATTCGAAACCATTTTTACAGGGCATATTAATATCCAGAAAAAGCACATGCGGCAACTGCTCCTTACCGGCTGTAAGATGATTCATCAATTGATCGCCATCATGCACAGTTTTAAGTTTTGTGCTGATGGGCAATGCTTCCAGCGCTTCCTTAAAAAAATTGCAATCATCCATATCGTCATCGGCCAGCATTATGTTTAGTTGTTTTGAATGCATAATTAAAAATTTTAAAAGACAGTTTTACTTATTTCCTTTAGAGTTATATATTTTTAGAACCGTTCCAGCTTTAAACAATCATCCTGTAATTTCTCCTGCTGTTGTTTTCCTTTTTTCTAAGAGGCTGGTAAGTGCTTCGTGAACGATCATTTTGTATACATCAAAATCGCCGGGCTTGCGTATATAATCTGCTGCGCCCATCTTTATCAATGTTATTTTCAGGCTATCCTCCAGTTCTGTACTTTTTGTAAAAGAAGTTGTAAACATGATTACCGGAAGACCTGCGAGCTTTTTGTTTTCTTTTATTTCTGCCAGGCATTCAAAGCCTGTTTTGCGGGGCATACTTAAATCCAGAAACAATACATCAGGAAGGTTTTCTTGATTATTGATAAGGTATTCCATCAACAGTTCGCCGTTGTTTACTTTTGTCAGCCGGGTGTCAATAGGTATTTCATCCAATGCTTTACTAAAGAAAAAACGATCATCCATGTCATCGTCGGCAAGCAGAATACTGATCGGCATAATTGTGGGAATAATATTCATATCGTTCGCTTAACACCCGTATTAAATAGTTGCATGGCAAAACTTTACTATCAATGATAGCTTAAGTAAGTAAAAATGAATCATTATGTGATTGAACTTGTTACATAACTGCGGTAAAGACTTACATAATTCACACATTGGGTGATATTACAGCGGCATTTATATACGGAGAGCAGAAAGGATTTCTTTCAGAAATTTTTTTTTGCCAAAGAGGTACAGAAGCACGGAAAAATACATTTTCGATTCTGAGATTCTGAGATTCTGTGCCTCAGTGGCAACTTTAGTTTTGCCGTAGGCAAAACCAAACTTAACTCTACATCCGTTCCATATACCAGTTGAGTTCCTTTTCCATTTTTTTGTAGCTGAAAATGGAAGTGATTATTTTTTGCAGCCGGATAAAAGCAGTTTCGCTCTTCACCACATAGTCGTAAGCCCGGTGGTGCATACATTCCACAGCTACTTCAATCTTATCCTGCGATGATAACATGATAACAGGAATATCGGAGTTGAATGCTTTTATTTTATCCAAAGTTGCCATACCGTTCATGGCATTTTTATCTATGCCATCTAAGTAATAATCTAAAATAATTACATCGGGGGCTTTTGTTAAATGGGCCACACAAAGTTCGCCGGTTGCAAAAGTCTCTATGTCAAAATCGCCATGCTGTTTAAATTCAATTTCCAGCTTTTTTAAAAACAGGGCATCATCATCTACCAGAAAAAGTTTTATCCTGCCTGCCAGCAAACTGGCTTTAGTCTCATTCTTCATGCTATGGTATTTTTAAGTAAGTTATATTCTTCTTCCAGTTCTGCACAAGCTGCAGTGCAAACCTCCTCAAGCCGGGCAACCTGGCTGTTTACTAAATTCCTGCCTGCTGAATCACCTGTGTATTCCTGTACCAGTTTGGCTATGTTTTCATATTCTTTTTTAATGCCCATAATGGCAAAGGAAGGAACCAATTTGTGTGCTGCTGCTTTCAGGGCTTTCCAGTCTTCATGCTGCATGCTTTTTTTCAACGAATCAATAAGTGCCGGCGTTTGCTCCAGATACAGTGCAATCATCTCCATCATCAGATTAGCATCATGTTTTGTAATGCTTATCAGGTAGGCCAGATCGGTATATCTTATTGCATGTAAAGCCACTTCATTTTGCAGTGTTATGTCATCTCTTCGTTCCACAGGCTTCTTTACCAAATTAACTATTTTGCTGTACAGTATCGATTCGTCAACGGGCTTGGCAATATAATCGTTCATACCAACCGCCCTGCATTTTTCAAGGTCAACGGTAGTAACATCGGCCGTTAATGCAATGATGGGAATTTTAGATTGCATAGTATTACGAATGTAATCTGTCGCTTCAAAACCATTCATCTCGGGCATTTGCAGGTCCATTAATATTATATCATAGTCATGCTGCTGCAGTTTTTCAATGGCTATTTTACCGTTGGCCGCAATATCCCTTTCAAAGCCAAAATCATCCAGCAGGGTTTTCATCAGTAACTGGTTGAGTGCAATATCCTCTACCACCAATACCTTTATATGCTTGTTTTCAGTGTCTGACTTTACAATTTCTATTTCTGATACTGCCTGTTCATTTGTTTTTTTAAAACTTAGTGTAAAACTAAAAGCAGCGCCTTCATTTATGTTGCTTTTTACACGGATGGTTCCTCCCTGGCTCTCTACCAATTGTTTTACAATGGCTAAACCCAGGCCGGTGCCGCCATACAGCCTGCTGGTATCGCTTGATGCCTGGTGAAATTTTTCGAAAACGCTTTCCATTTTATCTGCTGCAATGCCAATGCCGGTATCGGTAACAGTAAATTCAATGCTTACTTTTTCGTCGTCGGCTTCAAGCAAATGCAGGCTTACCGTTATTTTTCCTTCGTTGGTGAATTTAACGGCATTGCTTACCAGGTTTAAAATGATTTGGTGCAGGCGTTCCGGGTCGCCAAGTAAAGTGTCTGGTATATTGTTGTCATATTCTTTAACCAGCTCAATATTTTTTTCCTGCACTTTTGTTTCAAACAGGTGCATCATGGTTGTTATAGATGCCGACATTTTAAAAGGAATTTCTTCAAAACTCATTTTACCGGCATCAACCTTGGCCAGGTCCAGTATATCATTAATGAGTACGATCAGGGAATTGCCGCTTAGTTTGATGGCGGTTAAATATTCTTTTTGTTTGGCAGTAAGCGCTGTTTTTAAAATCACTTTGGTAAAGCCGATGATGGCATTCATCGGTGTTCGTATCTCGTGACTCATGTTACTCAAAAACTGCTGTTTCGATTTTACGGCGTCTTCTGCAATCTTTGTCGCCTGTTCCGCTTTAAGTTTGGCGTCTTCTGCAATACCGGTTGCCATTTCAGCAAAAATAATAGCCTCGGTTAACTCGGTTGAAATCCTTTTCTCCTCCGTTACATCCCTGGCTACAATTACAACACCAGCTACATTGGCTTTGGCATCTTTATAAACCGAGCCGTTTAAAAATACATCGGTGAGTTTGCCATCAATATGGCGAAGCTTTAAAGGAGCATTGATAACAGAACCTTTTGCAAATACCTGTTGGTACACTTCCTGCGCTTTTTGTGGCTCGGTAAAGTATTCGAAAAAATTGCTGCCGGTAAGTTCATCCTTTGTGGAACCTGTAATATCAACCGCCGCCCGGTTCACATCGGTTATCTTACCCTCGTTATTTATGGTAACCAACGGATCAAGGCTGGCTTCAATAAGGCTTCGGGAATACTCGCTCATTAATTTTTCCCTGGCTTCTGCTACTTCCTTATTTTTTTGAAGCAGTTCTTTGTTGGCATATAGTAATTCCTGTGTTCTTTTTTCTACCGATCTTTCCAATTCTTCTTTTTGCTGCCGCTGTTCATGTATTTCGGTTTTGCTGCCTACCCACATTTTTATCTGGCCGTCTTCATCTTTTATGGCTACTGCCTGGGTAAGGTGCCATAAGTATTTTCCATCTTTACGCAGTAACCTGTTTTCGGCCTCGTAATTATTTCCGGTGCTGACGCATGCTTCCCATTGTTTTTTATTTATTTCCCAGTCATCGGGATGAACAATTTTTTCCCATCCATTGCCTTTTAATTCTTCGGTAGTTAACCCGGCATAGTCGAGTAATGTTTTATTAAAATAATCTTTATGGCCTTCGGCATCGGAGGTCCATATTTTTTGCGGCATCAGTTCGGCCATCATCCTGAACTGTTGTTCACTTTCTGCAATCTTTTTTTGTAAAATCACTTGGTTGGTTACTTCATAAGCAACAACGGCTACACCCGAAATGGTTTCATCTGCTTCTAAATAAGGCTGATAAGCAAAATTAAAATACATATCCTCCACTTTACCTTTACGCTGTATAGGTACAAGCATCTCGTAACCGTAATAAGGAGCCCCCGTGGTAATCACATTATCTAATAATGTCGGTAAGGGCCCGCCAATAAGCTCGGGTAAAACCCGCAGCATGGGCTTATTTTCTACATCTTTTCCTTTTCCCCAAATTTCTTTCATACTCTCGTTGGCAAGGGTAACTACCATGTCTTTTCCTTTAAATACTGCAAAAGCAAACGGCGATTGCATAAACATCATACTAAACCGCTTTTCACTTGCCTCAATTTTTTTCCGGGCATTTACCAGTTCCGTAATATCAAAGCCCATATTGGTGGCACCCGTTATTTGGCCCGATAAATTAAACTCCGGTTGCGGATGTAGCAGCACATGGCTGCGGCTTCCATCGGGCCGTTCAATAATAACTTCTTCGCCCACGATGGCCCGGCCCTCTTTAACTGCAATGGCCATAGGGCAGGTTTCTAAAGGGATAGGTGTGCCATCGGGTTTAAACATTTTATACGAACCCGACCATTGATCTTTCCCTATTTCAGGCTTGCGGCCCCATATTTTTGCTGCGGCATTGTTGTAAAAAATTAAGCGTCCCTGTGCATCGCAGCTATAAACAGCTGCAGGCAGTTCCTTTACCAAATGCCTGAACTGCTCGCCGCTTTTTTTTATGATTTCATGGGCTTTTTCACTTTCAGTAATATCTGCAACAGAGAGCAGGATCAATTTCTCCGGGCTGTTTTTGTTTATTACTTCACGGGCATTCAGCATCATTATCCGTTTGCCAATGGATGAAAAATTATGTGTTACTTTAAAATCATTGAACACCGATTTTTCCGGAAGTATCTTTTCAAGCAGGGTTCGCAATTCAGGAATATCCCATTGCCTGTTGCCGAGGTTATAAATTAAACTACCTTCTGTTTCCAGTTCTGTTACCCTGAAGGTTTTATAAAAAGCATCGTTAGCCGTTTTTATCCGCAGGTTTTTATCCAGCACCAGCAGGGGTTCGTGAATGTTTAAGATAATGGCTTCGGCATAATCCCGGCTTACGGTTAACTGTTCATTTAAACTGATCATTTCCTGGTTTACAACGGTAAGCTCCTCATTGGTGCTTTGCAGTTCCTCTTTACCGGTTTCCAGTTCTTCGTTCAGGCTTTGCAATTCTTCGCTGCTGCTCAGCAACTCTTCATTGGCGCTTTGCAGTTCTTCATTGGCTGCTTCCTGGTCTTCGGTAATGCTACGCATATCTTCCCGAGCCAGCGAAAGTTCTTTTTCTAATTGTTGTATGCGTAAATCCTGGTCATTTTTTCTTGTCTTGCCTGGCACTGTCTTTTTATTGCTAATTGCTCCCCCCATGCGGGACTTATTGCCAATTGAATCACCATCGTGAAAAAGAATTAAGTAATGCGGCTCTACAATATTAGGTAATGGAATAGCTTCTATACTGATATTGCACAGGTTGCCATTTATTTCCAATGGAATATTTTCTTTTGTTACGGGGCCTTTATCTTTTTTTGCTTTGTGCAAAATATTACGCAGTTCAAAGGCCAAACCATTTTTTGCCATCTGCAATAAATTATGGCTGGGCTTGCCCGGGCTTTGTTCAAGATAGTTGCCAGTATTGCCCCTGAAATGTACAATGTCCATAGTTTCATTAACTACCACACCGGCTGGTGTGTATTTACGCAGCATGATATCATCGGCCGTTTTTTGAAAGTCGGTGAGTATGGTTTCGCTGTTAGGGTTGGCATCGGCCAGGCTAAAATTTTGCTCACTTCGCTGGCTTGCCACATGCATAAATTTGCCGGGCACATCTTTACGGGTGAATAATTTATCTGTTTTGGAGGCAGCAACAAAAAGGTCGGGTACCCCGCTACTGGTTTCTGATTTTCCTAACAGTAAAAATCCTTTGGGGTTTAATGCATAATGAAAAGTAGTGAGCGCTTTTTTTTGCAGGTAGGGCTCCATATATATAAGCACATTGCGGCAGCTTATAAAATCCATCTTGCCAAAAGGCGGGTCTTTTAAAAAATTGTGATTGGCAAACACACATATATCCCGTATGTTTTTATTTACCTGGTAACTGCCATTGTTTTTTGTAAAGAACTCCTGCAGGCGCTGGGGGCTTACTGCAGTTAACTCACTTGTTGTATACACACCGTAGCGTGCTTTTGCAATAGCAGGTTCGCTTAAATCGGTGGCAAAAATCTGTACGGTGTGCTGGTTATTGCCCAAAAATTCAGTTAGGCAAATGGCAATGGAATATGCTTCTTCGCCGGTGCTGCAACCCGCCACCCATACCCGGATGGGTTCGGTACTTGTTTTGGTTTTTGCGAGGTACGGAAAAACCGCTTCGCATAAATTATCAAAAGTTTTTTTATCCCGGAAAAAAGAAGTTACCGGAATTAACATGTCCTGGTATAACACATCCTGTTCTGCTTTATTTTCTCTTAAATATTTAAGATATGCTGCCGGCTCTTCGTTTTTATTAAGTGCCATCCTGCGCAATATGCGCCTGCCAATGGTAGGTTGTTTGTAATAGGTAAAATCTATTCCTTTGCGGATGCGAAGCAACGAAAGAATTTGTTTGAACACGTCAATATCCGAAAGTGGCAATTCCAGTTCACTGCTCTCATTTCCTTTAATAATGCCTACTACTTCTAACAACTTTTCCGGAATTTTTTCGGGCGGCAGAATAAAGTCAACCACACCGGCCTCTGCTGCACTGTGGGGCATACCTTCGTATGCTGCCGATTCTACGTCCTGTGCAAAAGTAATACCGCCGTGGTCTTTGATGGCTTTTAATCCCTGTGTACCATCGCTTGCTGTACCCGATAATACCACGCCAATGGCATGTGCCTGGTGTACTTCTGCCAGGGATGTAAAAAAAAGATCAATAGGCAGGTTGCGTTCATTTTTACTTTTTGCCGGGCGGGGGGCAAGCAGTAAAACACCATCGGTTGCCACCATCATTTTATTGGCGGGTATAACATAAATATGATTGGGCTCAACTTTTATATCATCTGCAATTTCCAGTACCGGTATTTTGGTAACCCGTTGCAGCAGGTCGGGTAACATACTTTCGTGCGAGGGGTCTAAATGCTGCACCAGCACATAAGCCATGCCTGAGTCTTCGGGAATGGCTTTCAGTAATTTTTTAAAAGCATCAAGCCCGCCTGCCGATGCACCAATACCTACCACGGGAAACAGGTTGGCAGATTTGATGAGGGGCTTTTCAATTTTTATAGCAGTTTTTTTTGCTTTCATGTAATTACTGTTACAGCGTATTTTTTATATGCTTTCATTGTTATCAATAACATCTTCCTGTTTAGCAGGGTGCGGATTTCCAATTTCTTCAATCGGGCTTCTTCTTTTATCCTTTAATTTTTTAAAATGCGAAGGGGAGAGTCCGGTCATTTTTTTAAACTGGTTTGAAAGGTGTGCTATACTGCTGTAATTCATCTTCCAGGCAATTTCTGTAATATTCAGTTCGCCGTAGATGATGAGTTCCTTTATCCGCTCAATTTTATGGGCAATGATGAACTGCTCAATGGTGGTTCCCTGTACTTCTGAAAATAAGTTGGCGAGGTAGGTATAATCGTGGTTTAGTTTTTCGCTTAAGTAATGAGAAAAATTCACTTTAATCACTTCATCGGTATGGTGAACCATTTCAACAATTACGTTTTTTATTTTTTCTATCAATACCGAGCGCCGGTCGTCCATTAATTCAAGCCCCGAATCCAGTAAACCCGCCTTTAATTTTTCCCGCTGCTCTGCAGAAATAGTTTCCATAATCTCTACTTCACCCAGCTCAACAACTATAAAATGCAATCCAAGTTTTCGCAGCTCTTCTTTTACAGCCAGCTTGCAGCGGGCACTCACCATATATTTAATGTGCAATTTCAATTTACATATTTTTTTTTGAACAGTTACAAAGTTCCTGTGATTTGACAGGTAATAATTACACAACTATATTAAATACTTGCACAATTCACATGTTTGCCATGCCGTAATAACCTGAATGAAAAGAAAAGGAGTATGTGAGTGCCGTACGCTAAAGATACACAAAGCGTTGCTATTGCCAAACCTACTGTGTGTAAGTTGGTGCTTCCCCCGTTTGGGTTTTATCTGTTTAAATACCAAATAGAAATATTGAGCACTGTTGCAAATGTTACCCAAAGCAAATACGGAATTTGAAGATAAGCGGCAACTGGTTTTATCTTTTTAAAAAGTGTAATCATGTAGACGATTAAAAACCACATAAACAAAATATCAACTACCGAAATTAAAATTGTGTGAAAGGAAAAGAATAAAATACTCCACCAAAAATTAAAAAATAACTGAATGCCAAAAATTGTCAATGCTTTTTGTCGAAGTGCTGTTTTGGGTGTGTTCCAAATTAAAAACATAGAAACTCCCATGAGAATATATAACGCCGTCCAAACGGGTCCAAACAAATAATCTGGTGGATTGAATGATGGCTTTGCAAGTGTTTTAAACCATTCACCATTCATTTGATTATTTACTAAATAGCCCGAAATACCCCCGGTTGCAAGCGGAAGAACTAAACTGAAAATCAGTTTTAAGATTGTCTGGCTGTTTGATTTCATAAGTTTATATTATTTTTTTAGTTGTCACCTGTCATTTGACTTTATATCCATCTCCAGGTTATGTTATTAATTAGCAACGCCATTTAAAGAATTCAGAAAATCAAGTAACTGTTTATTGAAGGCTTCCGGTTGTTCAAGATTAGAAACATGTCCTGCATTATCTATAATCTTTAAATCAGCGCCTTTAATATGCTCCTGCATAAATTCCGATTGTACAAGCGGTGTTACCGCATCTTCTCTGCCGCAAATAATAAGCGTTGGAATGCGGATGGCTTCTAAGCTGGAACAGGTTTCGGAACGCCCTGCCAAAGCAGTTAACCCGGCAATAATTATCTCCCTGGAATTTGCAAACACAACACTTCTCAGGTTCTCTACTAATTCCATTTTATTCGTCAATGAATCAGGATGAAAAATATTTTTAATAAATTTTTCATTAAACTCAGTTGCGCCATCAAGTTTAATTTGCTCCATTGTTTTGTAGCGATTTTCTTTTACTTCAACGGTATCGGCAATGCATTGTGTATCGCATAAAATCAACCCTTCAAAGCGTTCGGGAAATCTTTTTATGGCATTCAAAGCAATGTATCCACCCATGGAGAGACCGCAAAGAATTGCTTTTTCCATATTTAATTTATCCATAAACGACACCAGATCTTCACTAAATAAATCAATACTTAGTGCTGTGTTTTCATCTGTTGATTTGCCAAACCCACGAATGTCGCATGCTATTACCCGATTTGAAGATTTTAAGCTTTCAAGTTGACCCTTCCACATCGACTTGTCGAATGGAAAACCATGAAGGAATATTACAGGAATACTTCCTTCTCCAACATCATTATATGAAATCGTAAGGTTGTTGGCTTCTGTCAATAGATTTTGATACAAATTATCTAATTCCATGGTTTTAATTTCGGTTGTCGGTAAATTTTCAACCTCATTCGACAGCACATTTTTAGCATGATTATCCTCATATTTATAAAGTAAGTTTACAAGTGAATCGTAATAGGATGTTAAGGTTTTAACTGTTATTTCCGGATTTTCCTGATAGGGAACAGTGATGGGCATTTCATTTAAATATTCGAGCAACTCAGGATGGCTTGCTCTGATTTTGTTAGTTATGCCTAAAATCATTTCGTTCAACTCTAATGCTGTTTTCATTTTACTGATTTAAAAAGGGTCTGATAATTCGCTGATGCGGATTAGTTTTTTATTTACAAATTCATCGATACCCAGTTCAGAAAGTTCTCTTCCATAGCCCGAACGTTTGGTGCCGCCAAAGGGTAAATCAGCCTGCGTCCATGTTGGGTGATTGATGAAAACCATTCCGGTATCAATCTGGTCGGCCACACGTTTTCCCCTTGCAATGTCTTGTGTAAATACGCTGCCGCCCAGGCCATAAGGCGAATCATTGGCTAAGTCAATGGCAGCCTGTTCATCCTTAACCCTGAAAAATGTAGCAACTGGCCCAAACAACTCCTCATAATAAACAGGATTATCCGGTTGCATATTGGTAATGATCGTTGGCTCCATAAAAGCACCGTCTCTCTTTACACGCTTTCCTCCTAATAAAATTGTTGCACCGCCATCAACGGCTTTTTGTACCTGCGTTGCTATTTGCTCCGCTGCTGCTTCACTGCTCATCGGGCCCAATTGTGTGCCGACATCCATAGGGTCGCCCACTACCAATTGAGAAAGTTTAGTCTTAAATTTTTCTAAAAAAATATCTGCCACGCTTTCTACCACAATAAACCTTTTAGAGGCAACGCAACATTGACCATTATTATTTATCCTGCCTGTTACCGCCCATTCAACCGTTTTATCCATATCAGCATCTTCCAATACAATAAATGCATCGCTTCCTCCTAATTCCAAAACTGATTTCTTTAAATATTTTCCCGCCTCCGATGCTATACTGGCACCTGCAGCTTCGCTACCGGTAAGCGATACGCCTTTTATTCTTTTATCTGCAACCAGTGCCGAAGCCCGTTTTCCGGATATTAGCAGATTGGTGTACAAGCCATCTGGTGCTCCTGCTTCTTTAAATATATTTTCAATTGCAACACCACATTGGGGCACAATGGATGCATGTTTTACCAAAATAGTATTGCCTGTCATAATATTGGGTGCGGCAAAACGGGCTACCTGGTAAAAAGGAAAATTCCAGGGCTCTACACCCAACAAAACCCCGATAGGTGAATGCCTGATTAGTGCGTCACCGTGCGTTGGATGCAGTATTTTATCCGCCAAAAAATTTTCGGCATTTTTGGCATAGTAATCAAATATTTCAGCACTTAATTTTATTTCTCCTTCTGCATGTGCCAATAATTTACCCATTTCCAATGTTATCATCTTCGCTAACATGTCTTTCTTATCTCTTAGCAAACCAGCAACCTTATGTAGTATAGCAGCTCTCAAACTGTAATCGGTCTTTTTCCAGGTTTCATAAGTGCTTGCTGCTTTTTCTACTGCTTCATTCACCTGCCCGTCTGTCATTTCAGTAAATGATTCAATCACTTTATTTGTTGTAGGATTAACTGTTTGAATGGACATTTTAGATTATTTTTTTGAAAGAAATAAAATTGAAAGTTATTTTAAAAGAAATTATGTAAAAAATAAAACCTCACCTAAGTAAGGCTCTATTTTAATGATTAGATAGAATTAATCTTTCGGTAATAACACTTTATCAATCACATGAATTACCCCGTTCGAAGCATCAATATCAGCAGTAGTAACTTGTGCTTCACCTACCATTACCTTTCCGTCTTTCAACATCACTTTTAAAGTACTGCCTTCTACCGTAGTTAACTCTTGACCATCTTCCAGATCAGCAGCCATCGTTTTGCCGCTTATAACATGGTAAGTCAGAATTTTAGAAAGTTTTTCTTTGTTTTCAGGTTTCAATAATTTGTCCACCTCCGATTGTATGTCAGCAAAAGCTTCATCTGTAGGTGCAAAAACTGTGAATGGCCCTTTGCCCTGCAAAGTTTCTACCAGGCCTGCAGCTGTTACTGCGGCAGCAAGTGTTTTACAATCTGTTGCAGCAATTCCCACAATGTCTTCAGTCATTGTCATTTCTTTTTCCATTTTAATTGATTTTTATATAAACAATGAATTTTCCCTACTTAAAGAGTTGTTGAACTAAAACGTAATAATTATATTTAAATCCTGTTGATGTTGATGTATTAAAAACCAATAAAAGGAGATTGAGATTTCAATCTCCTTCCCGCAAACCTTATATTATTAAGGAACGAACGGTCTCTTATCGGTTATCGCTGACAGCTTACTAAAGCAGTTTAATAATTAGTTTGATTATTGCTTAATCGTTTCCCAATTGCTTTACCAATTTATTATACACCCCCAGTATAAGAATTGGTGCTACCCATTGCCCAACAAAAAGAGCTTCTGGTTTTTTACCCATGATCTTTAAGGTTAATGAAATTGCTACTGCAACACCTGCACCTATCAAATAAGTGTCGGAAGGTAGTTTTGCTGTTTCGTTTTCAATGGCTTTTGTAAGTTTGCCTTCTTTGTGTTCTGAATTTTCCATTGTATTTTATTTAATGATTAATTGAATTGATTATTAAAAAATTTGTTTTTGTATCTTTCTCACAAGGGCCATATCATAAGAAATTGATTGTTTAATTTTATTTTATCTCTCCATTTTACCCATGCACCTGTACTCCACAATACCAATACGATTAAAAATGGTTGAAATGGTAACCTTATCCAGCGAAGTAAATCGGAGTTTAAACCAAAAGCGTCTTTGTGATTAATTAATTGAGCAATATTTCCCGGAAAAACTGCAACAAAAAAAAAGGCAACTATCCAGCCAACGGTAACCTTCTGTTTTGATAAGAAAAGTAATGAAGCACCTAAAATTATTTCTACCACACCTGATAAAAGCACCACCAGATCGGGGTTCATAGGCAACCAGTCTGGCACTTGTGCTAAAAACTCCTTTCGCATAAAACTAAGATGACTTACGCCTGCTAAAACAAGAAACAAGCCCAATATTATCCGTACTGTTGTTTGAGCTTTTGTTGATTGCATGATTTCATTTTTCATAAATGTTACATTAACACTTCACCACTAAAATTGGCACTATGAACAGCCAGGGATTCAATAAAGGGTTTTAAAAACTCCTTTGTCTTTTCATCGTTCAAATTCCCGGCTTCGTCAAACTTTTTATTTACCTCGGTTATCACTACTTCAGGCACATTCATCGTCATGGCATTTACCGCCACCAATATCTGCCGCAGGTGGTATTGTGCCCTTACGCCGCCCAGCAAACTGGGGCTTGCACTTATAATGCCCACCGCTTTTTTATCAAATGGTTTTAACGGGTGTTTGGAGAGAAAATCAATTATATTTTTCAGCACCCCGGGAATAGAATAGTTGTATTCCGGTGTAACTATAATGACAGCATCGGCAGCTTTGATGGCAGTACATAATTTTTCAACCGGTTCAGGAAAAAAGTTTTCATGCAAATCAAAATTGTACATGGGTACATCTTCAATTGATAATTGTTCAATGCTAACATCTGCCGGTGCAAGTTTTTGTGCAGCCTTTAAAACCATTGTGTTAAAAGATTTTTTTCTTAAACTTCCCGAAATGGCTACAAAGTGATAGTTATCTTTCATCGTAGTATTTTATAATTAGATTATTGAGTTGAGATTCCTCCATCAATTACCTGGGTTGTACCAGTTATATATTGGCTGTCATCACTTGCAAGAAATAAAACCAACTGGGCAATTTCAATGGGTTCTGCATAGCGTCCTAACGGAATGGTAGCTTCAAATTGTTTTTTTACTTCTTCGGGATTTCCGGCCGATGCAGCTTCTTCAATTGACCGCATCATTCTATTATTTACAGGTGCAGGATGAACAGAATTTACCCTGATTTTTCGCGGGGCAGCTTCAATGGCAGTGGTTCGCATAATTCCCACTACGGCATGTTTACTGGTTACATAGGCACTTAAATTTGCAAAACCTAAAAGACCAGCTACCGAGGAAGTCAGGATGATGCTGCCGCCATCTTTCATTTGGGGTAATGCGTATTTATTTCCCAGCCAGATACCCTTTATATTTACAGAGATCACTTTATCAAAAATTTCTTCCGGGTAATCTGTAATCGGTTTTACAACGCCTTCAATACCTGCATTGTTGAAAAAAACATCAATTTTTCCAAACAGTTTTACTGTTTCATTTATGTAGTTCTCCACCTCAACTGATTTTGAAACATCAGCAACACAATATTTTACATGCTCACTATTTAATTCTTGTACGGCTGTTTTTAGTGTGTCCTCAATAAGGTCAACCAACATTACTTTTGCACCTTCTTCTAAAAATAATTCAGCGGTGATCTTTCCAATACTACCAGCTCCCCCTGTTATAATCGCTACTTTGTTTTGTAATTTATTCATGATAATTATTTAATGATGAATAGATTTTATAAATTGATTTTTCCATGCTCGCCTTCTGCATATTCTTTACCGGTAACAAGAGCCTTCAATAAATTGAAAAGAACTACCATTTTGCTTGAACTGCTGTCCCAATAATTTACTTCATCAGGCACAACTTTTATCAGCGTCATATCAGGGTCGTCTAAACCAAGTGGAAACCAGGCTTTCATAATGGCACTCCACAATGCTGCCATTTTACTTTTGTCGTTTACTAAAGTTGCAGTGCCGTGTATCATTAAATAGTTATTACTGCTTTCGTTGGTAATGGCAATAGATACTTTTTTGCTTTCTTCTATTTCGTCAACTTTAGGCGATGATGCCTTTGTAAAAAACCATATAATGCCGTCGTCATCAATTTTACTGATGCTCATTGGCCTGCCTGATATATTGTCAGCATTCATTTCGTTTGTAATAAGCATGCAAGTACGCACGCCTTTAACCATTTCAATAAGCTTTTCAACATTTTGATTGTCTTTCTGTTTCATGAAATTTTTTTAAGTTTTTTTGTGAGAGCAAAGTGATAAGTTAAATACCGTAAAACAAAGTTGAGACTCTGAAAAGGGGGAATGTTACACATTTTGGCAAATGAGTTGCAACATTCACATATTGTTGAGGAGAATATCGCTCAATATAGATTAACACTTCAACATGGAGGGTTGCGGGTTCTTTAGTGAGGATATTCGATTTATGATAGCAATGGTTAGAACCACTCGTGGTAGACCTTCTAACAGTTATAGGAGCTAATAAATAGCGGTGGCGGCAAAATTTAAAGAACCTGTCCCTTTCAATTTCAATATTAATTTCTGTGATTTTATTACAGATGCGGGGATGCATTTATTCTATCTTATACCTCGGCGTATGATTACTTTAGTCTCAAAATGTTTTTTGATAAATTTGATTTCCCCTGCTTTAAAAAAACGGAAATACTGAAAGTTTTTTCTTAATAATCACAAGCTTATTCGATTAAAAATTAGCCAGTTATTTTTTATATTTTATTCTTAATCCAATCAGAATAAAATTAACTAACAAAGAAAATAAATTGGTTACTAAAATAAAAATATCGTCTTTTAAAAAACCGTATAAAGCCCAGAAGCCTAGTCCTGTTATCAATAAAATAAGCATCCATATAGAAATAGCTTCTACTTTTTTTTCTTTGATTATTTTTATTAATTGAGGTAGGGTAGACAATGCTGTGATACTGCCTGCCATGATGCCCGTAACCTGAATGATTGTATCTGCCATTTGGTTGTATAAAAAGTTAAAAAATAATGAAGACTATTTTTTAAGCATATTTTAAAATATTCAATAACACTTTTTCTTCCGGCATTAGTTCCTTTTGCCCGTCAGCCGTTTCAATAACTTTAAGTTCGCCCAGATATTTTTCTAATTTATTTTCTTTATAAAGTTCCACTATAACAGGGTGTACATAGTATTTTTTACAAACGGTTCGGGTATTGCCTAATTGTTTTGCCACCATGTCAAAAGCTGCAGGAATTTTTTGATTCATTTCTGTTGTTGTTTCAAAACTTCCCAGTTCGTTAAATGCAACCAGGGCGCTAACAGTTCCTGCCCATGTTCTAAAATCTTTTGCAGTAAATTCGCCACCTGTAATGGTACTAATGTAGTTATTTACCATACCTGAATCAATCCGGTGAATGTTTCCATTGTCATCATAAAATTCGAAAAGCTCTTTGCCTGGAATATCTTTACATCCTTTTACAATCCGGGATAATTTTTTACTTTTAAGCGTTATGTTATGCTGTACCCCTTTTTTCCCTTTAAAGGAAAATCGAAGTTGTGTTCCATTAATAATTACATGTCGGTTCTTCAATGTGGTAAGACCGAACGAACCATACAATTTTTCATAAAACGCATTGCCTACCCGTATATTTGTTCTTTCTAATAAACTTACCACTGCCGCTAAAATCTTTTCTTGTGGAAACCCTGTTAAGGATAAATCTTTTTCAATTTGTTTTCTTATTACCGGAATCAATACCCCAAATTCCTGCAACCGGTAAAATTTGGTATGCTTTCTTATCGTGTTCCATAAACTATGATATCTGTATTGTTTTCTCTGAAGTAAATCGAAGCCAGTAGCCTGTAAATGACCGTTGGCTATTTTGCAAATCCAAACTTTCTCCCAGGCTGGAGGAATTCTTAATTTTTTTATCCGGTCTATAATTATCTTATCCTTTATTTTTTTAGTTCCGGCAAAATAGAAAAATGCTTTCCCGTTGTGTTTCCGTGAAAACCCTGGTTTATTGTCAGGGGTATAATTAAGGTCCGCTGCTTTTGCGCTCTTGGCCATATCATGTGCCAAAGCATCGATATTTTTTTTATTGATTTTTATTTCATCTATCAATTCCTCCATGGCTGTATAATTAATAAATTTATTTTCCCATTATTTGTGAAAAGTAATAAAGAGCTTAGCGTAAGTCTTTCTTAATTTATGTTACGCTTTCATAAAGCATTAATCCTTTATCAACGCAATATTGTTTTCAAAATAAATTATTTTTCTTAGTTGGTGTTTTCGTCAATTATTTAGTTCCCACAAGAAGGGTGCATACCATTTTCTGATTTAGCATCATTTTCATCTATCATTTTCTTATACCGATGTGACTTTGAATTCAGTCCAATCGGTACCTGCCTGCCGCAGGCGGGTTTACCCCACAGGGCCTTCGGGCAAAAGCCAGCCGCATGTATGCCTGGCTTAAATTTCAGCTTGGCTACATTGGCCCAAAATGAAATTTAATTTGGTATTAGATGATGTGTCTTGCTTTGCAGCTTATTTTTCACCATGGGCAGCGGTTCCGGTTTTGTGCTGATTACTGTACTTTTTTGATTTTTACCCATTTTGGTTTTTTAAATGGTTAATTATTTTTTAAAAAAATTGAACCATCGTTTTATTGAGTCTATATTATTTCTGAGTCATTACGTTTTTTTCTTTACTACGGGAACACAATCAGGTACTTTTTTTCCGCCTTTAATTTTGGTACCGAGTTTTTTGTAACCTTTCCAGCAAGGGTCATCTTTTGTTTTAGCACTTTTTGTTTTTATTGGCATAATCGATGATATTTATTTAATGAAGTATACTATAGATTAAAGAGCCGGTAATCGTACATTATGCCATCTTGATTTAACAAGTAGCCCGAAAGACTACCTTGAAATCTTAGATGGTATTACACCGATTGCAGATTACTTTTTACTAAATACTGGTTTAATCGGTATTATTATCCATTATTGCCAGCTAACTGTTATTTTCAAACTGCTGTTCTTCCGCAGGTTTATCGTGAATATTTTCGGAGATTTTGTGTGTCGGTTTTAAAGCACCATCTTTAATATTCTCTTCATACAAATCAGCTTCTTTTGTATTGTAATTTCCTTCATCCCGTTTTTCAGGATACTGTTTCTGATTCAAATCAGATTCTTGCTTAGGTTGAATATTTTTGTCCATTAATTTTAATTTGATTTATTTGAGTTTTAGTGTGAGTGGAAAGTGATAATTCAAATACCTTCCAGTAAAGTTCAGATTCTGAAAAGGGGGAATATTACACATTTTGGGAAATGAGTTGCAACATTCACATATTGTTGAGGAGAATGCCGTTTAATGAGGTTAGAGACTTAGCACTATTGTACACTACATAAAAATTTTCTGAAATAAACAGACAGTTTCATTATTCAGGTAAATGTGCCAATGCGCCTTTTAGGGTGTTAGGAAAACTTTTTCCTTTTATCTTCTAGTTCCCCATAAAAGTTTTGCTTGCTGCCAACTTCAGTAAAGTTCCCATGCAGCCGTGTTTATTAATCATTTACAAGGTTGGAGAAAACAACTTTTAGTGTATAACCTTCGCCCGGGTTTGATATTTGGGTAACAATGCCGCCATATAATTCGGCCCTGCTTTTAATGTTAATAATACCCACACCGGTTTTTTTAACCTGTAAATCGGTTCCCTGGCCATCATCAGTAATAAGCAAAATTATGTCGCTGGCCAGCTTGTATAAATATACATGTGCATTTGCAGCCTGGGCATGTTTTACAATATTGTTTAACTGTTCCTGCACAATGCGGTAAATATCCAGTTGCAGTTTTTCGCCCAGGTCTTCTTCCTCATCAATGCTTTCATTTGTAAATGTAATTTTCAGCGGAGATGGTTTATTTAAATTTTCAAGTAAATTATCTATGTTATCGAACAACCCAGTGGTATGTATATCGGGTACTACAATGCTTTTGTAAATCCTTCTAATGTCTTGCATAGTTTTCAACAGGTAATCAGATGATTTTTTGAGGCAAACATCGCTTTTATCCTTGTCGGCAAGTGCTATTTGAATGTTCCATTTAATTACAGCCAGCATCTGGTTCAGGTTTTCGTTTAGTTCGTTTCCAATTACTTTACGTTCATTTTCCTGGGCTGTTAATACCGCATCTGTTATCTCTCTTTGTTTTGTTAATCTTTCTTCGGCTAATTTATTTTCCAGTATCACCTGTTCTGTTATATCTCTGGTGGCGCCAATCATACGCAAGGCCTGTTTTTCTTCGTTATAAATAATATGGCCACGGTCAAGTACATAAGCATAGCTTCCATCGGCTTTACGAAACCTGTATTCATCTTCCCACAAAATTGTTGTGCCGGTAAAAAAAAATTTGTGTAGCCGGGTTAAAACACGTTCCTTGTCATCGGGGTGTATGCAGTTTTCCCAAAATAGCTGTGGCAGTAATGCATTTTCTACTTCGTACCCAAAAATTCTTTTATGTCCACCATCTATCCAGAAAATTTCTGCTTCTAGCAAATTCCATTCCCACAGGCAATCATTGGTTATTTCTGTAACATAGCGGTATAGTTCGCTTAGTATCTTTAATTGCTCTTTAGGATTTTTTGAAAATTCGGGATGAGGAAGGTTGCTGGTTTTAAATGATACGGAAATGGTATCCCCACAATGGTAGGTTATTACATTATACCAGGCATCCATTTTGCCCCAGTATTTTTCAAAATGCCCTGGTTCATTTTCTGATTGAGTGTAGTGTTCAAGCTTAAAGAGTTCTTTTGGAATAATATTCCGGAATTGTTTCCAAAGATTACTGCCAACAGCTTCGCTTGCAGCTACTCCTGTAATTTGTTCTGCTGCCCGGTTCCAGTATTGTACTACTCCTTTTTCATTCAAAGTAAAAAAACCATTGGTAAGTGTTTCGGTAATGGTTTGAGAAGGATAATGATGATTACCATCTTCCAATGCCCCAGATTTAGAGACAATAAGTTGTTTGTCGATCATGGTAAATTTTTTAATTGCCAGGTAGATTTTTAATTTTTAATGGTAACAGCAGCATAGCATAAATGGTATTTCTCCAAACAATAACAATAATATAAAGTTGAAACTTATCTACCAGTTAATATTACATTCTTTAGTCAATTATTTGTAATATTCACACTTTTTTAAATAAATGATTTCGGTTCGATAACAAGCAGAAAAAAAAGGACAGCAGATAGTTGTAAGGTTATTGAAAACGCAATAGCTAAAACTGCCGGAGAAGTTTTTTCCAGTCAAAAAATTTCTATAGAAATATGTGGATAATGTAACAATTTTTAAGAATTGTGTAACACAAATATGTTGCATCCTTTACACCTTTGTTATAAGGTTAAAATAATTTACTTTTTTACTCAACCATGATTGCAAGAGTTTACTAATCCATTCTATTAGATTTCTACTTTACTATTATATAAATCACCAAAATAAACTACCCATGAATTTCATAGAAGCCGGCAAAGATGCCTCAGGCGATTTGGTAAAAATTTTTTACAACGATTACGGCACAGGAAAGCCCGTGATACTGATACATGGATGGCCACTAAGCAACGAAATGTGGGAGTACCAGATCAATGATCTGGTAAATGGCGGTTACCGGGTTATAGCCTACGACCGGCGTGGTTTTGGCAAATCATCGCAGCCCTGGGATGGGTACGATTATGATACCCTTACCGATGATTTAAAAGCATTGATAGACCAACTGAAGCTGGAAGATATAACCCTGATTGGTTTTTCAATGGGAGGTGGTGAAGTGGTACGTTATTTCAGCCGTCATGGCGGTAAGGGAGTAACTAAAGTCGTTTTAATTTCTTCTATAACTCCCTATATGCTGCAAACAGACAGCAACCCCGATGGCGTACCAATGGAAATGTTTGATGACATGGCTGAAAAAATGAAACAGGACAGGATTGGTTTTTTAGATGAATTTGGAAAAACGTTTTTTGGTGTAACCATGCTTAATAAACCTGTAAGCGCTCCCTTATTAGAGTACTACCGTATGCTTTGTTCTTTTGCCTCACCCCGTGCTACACAGGAGTGTGCAAAAGCTTTTGCAACAACCGATTTTAGAGATGAAATGAAATTGGTGAATGTGCCCACTTTAATTATACATGGCGATGAAGATAAAACAGTACCTATTGACCACACCGGAAAACAGGCTGCCATTGCCATTGCCGATAGCAGTTTTATTATTTATGTGGGCGCAGCACATGGTTTGTTTTATACCGAAAAAGAAAAGCTGAATGCTGATCTGCTGCAATTTTTAAGCATCTGAGCTGTTAATTATTATCACTTACCATTATAGAACGATTGAACCATAAAATGATTTTATAACCAAAAATAAAAATAATAAAATGAAAAGTACAACAACAAAACCCGGACAAAACGGAACATTAACAAAAGGCGTTAAAGCTAAGCCTGATGCTGCTCAGGGCCTGCGGGACCTGTTTGTAGATGGATTAAAAGATATTTATTGGGCAGAAAAAGCATTGACGAAAGCACTGCCAAAAATGATAAAAAATGCAACTGACGAGGAGCTGATTGAAGCACTTAAAGGGCACCTTGAAGTTACAAAGGCACAGGTTACAAGGATAGAGGAAGTTTTTGAATCAATTGGCGAAAAAGCACGAGCCAAAAAATGCCTTGCCATGGAAGGCCTTATTAAAGAAGGGGAAGAAATTATGGAATCAACTGAAGTTGGTGTGGTTAGAGATGCAGGAATTATTTCAGCAGGCCAAAAGGTTGAGCATTACGAAATTGCTACTTACGGTACACTCTGTTCATTTGCAAAAACCCTGGGCGAGGATGAAGCTGCCGGTTTGTTAGCAGAAACATTAGACGAAGAAAAAGAAGCGGATATTAAATTATCTGAAATAGCTGAATCTAATATTAATATAGAAGCGGCGGATGAAGATGAAGAAGAAGAAGTGTCTGCTACACCCGTTAAAACAAAAAGAAAATAATTTCAAACCCAGATTTTGCAGTTGAAATCGTAGCGAGGATTTCAAATACAAAACAGATAAGGGTTTCAGGTTATTTTTTGGATGAATGAATAGTGAACTATTTTGAATTCAAAAAATGCTCTGTAAGGCTTAGCTGTGAAGGATTTGGAAGACGCAGTAGATTTCAACTGTAAAATTTGGGTTAAACCGTTGTTGAGTTAGCAGTAAAATATACATGCTTTAAAGCACTGCTGGCAGTCATCTTGCCATTGCACTATGGTATGTACATAGTGCAGGTTATACCAAACTGAATTTTATTTTAGGCCAATGTAGCCAGGCTGAAATTCAAGTCAGGCTTATATGCGGCTGGCTTTTGCCCGCAGGGCACTGTGGGCTAAACCTGCCTGCGGCAGGCAGGTACCGATTGAACTGATTACAAAGTCACACGGCTATTACAAACAGATAATGAATTAAATAAAAAAAAATTAAAAATATGAAAAAGCAATTATTCAGTTTCAGTTTACTGGGGTTACTCCTTATGACTCTTTCGAGTTGCGAAGTTATTGGTGGCATATTTAAAGCAGGAATGGGTGTAGGTATATTTATAGTTATTGCTATTGTTGCAATCATTGTTTTCTTTATTGCCAGGGGAAGAAAAAAATAGACAGCGAGGTACTTTTTAATTTAAAAAAATTAACTGATGCAAAAAAAAAATGCTAAAAAACCGTTTGCAAATAAAAAAGTAAACGACCTGCAATCCCATACCCAGCATGGCGGTGGACAAATGCTGTCCACAAACCAGGGGTTATTGATCAATGATAATCAAAACTCACTGAAAGCCGGAGAACGGGGAGCAACTTTACTGGAAGATTTTATTCTGCGTGAAAAAATAACCCATTTCGATCATGAGCGTATTCCTGAGCGGATAGTTCATGCCCGTGGTTCTGCAGCCCACGGTATTTTTGAACTGTATAAACCAATAGGGCAATATACAAAAGCGAAATTTTTGAATGATACATCAAAACCAACTCCGGTTTTTGCAAGGTTCTCTACGGTTGCAGGTTCCAGGGGTTCATCAGATCTGGCTCGTGATGTAAGAGGTTTCTCAGTAAAGTTTTATACAGAAGAAGGAAACTATGATTTGGTCGGCAACAACATGCCCGTATTTTTTATCCAGGATGCCATCAAGTTTCCCGATCTAGTTCATGCTGTTAAGCCAGAACCGCACAACGAAATTCCGCAGGCAGCATCTGCTCACGATACTTTCTGGGATTTTATTTCCCTAATGCCCGAAAGCACACACATGATTATGTGGGTGATGAGTGACCGTGCCATTCCACGTAGTTTGCGTATGATGGAAGGATTTGGAGTGCATACATTCCGGCTGATAAATGAAAAAGGCGTTTCGCATTTTGTGAAATTTCATTGGAAACCATTACTGGGTATTCATGCTGTAGCCTGGGATGAAGCCTTGAACATTTCCGGCAAAGACCCTGATTTTCACCGAAGAGATCTTTGGGAAGCGATTGAGAGTGGCGCTTTTCCGGAATGGGAATTGGGTGTACAGATTGTTGCTGAAAAAGATGAACACAAATTTGATTTTGATTTGCTAGACCCTACTAAATTAATTCCGGAAGAAATTGTTCCCGTGCAACTTATTGGTAAGATGACCTTGAACCGGAACCCTGATAATTTCTTTGCCGAAACAGAACAGGTCGCATTTCATCCGGGGCATTTGGTACCTGGTATTGATTTTACAAATGATCCGTTGCTGCAGGGAAGACTATTTTCGTACACCGATACACAACTCTCAAGATTAGGAAGTCCTAATTTTCATGAGATACCCATTAACCGGCCCATTGTTCCGGTTATGAATAATCAGCGAGACGGCCACATGCGGCAAACGATTAACAGCGATAAAACAAGTTATGATCCTAATACAATTAGCAATGGCTGCCCGTTTCAGGCAAAAGCCGCCGACGGAGGTTTTACCAGTTTTCAGGAACGCATAGATGCCAAAAAAATTCGTGAACGAAGTCGCAGCTTTTTTGACCATTTTAGCCAGGCAACTTTGTTTTTTAACAGCCAGGCAGAACACGAAAAAAATCACATCATCAATGCACTCACTTTTGAATTGGGAAAATTGGAAAGCAATGTAATTCGTGAAAGAATGCTGGGCATACTTACACAGGTTGATAAAACTTTTGCCGCCAAAGTTGCTGATAGTTTGGGAATGCCGGTGCCCAAACAACCTGTTTACCCAATCAATCACAGTGTTTCTGCCGATGGCATTCAAAAAAAATATGAGCCAACGAAAATGAAACAAAGCATTCAGCAGTCTGATGCTTTGAGTATGGCAAACACCATAAAAAATTCAATCAAAACAAGATGCATTGCCATACTTGCTGCCAATGGTGTGGATGAAAATTCACTGATGGAAATGAAAGCCGCACTTGAAGCTGCAGGTGCAAAAACAAAAATTGTTGCGCCAAAACTTGGCACCATAAAGTCAAAAACCGGCAAAGCGATCAAGGTCGACCAAAGTTTTTTGCACACAGCATCTGTGTTGTTTGATGCAGTGTACATTCCATCGGGAGCAAAGAGTGCAGATGCTTTAATAGCAGAACCAGATGCCATTCAATTTATAAACCAGGCATACAAACATTGCAAAGCCATAGCTACAAATGGCGATGGCGCCAATTTTTTGAACCATACTTTTGCCGCTAATAAAAATAGGGAGGCGGATAAAAAAGCTACAAGCGGGGGTGCAGCAATGGAACCGGGATTGATCATTGATAAACCGGTAAAGGATTTTATTAAAGCAATTGCACAACATCGTTTTTGGGAAAGAGAAACAGTAAGAAAAGTGCCTGCTTAATCAACCATCATCTTAAATTAATAAAAAAAATTACCAATGGAAAAAGCACCAAAAGAAAATGAACAAAATCTATCAGGACAGGATGCAATAGATAAATTAAGTGAACTGATAAAAAATGAATCAATTTGTTTTTTTTGTACGCAACTAACACAGCAGCCAATAACCACACGGCCAATGAGTACTCAAAAAGTAGATGAGCAGGGCAATATCTGGTTTATGAGTTCTATCAAGAGCGGTAAGAATGAAGAAATTGCACAGGACAATACTGTACAATTGTTTTACTCCAACCCTTCGAGTTACGAATTTTTGAGCGTGTTGGGTACGGCAAGCATAGTTACAGACAGGGAAAAAATTCATGAAATGTGGACACCCTTTGCCAAAGCATGGTTTGAAGATGGAAAAGACGATGTGGATATTTCACTAATAAAAGTAACACCTCAATCTGCTTATTATTGGGATACAAAAAACAACAAAATGATTTCTATGATTAAGATGTTTGCTGCTATGGTAACCGGCAGTGCACCAGATGATGGGATAGAAGGGACTTTGAAAGTTAATTAAATGGCCTATTAATACCGATGAAATTAAATTCAGGATATCCCTTTTGGCTGGTTAAGGATGGCCTTCCGTTCAGTTATCCTAAACTGGACACATCCATTAAAGCCGATGTGGTTATTTTAGGTGGAGGAATCTCCGGGGCACTTGTGGGGTACTACTTAATTAATGCAGGTATTAATTGTGTTGTTGCCGATGCAAGATCCATTGGTTTGGGTAGCTCCTGTGCCAGTACTTCTTTATTACAATATGAAATTGATACCCCGCTTTCTGAATTAAAAAACTTAGTTGGATCAGATCACGCAGTCCGTTCGTACCAGCTATGTGCAGATGCTATTGACAGCCTACAATCAATAGCACAAAAGCTTAATTACAAAGAATTTAAATCAAAGAAAAGCCTTTATTATGCTGCCCATAAAAAAGATACGGCATTTTTAAAAGAAGAATTTGCCATAAGAAAGGCAAACGGCTTTGAGGTTAAATACCTTGATGAAGACGAAGTGAAAAGTGTATTTAATATCAATGCTCCTGCGGCAATTTTATCGCAGTGCGGTGGCGAACTAAATGCGTATTCTTTTGCACACAGGCTGCACCAGCATGGAATAAAAAAAGGTTTGAAGGTTTATGACAGAACCCCGGTTAAAAACATTAAGCATTCAAAAAACTCGGTTGTGCTGCTTACTGAAAACGGACATACCATTACCGCTAAAAAACTTGTATATGCCACCGGTTATGAATCAGTAAATTTTATTGATAAGAAAATAGTTGACTTTCATTCAACCTATGCTACCATCAGCGAGCAGGCAAACGAAAAAACAAATTTCTGGAAGGATGATGTATTAATATGGAACACTGCAGACCCGTATTTATATATGCGTACCACCAGTGATAAAAGGATATTAATCGGTGGAAGAGATGAAGCATTTTTAGATGCACTAAAACGAGACAAACTTATTGATAAAAAGAAAAAGCTGTTGGTTAAAGATTTTAACAGGGTATTTCCTGCTATCGAATTTATTCCTGAGTTTAGCTGGGCAGGAACATTTGCCGCCACCAAAGACGGGCTGCCATATATTGGCAATTATAAAAAATTGCCCAATAGTCTTTTTGCACTGGGTTTTGGGGGTAATGGCATTACTTTTAGTTTAATTGCTGCCGAAATAATAAAGGATGAAATACTGGGCAAAAAAAATAAAGATGCCGCTATTTTTAGATTTGAAAGATAGAAAATTCAGGCTTTATAATTATTTAATCAGTTTTAAAATATACAATAATGAAAAATATACTCAGCACAACACTTGTTATTTTATTTTTAATTTCCTGCAACAGCAAGAAACTTAACAATGGTTCTTACAACGGATCTGCAACAACATCAGGATATAAGGTAGATACCTTACCTGCTGCTTTTGCTACAGAATCAGCTAAAAATTATAGTGATATTATTGGGTGGAAGGATGGCCAGAAGCCTGTTGCTCCTAACAATTTCATTGTAACAAAGTTTGCAGATGAGTTAGATCATCCACGGTGGATTTATGTTGGCGCAAACGGTGATATTTTTGTGGCAGAATCAAATACCATTTTAAAAGGGATTAAAAAACTGGGTTCTAAAATATCCCGTAAAATAAAAACCCACGATTATGGCGAAAGTGCCAACCGGATAACCCTGTTCAGGGATGCTGATAAAAATGGTGTTTATGAAAAACGCTTTGTTTTTGCAGAAAATCTGAATCAGCCATTTGGCATGTTGATCATTGAAAATCATTTTTATGTTGGTAATACAGATGCTTTGATGAAATATAATTATCAGCCTGGCGATACTTTACTGCAACAGGCAGCAGGAAAAAAAATTGTTGATCTTCCTGCTGGTGAAAACAACCGGCACTGGACCAGAAATATTATTACGAATAGCGCCAAAAATAAAATTTATATAGGCGTAGGATCAGGATCCAATGTTGCAGAACATGGGCTTGCTAATGAAATACGAAGAGCAAATATCCTGGAAGTGAACCTGGATGGATTTGGAGAAAAAATATACGCACATGGGCTAAGAAACCCGGTGGGCATGGATTGGGCACCCGGTACCCAAACTTTATGGACGGCAGTAAATGAAAGAGATGAACTGGGTGATGAGCTGGTGCCTGATTATTTTACCACTGTTGAACCTGGTGGCTTTTATGGCTGGCCTTTTTTTTATTACGGCCAACACAAAGATCCAAGAATGGAAGGACAGCAAAGTCCGGATCCCATAGAAAAAGTAATTACACCAGATGTTTCTTTAGGATCACATACTGCCTCTTTGGGGCTTATATTTTACCGCGATAATATGTTTCCTGCCAAATATAAAAATGGCGCATTCATCACACAGCACGGTTCCTGGAACCGCTCAGTATTATCTGGCTACAAAGTAATTTTTGTACCTTTTAAAAACGGCAGGCCCGCCGGAGAGCCTGAAGATTTTTTAACAGGGTTTGTGCAGGACCTTGCTAAAAGCAAAGTACATGGACGGCCCGTTGGTATAGCCGTACTTGATGATGGCAGTATGCTGGTATCGGATGATGGCAGTAATATTATCTGGCGTATTTCAATCAAATAATAAACTTAATTATCCCAATCCATAAAGCAGCACTGCTGACAAAAATAGATATCCTCTTTTTTAAATGTAGCACAACAGTGTAATTGTGTATAGTAAATCCCCATGTATTTTTAAGTGGAATTTATAATCTGATAAGTGATTTATAAAGCAGGAGGAGGTGGAGGAGGGGTATTATCTTTTACATCTTTTTCTTTCATACCATCTTCTATTTCATTTTTTACATTACCCTTAGCATCTTTAAATTCACGCATGCCTTTTCCGATTCCTCTCATGAGTTCAGGTATTTTTTTACCGCCAAACATCAAAAGAACTACAATAACAATCAGTATCCATTCAGAGCCACCAGGCAAGGAAAACAGGAGTGTAAAAGCGGTGATAAGACTTTGCATAATTTTACATTAAATGGCTGATACTATAGCCAGCTTATGTAAATTAAGCTAAAACTTTTATTAAGTTGCCTTATCTTTTGTATTTTTTATTAAACCAATACCTGCAAAAAAGAAAATAGCTCCCACCACACCTGTAAAAATAATCGCTTTAATATTTCTTTCTCCTGTACCACCGTTCATAAAAGTTACGCCTGCATAAATAAGGCCTGCAATTCCCAGGATTGATAAAACAATTCCAAGTATACGTTTTTCCATATTTTTTAAACAAGGTAAGCTGAATTATTTTTTATAAAACCTAAAGTGTGAATGTTGTAATAAATGAAAAGAATTTTGTAATGCTTCCAGATTACCTTGGCAATACTTTTGCATTAATAATAACAACATGCATTTACCCAAATAACTAATTAAATATAACCTCAGGCATCATGGCATGGATGTTGCCTTGCACGGTCAAACAAAAAAATATTAAAATGACAAAGACAAAATTATTAATTGCAGCTGCCATCGTATCTGTTGGATTTACAGCTTGCAATAGTGCAACAAAACAAACAAAGGAAGTAGAAGTATTAAATGTGTATGTTGATTCTGTTGAGGGGCTCACACCAGTTTATACAACCGAAAACTGGACCATGATTGACAATGGTTACCAGGAAAGAGCCTTGAGAGCGGAAGCAGAGTATGCATCGCTGGATGCAGAAGGCAAAGCAAAAGCAGATGCAAGTAAAGCACGTTACGAAGCTTTGAAAGCCAGGTATGAAACGAATATGAAGCTGGCTGAAGCAAACGCTAAAATGGAAGCTACAGCTAATAATAGTTCTCCAAACTTTAGAAGAGTTTTAAGAGACCGTTTATTTGGTGAAGGAAAAATTGGTGATGACATGCAGTTTGCTTTTGTAACTGCTGATAATATTCGTGGTATCTATCAGAACTTTGTAGATGTTGTTGCAGAAAACAGGAATTCATATACGAGGGAAGATTGGGACGAAATCAATGTATTGTACGAAGCATTAGATACCCGTAAAAATGCAGTTGAAAAAGAACTTAAAACTGCCGACAATATGAAGATTGCCGGTCTGAAAATTAAATATGCCTCCATTGCCGCTACCAACAGAGGTGGTACTAAAGTGAAAGAGAATGCTGACTCAAAACAATAATGATGTAGAATTATAATTTTTGAAAAGAAAAAGAACGCTTCAGGCAACTGAGGCGTTTTTTTATACCCGGTAAATCAGCTTGTTGCTGTATCTTTTTTAACTAAATCAGCAAACCTGTGAATTATACAAGTATTTGACAGCATTGTGCAATGTCGTATAACATTTTTTACATACCTTACTAACCAATTTATATATATGCGAAATGTACTTCAAGACATTTTGAACAAAAAGGATGCTGTTTCCAAAACTGCTGCAGCCTTAAAAGCAGACGACAAACTCCGCCTCCTTGCCTTTGATAATACAGCACAGGCAAATATTATTACCATGGTAAGTAATGGTAAAATAATAATGGTAAACAAAGCAGCTTCAAAATTACTGGGCTATTCAAAAAAAGAATTATTAACCAAAAGCAGGTCCACTATTTTCAATATAAAAGAAAGCAGCTTTAAAAAAATGCTTCAGCAAAGAACCGCACAGGGTAATGCTGTAGCTACCGTAACAGTATTTAAAAAAAATGGCAAAACCATTACCTGCCAAATAACCTCCGCCGTTTTTGTAAATGAAGATGGAAAAGCAAATGCCATTACTACCATTGCAGATATGAGCAAAAACATACTGCTTCAAAAAAATATTGATACCGAAAAAGAAAAAAAAGTTACCGGTGATATTGCTGTTGCCAGATCAAAACAAAAAGAGATAGATATCATAAAGGTAAAAAAAGTTGCCAATAATATTGCTTTGGCTAATTCAAAACAAAAAAAACTTGATACAAAAAAGGAAAAAACAGTTGCTGATAATATCGCACTGGCAATGGCAAAATCAGAAACCCGGGTGGCGGAAAATAATGAGTGGATAAAATACATAGCCAAAGCATCTTATGATGTAATGTGGGACTGGGATATAGCCTCCGGTGAAATCTATGTGGGCGACAGTATTAAAGAAGTTTTTGGTTACACGGTGCACGATAATACCACGCACTTTAATAATTTTTGTCAGTGTTTAATTCCGGCGGAAAAAGGTATAGTGGAAAAGAAAATACAGGAAACGCTTGCTTCAACCGATAAAATATGGAATGATGCTTTTTTGTTCAAACATAGTAATGGTTCAATTGCTTCCACAACCAGCAGGGCAAGTATTATAAGAGATGATGCAGGTAGGCCGTTGCACATGATTGGAGCTATCCAGGATGTAAGCAAGCTGCTGCAAATGGAAAAAGAGATGGAATTGCAACTGCAAATGAAGGAGCAGGACAGCGAAAAATTCCTGCTGGCGGCAAAGCTTTCTTTTGATGTGATATGGGACTGGAATATATTGACGAATGAAATTTTTTTAGGTGATGGATTTGAAGAATTGTTTGGCTACGTTATTAAAAATAATAAGGCTGATATGATTACCGACTGGGTGAACAACCTGCACCCTGATGATAAAGATAAAGTTGTGGCCGAACTGCAGGCATGCATTAAATCACCCGCAACACACTGGGAGCATGGGTATCGTGTAAAAAGAGCAAACGGCACTATTACCAAGGTATATGTAAGAGCCAGTATTATCAGGCACGCCGATGGAAAAGCTTACCGCATGATAGGTGCCATGCAGGACCTTACCCGGCAAAAGGAGCTGGAAGAGAAACTGGAACAGGAAATTGTGCTGAAAGAAAGGCAGATCGCAGATGCTACGGAAGATGCCAAAGAAATGGAAAGGTCGGACATAGGTAAAGAACTGCATGATAATATAAACCAGTTGCTGGGTGCTTCTAAAATGTATATTGATATGGCCAGGCGGGGCGACGGAAACATTACTATGTATTTAAGCCGTTCTTCCGAATATACCATTGCAGCTATTGATGAAATCAGAAAGTTAACAAAAGGATTAACTACTGATATTATCAGAAACCTGGGCCTTTGTGATGCCATTGATAATATTGCCCGGGATACTATGGAAGTAAGTCCGGTTAAAATTTTACTAACTACAGATAGCTTTATTGAAAACTCCGTAAATGATAAATTTAAGCTAAATCTGTTGCGGATAATACAGGAGCAGTTAAATAATATAATGAAGCATGCCAAAGCATCCAAAATAAGCATTAACCTGGTACAGAACAAAAAAGTGATCAGGCTAATTATTGCCGATAATGGCGCAGGATTTAATACCGCAAAACGCCAGGAAGGAATTGGAATGCCCAATATAAAAAGCCGTGCAGCAGCTTATCAGGGCACGGCGGCTTTTGCTTCTAAACCCGGGCAGGGTTGTATCCTTACCGCTATATTTCCGGTTTCAGATAAATTATTAAACAAAGAAAAAATTGCCGGCTAAAACCGCATTTCAGTTTATAAGTAAGCCCTGAAAGGGGATATATATCAACGAAGGGCCTAACCCTTCGTTAAAAGCCTGGCAACCCTTGAAACAATTTTAATGCATCCCACAGCAGGGAATTTTTTAAAACAGTTCTTCAGATTCCTTACATTTATAAAACTAAAGTAGTACACACAGTTTTTATTTTTTTTCAATCACAGCAAATAAAAATATTTAATCAGATGCACACAAATTTGAATGAGCTAACCCCAACTGCATTATGGCAAAATTTTGCTGCACTCAATGCAATTCCACGGGCCTCCAAAAAAGAAGAAGCTGTAATACAGTTCATGATGGATTTTGGAAATAAACTGAATCTTTCTACAACCAAAGATGAAATCGGCAACGTGATCATTAAAAAACCAGCAACAGCAGGCATGGAAAATAATCAAACCGTTTGTTTGCAGAGCCACCTGGATATGGTGCATCAAAAAAACGGCGACACCGATTTTGATTTTGCCACCCAGGGCATCAAAATGATTGTGGAAGATGATTGGGTAAAAGCAGAAGGCACCACTTTGGGAGCCGATAATGGGATCGGCGTGGCTTCCATCATGACACTGCTGGCTGCTGATGATATTCCACATCCTGCACTGGAGGCGCTTTTTACCATTGATGAAGAAACCAGTATGACAGGTGCCCTTGGTTTAAAAGGAGGATTACTGGATGCAGAAATCTTATTGAATTTAGATACAGAAGACGATGATGAATTAACCATTGGCTGCGCCGGTGGTATTGATGTAACTATTGGCGGAAATTATAAAACAGAAAAAGTTAACCCAGATTCAATGGGTTTTCGAATAGTAGTAAAAGGATTAACAGGCGGCCACTCTGGTATGGATATTTACAAAGGCCGGGGCAACGCCAATAAATTAATAGCCCGTGTTTTATTGAGTGCTGCAGAAAAATTTGAAGTAAAAATAAAAACAATAGACGGAGGCGGATTACGAAATGCCATTCCACGGGAGGCATTTGCAGAAGTTGCGGTGCATGCCGGCGAGAGTGAAGATTTTACTGCCCATGTAAATGAGGAAGCAGAAATTATTAAAAACGAATATCAAAGTACTGATCCGAATGTAAGCATCAGTATGGAAACAATCGTTACCCCCGAAACTGTGCTGGATACAGCATTTCAATATAATTTATTAAGAACCATTGCTGCCTGCCCAAATGGTATTTATAGAATGAGCCCGGCTATTGAAGGATTGGTGCAAACATCCAATAACCTGGCAAGGGTGTTGGTAAAAGATGGAGAACTTAACATCCTCTGCCTAACACGCAGCTCGGTTGATAGTGAGAAGATGGATCTTGCAAAAACCATCTGTTATAATTTTGAACTGGCAGGTGCAACGCCATCTTTTGGAGGCTCTTACCCTGGCTGGGCACCTAAACCCGAAGCACCCATTGTAAAATTAATGAGCGATCTGTATAAAGAATTGTTTAAGGCCCATGCTCATGTTAACGCAGTGCATGCCGGACTGGAATGTGGCATACTGGGTACAAATTACCCCGATATGCAAATGATATCATTTGGCCCCAACATCAGGGGAGCACATTCTCCGGATGAAAAAGTACAGATCAGCTCGGTACAAAAATACTGGCCCTATTTATTGGAAACTCTAAAGCGGATACCTGAAAAAAATTAGTTTTAGTTTAATTGACTTTGCTTCAACAACATTCTTTCTGCCAGTGGAAACAGTAAATTGTTTTCCAGGTGAACGTGCCTGTGCAGGTCATCTTCAAACTCTTTTAATTCAGCAAGGCATACTCGAAAGGTTGTGCAGGCTTCGGCAGGCGGCGTATAGTTGTTGGTTAACGCACGAATCTGGTACAAAATATTTCCTGCATGATCATGTTCCTGCTCCATAGTCTGTATTGGTGCTGCAATATAACCGGCAACTACGTTTTGCTTTTGATGAGCATCCTGTAAAGCCGCTACTTCTTTTATTCTTGGAAACAGAATCACTTCTTCCTTGTGCATGTGCAATTTCATTTCTGCATTTATTTCCTTAAATAAATGGAGTACTTCAATCATGTACGGAAAATGCTCACCATGTTTGGCTGCAACTTTCTCTAAATGACCGAGTATAGTTGGCATAGATTGTTTAACATAAAAGTGATGGTGAATAAGGATATAGCTGATCAGTTGTTCTGCTGTCATTTCTGTAAAAGGCATTTTGTTATTTTGTAAATCTGCAAGGGAATTTTCCAGTTCTGCGGTAACAATTTCAACAGATAATCCTTTCTCAATACAGGCATCAGTAAGTGTTCGTTTGCCTTTACAGCAAAAATCAAGATTATATTTTTCCAATACCGGAACGGTAAAATGATTGTTGGTTACAATCGTTGCAAGTGTTTGTTCTGCTAAGTTTGTCATAATTATATTTTTTACAAAGTTGCGTTTATGTAAAATGACAAACTGTGATTGAAATCACTTTTCTAAAATATTATTTTTGGTCAATGCCATCAGCAAAGCTCCGGTAAAAAGCAGGCAGGCTGTCGCCAGCAGCATTTCATTTATAAAAGGGATTGCTGTGTAGGTTATTGCAGCAACGCCCTGTACCATCAGTAAAATCTCATTCAGTATAACTGCACCGGCAAAAATAAAAACACCCGTTACAGATCGTTTGTGCGTATAAAAATAATCTTCAGAAAACATACTGCCTAAGATGAACAAAGTGATAACCCCTAGCAAAACCAGGTGCAGGTAGCCAATTACAATGGGCCTGAAACCAAATGCAAGATCGCTTAACGAAGGAATGGTAGAACCCAATTGTAAAAACAGTTTTGCAGTAAGTGCAACAGCCGAACAAGCCAGGATGTATTTAGAGGGTGTTGAAATTTTCGGCTTCAGCAGGTTCCAGTTTTTTTTGATCAGGCTTACAAACCATAGCCAGCCAACAACCTGTGCTATGGCGGCTATAATAACCAGTATGTAAATCCATACAGGAATATCCATCCATAAGGTAGATAAAAAATAAGCAGGTACAACAGCAAACACAAATAGCCAGAATATGTTTCGGAGTATATGTTCCGAAGCTGTATTGCGGCTCACAAATGCAGTAAACAATCCCATACAGGCAAAAAAGAACCAGCCGTTATATTGAAAATGCAGGTAAAAATATTCTGCCGCCAGATACCAGTTTTGATGGATGACCTTATTCATCATCATAATGGTTAAAGCAAATGCACCCAAAGATGAAAGCGCATTAAATAAGACCGCTGCTTTAAACCAGGAGTTAGCAGCCATGCCGTTATTTAGAATATTCAGATCACGCCAGTAAAAAAAAGCAAAAGCGTATGAAACAAAAATGGATGCTGTGGAAAAAATGATAGAGAATAATCCATAACCTTCTATCGGAAAAGCAATCAGCATACCGTAAGCTGTAATAAGGTTGGCATATAAAAGCCAGCTGTACTTTTTGTAATTGCCTGATTCCTGTTGTTTTATCAGGTAAGAAACCAGCAACGCCATGAGCGCCTGTGTTATCCATCCTGCAAATGCAAAATGAGAATGGCCGTGTAATAAATGTTTTTGATCTACAAAAGGAAGAGAAAATAATATTTTGTATCTTAAAATTACACCCAGACAAGCAACAATCAGTAAGTTGATTAATGAAATTTTTAACCATCGGAACAGCGGAAATACCATGATTTTTCTTTAGTACAAAGAAATGCAACAATAGGTTTAGTGGGTATGATTTGAATCACAATCAACAATAAACCTTGCCTTTTGTAATTTGCAGATCACCTTTCATTTGCATTGATTTCATGGTGCGTATTACCGTTTCAACCCGCAATCCGGTCATATCTGCTATTTGCTGGCGGGTAAGTTTAAGCCGGTTACATTTGGTACAGATATTTTTTTGATTTTGCTTAAAATAACTAAGTAAAGTAGAAATGCTGTTTTCGGGATTGTGATTGGCCAGTTCCTTTAAAATTAAGAATTTAAACCGCAGCCTTTGGGTAAGCAGCTTTGTAAACTCAAAATGCAGATCTGGGTTTTCTTTTAATAATTGATGAAAAACAGATTGGTGCAGCCTTATAATCACCGAGTCTTCATCAGCAATAGCACTGGCTGCAAAAGGCTCACCATCAAATAAAGGCAATTCACCAAAACATTCATCCGGCTCAATAATGATTTGTATAAATTCCTTACCCTCGTTGTTTATATTTACCCATCTCACTTTGCCAGAAACCAGTTGATAGTAGAATGAAGATTCCGTTCCTTCCCGGAAAATAATTTCTTCTGCTGCAACTTTCTTATAGGCGGCTCCCCAGGCAAGTAATGTGTCAATGTCTATTTTCATAAAAATTAATTTCTGCTTATTTCAAAAGTAGCAAGCTTACTTACTGGAGATAATGAGGTTAAGCAGGGTACAATATGATTTAAATCATACGGATATGCTTCGAATGCTGATTTTACTTAACAACCCGCGCTGGTATTGAATTTTATGGAAAGTTATTTTGCGCTGTAGCGGTTGTTTGCTGATGATATGACTGAACGCATAAAATAATTTCTGTTATGCCGGTAATCTTGTAAAATCAAATTCTAAATTAAAATTTAAACAACATGAAAAAATTTGTAATCCTTTTGGGTATAACTGCATTTTTTGCAGCTTGCGGCGGTAATGCTGAAAAAAGTACCAGTACTTCAGAAACTTCTTCAACCGAACCAACGAAATCCGAAAATGGTAATCCTTCTTACGATCCTCAAAGAGGAGAAGGCAAATTCACTGAAGTAGCCGTTGGTGCAACAGTAGATCAGGCAATGGCATCTGCAGGCGAAAAAATATATGCTGTTAAATGTGGTAGTTGCCATAAGCTAACCAGCGAAAAACTGGTAGGCCCGGGTTGGCTTGGTGTAACTGATCGCCATACTGCTCCTTGGATAATGAACTTTTCAACCAATACAGATGCTATGCTGGATAAGGATCCTAAAGCACAGGCACAACTGGAGATTTGCTTAGTTCGTATGCCCAATCAAAATTTAACTGATGAAGATGCAAGGAACCTGTATGAATTTATGCGCAGGAATGACGGTATAAAATGATAACTAACTCTTAATATAAAATCAACCAAAATGAAAAAGTATAATCAAATTGCAGCGGCTGTTTTTGCATGCAGCCTGCTGTTGGGGTTTACCGGTTGTAAACCCAAAAATGCTGCCTCGGCAGTAAGTTCCGATGCTGCGGCCAAAGTGTATGTTGCTCCGGGCAAATACGATGAATTTTACAATTTTGTGTCCGGTGGATTTAGCGGCCAGCTTAGCACTTATGGATTGCCCTCTGGCCGCTTGCTGCGTGTGATACCGGTGTTTTCGGTTGACCCGGAAAAAGGCTGGGGCTACAGCGAAGAAACCAAACCAATGCTGAACACGTCGCATGGTATTGTTCCCTGGGATGATCTGCACCATGTACAACTTTCTAAAACAAATGGGGAGTATGATGGTAAATGGGTTTTTGGTAATGCCAACAATACGCCTCGTGTTGCAAGAATTGACCTGAAAACTTTCCGCACGGCAGAGATAATCGAATTGCCAAACAGTGGCGGTAACCACTCTTCTCCATTTATTACAGAAAATACGGAGTACGTTATTGCCGGAACCCGTTTCAGCGTTCCGCCTGATGATCAAAACGGGGATGTGCCCATTAATACTTACAAACAAAACTTTAAGGGAACGATAAGTTTTATCAGCGTTCAAAAAGATAATGGCGCTATGGATATTGCATTTCAGCTTCAATGCCCCGGCGTTAATTTTGATTTGAGCCGTGCCGGTAAAGGTGTTTCTCATGGCTGGTTTTTCTTCTCCTGTTATAATACTGAACAAGCCAATACTTTACTGGAAGTAAATGCTTCGCAAAAAGATAAGGATTTTATTATGGCCGTTAACTGGAAAAAAGCAGAAGAGTATATCAAAGCCGGTAAAGGCAGAAAGCAATCTGTAAAATATGCGCATAATGTGTACAGTGATGTAACGCATTCCGCCACATCAACCATAAAAACTGAAGTAACCGTTTTGGATGTAAAAGATTTTAAGGATATCTGTTATTTTTTTCCTTGTCCTAAATCACCACATGGTTGCGATGTAAGCCCGACAGGCGAATACATTGTAGGTAGCGGAAAGTTGGCTGCATTAATTCCGGTTTTTAGTTTCGATAAATTACAAAAGGCCATTGCAGCCAAAGATTTTATTGGCGATTTTGATGGCGTTCCCATACTTAAATACGAATCTGTTTTATATGGTGAAGTAAAGAAACCCGGACTTGGCCCTTTACATACCGAATTTGATAATAAAGGCAATGCCTATACCTCCATGTTTGTTTCTTCTGAAGTGGTGAAATGGAATATTAAAGAGCTGAAAGTTGTGGACAGGGTTCCAACGTATTATTCTGTGGGGCATTTAACAGTTGCCGGCGGCGATACTAAAACACCCAATGGTAAATATATGGTTGCCTATAATAAAATAACCAAGGATAGGTTTTTGCCAACCGGTCCCGAATTATCTCAAAGTGCCCAACTTTACGATATCAGCGGCGATAAGATGCAGTTGATACTTGATTACCCAACTATTGGAGAACCGCATTATGCCCAGATAGTTTCTGCCGACCTGATCAAAAAGAATTCGTTGAAGTTTTTTAAAATGGAGGAAAATAAAAACCCCTATTTTTCTAATGGTGAAGGAGGAACAAAAGTGGTACGTGAAGGCAACAAAGTGCATGTGTATATGACAGCCATCCGCTCTCACCTTACACCCGATAACATTGAAGGTGTAAAAATGGGCGATGAAGTTTATTTTCATGTTACCAACCTGGAGCAGGATTGGGATGTACCGCATGGCTTCGCCGTAAAAGGTGCTGATAATGGTGAGTTATTGGTTATGCCCGGCGAAACACAAACATTAAAATGGACTCCCGACAGAGTAGGCATGTTCCCAATGTATTGTACCGACTTCTGTAGCGCATTGCACCAGGAAATGTCAGGTTACATAAGGGTATCACCTGCAGGAAGCAATACCCCATTGCTTTTCAGTACCGGAAAAAATTATCCGGTATCAGATACAGCTAAAAAGAAATGATCCTATGAGTAAAAGGAGCAGGCTGATAAAGGGCCTGTTCCTTTTTTATTTATTTTCTAAATATGAAAGCATGAAGAACGATAAACTGAAACCCTGGATTAGAATTTTATTGATCATTTGTGGGTTGGCTCTGGTTGCTGTTTTGTTTGTTCCCATGTGGCGGATCGACCTGGTAGCACCGCAGTATCCCGAAGGATTGATGCTGTTGATTTATCCAGACAAACTTGCTGGAAATGTTGATATCATTAACGGATTGAATCATTACATCGGTATGAAAACTTTGCATACCAATGACTTTGTTGAATTTAAAATACTTCCTTATCTCATTGGTTTTTTTGCATTGTTTTTTGTTGTGGCAGGAATTGTAGGAAGACGAAAACTACTCTATGTACTTTTTTTACTTTTCATAAGCTTCGGCATTTTGGCCATGTATGATTTTTGGAGATGGGAATATAATTACGGACATAATTTAGATCCCAATGCTGCTATCATTGTGCCGGGCATGGCTTACCAGCCTCCGTTAATCGGATTTAAGCAACTGCTTAATTTTGGTGCATACTCTATGCCTGATATTGGTGGATGGATATTTGTGAGTGTTGGAGCCATATTACTTTTTGTTACAGTAATGGCGTGGAGAACTAATAGAAAAAGCAGCCGGACAAGTAGATTAGCCGTCATTTCCGGAGTATTATTAATAATGGTAAGCCTGTCATCCTGTAAAGCAGGGCCAGAGCCGATTAAAACCGGTATTGATAATTGTTATTTCTGTAAAATGACCATCAGCGATAACCGTTTTGGAGCCGAAATAGTAACCCAGAAAGGGAAGGTTTATAAGTTTGATGATACGCACTGTATTTTAGATTATTTGAAATCAAAGGAACTAGAATCTGTCAACGTAAAAAATATTTATATCAGCAATTATTCCGGTAATCACCAGTTGATTGATGTTAAAAATGTTTTTCTCTTAAGCGCCGCTGAACTTAGAAGCCCCATGGGAGGCAATATTGCAGCATTTGATGTGCAGGATAGTTTGCTTGCAGTTCAAAAAAGATTCCCCGGCACTATAGTAATGTGGAATGGATTAAACAAACCTTGAAAAAATTATTTTATATAGCATCGTTCATCTTTTTTACCAACAGTTTATTGGCAAAAACTATCCGTGTTGGTAATGAGCGGTCTGTTAAAACTATTCAACAGGCATTAAGTATGGCTTTAAATGGCGATACGGTGCTGGTTGATTACGGTGTTTATCACGAAAAAAATATCATCGTCAGCAAATCTGTTTTTCTCCTTGGTATCAATCATCCTGTTTTGGATGGCGATCATAAATATGAAATCATATCTATTAAAACAAATAGGGTAGTGGTGGATGGATTTAAAATAATCCATTCCGGTATTTCAAGTATTGAAGATTTTGCCGGTATAAAAATTTACCAAAGCCGGGATGTGGTGATACGTAACAATGTTTTAGAAGATACATTTTTCGGTATCTACTCTCAATACGGTACAAATTGTACTATCGAAAAAAACAGCATTACGTCCTATGCAAAAGAAGAGCAGCAAAGCGGCAACGGTATTCACTGTTGGAAAAGCGACAGCATGCGTATTATAGCAAATACAATAACCGGTCACAGGGATGGTATTTATTTTGAGTTTGTAACCAACTCGGTTATCTGGCGCAATGTATCAGAAAAAAATCTTCGCTACGGGTTGCATTTTATGTTTAGCAATCACGATGCGTACATCTGCAATGTATTTAAAAATAATGGAGCCGGCGTTGCGGTTATGTTTTCAAACCATATAAAAATGATCCGCAATTATTTTGAAGAAAACTGGGGTGACGGTGCTTATGGGTTACTGCTAAAAGAAATAAGCGACGGATACATAGATAATAACCATTTTGTAAAAAACACGGTGGGTATTTTTATGGAGGGAGCAAGCCGCATACAAATGGAAAAAAATGTTTTTGAAGGCAATGGCTGGGCAATGAAGATACAGGCAAGTTGTATGGATGTAACCGTAACAAACAATAATTTTAAAGGCAATACATTTGATGTAGGAACCAATGGCAGCCTGGTTTTAAATACATTCAACCACAATTACTGGGATAAATACGAGGGCTACGATCTGAATAAAGACAGGCTGGGCGATATACCTTACCGGCCCGTGAGTTTATATGCCATGATTATTGAACAAAATCCGCCGGCAATGATTCTTTTCCGCAGCTTAATGACTTCTTTGCTCGACAAAACAGAAAAGATATTGCCCTCATTAACACCAGAAAATTTAAAAGACGAACATCCTTTAATGAAATCTTTACCATTATGATAATTGCAAGCAATGTATCTAAAAAGTTTGGTAAACTGCAGGCACTGGATAACGTTTCTGTTACCTGCAACAAAGGCGAGTGCATTGCATTGATTGGCCCTAATGGATCGGGTAAAACCACGCTTATTAAAAGTATATTGGGCATGGTTGTATGCGACAGCGGCTTTATTACATTCAATGGTAAAAACATAAAGCACCATTGGCAATACCGGGAGAATATTGGCTACATGCCGCAGATCGGGCGTTATCCAGATAATATGAGTATCGGGCAGGTGTTAAATATGATGAAGGATATCAGGGGGAAGAAAAATGTGCAACTTGATGAAGACCTCATCAATCAATTTGGATTGAAGGAAATATTAACCAAGCGTATGCGTACCCTTTCGGGCGGTACCAGGCAAAAAGTAAGTGCTGCATTGGCTTTTCTTTTTAATCCGGATGTATTAATACTGGATGAACCAACCGCAGGGCTTGATCCTGTTGCATCAGAAATTTTAAAAGAAAAAATCATAGCCGAAAAAAATAAAGGAAAACTTGTGTTAATAACATCGCATATTTTAAGTGAGCTGGATGATTTGATTTCGCAGGTAATTTATATGCAGGAAGGAAAGCTTTGCTTTCATAAAAAAATTCAGGACTTAAGAGCGGATACCGGCGAAGAAAAATTATCAAGGGCAATTGCCCATGTTATGTTACAGAGATAGGTTGTAGAAAATCAGCAATTTGAGCCTTGATCTAAATTATTTAAAATGAAAAGAGTTAACAATAAAGAAAGTTGTCAGGGTGCGCCTGTCGAACCCGGTACCATGAATGAACCCGCCTTCGACAAGTTTCCCGAAATAATCGGGACAGGCAAGCTGACAATCTCAAAATATACAGCATGAAAAAGATAGTCAAATACGTAATCATAGATATTCTCAGGAATAAAATAATGCTGGCCTATACCGTGTTCCTGTTAATAATATCGCTCAGTATCTTTAGCCTGGAAGATAACTCCGCAAAGGGTTTACTCAGTTTACTCAATATTATTTTAATTATAGTTCCCCTGGTAAGTCTGTTGTTTTCGGCCATCTATGTATATAATAGTTCAGAATTTCTGGAGCTATTGGTAAGCCAGCCTTTAAAACGCAAAACAATCTGGTTAAGCCTTTTTTCGGGCCTGGCAGCATCCATGGCATTTGCTTTTTTAATTGGTGCAGGTTTGCCCATACTTATTTACGAATCTACTGCAACCGGTTTCATGATGTTGGGCACAGGATTATTATTGTCTGTAATTTTTGTAGCCATTGCCATGCTGGCTGCCGTTATGGCCCGGGATAAAGCCAAAGGCATTGGGGTGGTTATTTTATTGTGGCTTTATTTTTCTATCATTTTCGACGGATTTGTATTGTTTATTCTGTTTCAGTTTGCCGATTATCCTTTGGAAAAAATGATGGTAGGCGTAACAGCTTTCAATCCTATTGATTTAAGCAGGATATTGATCTTATTAAAAATGGATGTATCAGCACTGATGGGTTATACCGGTGCCATCTTCAAAGATTTCTTTGGTACAAACACGGGATTGGTCATTTCTTTGTTGGTATTGATTACCTGGGTAGTTATACCAACCTGGTTATCGTTAAGAAAATTCAATCATAAAGATCTGTAACATGAAAAGACACGAAGCCTTAGCACCATTATCAAGAGATCATCACGGCACTTTAATACTGGCGCAGTTGATGAAGAAAAATGCACCGCTGTATAATGGCCTGCCTGATAATGCAAAAGATAAAGCCCGGTATGCAACAGAGCAGTTTGAAACCCATATCAGGCAACACTTTCAGCTTGAAGAAGCAATGCTGGAGAAAGTAAAACATATTCACCCGTCCATAAAAATACTTGCAGCAGAAATTGAAGCAGAGCATCGTGTGCTTACCCTTTTATTTCAATTGCTTGCTAACACAAACGATTCCGAAATCACTATGAATGAGCTGGCTTTAAAGCTAACAGATCATATCCGTAAAGAAGAAAGGATTTTGTTTCCATTGCTGCAGCAGCACTGTAGTGAAGAAGTTTTAGCAGACATACATGAGTTGTTACACTAAATGAATGCAGCATGAAAAAGGATATTGAATCAAAAAAAGATATTGAATTACTGGTGGATGCATTCTACCATAAAGTGCAGGCCGATGAACTTATTGGTTATATATTTACAGACATCGCTAAAGTTAACTGGGTAAAACATCTACCCATTATGTACCACTTTTTTGAGAATATGCTTTTTTACACCGGTGGATACACAGGTAACCCGATGGAGTTACACAAGCATATCAATCGTCTGTTTCCCTTAAATGAAAGCCATTTTCTAAGGTGGAATTTTTTATTCACAACAACTGTTGATGAATTATTTGCCGGCGAGAAAGCAGCGCTTGCAAAACAAAGGACAAAGAGCATTTCCGACGTTATGCAAATAAAAATACTTAACACAACTTCATCTGCTGATAAAATTTTCTAAGTAAAAAGGGTACAACGATATCGTTGTACCCGCTGTATTCCCATAGCAAATAATTTTATTGTGGTAATAAAACCCCGTCAATTACATGTACAATTCCGTTTGAAGCAGGAATAGATGCAACGATTTTTGCGGTACCATTTACATAGATGCCATCTGCTTTTTTTGTGATGGTAATATTTGTACCATTTACCTGGCCAATAACCTGGCCATCCTGAAACATGTCTGGCTTAAATACGCCAACAGAAACATGGTACTGTAAAATGTTTGTCAGGTCATCTTTCTTTTCAGGCTTTAATAACCCGTCAACAGTACCGGCTGGTAGCTTGTCAAAGGCTGCATTGGTAGGTGCAAAAACGGTGAAGGGCCCTGCGTTGCTGAGCACATCAACCAGTTCAGCAGCTTTAACAGCCGCTACCAAAGTGGTATGGTCTTTACTGCCAATGGCAACCTGCACAACATTTTTTGCCGATACATCATCCTGTACACCTGATTGACCCGTTGGCACTGTATTACCGGTGCTGGTAGTTGCAGCAGCACTGTTCTGCTGTTCGCTGTTGTTACATGCCATCGCAAATAACAGCAATGTTACAGCCAGCGTAGTTTTTAGTTTATTTCTCATCTTTTAATTTTTTTTGTGATCAATTTTATAACGTAAATCTATGCAGCGTTCAATCATCCGTTTATGATTGTAATCACAAACAGAATAAATATGATTACAAACATTTCAACAAGCTGTATTTATTACTGGTATCATGTTTGCAGGATACAATACCTGATAACAATCATTTTTTTTACTTTACTGCATCATTGAAATGTTATAAACAGGTTTTTAAATTTGTGATGCATAATCAAAATAAGTTTATATGAAAAAAGTAATCATGTCTCTGGATGGGCAACATTTCCCGAAGGGTGCCTTTGAATTCGTAAAAAGTATCAATGCGCAGCGTGAAATTTTGCTGGCGGGTGTTTTTTTGAGCCCGGTTGATTATTCAAAACTGCTTGCTTATACCAGCCTGGAAGGGATTACGATTATGCCCGAATGGCTTGTGAAAAATGATGATAATGTACTGGTCAATAAAAATATCAGTTTATTTAAGGAAACCTGCATAGCCGAGGGCATTGAATTCAGGATACATAAGGATACAGACCTTATGGCCATATCTTCTTTAATTGAAGAAACCCGTTTTGCCGATGTTTTAATCATCAGCAGCGATTTGTTTTATGCCAATGTATCAAAACAGCAGCCTAATTTTTACCTGGAAGAAGTTTTAAAAAGATCAGAATGTCCCGTAATGCTTATTCCCGAAAAATATGACGAACCGGAGCAGGTTGTTTTGGCTTATGATGGTAATGAATCTTCTGTATTTGCCATTAAACAGTTCGCCTATCTTTTTCCTGAGCTGGCTAAAAAAGAAACCATTTTATTATCCATCATTCAGCAGGAAGATGAAATACCTGAGTATAGCCTCGTTACCGAACTGCTGTCAAGGCATTACCCCAATTTAAAACTGCAATCCCTGCATCTGAAGCATAAGAAGGATTTTGCAGAGTGGCTTTCAAACAAACCCAACAGTGTTATTGTAATGGGTGCATTTGCCAGGTCGGCGCTTTCACAATTGTTTAAAAAGAGTTTTGCAAATGATGTAATTCATGATGTAAAAATGCCCATTTTCATCTCTCATAAATAAAGTACCATGATATCTAAAACCGATAAACACCAGTACTTTTTTGAAGTAGAATTAACCGGAACCGAAGGCCGCAAAGGAACGCTTACGGCTAAAGATGTATCCGGTTCCATTGAAATAGGCACCGCTCCGGAGTTTAATGGTGGAGTGCCCGATGTTTGGACGCCAGAGCATCTGTTTCTGGGTTCTTTGTGCAGCGGCTTTAGCACCACTTATCTTGCATTGGCCCACAAAAAAAAATTACGAGTCGCTCATGTAAACTGTGCAGCAATCGGGCAAATTAATTTGTATGAAGCACACCTTGAATTTACTACCATAAACCTCTATCCAAAAATATACATAGAATCGGAAACAGATAAAGCCCTGGCAAATGAAATACTGCTGAGTACCTACTCGCATTGCATTATAGCCAATTCAATCAACCCGCTTTTGGTTAACCATGGCGAAGTTTTAATAGACAAGGTTACTGAATTAAAGCTGGCATAACCAATATATAAACCAATCAAACATTCTGCAAAAAATAAAATAAAAACAACTAAGTTTGGGATAATTAATAAGCAGGATGAACGATCAAATAAAAGCTGAAGTAAAAGCCGAAGCAAAAGCTGCAATAAAAGCTGAAATAAAATTTCTGGAAGGCCCTCAAAGCCGTTGGAAGGAATTTAAGTTTACCGTAAGGGTGCTGCTGGAATTTATTAAAGGATTTCGCACACTGCATTTTGTTGGGCCTTGCGTTACCGTTTTCGGCTCTGCACGTTTTAAAGAAGGTCATCCCGATTATGAAATGGCACGTGCATTGTCGGGTAAAATTGCCCAACTGGGTTTTACAATTATGACAGGTGGCGGCCCCGGTATTATGGAAGCTGCAAACCGTGGAGCCAGAGAAGCCGGCGGCAGGAGTGTAGGTTGTAATATAGAACTGCCGCATGAGCAATATGCAAATCCTTACATGGATAAATGGGTTAGCATTAAATACTTTTTTGTACGTAAAACTTTACTCTCTAAATATTCCTACGCTTTTGTGGTAATGCCCGGTGGCTTTGGCACGCTGGATGAATTCTTTGAGGCCATTACACTGATACAAACCAAAATGGTAAGCGATTTTCCGGTGGTGATTATGGACAAGGGTTTTCATAAACACCTTATCGAACATATTGAAATGATGAAAACAGAAGGCACCATTGCAGTGGATGATTCAAAATTATTTTTCTTTACCGATGATGTAGATGAAGCAGTAGCTTATATACAGAACAATACGATTAAAAAATATGATCTTAGAATAGAAGAAAAAAAAGTGAGGCCATTTAATTGGTTGTTTGAAAAATAATTTTCGGGCTGCTGTCAGGCCACTACGAATGCTCTTACGGGCAAATGAATCTTAGATACAATAAAAGATACCGGAATTAAACGCTCTGCATAGTGGCGGGGCTTAGTTGTCAGGCCACTTTTAATACTCCAATGATTTAAGAATTTTCGATAAAATAACAGATCCCAGAATTAATACTCGGCATAGTGGCCAGACACCTCTCACTGACTAAAATCATATTTTACTTTGATGCCCATCATTGAATGCGGCTGTTTTTTCCCCAACTTTTGTGTTATTAAATTAATAATCATGAAATGTAATGTTGGAAACACAGATAAGCTGGTAAGATTTACCCTGGCAATTATTATTGGAGCCACAGGGTTTTATTTTAAAAGCTGGTGGGGCTTGTTGGCGATTGTGCCATTAATAACCGGGCTTATTTCATTTTGTCCGCTGTATAAATTTTTCGGATTGAACACCTGTTCTACTAAAAGTGTTCAGTAGTTTCTGTTTAATTTACCCCGCTGCTCTTTCCAGTGCGGCGGCTTTTTTATTTTATAAAGATTAGTGTATCAAAATATCAAAATCCATATCAGTTACCTGTTTTCATTGCGGCGATGTTTGCGATGATACTACTATTTCGGTTGACGAAAACAACTTTTGCTGTCAGGGCTGTAAACAGGTTTATCTTTTACTGAACGAAAATAACCTGTGTAATTATTACAACCTGGATAAAACGCCCGGGCTAAAAGCCAGAGGCAAATTTGTATCTGAGCGGTTTGCCTACCTAAATGATGATGTAACCATGCGTAAACTGATTCAGTTTGAAAGTGGCGAGCAGGTTAATGTAACATTTGCTGTTCCGCAGATGCATTGCGCTTCCTGTATTTATCTGCTGGAAAATCTGCATCGTATTCAGCCTGGTATAAAACAGTCGCAGGTTAATTTTCAAAAGAAAGAAGTATTTATTATTTACAATCCGCAGGAAACAACCCTGCGTAAAGTAGTTGAGTTATTGGCCTTTATCGGGTACGAACCGTATATCAGTTTAAAAGACTTTTCAGTAAAAAAAGTTGCATCATTCAGCCGCAGGCAAATTTATAAAATTGGTGTTGCAGGTTTTTGTTTTTCCAATATTATGATGCTGAGTTTTCCGGAATATTTTTCGGGTGGTAATATTGATGAAGCTGGTTTAAAAGCAACTTTCTCCTGGATCATTTTTGGTTTATCTCTTCCTGTTCTGCTCTTCAGCGCTGCAGATATTTTTATCTCGGCCTGGAAAGGCCTGCGGCAAAAATACCTGAACATTGATGCGCCCATTGCCTTGGCCATTGTGGTAACTTTTGCAAGAAGTTATTATGAGATCATGGGTGGCCATGGAGCCGGTTACCTGGATTCGGGTACCGGTATTGTTTTCTTTATGCTGATAGGGCGTTGGTTTCAAAACA
>Ga0209181_10000450_pt1 | contig 76305 bp, 83 predicted proteins | sample MAT05_FD_187208 | JGI IMG/M metagenome (GOLD analysis project Ga0209181, IMG submission 187208) | Freshwater microbial communities from Lake Fryxell liftoff mats and glacier meltwater in Antarctica - MAT-05 (SPAdes) (version 2) | ecosystem: Environmental > Aquatic > Freshwater > Ice > Liftoff... | reverse complement strand
GAACAACTCGGAACAGACTCTGAATGAAGCGTGACTAGACACGAGAAAGGTAACAACGCCTAACGACTGGATGGCGAACAGTTCCGTGGTGTTTGCCAGCGTCTTTATAGGTGACATTTTTGCGGGATTTTAACGCGTGGCGTTTCTAAACGAGAGGATTCTTTGCGGATTTTCGCGGTCGAGGCAACAAGAATGTTGGCTATGACGCGCGGGGGCGTCATATTTTCGCATTCAATATGAACGTGAAGCTCGAAGATCAGTTGCGCGGGGTGATTCGGCTGAAGCAATACTCGCTGCGCACGGAGGAGGCTTATGTGGGGTGGTATCGGCGCTATGTGCTCTGGCATGGCAAGCGGCATCCGCGGGAGCTGGGGGCGGCGGAGGTGGAGGCTTTTCTCACCCATCTGGCGGTGAATCGCGGGGTGGGTGCGGTGTCGCAAAATCAGGCGCTCAATGCGCTCGTCTTTCTCTATCGCGAGGTCTTGGAACTGGAGCTGGCGGGCATCGAGGCAAAGCGGGCGAAGCAAACGCGGCGGCTGCCGCTGGTGCTCACGACGGCGGAGGTGGCAGAGCTGCTCAAGGCGGTGGAGGGCGAGGCGGGGCTGATCTGCAAGCTGCTCTATGGGTGCGGGCTGCGGGTGTCGGAGGCGATCCGGCTGCGGGTGAAGGATGTGGACCTCGCGGGCGGCAAAGTGGAGGTGCGCGGGGGAAAGGGGGATAAGGATCGCGTGGTCCCGCTGCCGAAGTCGCTGCGGGCGCGGCTGGAGGAGCATCGGGCGCGGCTGGAGAAGATCCACGCTGCGGATCGCAAGGCGGGCAGGGGTGGGGTGAATCTCCCGGGGGGGCTGGCCACGAAGTCTCCGGGGGTGGCCGAGTCGTGGCCCTGGTTTTGGATGTTTCCGTCGCGCAGTCTTTCGGTCGATCCGCGCTCGGGGGCGGAGCGACGGCATCACCTCAATGAGATCGCCGTCTCGCGGGAGCTGGCGCGGGCGGCAAAGCTGGCGGCGCTGGATAAGCGGGTCACGGCGCACGCTCTGCGGCACAGTTATGCGACGCATCTTTTGCTCCGGGGAGTGGATATCCGCTCCGTGCAGGAGCTGCTGGGCCATGCGGATGTGCGGACGACGGAGATCTACACGCAAATGGCGCGGGCGATGCGAGGGGAGGTGACGAGTCCGCTGGATGATTTGTGAATGCGGCGGGGGGCGGTCGGGGGGATTTTGGGTTCCGGACGCCTCCGCTCAGCGGGCGGGGGACTGGAGGTCGTAGAGCTGGCCCCAGTCGCCGGTGGCGATGGGTGGGGCGAGTTTTTTCCAGGGTTGGGGGGAGTTGCCGTAGTGTTCGCGTTCGTTGTCGGCCCAGAGGAGGTAACGGACGCGCAACTCGACGGCGGCAGCTTGCCAGTCGGGTTCGCCATTCATAAGGGTCTCGATGCGGGCGGCGAGGGGCTGGTAATCGAGGCCGTGGCTCCAGGCGTGGCCGGGGTAGCCGAGGGCCATTTTGCGGCCGCAAAGGAGGAGGGGGTGATTGTAGGTGGGGTAGCCGGCGAAGCGGGCACCGATGGGGAGGGGGGCGACGGCTTTGGCGATGCCGTCGCGGGTGTAACGCGAGGCGATGTCGTAGCCGGTGCCGCGGAGGCCGCCGAGGAGGGAGGCGACGCCGGAGCCGAAGAGGAGGAGGATGGCGAGGGCGCGCTGCCAGAGGGGGCGCGGGGCGATGAGGCGCTGCCAGGCGAGGGGAATGAGGCAGAGCCAGGACCAGATCATGATCTTGGTGTTGTCCCATTCCCACGGAGCGAATTTCACGAAGACGCAGAGGAGGAAGATGCCGAGGGCGGGGGGGAAGCAGGCGCGGGGGAAGTTGAGAGTTGAGCGTTGATGGTTGATAGGCACCTTTTCTTCGCGCCAGAGTTTCCAGCCGAGCCAGGCGATGAGGGGGAGGGTGAAGCCGAAGTTGACTGGCCAGAAGAGGAGGGGGGCGGTGAGGGCGGGATTGCCGGGGAGGAAATCGGTGCACCAGGTGATCCAACTGGCGTCGTCCCACATCCAGCCGGGTTTCCAGCCGAGAATGCTGGAGCCGTGGAGGCCGCCGGTGACGAGGAGGACGAGGGCGGTGGCGGGGAGGAAGGCGAGGCCGACGAGGCGGGCGAGCGGCGGGCGCAGGGCAGGGAGGAGGAGGAACCAGGTGCCGAGGAGCAGGGAGAGGAAGAGGAAGGTGTGAAGGTGGAAGATGGGGAGGCTGGCGTAGAGCAGGAGCTCGCCCCAGAGTGGGAGGTGATCGCGGTCGCGCTTGGGGGCGGGGTTCGGGTTTCCACCAAAAAAGCGGGCGCGCCAACTGGCGAGGAGGAGGAGGCCGGCGGGCAGGGCGAAGAGGAGGCCGCGTTGGGTGACGAGGAGGGCGAGGAAGAAGTTCTTCCACGCGAGGGTGGACTGGAAGTCGGCCAACTCGCGGGTCTGGACGACGACGAGGGCGGCGAGGCCGCCATTTCCCAACAAGGCGAGGAGGGCGATGGCGCGGCCCCAGCGCCAGAGGGCGAAGCCGGTAAGGGCGGCGCCGGCGCAGCCGACCCAGAGGAGGCCGCGCTGGACGTCGAGACCGGCGACGGTGAGCTGGGCGTTGAAGAGGTCGACGCCGACGGGGTAGGTGAGTTTGCCGCCGGTGAAGATGGGGTTGTCGGGCCAAAAGGGGGCGCCGCTGGCGAGGTAGTGGATGTAGGTGAGATGGAGGGAGAGGTCGCCGAGGTTGTTGGGCGAAAGGACGCGGAGATGATCGCCGTCGGTGAAGACGAGCCAGAGGAAGGCGCGGGCGGAGACGAGCGTGTAGAGGAGAATGGCGGCCCATTCCCAGGGGCTGGGCGGTGCGGGGGCGGAGCTGGGAATGCGGCGTCGGTCGCGCCAGAGGGACCAAGCGCCGAAGGCTGCACCGGCGAGGAGGGAGGTCCACGCGGCGAGGGCATCGAGCGAACCGCGGGCGAAGGCGAGGGCGGTGGCGCTGAGGACGCTGACCGCGACGGCGTAGAGCAGGGCGGCGATCATGGGGCGGGCGCGGGCGCAGGGCCGATGAACTCGGGGACGCGGCCGGGGAAGAAGGGTGCGAATTTTTCCGGCCGGAAGTAGAGCGTCTGCGAGTGGCCGCTATTGCCGCGGAGGACGATGCGTTCGCGGAACCACGGCCCATGCAGGCGGCGCTCCATTTCCTCCACGTACTCCTCGGCGACGAGGAAGAACTGGCTGTCGGCGATGTCGTCGGGGAGTTCGGTGAGATTGAGGATGCGGACGAGCGGGAAGTCGGCGAGGAGCCAGGGCAGGGGATGGACGTCGCCGAGGACGACGTAGCCGGTGAGGTGAAAGTTGGTGCGGTCCTGCGCGACGAGGGTGCGCAGCGGGGTCATGAGTTTGTGCAGGTCGCGCGTGGATTGGACGTAGGCGTAGGGCTCGGTCTCGGCGCAGTAGTCGCGGAAGTTCAGCCGCAGGGAGGTGGCGGCGGAGATGGCGATGGCGAGGGCAGCGGCGACGCCGACGATCCAGCGGTCGAAGAGGGCGCTGGCGCGGACGACGGCGGCACCGAAGACGAGGTGAAAGGGCCACATGAAGGCGATGAGGCACCACGGGGTTTTGTAAGCGACGATGGAGTAGGCGAAAAACGCGGCGGCGCCGGAGAGCGCGAACCAGCGCAGGGTGCGGCGCGCACCGCGCACGGCGAGGCCGAGGCCGGCGATGAGGCCAAGCAGCGCGGGCCATTCGTAGGTGGCCATGAGGGTGAGCCAGTACCAGGGTTCTTTTTCGTGGCCGGTCTGGCCTTTCATACCGGTCTGCGCCCAGGCGAAGAGGCTGGTCACGAGGCCGCCGAGCGACGACCAGTCGAGCAGAAAGCCGGTGTAGAAAAGCACGGTGACGCCGAGGCAGATGGCGACCGTCTTCGCGAGATCGCGGGAGGTCCACGTCTGCACGGCCGCGGTGAACGGCGCGGAAGGGCTGTAGCGTTCCCACCAGCGCAGCACGCCGTAACCGGAGGCGAAGGCGATGAAGTGGATGATGTAGGTTTCCTTCGTCAGCACGAGGCCGGTGACGCCCGCGGCGGCGGCCCAGAGATCGCGGCGCGTGCCGAAGTGGCAGAGCCCGGCGAGGCCCCACGCGGTGAGCATCAGGAAGAAGACGAACCACGATTCGTGGATGGCGTAGCGGCCGTAGAAAACGAAGCCGGGCGAGACGGCCATGCAGACGGCGGCGATGCGACACGTGGCCGCGCCGAAGTAGGGGCGAAAGGCGAGGAGCAGCGCGACACACGCGGTGCTGATGAGCGCGAGCGGCAGGCGCAAAACCCATTCGTGCCGGCCGAGCAGAGTCTGCGCGATGAAGAGGACGTAGAAATGGAGCGGCCCGTGGAAGTTCGTCGGGTCGTAGTGGAAGGCGCCGGTGCGCGTCATCTGATCGACGAACCAGCCGTTCACGCCTTCGTCGAAATGCGCGGGCTTCACGTCCAGCCACGCGACGCGCAGCAGCAGCGCGACGGCGACGATGGCCGCGGTGATCCAGCGGTCGCGGTTCATGGCGTGGACGCGCGCTTCCCCACGGCAATGGAACTGTTACACAGCGCGGGATTCATCGAATGTCGGCCGCCCCATTTCTCTCCATCGTCATTCCCGCCTACCACGAGGCGCGACGGCTGCCGCGCACGCTGGAGGCGCTAATGCGATTTGGGGGAGAAATGGGTTGGCCATGCGAGGTGATCGTCGTGGTGGAGCAGGGGAGCGACGGGACGCTGGAGATAGCCGCCGCGTTCGCTGCGCGCCAAGCGGATTTTGTGGTGATCGACAATGCGGTGCAGCGTGGCAAGGGCTACGCGGTGCGCACGGGGATGCAGCGCGCGCGGGGCGAACTGGTTTTTTACATGGATGCGGATCTCAGCGTGCCGCTGGGGGAAGTGGTGGCGTTTGTGGAGCACTTCCGCGCGCATCCGGAGGTGGATGTGCTGATCGGCAATCGGCAGCACGCGGCCAGCCGGATCACGCGCGCGCAAAGTTGGCTGCGGCGGACGATGGGGCAGACTTTCAACCGCATCCTGCAAGCTGTGGCGCTGGCGCCGGCGCGGGATACGCAGTGCGGCTTCAAGGCGTTTCGCCGCGCGGCGGCGGGGGAGATTTTTGCGCGGCAGCGGCTGGATGGATTCGCCTTCGACGTGGAGGTGCTGCTGCTCGCGGAACGGCTCGGCTACCAGATCGCGGACCTGCCGGTGGAGTGGATCAACTCGCCCGAAAGCAAGGTGAGCATCGTGCGCGATAGCTGGCAGATGCTGCGCGATGCGCTGCGGGTGCGGCGGCTGGTGGAGCGGACGCTGGTGGAGCGGACGCTGGCGGAGCGGAAAGACGCTTAGCGGCGACCGCCGCCGCCGCGATTTCCACCACCGCCTCCGCTGCGACCACCGCCACCTCCACCGCCTCCGCGGAAGCCGCCGCCACCGCCGGCCGGTTGGCTGCGGCGTTGCGGTTGCTGGCGCGGGCCGCGGTCGCGGCGTTCGCCTTCCGGCGGACCGGGAGGCGCGGCGGCGGCGTAGTCGAAGCCCTCGGCTTTTTTGCGGATGATGCCGCGGTTGATGAAGCGCTCGAGGGCGCGGAGCGGGGCGTGATCTTCGTTGCCGATGAAGCTGATCGCGTCGCCGACCTGTTGCGCGCGGCCGGTGCGGCCGATGCGGTGGACGTAATCCTCGGGGTGCATCGGGAAGTCGTAGTTCACGACGTGCGAGATGCCGTCCACGTCGATGCCGCGGGCGGCAATGTCGGTGGCGACGAGCACGCGGATCAGGCCGTCCTTGAATTCCTTCAAGGCGCGCAGGCGCTGGTTTTGCGAGCGGTTGCTGTGCAGCGTGCCGGTCTTGACGCCAATGCTGTCGAGCTTGCGCGCCACGCGGTCGGCGCCGTGTTTGGTGCGGGTGAATACGAGCACGCTATCCATGGCGGGATCGGCGAGGAGATGGGCGAGCAGCGCGGGTTTCAGGTCCTTGCGCACTTCGTAGACGAACTGCGTGACGGTCTCGGCGGGATTCGAGCGGCGGCCGATTTCGACGGTCTTCGGATTGCGCTGAAACTCATGCGTGAGCGCCTGGATTTCCTTCGACATGGTGGCGGAGAAAAGCAGCGTCTGCCGCTTGGCCGGGAGCATCCGCACGATCTTGCGGATGGGCGGGAGGAAGCCCATGTCGAGCATGCGGTCGGCTTCATCGAGGACGAGGAAGGCGAGCTGGGAAAAGTTGGCGTTGCGGCCGATGTCGAGCAGGCGGCCGGGCGTGGCGATGATGATGTCGGCGCCGGAACGGAGCGCCTCGATCTGCGGGCGCTCGCCCACGCCACCGAAGACGGTGGCCATGCGGATGGGCAGATTCTGCGCGTAGGCGCGGACGTTTTCCTCGATCTGCACGACGAGCTCGCGAGTGGGCGCGACGATCAGCACTTTCGTCCCGCGCACCTGGCCGAGCGGGCCGGCGAGGAGATTGAGAATGGGGAGCGTAAACGCGGCGGTCTTGCCGGTGCCGGTCTGGGCGATGCCGATGAGGTCGTGGCCGGCGATGATCTCGGGAATGGCGGCGGATTGAATCGGGGTCGGCTCGGTGTAACCGGCGGCCTGGATTGCTTGGAAAATGCGGTCGTCGAGACCAAGGGTGCGGAAAGGCATAGCCGGGCACTATGGGGGCAATGTCGAGGAGCGCACGACTTTCCGCCGCGAATGCGCAGCGATTTGTGGATTCCGCCCGCGCCGTGGATTTGCTATCGCTGGTGGCATGTCCCGCTTGAGCATTTTCCTCGCGTTCATGTGCAGCGCCCTTTTCAGCCTCCATGCGGCGGCGCCGGGGGGTGAAGCGGAACGCGGCTATCAGGCGGCAATCCTGGAGTATCGGCGGGACGAAGAACGGCTCCCACGCTTGATCCACTACCAGCAGGTCAGCGGCGGGGTGAAGGGCGAGAGCGTGCGACGCGAGGCGTGGGTGGCGGAGGATGGGAGCCTCGTGAAGGCGGTGGAAGAGCTGCGCGGTCCGCAGGGTTCGGAGCTGATCGAGACGTCGCTGAGCGGCGTGCGGCCGTATTTCATCTTCCACCAAAAAACGACGCTGCTCGCGGATGGCAGCGTCCGCGTGGAGGAGGAGCGGAAGTATCGGCACGAGGGGAAGCCGGTGCGGTGGACGAAGCGCGGCGCGACGTTCCGACCCGATGCGGACATCGATCTGAAACGGGTGAAGCAGGAGCCACTGCCGCTGGCGAAACTGCCGCCCGGAACGACATCCGCCGAGGCCGAGGCGGCGCAGGCGATCCTCAAGACGCTGCGCGCGGCGGTGAAGCCGGCGCCGGCCCCGATGGCGAAACCGTGAGACGATTTACCGGAGGGCCGATTTTGAACGCGGAACATGCGGAAAGGGCGCGGAAAGGGCGCGGAAAGACGCGAAAAATGGGTGCCGGGTGTCCTCTCCTTTCACGTCATTTCTGTCGTCCCTCAGAGAATGGACCGGAAGTCCGGCGAAGACCTGAATTTGAGCCGCGGATGGACGCGGATGAAACGCGGATGCGGAGAATGCGAAGGTTTTCTTATCCGCGAAAATCCGCGTCGATCCGCGGCTAAATTGAGTTTCGGTACATACTCTCAGAGGGACGGTTGTGTTCACCATTCGGCTAAGATAACCGTCTTCCCGTCGTTCCCTGTTCCGCCCCTATGCTCCGTCCCGCTCTCCTTGTTTCCATCTTGCTGCCGGCGATCTGCGCGACCGCGGCGGGGCCGCTGGCGCCGGGGGATTCGGTGCGGCTGACGCGCGGGGAGACGCTGCTTTTCAAAAACGAACGACTGCTCGATGCGCCGAAGGGGCAGGACTTTCCGCTGCTCCAGCACGATGCGATCAAGCGCGTGGTGTATGTGGCGTTCACGAAACGCGATGGGTCGGTGATCGCGGCGACGCTGCCGAATGACGCGGTGGAAGCGAGCCCGGCGGACGGGTGGACGGATCTGGTGCGCGGGGTGGAGGCGTTTCGCGATCAGCGTTACGACGAGGCGAAGCGGCTGCTCGCGCGGGCAGCGCAAGACCCGCAGCGAAAGGCGCTCGCGGTGGCGGTGGCGGCGCGGGTGAATGGGGCGCTCGTCGCGGCGGGAAATGCGCGGGCCGGGCGGGCGACGTTTGTCATAACGTTGCAGGGATTGCGCGATACGGCCGAGGGGCTGGTGAAGCTGGGGCACGTGAGCCTCGCGGTGCCGCTGGATGAAGGCGCGGACAAGCTGGCTGCGGCGGTGGGTGGCGAGGGGTTGCCGGTGACGAAGATCGATCGCGCGACGCTGGGAAAAAATGCGGCGACGGCGGCGCGTGCGGTGGCGCGGGTGCGGCAGGCGGTGGCGCTGCACAAGCTGGTGGAGGCGTCGAAGGAGATCGAGGAAGGCCTGCAGGCGGAGCCGACGCGGTCGGAACTGAAGGCTTATGAAAGCAAGGTGAAGAAGGATCTCGACGAGGCGAAGTCGCGCTTCGAGCAGGCGGATAAGATGCGGCATTTTCCAAAGGGCGAAGTGCATGCGCTGACGGCGATCGAGCACGGGCTGAAGCTGGCTTCCGATTACCCGCAACTGATCGCGCTGAAGAGTGAGATGAGCAGCGCGTTTCTGGAGCGCACGTCGCCGCCGGTGACGCCGGAGTTTCTCGCCGCGGCCAAAGTCAGCACGTCGCGCGCGGCGCTGGAAGAGGGGCACAAACTCTACACGACGCGCTGCACGGAGTGTCACGATCTCGAGTTGCTCGATTCGCGCGGGGCGAGCGGTTGGCAGCGGACGGTGGCTGGCATGTCGCGCCGCGCGAATCTCTCCGACGCGGAGCAGCAGCGCATCCTCGACTACATCGCCGCCGCGCAGATCAGCGTGGAGGCGCTCGCCTCAAAGTAGCCCGGCGCATTTTTTATGTTCCCCCGTTTCCTCCCGCTCGTTCTCACGATGTCGCTTCCGCTTTTCGCCGCTGATTCACCCGCGCTGCCGGACCCGCTGCTCATGCAGGATGGCACGCGGGTCACGACCCGCGAGCAATGGCAGCAACGCCGCGCGCCGGAGCTGCGCGCGTTGTTTCAGCACACGATGTACGGCGTGCCGCCGGCGGTGCCGAAGGTCACGGGCAAGCTGCGGCGTGAGGATGCGGCGGCGTTTGGGGGCAAGGCGACGTTGCGCGAGGTGCTGGTCGATGTGGGCACGGCTGAGCCGGTGCATTTGCTCATCGTCATTCCGAATCAGCGCGCGAAGGCGGCACCGGTTTTTCTCGGGATGAATTTTTCCGGCAACTACGGGCTGGTCAGCGATCCGCTGGTGCAGATGCCGACGGGCTACATCATTTCGAAATACGCGGGCGGTCCGGACAACCGCGCGGGGGAATCCGCGCGGGGACAACAGGCCGAGACGTGGGCGATCGAGCAGACGATCGATCGCGGGTATGCGTTCGCGAGTTTCTTCAGCGGTGATGTGGTGTCGGATCAGGCGGAGCTGGCGCAGGAGCAGTTGCGGCGTCTGCGGCCGCCGGAGTTGCATGCGGACGCGGCGGATGCGCCGGGGGCGATTGCGGCGTGGGCGTGGGCGTTTTCGCGGATGGTCGATCATCTTGTCACCGTGCCGGAGCTGGATGCGAAGCGGATCGCGGTCGTCGGCCATTCGCGCAACGGGAAGACCGCGCTGCTCGCGGCGGCGATGGATGAGCGGATCGCGCTGGCGATTCCGAGCCAGGCGGGCTGTGGCGGCACGGCGCCGAGCCGGATGTCTGCGGAGATGGCGGAGATTCAGGCGAATGGGCGGCCGAAGGCGGAGTCGGTCGCGGTGATCAACAAAAGTTTCCCGCACTGGTTCGCGGGCAATTTCAAACCGTTCGGCGCCGAGCCGGAAAAGCTGCCGTTCGATCAGCACGCGCTCATCGCGCTGTGCGCACCACGGCCGGTGCTGGTTTCGGCGGCGGTCGGGGATGTGTGGTCGAATCCGCCGGGGCAATTTGCGATGCTCGTCGCGGCGGACCCGGTCTACCGACTGGTCGCGGGGGATGGCGTGGGCGCCACGACGATGCCGGAGACGGGCAAGCTGCTCGACTCGCGGCTCGGCTATTTCATCCGTCCCGGCGAACACTCCATGACTCGGGCGGACTGGAAGGTGTGGCTGGATTTTGCGGATCAGTGGCTGCGCTGAGTTGCGTGCGCGGCTTGCTCACCGCGGGACTGGCCTGCGGGCTGGGGAAAGCGCGATTTCTTGCACAAGAATCGCCGCAACTTTCGTTTGTCGCGCGCAATCGCGGCTGGTAGCCATCCGGTGAATCTTTTTTTATCAGCGCCCTTCCGCTTCCCCCATGAGTCCAAACACCGCCAACCAGCTCGTCGAGAAACGTGTCTTCAAACCGAACAAGGATTTCTCTAAAAAAGCCCGCGTTCAGAGCCTCGCGCAATACAAAGCGATGTGGGAGGAGTCGGTCAAAAAGCCTGATAAATTTTGGGCGCGAGAGGCTTCGGAACTCCTCTGGAACAAAAAATGGAGCAAGGTGCTCGACTGGAAGCTGCCTTACGCAAAGTGGTTCGTGGGCGGCAAGCTGAACGTGTCGGAGAACTGCCTCGATCGGCACCTTGCCGGGCCGAATAAAAGCAAGGCGGCGATCATCTGGGAGGGCGAGCCGGGGGAGAAGCGGATCATCACCTACCAGCAGCTTCATCGGGAAGTGTGCCGCTTCGCCAATGTGCTGAAGCGCAACAAGATCAAAAAGGGCGAGCGCGTGATTATCTACATGCCGATGATCCCCGAGGCGGCGATCGCCATGCTGGCGTGTGCGCGGCTCGGCATTGTGCATTCGGTGGTGTTCGGCGGCTTCAGTGCGGAGTCGATCCACGATCGGATCAATGACAGCGGCTCGGTCGCGGTCATCACAGCGGATGGCGGTTATCGCCGCGGGGCGATCGTGCCGCTCAAGCAGAACGTGGATGATGCGCTCGCCAAAGGCCCGACCGGCGTGAAGCGCGTGATCGTCTTCCGCCGCGCGGGCAATGACATCCACATCGAGGAGGGCCGCGACGTGTGGTGGCATCGCGAACTCGAATACGTCAACGCCGATTGCCCGCCGGTGTCGCTCGATAGCGAACACCCGCTTTTCATCCTCTACACCAGCGGCTCGACCGGCAAACCGAAGGGCATCCTCCACACCACCGGCGGCTACCTGCTCGGCGCTTACACGTCGTGCAAGTACGTCTTCGATCTGCGCGAGGACGACATCTATTGGTGTACCGCGGACATCGGCTGGGTCACCGGGCACAGTTACGTGGTCTACGGTCCGCTCGCGATGGGCGCCACGTCGTTCATGTATGAAGGCGCGCCGAACTGGCCGGATAACGGGCGCTTCTGGAAGCTCGTTGAAGAGTTCGCGGTCACGATTCTTTACACCGCGCCCACGGCGATTCGGGCGTTCATCAAGTGGGGCGACCATTGGCCGAAGAAGTACGACCTCAGCTCGCTGCGCCTGCTCGGCACGGTCGGCGAGCCGATCAATCCCGAGGCGTGGATGTGGTATCACAATCTCATCGGCGGAGGGAAATGCCCGATCGTGGACACCTGGTGGCAGACCGAAACGGGCGGCCATATGATCACGCCGATCCCCGGCGCCACGCCCACGAAACCGGGCACGGCGACGCTGCCGTTTTTCGGCGTGGATGCGGCGGTGGTCGATGATCTCGGCGAGGAAGTCCCGCCCGGCGTCACCGGCAAACTCGTCATCCGCAAGCCGTGGCCGTCCATGCTCCGCGGCGTGTGGGGCGACAAAAAGCGTTACAAAGAAACCTACTGGAGCGAGTTCCCGAACTACTACTTCGCCGGCGACGGCGCGCGGCGCGACAAGGACGGCAACTTCTGGATCACCGGCCGCATCGACGACGTGCTGAACGTCGCCGGCCACCGCATCGGCACGGCCGAGGTGGAAGGCGCGCTCGTCTCGCATCCCGCGGTGGCCGAGGCCGCTGTGGTCGGGCGCCCGGATGATCTCAAGGGTCAGGCCGTGGTCTGCTTCGTCACCGTTAAAGAAGGCGTCATTGCGCATCCTGAACTCAAGCGCGACCTCAAGGCCCACGTCCGCACCGTCATCGGCCCGGTCGCGACGCCGGACGACATCCGCTTTGCCGCGATGCTGCCGAAGACCCGCTCCGGCAAAATCATGCGGCGCCTGCTCAAACAAATCGCCGCGGGCCAGACCGTGACCGGCGACACCACCACACTCGAAGACTTCAGCATTCTCGCCAAACTCGCTGCCTCCGCCGACGACTAAGTGAACTACTTCAAGCCAGGCCTGCGGGAACTCGCCCGCAAGCTGGGCCGGCAACGGCACCGGCTGCGGACTTTGCTGGCCCGGCGCGAACTCACCACTGCGGAAACGGCCCTCGGCCTGCTCGGCTGGCAGCAGGCGGATTTCGACGCGCAGACGCAGGCGCAGGTGGACAAAATCAACGCCTACGAGCGCGAGCAATCGCGGCTGACGAACGAGAGCGCCGGCCTGGCCAAGGAGCTGCGCGAACTGCGCGTGGAGCGCGAAGCAGCGCGGCGCAATTTCAACGAACATCGCCGCAGCCTCGAGGGGGAAAAAGCGGGCGTCGACGGCAGCCATCCGGCCCTCGAAAAGCAGCTCGCCGATCGGCGAAAAGTGGAGCCGACCTTCGAGCGCCGGATGCCCGAACTCGACCGCGAGCTGCGCGACCTCAACAAACTGTATAGCGAGCTCCTCACCGCGCCGAATCAGACCTCCGGCATGAAGGCCGAGATCCACCGCCTGCGCGAGCGCAACGTGGCCATCGCCAACGAAAAAGCCGAGCTGCGCAACCTGCACCTGCGCGCCGTGAGCGACATCCGCGCCCTCGAGGGCGAACTCGAACAAGGCCGCGAAAAAGTCGCCGCGATCGATAAACGCCTGCGCGAACTAACCGCCGCCTTTCAGGCCGAGGACGACCGCGTCGCCGGTGAAGTGCGCACCCGCGAAAAGGAAAAGGGGCGGATCGAAAAGGAGATCAACGCGATCGAAACCGCGAAGACCAACCCTTACCTCCAGATCGGCCGCGTGCTCGCCGACAGCGACGTGTCCCCGATGAACCAGCCCGGCGCCCTCGATCGCGTGAAGCGCCTCCGCGGCAAACTCGTGGAGCTCGACGACCTCATCGCGCTCTCGTTCCAGGCGTCCGCGCTCGAGGAGCCGCAGACGCTGCGCCTTTCCTATTACATCTGGGCGACCATCGGTTTTCTCGTTGGCCTCCTCGCCCTCGCCGCCATCCCGCGCGGGTAGGCTCAGTCCGGGTAGGGAAGCCGCGCCGCGGGTGCCCACGATGACGGTCGGAGAGACGGAGGAACCCGCGGCGCGGATTGGGAACCCGCGGCGCGGATTGGGAACCCGCGGCACAGATTGGGAACCCGCGGCGCGGCTTCCCTACCGATGTTACCGCGGTTCGTCTTGGGGCGGGGGAAGCGGGTGGCGAGAGATTGGTTGCTGCCCTGCGGCTTTGCTGAAACAGTCCCCGACCCAATCTTATGGCCGAAGTTCAGACCCACACCCACGCCGGCGAGATGACGCAGGTTTTCATCGAGTTCGTCATGCAGCAGGCGCAGAATGCGGCGCTTTTTCTCGGGCAGATTCCCGATCCGCGGCGCGGGCAGGTGGAGGTGAATCTGCCGCTGGCGAAGATGTTCATCGATCAGCTCGCGGTGGTGCGGCAGCGCACCAGCGGGAATCTGGGGCCGGACGAAAAGAAGGTGATCGACAGCGCGGTGGGCGAACTGCAAGCCGCCTACGCCGAGGTGGCGCAATTGATGCGCGCCCGCGATGTCACCGCCGAGCCGCCGCCCGCTCTGCTGGCGGTGGGTGATTCACCGGCCACCGCACCGGCTCCGGCTCCGGCGCTGGCCCCACCGGAAACGCCCGTGGCCGCGACGCCACCGCCGCCGCCGCCGCCGCCGCCGCCCGCGGCCGAATCAGTGCCGCCGAAACCGGCCGAACCGGAGGAGAGCCGCAAGCGGTTCACCAAAAATTACGGTTCCTGACGTGGGGCAGCGTGAACCTTTCCCGGTCGGCTCGGTGCTGATCGGCGGGGCGGAGCCCTTTTACATTCTGGGTCCGTGCGTGATCGAGTCGGAGGAATTCATCTGGCGCATGGCGCGGCAGCTCCGCGAGATCGCGGCGGACGCGGGGATTCAGTGGGTTTTCAAAGCCAGCTACGACAAGGCGAACCGCACGAGTGTGAAATCCTACCGCGGCATCGATGCCCGCGCGGGGTGCGCGCTGCTCGCAGCGGTGGGCCGGGAGCTGGGCGTGCCGGTGACGACGGACGTGCATTCGCCGGAGGATTGCGCGGTCGCGGCGGAGTTCATCGACATTTTGCAGATCCCCGCGTTCCTCTGCCGGCAGACGGATCTGATCCGCGCGGCGGCGGAGACGGGCCGGGTGGTGAATGTGAAGAAGGGGCAATTCCTCGCGCCGTGGGACATCGGGAACATCGCGGGGAAGCTGCGGGCGTTTGGCTGCGAGCGGTTTTTTTTCACGGAGCGGGGGACGACCTTTGGCTACAACAATCTCGTGGCCGACATGCGTTCGCTCTACTGGATGCGCGAGCAGGGGGTGAACGTGGTCTTCGATGCCACCCACTCGGTGCAGCGGCCGGGCGGCGGCGGCGATACGACGAGCGGCGACGGGGTGCTGGCGCCGGTGTTGGCGCGGGCGGCGGCGGCGGCAGGTTGCGATGGCGTTTTCATCGAGACGCACGAGAATCCTGCCGAAGCGCTCTCGGATGGACCGAACCAAATTCCGCTCGCGGACCTGCCGGCGCTGCTGAAACAATTGAAACAAATCCATGCGCTGGTTTCATAAGCCATTCTTCCTCGCGGTCGCGCTGGTGCTCGCCTGCGGCAGCGCCGGGGCGGAGGATGAAGCGGCCAAGCCTTCCTCCAAAAAGGGCGACCGGAAAAAGGACGAGAAAAAGGACGAGAAGAAGGACGACAAAAAATCGAAGCCCGAGCCGGCGGTGGCCAAGGGGCCGCCGAAGCTGACCGTGCCGGTGCCGCCGGGCCACGATGCCAAGGGCCTGGTGATCCCGTATCGCGATGAAAAGGGGATGATGCAGATGCGCTTCACGATGGATGTGGGCTCGCGGACCGACGAGGAGCACCTGGCGATGAAGAAGCTGCTCATCGAAACGTTCGACGCCGCGGGCAATCCCGAGATGGCGATCGAGCTGCCGGAGTCGAAGCTGAACCTGGCGACGCGGGTGATCAGCACGGATTCCGGCGTGGTGATCAAGCGGTCGGACTTTGAACTGGCCGGGACGACGATGGAATTCAACACTCTGACGCGTGCGGGACGTCTCGGCGGGAAAGTGCGCATGCTGATTTACAACCTCGAAAATGAAATCAACCCTACCGAGGAGCCCACACCCCGTGAGAAGTAATCCCGTCCCCCTGTGCATCGCCGCCCTGCTCGTTAGCTTCGCCGCCGGGCCACGCGACGCCCAGGCGCAAGCCCGGCCGCTGACCCAGGAAGAACTGCTCCGCCAGATCGAAAGCCTCTCGCCGGCCGCGAGCGATCCCGGCCGCAGTTCGCCGAACCGCACCGCGAAACCGAACACCGGCGGCGGCGCGGGCGCCTCGCTTTTTCCCGAAAAGAAGGAGCCCAAGGCGAAGCCGGAAAAGAAGGCCAAGGGCCCGACGGAAATCGTGGCGCTCGAAGCGACGTTCGATCAAAAGGCGCATCTGGCGATCTTCATCGGCGAGGTGGTGGTGAAGGATCCGGAATTCACCGTGCTGGCGGACAAACTCACGGCTTACCTCAAACATGGCGAGAAGCTGGCGGACGGCGCGGTGTCGAAATCCACGGCGCCTTCGCCCGAATCGATCGCCGGAGCGGACAAGGAAAAAAGGCCCAAGGGCAGCAGCGGGCTGGAGCGGGCGATCGCCGAGGCCGATCCAGGAAAGATCGTGACCGTGACGCAGGAAAAGGAGGAGATCGATGGCTCGATCAGCCGTAGCGTGGGTCACGGGAAAAAAGTCCATTACGATTCCATCTCGGGCGACATCACGCTCTACGGCAAACCCGACGTGCAGCAGGGGATCAATACCTGCGTCGCAACGGATGAGGGCACGATCATGATTTTGAATCGCGACGGCAAGATGCGGGTCACCGGCCCGCACAAGACCGTGATCGCGGAGAAGCTCGAAAAATAACCAACGCGTGATCGTGACCGATTCCCCGGCGCCGCTGCCCAAGACCGGCACGCCGATCCTCCAGACCGAGAAGCTCGTCAAAATCTACGGCGGTCGCGCCGTGGTCAACGGCGTGGACATCAACTGCCGCCGCGGCGAAATCGTGGGCCTGCTCGGGCCGAACGGCGCGGGCAAGACGACGAGCTTTTACATGATCGTGGGGCTCGTGCAACCGGACGGCGGCAAGGTGAGCTTCGACGGGCAGGACGTGACCGGGTATCCCATGTATCGCCGCGCGCGGATGGGAATGGGCTATCTGCCGCAGGAGGAATCCATCTTCCGCAAACTGACCGTGGAGGAGAACCTCATGGCGATCCTCGAGATCACGCCGCTCAATCGCAAGGAGCGGAAGGCGCGCTGCGAGGAGCTGCTGCATCAGTTTGGCATCGAGCAGGTGGCCAGGCAGAATGCGTTGACGCTCTCCGGTGGCGAAAAACGCCGCCTCACGATCGCGCGTTCCCTGGTCACAAATCCGAGCATGATCATGCTGGACGAGCCGTTCAGCGGGGTTGATCCTATTGCCGTGAGCGAGATTCAGCAGATCGTGCAAAACCTGCGCGACATGGGCTTGGCGATTCTCATCACCGATCACAACGTGCGCGAAACTCTCTCGATCGTCGACCGGGCCTACCTCATCTCGCAGGGCCGCGTGGAGACGCAGGGCACGAAGGATTTTCTAATCAGCGATCCCATCGCCCGCCGAATCTATCTCGGCGAAAGCTTCCAGATGTAGCCGCAGGAAAAAAACCAACGACACCCCCTCTTATGCAAACCGAGAACATCAATGTGCCGGTCCGAGTGACCGGTCGCCACGTCAGCATCACCGAGGCAATCAAGGACTACGCGACCAACAAGGTGGATAATCTCCACCTCGACTACCCGCGCATCATCGAGGCCCACGTCATTCTCGATGTGGAAAAGCACCGGCACTTCGCGGAGATCATTCTCCACTGCAACAATCACATCACGATCGAGGCGAGCTCCGAAACGCCGGACATGTATGCCTCGATCGACAGCGTGATCGACAAGATCGCGCAGCAGATGCGGAAGTATAAAACGAAGATCCTGCGCAGCCACCGCCCGCGGCAGGGCAGCGTGAAGCACTTCGAGGAAACCGTTTACGGCGCGGTCGACGCGGCCTACGCGGAGATCGAGGAAAGCGAACCGGAGGTGATCAAGACGGAGCGTTATCCGGTGAAGCCGATGTTCGTCGACGAGGCCGTGCTCCAGATCGAAATGTCCGCGCGGCAGTTCGTGGTCTTCCTCAATGCGAAGACGGAAAAGGTGAACGTGCTCTACCGGCGCAAGGACGGCGGCTTCGGCCTGATGGAGCCGACCTTCGGCTGACCACCAGGATTTCAGAATTCACGAACGCCCCGCTTTGCAAAAGGCGGGGCGTTTCTGTTTTCGGCGATGAGGGCGGTTTAAGTGTTTCTCTCGCCGCTCAGCGGGAGTTTTCGCGGGTAGGGTGGGCGTCCCGCCCGCCGGTTCCGGCGTCTCGCCGGAACGCACTTCCTGCCTTCACGAAAAGGCCGCGAGGCAAGATGCCTCGCTCGGCGGGCAGGATGCCCACCCTACCCGAGAGATGCTGCCCACGCGGGTAACATTTACTGAACCGCTTATTGTCCGGGCGTGGCGGTGCAGTCGCGCAGGCGCTTTTCGAGGAAGGCGCGCTCGGAGGTGGTGTCGGCGAGCGATCGGGCTTTTTGAAATTCGCGCGTCGCGGCGGTGAGATCGCCGGCGCGGAAGTGGAACTCGCCGAGCACGGCGTAGAGCAGGTGATAGGACTCGAGTTTGTCGCATCCCGGAATCCGCGCGACCGCGGCGATGCCCGCGGCTTCGGCTTCGCCGGGCACGGTGAGGATGAAGTAACCGGCGACGGATTCTTTCGCCTCGGCGTAAGGGCCGTCGGAGACGCTGCGGGCTTTTCCCGCGACCACCTTGCCCTCGGGAGCGAGCGATTGCCCACCGCGGCATTGGCCCGCGGCGACGAGCCCATCGAACCACGCCATCCAGTCGGTCATCGTTTTCTGGATGTCCTCCGGGGAACGCTGGCGGTGCCAGTCGTTGCCGCGGAAGAGGAGCAGGTATTCGGAAGTGTCGGTCGTGGAGTTCATGATCAAGGACGGGTGAGAGCTGCGAGTGAGTTCACCGGGATGACGGACGAGAGGAAAGATTGAGGACAATTTTTTGCGGCGCCACGGGGAGAAAATTGGGGTGGATGTGGGAATTTCCTGCCCGGCAATAACTGCCGTTCGCGGCGGGCGCCGGAGCGGAAACCCTGTGTTTATCAGGGTTCGCGGGCGGTGGCACATACGATGCTAAGTCGGCCCTCCAAATGAACATCGGCATCTACAAGAGCGCTTCGGCCCTGGTCGCCCTCGACCGCTGGCAGGAAGCGATCTCGCAGAACATCGCTTCGGCGCAAGTGCCGGGCTTTCGCCGCAACGAGCAGGCGTTCACGAGCAAGGCGACCGACACGGAGCGCTACGGCGGCGATGCACGTTCGGTGAAGGAAATGCGCGGAGTGATGCCGACGGCGGGTTCGCAGATCAGCTTTCAGCCGGGGGAAATCCGCAGCACGGGCAATGACACCGACTTCGCGATCCAAGGACGCGGCTTCTTCAAAATCCAGGCGGCGCCGGGGCAGACGGGCTACACGCGCGATGGCGAATTTCACATCAACGCCGAGCGGCAGCTCGTGAGCAAAAGCGGTTTTCCAGTGCTCGGCGACGGCGGCCCGATCACGCTGCGCCCCGAGGGCGGACGGCTCTCGATCAGTGCCGATGGCTCGCTGGTGCAGGGCGAAACGGCGGTGGGCAAGCTGCCGGTTTACGAATTCAACGAAGCGGCCAAGCTCCGCCGCATGGGCGACGGGCTGCTTACCTCGGACGATCCGCAGGCGCAGCCGAAGCTGGTGGAGAACCCGGAGATCGTCTCGGGCGTGCTCGAGATGAGCAACGTGCAGCCGCTGCAGGAAATGGTGAACATGATCACCGTCTCGCGCGCTTACGAAGCCAATCAAAAACTCATCATGAATCAGGATGAGCTGATGGGGAAAGCCATCCAAAGCCTCGGTCAAATGTCGGCCTAACGTCCTATGATCCAATCCCTCTACTCCGGTGCGACGGGCATGGAAGCCCAGCAGCTCAACCTCAACACGATCGCCAACAATCTCGCGAACGCCAACACCACGGGCTACAAGCGGAGCAAGATCGAGTTTCAGGACCTCCTCTACCAAAAGGCGCGCACGGCGGGCGCGGATGCAGGCGGCGGCAATGTGACGCCGACGGGCATCGAGCTGGGCAACGGCAGCAAGGTCGTCTCGACGGCGAAGGTTTTCACGCAAGGCCAGCTCAAGCAGACGGGGGAGAAAATGGATCTCGCGATCGAGGGCGACGGATTTTTCGAAGTGCAGCGCGCGGATGGTACGCGGGCCTACACCCGCGACGGTTCGCTGAAGATCGATGGGCAGGGGCGGGTGGTGACGAGCACGGGGTTTCAGTTGCTGAGCGGTTTCCAGCCGATCGCGGCGGGCACGACGGGGATCAGCATCGCGGGCGGCGGCGAGGTGACGGCGACGAGCTCGGGCGGCAACCAGAACTTCCGCATTCAGCTCACGCGCTTTGCGAATCCCGCAGGTCTGCGCAGCCTGGGTGGCAATCTTTACGAGGAGACGCCGGCGAGTGGTTCGCCGGAGACGGGCAATCCGACGGAAGCCGGCTTCGGCGGGGTGAACCAGGGTTTCGTCGAGAGTTCCAACGTGAACGTGGTGGAGGAAATGGTGAACATGATCCAGGCGCAACGGGCTTATGAGATCAACTCGAAGTCCATCCAGACCTCGGACGACATGCTCGAGAAGGCCAACCAGCTCAAGCGATGATCGCCCGCGCTGCACTGCTCTTTTTTGCCACGGCCGCCTTGGCGCAGGCGCAACTCGGCGGCTTGCTCGCGCCGGTGGCGACGACGGGCGGCATCGCGCCGAACAACGGCGCGCATCTCGACCGCGTGGTGAAGCGGCTGCAGATGGAATCCGGCCGGCATGTGCTGGATGGCGAGGCTTTGCTCCGCGCGGTGGAACAGGAACTCGCGCTGCGCTTCGGGGTGAATGGGGAACTGCGGCTGAGTTTCGTGCGGCCGTGGACGCCGGTATCGATTCCGGCGCAGGATTTTCAAGTGACCGTGATCGACGCGCCGAAGGAGGGGCTGGCGAGCAGCTTCGTGGTGAAGGTGAAGGTGATTTCCGCCGCGGAAGACGTGGGCGAGTGGGCGCTGCCGGTGCGCGCGCAACTCTTGCAGGAGATGTGGGCGGCGAGCGGTCGCATCGAACGCGGCCAGCCGCTCACTCGAACGCTCCTGGCGGTGCAAAAAGTGGACGTGCTCCGCGATCGGCAGCCGTTTGTTTCGGCCGATGTGGACCCGGGCACGCTGGAGACGGCGCAGGCGATCACGTCGCCGCGATTGCTCGTGCGCCACGACATCGCCGATCGGCCGTTGGTCCGCAAAGGGCAGGTCGTGGACGTGGTGGCCAAGCAGGGGCTGATGGCGATCAGCATGAAGGCGCTCGCGCTCGAAGCCGGCCCGGCCGGGGCGCTCATCCGCCTGCGGAATATCCAAAGCCAGAAGGAATTCAGCGGCCAAATTCTCAATGAAAGCAAAGTCCAGGTTCAGTTTTAACCCGATGAAAACCACTGATTGCACCGAGGAGATGGACCACAGATTACACAGAGGGCGCGGATGGGGAGGCCGAGAGGGCGCGCGCTCCGTGATTTCCATCCGTGTCATCTGTGTCATCTGTGGTTTCCTCCTTCCCTCGATCGGTGGCAGCCCGGCGTTCGCCGGTTCGCTGTGGAAAGACGGCGTGACCGACGAGCGCGGCATGTTCGCCGACAAACGCGCCCGGCGGGTGGGGGACATCGTGACCATCGTGGTGCAGGAAACCTCGACGCTGAGCAACAGCGTGCGGCTGAAGACCGACAAGGACAGCAAAGCCGGCGTGGAAGGCGTGGCGAGCAACCTTTTGAACCAGTTCCTCGGCAACCTCCCGAGCAAGATTTTCAACACCCAGATCCAGCAGCAATTGCCGACGGGCGTGACCCTTCCCTCGACGCCGAGCCTGCCGGTTTCGGGCGCCAATTCCTACACCGGCGGCGGCGAGATCAAGAACAGCCAGACGATCACGAACCGCTGCGCCGTGCAGGTGATCGACGTGCTGCCGAACGGCAATCTGGTCGTCGAGGGCATCCGCCAGGTTTCGTTTTCCAAGGAGCGGCAGTTTGCCTCTCTCCGCGGCGTGATCCGGCCCTACGACGTGCAGCCGGATAACACGGTGATCTCCTCGAACATCGCCGACGCCCGCATCGACATCGTGGCCGAGGGCGTGCTGACCGATGCGCAGAAAAAGGGCTGGCTGCTCCGGCTCAACGACAAGCTGAACCCGTTCTGACCGCTTTGCGGAAATCCGAAATCCGAAGCTCGAAATCCGAAACAATCTTCAAATGACCAAAATGATCAAGAGGCGGAAAACGGCTCCTTTCCCCATTTCCACGCGTTCTCGCTTTTCGGATTTGTTTCGGCTTTCGAGCTTCGGATTTCGGATTTCCACCCTGCTCATCCTCGGTCTCGCCACCACCGCCTCCGCCGCTCGTATCAAGGATCTGACCGTGGTCGAAGGCGGGCGCGACAACCAGTTGGTCGGCTACGGTCTCGTCGTGGGCCTCGCCGGCAAGGGGGACAGCAAACTTTCCTACACCGTCCAAAGCGTGGCGAATGCCTTGCAGCGGTTCGGGGTCAATGTGCCGGCGAATACGATCAAGTCGGACAACGTCGCGGCGGTCATGGTCACGGCGGATATTCCGGCGTTTGCGAAACCGGGGACGCGAATCGACGTGACTGTTTCGGCGATCGGCGATGCCAAAACCATCCAGGGCGGCATCCTGATTCAAACGCCGATGATCGGCGCGGATGAAGCGGTTTATGCCGTGGCGCAGGGTGCGCTGGCGGTCGGCGGGTTCCTCGGCGGGGAGGGCGGGGCGGGTGGCGCGACCGTGCAAAAGAACCATCCGACGGTCGGGACGATCAGCGCGGGAGCCTTGGTCGAGCGGGAGATCGCGACGCAGATCGTGAGCGACAAAGCGGTGGAATTGCTGCTGCTCAACCCGGATTTCGCCTCGGCGGCCCGGATTGCGGAGGCGGTGAATAACGTGTTCCCAAAGACGGCCATCGCGAAGACGGCAGCAGCGGTAAACATCTGTGTCCCAGATGGCTATGAGGGATATGAAGTGAATTTCATCGCATCTCTCGGGGCCATCGAAGTGGAGGCAGATAACGTCGCAAGGGTCGTAATCAATGAGCGTACTGGGACGATCATCGCCACCGCCAATGTCCGGATTTCCACCGTCGCGGTGAGCCATGGATCGCTGACGATCACCATCGCTTCCACCCTCGGGGTGAGTCAGCCGAACCCATTGTCGCAAGGTGAGACCGTCGTCGTGCCTGGCACGAAGGCCGAGGCGACGGAGACCAAAGGGGGGTTCAAGGTGGTCGACGAATCGCCGACCATCCAGCAAGTGGCCGCCGCGCTGAACGCGCTTGGCCTTTCCACGCGGGACATGATGGCAATCTTTCAAAGCATGAAGCGAGCTGGCGCACTTCAAGCTGACTTGGTGCTGAACTGAGTATGCAAATTCCGGCCATTTCCTCTGCGATGCTCGCGACGAGCCGGGCGGAGCCTGCCGTAAATACGGAAAAACCGGACAAACTCGGAGACGCCTCGCAACAGTTCGAGGCCATCCTTCTCCGACAGTTCCTGGGGGAATCCATGAAGGGGCTGCTGAAAGAGGGAGCCGGCGGGCAGGTCTATGGCTACATGCTCACGGATTGCCTGGCCGATAACTTGAGCAAGGCGGGTGGGCTCGGGCTGTCTTCGGTCATCCAGGCTCAACTCGGAAAGGAGCAGGAATGAGCGCCATGGTTCTCAATATTGACGATGGGGTCGAGGCGAAGGAACTCGTGATCGAGGTGCTCCGCGCCGAAATGGAGGAGTACGGTGGCCTGCTGGCGCTGCTCGAAGATCAGCAATCGGCAATCATCGATCGGGCGGCGGATCGGGTGCTGGAGATCAACATGTCGATCAACGACCAGATGCGGATGATCCACATGCGCCGCGAGGCGCGGGAGGGGCTGGTAACGAGCGTAGCGACCCGGCTCAATCAGCCGGCCAACAGCATGTTGCGCGAGTTGGTGCGATTTTTTCGGAAACCCATTCAGCCCCTCATTGAGGCGCTGATCGACGAGATTAATAGTCTCGTCACCCGCGCCCGTCGGCGCGCTCAACAGAACCAGATGCTGCTCGCCCGTTCCATCGAGGTGATGCAGGAGGTGCTCCATCGGCTCAACCCGGAGACCATGCACAAGGTGTATGGCGCGGATGGCCGGTCGCTCTTCGGCGTCCGCGATGTCGGTTCGCGATTCGTCATCCATACCTGACCACACGCCCATGGCCGGATTACTCGGAGACCTCATTAACGCCTCACGCGCCCTCGCCGCCCACCAAACGGGCGTGCAGGTGGCCGGGCGCAACATTGCCAACGTCAATACGCCGGGATATTCGCGAGAGCGGGTGATCCTCGGAGATCGTGCGGTGATCCAGACGGTGGGCGGTTCCGTGGGGACCGGCATCGAGGCGCTCGGGGTGAAGCAGATCCGCGACTCCTTTCTCGACGTGCAGGTCACCCGCGAAACCTCGCGGACGAGCTATCTCACGTCCCAACAGGACGCATTCGACAAAGCGGAATCGGCCCTCGGGGAACAGATCGACCGGTCGAGTGACTCGGCGATCCTCGGCGAGGCGACGGGGGCGACGACCGGCCTAGCTTCGGCGCTGAATAACTTTTTTGCCGCCTTCGACAGCGTGGCCACGAGCCCGGGCGAATCCGCCGCCAAGCAGGTGCTGCTGCAAAAGGCGGACTCGCTGGTCGGCAAATTCAACCTCGCCGACGACCGGCTTTCCGGGTTGCAGACGGACCTCACTGCGCAGATCGGCAGCGACGCCGGGAAGGCGACCAATCTGCTCGGGCAGATCGCCGAATTGAACCGGCAGATCGCGGGAGCCGAAGTGGCGTCCCCGGAGTCGGCGCTCGCCTTGCGCGATCAGCGCCAGACTCGGCTGGAGGAACTCGGGCAATACATCAACTTTTCCTCGTCCCAGATCGTGGGCGGCAACGGCCAGATCCAGATCAGCACGAAGGACACCGGCGGCGCCAATGTGGTGCTCGTGGACGGTCCGAATCTTTTGGGCACGATCGGCTTCAACGGGACCAATGTCACCGGGCCCGGCGGCGCCACGCTGGCGGTCACCGGAGGTTCGATCGGCGGGAATCTGGCAGCGCGGGACGGTGCGATCCAAAAGCTCCGCGACGATCTCCGGACGACCGCCACCCAACTCGCGACGGCGGTCAATCTGGCCTACAATCCGACGGCCGCGACGGGCAATTTTTTCAAGGTGCCACCGACCAGCGGGGTGATCGAACTCGATCCCGCGCTCACGGCCGCCAATCTGAAGGCGTCGGACACGGGCAATTCCGGGGCGAATGAACTCGCGCTCGCGGTGGCCAACCTCGCACAAAAGAAGTTCAGCACCGCTGGGGGCGACTTGATCAATGGCGCGATCGGGAGTTTTTACAACAAAGTGGTCAGCGGCTTCGGCGAAACGATCGTGGGCAACAACGCCAAGCTCGAGGATCAGAAGATCGTTGGCGACCTGATCACGCAGCAGCGGGATTCGGTGAGCGGGGTGTCGCTGGACGAAGAAGTGACGGACCTGATGAAGTTTCAAAAGGCGTATCAAGCGTCGTCTCGGGTGATCAGCGTCATTGACAGCATGCTGGAAAGCCTTATAAATAGCGTTGGAAGATAGAAATATGAGAATCACTGACCTTAACAGCTCGCAAAACTTTCTCGGCCAGATTCAGCGCCTCAGCGGTCGCCAAACGAACCTGCAAACGCAGGTGGCGACGGGCCAGCGGATTTCCCGGCCGAGCGACGATCCGTCGGCGACGGGCAAGGTCCTCGAACTCCAGGCCGAGAAGCAGCGCATCCAGCAGTACGCCCGGAATGGCGACAAGGCGCTCGCGGTCAATCAGACGACTTATTCGGCGATCTCGGATTTGAAGAAAATCTCCGACCGGGCAGGGGAGATGGGCGTGCTCGGCGTGGGGGTGATCGACCCGTCGTCGTCGCAGGCCTACGCCACGGAGCTCAACCAGCTCATCGAGCAGGGTTTGCAGAGAGTGAACGCGAGCTATTCCGGCGAGCGCATTTTCGGCGGAACGAAGACGGACGCCGAGCCCTTCACCGCGACGCGGGATGCGGCGGGCAAGATCACCGCGGTGACGTATGCCGGGGCGGCTGAGTCGCCGAATGTGAACGTGGGTGAAAACTCGACGATTTCGCCCTACAGCTCACCGGCCACGAACCAGCAGCTCGGCAATTTCGTGAACAATCTCATCGCCATGCGCGATGCCCTGGCCAGCGGCAGCACGGCGAACGTGCAGGCGGCCCAGCCGGCCCTGGCGAACTCGGAAGATCAGATCCTCGGCGCGGTGAGCGAGATCGGCGCGACGCAGACGCGGATCGAAGGAAATCGTGCACAGAGCCAGTCGCGGTTTTCTGAGCTGGAGAAGCTGACGTCCAAGGAAACCGACGCGGACCTCTCCAGCACGATCGTGAAGCTGACGCAGACGCAGACGGCCTACCAGGCGGCGCTGCAAGTGGGCGCGCAGGTCATGCGCGTCTCGCTGCTGGACTACGTGAGGTAACGTCGGCGGCCGCGGCAGGCCGTTGATTTTCGGCGCGGTTTCCCGCGCCGCTTGGAAAACCAGATCCCGCGTGTTCGGACGCGGCGATGGCGCTCCGCCTCGGAGGGGTAAATCGCGGCGGCACGGGGCGTGCAAATTCTTTCACCCCGGCGCGGGGAAGGGCGGATTCGAGCGGCACGTTTTACCGGGTCGCGTGGGTTGCGGAGGAGAAGTTTTCAACGTTTTTACTCTGGAGAAGCGGTGGGAAAAGGGGCGTGGCACGGAAGCGGCTAAGGTGCTGCGAAACACTGAGATGCCTATGACCTTCGCGACCGAAACGTTTTTGCCTACCGCGGCGACCGAGCCCATGCAGATCATTCTGCCGTTCGGTCTCATCGGGCTGGGTGAACTCCGGGAATTCGACCTGCAACCGATCGACGGAAGCTGGCCCTTCCTGAACCTCCGCTCCCGCGGCGACCTCGAGATCGAATTCCTCGCCATCGAGGCGCAGAACGCCGTGAGCGACTACGCGGTGGAACTGGGCGACGACGAGGCCCGCGAACTGGACCTCACCACGCCGGACGAAGCGCTGATCGTGAATATCGTCACCATTCACTCCAACCGGCCGCAGTTCGTCACGGTCAATCTGGCCGGTCCGATCGTGGTCAACCGCCGTACGCTGCTCGGCCGGCAGATCGTGCTCGGCGGGGCTGACAAATTTTCCACCGTCCACCCGATCATCGACGAACGGGTCAAACCGCAGCGCCGTTCGGTCGGCTAAACCTTCCACCCCATGCTGATCCTTACCCGCCAGGTGAACGAAGGCATCATGATCGGAGACGACATCGAGATCCGCATCACGCGGATCGATGGCGACACCGTGAAAGTCGGCATCAGCGCCCCGCGGAGCCTGAACGTCTTCCGGGATGAAATTTACCGCGCCATGAAAAACACCAACCTCGCCGCCGTCCGCAAGCGCCATGAAAGCGTGCCTGCCCTGCGGCTCCCTCAGACCAAAAACCAAACTCAACCTCAGACAACCTAAGCCATGACCATTAACACGAATCCCGCCGCCTCGGCCGCGGCTCTCCACCTCACGCGCAGCCAGGACATGTTGAGCAAGTCGCTCACCAAGCTCAGCTCCGGCTCACGCATTGTGCAACCCAGCGACGACGCCGCCGGCCTGGCGGTTTCCGAAAAATTCGAAGCCCAGGGCCGCCGCATCCAGGCCGCGCTCACCAACGTGCAGAACGCCGTATCCTACGTGCAGACGGCCGATGGTTTCATGAGCGGCATGAGCAAGGTGCTCGCCCGCATGAGCGAGCTCTCCGTGCTGTCCAAGGACGTGACGAAAAACACGCAAGACGTCGCCCTTTACCAGAAGGAATTCGGCGCTCTCCAGCAGCAGCTCCGCGATACCGTGGGTGGCGGGTCCGTCACCTCGCCGCTTGGCACTTTCAACTCCGTGCCGCTCTTCGCGCCGAACGCCGCCGGCCTCACGGTCACGATCGGGGAAGCCAGCGGGCAGACGCTGACCATCGCCGAAACGAACCTTCAGGATGGCGCCCTGGGAGCGCTCCTCGCGCAGGCGGCGCCGCCCGCTTTCGACATCGACGTGACCTCGGCGAACATCGCCACCATGGTCACCGATGCGATCCAGGACGTAGCCAGCGAACGTGCCTCCCTCGGCGCCGTGCAGAGCCGCCTCGAACTCGCCGTCAACACCCTCCAGGTCCAAGGCCAGATCCTCGAGGCCGCCACCTCGCGCATCCGCGACGTGGATGTCGCCCTCGAGAGCACCATCTTCGCCAAGAACAACATCCTCGTGCAGTCCGGCACGGCCATGTTGGCCCAGGCAAACCAGCTCCCGAACAGCGTCCTCAAGCTGCTGCAGTAAGAGCGGCGTCTGGCGGCGACTGAAAAAGTCGTTCGCCTCTCGAAGCTCGGCCGGCGGTTCTCGCGCTCTTCTTCGCGCCGTGATGATCACGGCTCGGGAGCGGGGTCGCCGGTCACCGAATCTACGCAGGAGCGTCAGGTCCGGGGTTGAGTTAAAAAGGCGGAAGCTGGAAAGCCACGAAGCAAAACTTCGTGGCTTTCTGGCTTCCGCGTGATCCCGTTCGGGCGGCCCCCCGCGAACGCGGGCCTGGAAACAGTCTGGCCGTCCGAAGGGTCGCGGCCAGAACGAGGGAGACGGATTCGGTTCGGACGAACTCGCGATCCGCAGGGCGGCGAACGGACCGAGAGCGGGGAAGCAGATCTCGGGTCGGGTGGGCGTCCCGCCCGCCGGTTTCGGCGTCTCGCCGAAACGATCTTCCGAACTCCGGGTGACCGCTGGCCATCGCGAAAGTGCTTCGACGCAGGATGCGTCGAACGGCGGGCGGGACGCCCACCCTACCCGAGAGACCAGCCCGTCGCTCTCAAGTCACATGACTTGTGAGACTTGGTATTATACCATCTCACGGAATCACTCGGACAATGGCGATGCGGCGTTCAAGGAGTCGGGGCGCCCCCGCCCCGAGTCATACAACCCACGGGGCGAGGGCGCCCCGGCTCCGTGAGGTGACCAGCACTACTCGTCTGGATAATTCCGCGATATGGTATTACGCCTGGCTCCAGGGATTGACGCAGACATCCACGAAAAAGTGAACGTCGCCCGAGACGAACCCGATGCGCTCGGCGAGGCCACCTTCCTGGGAGCGCAGTTTCGAATCATTGGTCTTCGCGATCACGGGCGGGCTGAGTTTGCAGGTCAGCCCGGCGTCGCAGAGGTTCGATTTGAAGTTGCCGACGATGATATTCGCCAGCTCGCCGAGTACGTCGGTCAGCTCGTCTTCATTTTCGAAATCTTCGGGCGCGAGCCCCACCATGGCTGCCCCAAAGAGGCGCGCCGTCGGTTTCTCCAGGCGGATCTGGACCGAGCCGACGGCTTTGCCGGCAAAGGCCACTTCGGCCGCGATATGCTCCTCGGTGAAGGCCGCGAGACTGCGCGCCGGAACCGACTCGATCGGCCGGGCGAGCATGGTTTCAAAAGTCTTGCCGATCGCGCGAATCAGCGGGCCGCTCATCGCCACGAGGATCGCGCCGCCGATCCCGGAGCGCATCACCGCGGCATCCACGGTCGTGATCGTGTAGTCGCATTCGTCCTCCGCGCGCGGGTTCGCGGCGCGCAGCACGCGGGCTGTCAGCTCTTTGTCCTGGCTGATGATCTTCGCGATCTCCTCCGTGGAGGCATTCTGGCTGGCGACCAGTTCGGTCACGCGCCGAACCCCCTCGGGGACGGCATCCAGTCCGAACTGTTTGGCGAAATCTTCGCCGACAAGGTCCTGGCTCATAAGGTGTCGGGTCAGGCCGCAGCCTTTTGCACGAGTGGGACGATGCGACCGATCTTTTCGATGAGTTGCTCCTCTTTGAAAGGCTTGACCAAATAGTCCCGCACCCCGAGCCGCGCGATGTGGGCGACGTTCTCGCGACCGGACTCGGCGGTGAGCATGACGACGGGGATCGACTTCAGAGCGGGATCTTCGCGCAGCTTGGTGAGCATGGTCACGCCGTCCATCACCGGCATGGTGATGTCCAGGATGATCAGGTCCGGCATTTCGCTCGCGGCCACGGCGAGGCCTTCCTCGCCGTTGGCAGCTTCGCACATCACGCAATCGTAATTTTTGAGCGATCGACCCACGATCATACGGATGGTTTTGCTGTCATCGACACTGAGGATTTTCATGGGTCTTGGAGTTGGAGATGGATTTCGAGAGAGAAGCGTTGGTTCAGGCAGTCAAAGTGAAAGGTCTCCCGGCGGGCGCCGGGCAGGGATTCAATAGCAAAGGCCGAGCCGCGGATGATGCTCGGTGGGCTCATCGCGCAGGGATTTCCGTGGTTGCTGAGTGCGGATTTGAAAGAGCCACTGACCATGTTGCAGAGTTCGCCGACGACGTCGTTCACGTCGGCCGGGGCGGGCAGTTCCTCCGCAGGCAGGCCGAGGAGCGTGCAGGTCAGCGCGTCGGCGAGCCTGGCCGGAATTTGCAGATAGATCGAGCCGGCGACGGACTCGCCGCCGACGCCGATCGCGCCGACGACGCGTTCCGTCGTCGCGGGAGTCGCCGACTCGGCGACCGGAGCGGCGTCGAGGGCGAGCATGGTCTGAAAGACGTTGGGCACGATCTCGTGCATCCAGCGGTCGATCGGGAAAGTGTCGGGAGTCGCAATCATCGGTGGGGTGTTCAGGCAGCTTGACGGTTGGCGAGGGAAGCCGCGGTAGTTTGGTCGCGCAGCGTGGCCAGGATGGCCTGCGGAATCTGCCCGAGCGGCAGCACGCGATCCACCACGCCTAGTTCGATGGCGGCGCGCGGCATGCCGAAGACCACGCTCGTGGCTTCATCCTGCGCGATGGTGCTGGCGCCCGCGGCTTTCAGCGTCTTCATGCCGGCGGCGCCGTCGTGGCCCATGCCGGTGAGGATGACCGCGGTGGCGTGACGACCACCGCAGCGCGCGGCGGAGGTGAAGAGCGCATCGACCGCCGGGCGGCAGTGATGCAGCGGCGGCGACTGGGTGAGGCGCACGCGGTATTGGCCGGGCTCGCCGCCGACGATCAGGTGGTAATCGCCCGGGGCGATGAGCGCGAGGCCGGGGCGCAGCGTGTCGCCATCGGCGGCTTCGCGCACTTCGTAGGCGCAGAGTTGATTGAATCGCTCGGCGATGGCTTTGGAAAAGTGGGGCGGGATGTGTTGCGCGATGCAGATGGGCGGCAGGCCGTCGGGCAACTGCGGGAGCACGGCGCGCAGGGCTTCGACGCCGCCGGTGGAGGAGCCGATGAGGATGATCTGCCGCGGGTCGAAGCTGCCGCTGACCTTTATCGGGACCGTAGGGCGGACGATGGCGGCGGCTGGAGCGGGGCGACGCGCCGTCGCCGCGCCTTTGATGCGCGAGGCGAGTTGCGGTCCGAGATTGCCGATCGAGTAGGCACTGGTCGGTTTGGCGAGCACGTCCACCGCGCCGGCTTCGAGCGCGTCGATGGCCGTCTGCGAACCCGCCTGCGAGAGGGAGCTGATCACGATCACGGGCAGGGGGCGGTGCTGTTGCAGGATCTTGAGGAAGGTGAGGCCGTCCATGCGCGGCATCTCGAGGTCCAGGGTCATCACGTCGGGATTCAGCTCGAGGATTTTGTCGCGTGCGACGTAGGGATCGGGCGCGGAGCCGACGACTTCGATCTCGGGATCGCTGCTCAGCGCCTCGGCGATCATCTTCCGCACGACGGCGGAATCGTCCACGATCAGGACACGGATTTTTGGGGGGCGGTTCATGAGTTGGTCACCATTTCTTCCACCCGCCGTAGCGAGTCGTATGCCGTCACCATCAAGCGATCGATCTTCTCCGGGTGGAGGCCGAGGGACGCGGCCGCGGCTTCGTCGGCGCGAACGGCGTGGGCGTCCCAGCCGGGGGCGGAGCCGATCTCGTGGGCGAGCATGTCGGCGATGTGGACCACGGCGGAGGCGAGCGGGCGTGGGCTGGAGACGGGTGCGTGGTGGTGGGCGACGGCTTCGACGATGATGTCGGGCAGCCGCCATGTTTCTAAAAGGCACGCGCCGACCGCGGCGTGATCGGTGGCGAGGACGGCGCGTTCGGCTTCGAGCAGCGAATGCGTGCCCGCGGTGACGAGACGGCGCATGGCGGCGATGGTCCCGGCATCGAGCTGCCGGCTGATGACCAGCTTGCCGATGTCGTGGAGCAGCGCGGCGGTGTAGGCAGCGGAGGGTTCGATCTCGACCGGGCATTCGTCATCGAGGAGCTGCTCGGCGATCAAGGCCGTGAGCAACGAATGCCGCCAGAGCACCTGATCCTCGATCGCATAGGAAGGCAGGGAACGGTTCAGACTTTCGCCCACGCTGAGCGCGAGGACCATGCGGTAGACCCTTTCGTAGCCGAGGTGAAAGATGGCCTGTTCGATCGAGCCGACCTTCCCGGAGAGCCCGGCGGCGGCGGAGTTGCAGGCCGCGAGCAGCTTGGCGCAGAGCACGCCGTCGCACTTGATGATCTTCACCACCTGGTCGTTGTCCGCGTCCGGCCCGTGGAGCAGATCCATGAGCTTCGTGACCGCGGGCGACGGGCTTGGCAGGTCGGTGGTTTGAGAGACGAACTTCGCGGCGTTCATAGCGAATAGGCGCTTTGGCCGGGTTGCTGGATGGTGACTCTGCCGGTGGCAAGATCGAGGCGCAGGGTGCGGCTGGCCTGGCCGCCCACGTCCGTGGCCATGGGTGTGACGCCGTTGCGCCGAAGGATTTGTTGCACCGCGGCCGCGTTGCGCGTGCCGATGTTAAAGATGCGCTTCTCGTCGAGAAATTGCGCGCCGCCTGCGACCTTCACCTCGAGCCGCGTCTTGTCGCCGCCGAGGGCGTAGATGCCGTGAAAGAGCCGCGGTAATCCGGTGTCCGCAAACATGAACGGATGCAGCGCCGCCTTGGCCGCGTCGATGCCCGAGTCCGGCAGCATCAGGTGGAGCAGGCCGCCCACCTTGCGCAGCGGATCGTAGGCGGTGATGCCGATGCACGAACCGAGCGAATGCGTGACCAAGTCGGCGCTCGGATCGTTGCAGGTGATCATATCGGACACGCCGACGATGAACGCCTTCTTCGGTGGCGCGATGACCCAGGGGCTAGACATGGGCGGTGCGAGCCTGCACGGAGAGCTTCAGGGGCGAGGCTGCGGGTCGGCCGGGGGTGATCATGCGAGTTGGTAAATGCTCGGCCGCACGCAGCGGAGCGGGAGGTTCAGGCCGTTCAGGCTCTCGGAATGCCCGATGAGCAAATAGCCGCCCGGGACCAGGAAACGGCAAAGCCGTTGCACGAGTTGCTGCTGCGTCGAGCGGTCGAAATAGATCATCACATTGCGGCAGAAGATGACTTCAAACATCTGCGTGTGGCGGTAGTCCTCGATCAGGTTCACCTGCTGGAAGGCGACGCGCTCGGCGATGCTGCGCTTGACGCGGTAGTGCCCCTCCCATTGGCCCGTTCCCCTTTGGAAGTAGCGCCGCAGCCACTCGCCAGGCACCGTCTTTACGCGATCCTCCGAGTAGATCCCGAGGCGCGCTTTTTCGAGCACCTTCGTCGAAATATCGGAACCGGTGATCCGCCAGTTCCAGCCTTGCGTGGTCGGGAAGTGCTCGGAGAGATACATGCCCATCGTAAAGGCCTCTTCGCCCGACGAACTCGCCGCGCTCCAGAGGTGAAATCGCTTCTGGCCCCTGGCCAGCACGCCAGGCAGCGCGTGCTCGATCAAGAAGTCGAAGTGGTCCGGCTCGCGAAAAAAGTTCGTGTGGTTCGTGGTCAGCGCATCGGTGACGAGGGTGAACTCTTCGTCGTTCGCGCGCGTCTGGAGATACGCGCAATATTCCGCGAGACTCCCGAAGCCGTGATGCCGGATGCGTTTGCCGAGCCGCCCGAGGATGAGCGCTTCCTTGCCGTCGTGCAGCCGGATGCGGGTGCGCTCGTAGATGAGGTCGATGATGTAGCGACAGGCGTCGGCCTCAGAGGTCATGGATCGCGCGGAGCGCAAAATGGGGAAGGGGCGGGACGCGGTGGTCGCGTTCGGTCAAAAGTCCTTGAAGTCACCCTCCATCGGGATGCCACGGGAGGCCCCGATGCCAAACGGCTCGGGGGCGCCGTTCGTGGAGTGGTGACTGTGGCCGTTGGTGCTGGCTTTGGCCGGACGCTTCGCGACTGCGGGACGCTTGAGCGGCGCGGGTTTCGCGTCGCTGGCAAAGTGACTGGTGATGGGGGCCGACTTGCTGCCCGAGACCATCGCGTTGAGGCTGGCGACCGCGTCCTGCTGCGTCGCGGCCTGGGCGTGCAGTTCCTCGGAAGCGGCGGCGCTTTCCTCGGCGGTGGCAGCGTTGGATTGGGTCACGGCGTCCATCTGCGTGAGGGCCGTGTTGATCTCCGAGATCCCCTGGCTCTGCTCCTGGGAAGCGGCCGCGATTTCGGCCACCAGTTCGTCCACCCGGCGTGCCTTCTCGACGATCTCCCCGAGGCTCCCGGCCACCTGGCCGCTGACCTGCACGCCGTGCTCGCTCTTGGCGATGGCGTCCTCGATCTTTTCCGCCGTCTCCTTCGCCGCCTTGGCGCTGCGTTGTGCGAGGTTGCGCACCTCGTCGGCGACGACCGCAAATCCCGCTCCGGCTTCTCCGGCGCGGGCTGCTTCGACCGCGGCATTAAGGGCGAGGATGTTCGTCTGGAAGGCGATCTCGTCGATGTTCTTTACGATCTTCGCCACCTCGCCGCTGGAGGTCTTGATCGCGTTCATGGCGAGTTTCATCTGCTCCATGTCGGCCGCGCCCGTATCGGCCGCGTGGCGGGTTTGCGAGGAAAGTTCCTTGGCCTTGTTCGCGTTGTCCGCGTTGCGTTTGGTCATGCTCGAAATTTCCTCCAGCGACGCGCTGGTTTCCTCCAGGGAGGCGGCCTGCTCGCTCGCGCCTTCGGCCAGCGACTGGCTCGCCGCCGAGACCTGGCTCGAGGCTGAGGTGACCTGGTCGGCGCCTTCGGCAAGTGCTGCCGCGATCGTTCCCAAGGCCCGGTTGGTGCCCCGGATGATGATCCACCCCAGCACGATGGCGATGAGCAGGCTGGCTCCGGCGGTGATCGACGCGAACAAGGTGGCAGTCTGGGCGGTGCTCACCATTTGATTCGTGGCTTTTAGAGCGGTGTCCTGGTTCCACTTCAACATCATGCCCACGTGATCGCGATAACCTACGTTGGCGGGTTCCAGCTTCTCCATGAGAAAGGCAACGGCCTCTGCGACCTTGCCTGCTTTCACCAAGGTGAGATACGCATCCCGGGCGCTGCGGTAATCCTCCCGCTTTTGCTTCAATCCCTCGAAGTTGCGCCGGTCATCGTCGCGCGAGATGGCGGCTTCGTATTTGGTCATCGCCTCGGAGACTTTGGCGGAATTTTCCGCTGCCTGGGCAATGGATTCGTCCCGCTGGGCGGGATCGGTCTGATGACCGGCCATGAGCGCACGGACATGACCGCGCAAATTATAAACCGCCAGGTCGCTGCAGTTCACGATGCCGGGAATGGCATCGTCGCGCAGACTGGCGCTGGCAAAATGCGCCAAACTCCGGAGCGAAGTAATGGCGATGCCGCCGACGATGAGGAGCAGCGCGATTAAGATCGTGCCGCCGGTGATGATACGTTTTCCGATGGTCCAGTTTTTCAAGGTGTGATTTGGGTTGGTGGTGGGTGAGGTTGAGACGAGGTGATTTGGGAACGCGGCTGTGGTGGAGATCCAGGCAATGCGCGGCTTAGAAGTCTTTGAAATCGCCCTCCATCGGGATGCCCCGGGAGGCACCGATGGCGGCGGGTTCTGAAGCGCCGTTCGTCGGATGGTGGCCGTTCGTGCCGTTTTTTGATGGACGCCTGGCAATGGCAGGACGTTTGAGCGGCGCGGGTTTCGCAGCGCTCGCGGAGTGAGTGGTGATCGGCGTGGACCCGCTGCCGGAGACCATCGCGGCGAGGCTGGCGACCGCATCTTTTTGCGTCGCGGCCTGGGCGTTGAGTTCCTCGGAAGCGGCGGCGCTTTCCTCGGCCGTGGCGGCGTTGGATTGGGTCACACTGTCCATCTGCGTGAGGGCCGTATTGATCTCGGAGATGCCCTGGCTTTGCTCCTGGGACGCGGCAGCGATTTCGGCCACGAGTTCATCCACTCCGCGCGCTTTCACGACGATCTCCCCGAGGCTCGCGGCCACCTGGCCGCTGACCTGCACGCCGTGCTGGCTCTTGGCGATGGCGTCCTCGATCTTCTCCGCCGTCTCCTTCGCCGCTTTGGCGCTGCGCTGGGCGAGGTTGCGCACTTCGTCGGCGACGACCGCGAAGCCCGCTCCCGCTTCTCCGGCGCGTGCTGCTTCGACCGCGGCGTTGAGCGCGAGGATGTTCGTCTGGAAGGCGATCTCGTCGATGTTCTTGACGATCTTCGCCACCTCGCCGCTGGAGGTTTTAATCGCGTTCATGGCGAGCTTCATTTGTTCCATTTCCGCCGCGCCCGTGTCGGCCGCCTGCCGCGTCTGCGAGGAAAGGGTTTTCGCCTTGTTGGCGTTGTCGGCGTTGCGCTTGGTCATGCTCGCGATTTCCTCCAGCGATGCGCTGGTTTCCTCCAGCGACGCGGCCTGCTCGCTCGCACCTTCAGCCAGCGTCTGGCTCGCGGCCGAGACCTGGCTCGAAGCCGCCGCCACCTGCTCGGCGCCCTCACCGATCAGGGTGGCCACTTCGCGGAGCGGGCCGGTGATGCTGCGAATGATGGAGAACGCGCTCACGATGCCGAGCGCGAGCGCCCCAATGCTCATCCACAGCGCCAGAGCTTTAGTATCGCGGATCTTGCGGTCGATAATGGGGCCGAGGTGGTTTTGATCGGCGATAAAGGCGAGTTTCAATTCCTCGGCCTGGTGGTCGATCGTCTGCCCCAAGACGGCCATGCGTTTGTTGATTTCCGCCGCTTCAGCCGTCTGGTTCGCGAAGGTGGCCTTGGCGAGTTCCGCGTGCAGCGCCGCGTGCCGGAGCGTCTGCGCTTCGATCGTCTTGATCATTTGCAGCCGATCCGTCCCGTGAATCCCAGCCTCACCTTCCTTGAGAAACTCGAACAGCTTGCCCTTGCGGACGTGGTAGCGATCCACTGCTTCCTGGGTGCGGAAAATCACGAGATCCTTCGCGGCAATGCGCATCTCCAGGAAGTTTGCCTGGATGCGGCCGACCAGGATGCTATGGCGCGCGTCGGCGCGGTACTCGGCGAAGCCTTCATACGTGCTGTGGAAGCCTTGCCACGCCACGAAGCCCAGGATTGCGAGGATCGCGAGCACCACGGAAAAGCCGGCAGTGATCCGGCGGCCCACGGTCCACGATTTCATGCCCGTCTTGGAGAAGATGTGAATGCCCCACCCAAACAGCGCGATGAGCGCGGCGCCGCCGAGAATCCACGGAAGCTGATTGGATTCCTCGACCGTGGCGGCAGTCGCGGTCGTCGCGGGAGCGGCGGCGGCGGCGACCGGAGCCGCGTGTGCCTCGCTCACGGGCGGAGTTGTGGCTGCCACGCTCGCTGCAGCCACCGGGGCAGGATGTTCTGCGTGAGTAGAAGTCGTCGCGGCAGATTCGGCCGCCTTGTGGCCTTCGCCGGTGTAAGTGAGCAGGCGCGCCTGCTCGGGGTGCGCGCCGAGCCAGGCGACCTGGCCGGATTCAAGATCGTAAACGCCACCCACGATCGTGAGTTCGCCCGACTGCACGAGCTTGCGGACTTCGGCGCTGTGCTTGAAGAGGTCGTCGATGGAGGTCCAGACGTTGGATTTGACGGCCGCCGCGAGGAGCGCCGCGCCCGTGAGGTTGCCTTCCCTGGCCTTGGCGACGGCGGGAGCAATGTTGTCCACGAGTTGCGGAATGCTGCCGTGGACTTCCGCACCTTCCACCACCGCCTTCACGGCGCCGCAACTCGTGTGTCCGAGCACCAGGAGGAGCGGCGTATGCAGATGCCCCACTCCGTACTCGATGGACCCGATCTCGTCGGTATCCGAGACATTGCCCGCCACGCGGACGACGAAGGTGTCGCCGATGCCCTGATCGAAGAGGACCTCGACCGGCACGCGGGAATCCGAGCAAGTGAGCACGGTGGCGATGGGATTCTGCCCCTTGGCGACGGCGGTGCGGCGCGCGGCGTCCTGATGGGGATGCAGCGGCATGCCTTCGATGTAGCGGGTATTGCCATCCTTGAGCGCAGTGAGCGCTTCATTGGCGGACGGAGCCGCGGTAGCTGCCTGAGCGAGCGCGGCCAGCGCGGCGATCAGGATGGTGGCGAACGGTTTTACGATCATTTGCTTCATGAGTTGAGTGGTTGAGACTCCTGCGGATCAGGGCGCGATGCCCGGCAGCGTGTCGCCATCGACCACGCGGTCGATGTCCAGCAGGCTGGTGACGCCGTCCTTGCGTTTGGCCATCCCGAGAATCGTGCTGGTGTCGATGCCGCAGGCGAAATTCGGCGTCGGCTCGATCTCGTCGTCGGTGACATTCGCCACTTCATCCACGCCATCGACGATCAGGCCGGTGAGCTTCTTACCGCCGGATTCGAGCGCGACCTCGACGACGATGATGCAAGTGCGTTCGTTGTTCTCGATGGGGGCCAGCCCGAAGCGCGTGCGCAGGTCCATCACCGGGATGATTTTTCCGCGCAGATTGACCACGCCCTTGATGTGCGCGGGCATCTGCGGCACCTGCGTGATCTCGCAGAGGCGGATGATTTCGCGCACCCGCAGGGCCGGCACGCCGTAGCGCTCGCGGCCCAGTTGGAAGGTGAGATATTTACCCGCCGCGGCGGTGCTGGAATGGTTCAGGGTTTCGGTGCTCATGGATGGATAGGGAGGGTTGAAATCAGGCGGCGAGTTCCGTGCCGGGTTCTTCGAGTTTCACGAGGGCATCGACATTCAGGATGAGGCCCACGCGGCCGTCTCCGAGGATGGCGCCGCCGGCGAGCGCGCCGTTGCGCTTGAACTGCTCGCCGAGGCTTTTGATCACGACCTCCTGCTTGCCGAGGAGATCATCGACCATCACGCAGCGCCGATCGGCCCCGGACTCGACGACGACGAGGATGCCTTCGGTGGGATCGGCGACGCGGGCCTCGATATTGAAGTGCCGGTGGAGCCGGAGCAACGGGGTGAGCCGGCCGCGCACGTTCACCATTTCACCGCGGCCATACACGGTCGAGAGCATCTCCGGGGTGGGCCGGAAGGATTCGCGCACGCTGAGCGTGGGGATGATGTAGCGCTCCGGGCCGACGCCGACGATCAGCCCGTCGATGATCGCGAGGGTGAGTGGGAGCAGGATGGTGAAGGTGGTGCCCTGGCCGGGTGCGGAATCGATGACGATCTTGCCGCGCAGATTCTCGATGTTCCGCCGCACCACATCCATGCCCACGCCGCGACCCGAGATGTCGGTGACCGCTTCCGCCGTCGAGAATCCCGCGGCGAAGATGAGGTTGAAAATCTCGCTGTCGGAGAGCGCCGCGTCGGGTTTCACGAGCCCGTTCTCGATCGCCTTGGCGAGGATGCGTTGCTTGTTCAGGCCGTTGCCGTCGTCGCGGATCTGAATCACGATGCTGCCGCCTTGGTGGAAGGCGCGGAGTTCGACGGTGCCCTCGGCCGGCTTGCCGTGCGCGGCGCGGGCCGCGGGCCGCTCGATGCCGTGATCCACGGAATTGCGGATCATGTGGATGAGCGGATCGCTGAGTTCGCCGACGATGGTGCGGTCGAGTTCGGTGTCCTCGCCATTCATTACGAGGCGCACCTGCTTTTCCTGCTTCGCCGCGAGATCCCGCACGAGGCGCGTCATCTTCTGAAAAGTGCTGCGGATCGGCACCATGCGCAGCGACATCGCGGTGCGCTGGAGATCGTTCGTGGTGCGGCGGAGCTGGGCGAGATTGCGCGTGAGCTCCTGGCTCACCAGGTCGCGCACGCCGGGATCCTGCACCACCATGGACTGCGCGATGACGAGTTCGCCGACGATCTCGATCAGGCTGTCGAGCTTGTGCGTATCGACTTTCACATACGCCGCGGCGGCATCCCCGGAAGGCGCAGCGGCGCTGGGTTTCGCGGGCGCGTCCGCCTTCGCAAAAACGACCGGAACTACCGTCGTCGTCGGCGGTTTCTCGGGTTTGGCGGGAGCCGAGGGGCGGGGCGTGAGTGCGACGGGTTCCGGCACCCCCGCGGGCGCGGCGGGATCGGCGAGGATCGCCTGCACGCGGGCGATGAGTGCGCGGGTGGGAATGACGATCGGATCGAGCGAGCTAGTGCCGAGCTGGCTGGAGATCTGGTTGACGAATACGCCGAGCGTGTCGCCGCCGGCGAGGATCACGTCGATGATCGCGGAGTTGACCACGAGCCGATGCTGGCGGGCCGCGTCGAGCAGCGACTCGAGTTCGTGGGCGAGGTCCTTGATCGGGGTGAGATTGAGAAATCCGGCGCCGCCTTTGAAGGTGTGGAATGCGCGGAAGATCGAGTTGAGCGTGTCGGCGTCGGCGGGATTTTCTTCGAGAACGAGGACGCCTTGCTCGATGTTTTGCAGGTGCTCGCGCGATTCGTTGATGAACTCGGCGAGGAGTTCGCCGTCGGCCTCCTGGTTGAGCACGAGTGCGGACTCGGCGGTTTCGACGGCGCTGAGCGGGGCGGGTGCGGCGGGCGCGATCGGAGCCGTTTCCGCGGCTGTTACTTCGCTGGGTTCGAGCGGCGTGATCGGGCGTCCGTGCTTCCAATCTTCCACTGCGGACTCGACCCACGCCTGCCACCGGAAGAGCGTCGCGATCGTCGCCTCGTCGAACTGGGCCGTGGTATCGAAGAGCCGGTCGATGCAGGCGCTGGCGAGCTTCGCCGCGTCGCGAAAGGCAGCGGGCACCGCGGTGCCGGCCGCGAGGTCGGCGAATGCCATGAGGAGACTATTGACCGGCAACAGGCCGGCATCGCTCCCCGGTTCGATGATGGTGAGCTCGAGACCGATCTTCGGAAGCAGCTCGTCGAATGCGGTAAAAAGTTTCTTGGAAGCCTTGGCCATGGTCGTGGCGTCGGCTCAAGCAGATGCGGTGCCGTCGAGCGCCGCCCGCAACTTCCCGCGGCCACGACTCTGCTTCTGCGCGGCGCGCTTACGATTCTTCCGCCGAGACCACTTCGGAATCCTTTTCGTCGCCGATCCGGAATTCGTTCAGTTTGTTCCGGAGCGTGCGGATGCTGATCTCCAGCACCGCAGCGGCCTGCGTGCGATTGCCCTTCATCGCCTCCAGCACGCGGAGGATGTGCGCCTTCTCCACCTCGTGCAGCGGGAGGAGCGCGCCGGTGGGGATCGGTTGCACGGCTTCCGAGCGTGGTGCGGATTCGGTGGGGGCGAGTAATTCCAGGGGAGCCGTGGGGCCCGGCACCCCACCGATGGGCAGCAGGCCCAGCGCGGAGGATTGCACCGGCGTGCCGTTCTCGGTCATGATCACCGCGCGTTCGACGAGGTTTTGCAGTTCGCGCACGTTGCCCGGCCACGGATGCTGGAGCAGACGCTCCATCGCGGGCTGCGAGTAGCCGGGAATCTCCAGCCCATGTCGGCGGGCAAAGCGTTGCAGGAAAAAATTGGCGAGCTTCTCCGTATCGCCCACGCGCTCGCGCAGCGGCGGCACGTAAACGGGAAAAACGTGCAGGCGGTAGTAAAGATCTTCGCGGAAATCGCCCTTCTCCACGGCCTTCTTCAGGTCGCGGTTCGTCGTCGCCAGCACGCGCACGTCCACCTTGATCGTCTTCGTCCCGCCCACGCGCTCGAACTCCTGCTCCTGCAGCACGCGCAGCAGCTTCGCCTGAAGGCGCGGCGTGATTTCGCTGACCTCGTCGAGGAGCAGCGTGCCGCCATTGGCCAGCTCGAAGCGCCCCTCGCGCCGCTCGGTCGCGCCGGTGAACGACCCTTTTTCGTGGCCGAAAAACTCGCTCTCGATGAGCTGCTCCGAGATCGCCGCGCAGTTCACCTTGATGAACGGCCCCTGTGACCGATTGCTCGCGTGGTAAATCTCCCGTGCGATCAGCTCCTTGCCCGTGCCGTTTTCGCCCTGGATCAGCACCGTGGCATCCGTCGGCGCCACCTTGCGCAGCATCCGCTTTAGTGCGCCCATCGCCTCGCTTTCGCCGATGAGGTCGCTCGAATCCGTGAGCTGTTCGTTGAGGAAACGGTTCAGCTTCAGCACCTGCCCGTAGCTTTCGGCCTTTTGCACCAGCACCTCGATCTGGTTCAGCGAAAAGGGCTTGAGCAGGTAATCGAAGGCGCCCTGGCGCATGCAGCTCACCGCGCTCTCCACCGTGCCGTAGCCGCTCATCATGATCGTCATCGGCCGCTCCGGCATCTTCATCAGGCGCTCGAGCAGATCGGTGCCTTCGCCGTCCGGCAGCTTCACGTCGAGGAAGAGCAGGTCGTAGTGATCCTTGCGCAGCAGCCGTTCTGCATCGGACAACGAACCCACGCTCGTGATCGAGTAGCGCTTGGGGCGCAGCAATTCTTCAAACGACTTCCGGATGACCGGCTCATCGTCGACCACCATGATCTTCTCAACGGGCATCCCGAGGAATTAGCCGTGTTTCGATTCGCAGGGCAAGGCCCACAGTTTCTGGGAAGCGGGAGTGCATGCGACGCGGCGGCGGTCGCGGGGGAAAATCCGGCGTTTTCGCCACCGCGCCCGCCGGTCGCGGAGCAGGAAGTTTTTGCCGGAGCCCGGGTGCGCCGACAGGAAAAGTCTGCTCCTCCAGAGCGAGTTGGGCCGGGCGCGGAAATTGCCGATCACCCCGGGAACAAGCATCCAAGCCACTCTCCGGGCACTCCGCTTTCACTGGCATAACGGCTGCTAAGGCGACTTCGGTCATGATCGACCGCCTTTTCGCTTCCAGGAACTACGCCGCCAGCAAGGAGTTGCTGGACGCGGCCGCGTTGCGGCAGGAAGCGATTGCCTCGAACCTCGCGAACGTCGAAACGCCCGGCTACAAGCGCGTGGATCTCGCGCCCTCGTTCGCGGCCGAATTCGCCGCGCGCATGAAAGCCGGCACCCTGGCCGAAATGCCCACGCCGAAGCTGGTGCAGGACACGCTGGCGACCAGCGAGCGGATGGATGGGAACAACGTGGAACTCGACAAGGAACTCCTGGCGATGGGCAAGAACGGCGCGGAGTTCGAGACGCTGGCCGATTTCGTCAGCGGTTCGCTGAAGCAACTCCGCGTCGCGATCACCGGCCGCAGCAGCTACTAACGCATGAACTTCCTCACCGGCATCCAGGCCACCGGCAGCGCGCTCAGCGCGGAAAAGACCCGCATGGACATCGTGGCGCAAAACATCGCCAACGCCCACACCACGAAGGACGTGGACGGCAAAGCCTACCAGCGCAAGGTGGTGACCTTCGAGACGATGCTCGACGGCCAGGGCGTCTCCGATGGCGTGAAGATCGGCAAAATCCTCGGCGACAAAACGCCCGGCGAACGCGTCTACAATCCCTCCCACCCGCACGCGGACAAGGAGGGCATGGTCACGATGCCGAACGTGAACACGGCGATCGAAATGGTGGACCTGCTGGCGGCTTCGCGGGCCTACGAAGCCAATCTGGCCGTGGCGCGCAACGCGCGGCAAATGGCGGCGAAAGCACTTTCCATCGGGAAATAATCCATGCGCATCGGCCATCTCCCATCGCTCATTCCCCGCGAACTTCCCGGCCTCGACGACGCGGCCTCCGCGCTCCGTGCCGGGTCGGCGGGCTCCACCGGGCTGGCCGGCGGCATCGGCAAGGCCGAAGCGCCGCTCTCCGTGGGCGGCGCCGATTCGGGCGGCTTCTCCAATTTCCTCACCCGCGCCGTCAAGGAAGTGGACGGCAAGATGCAAACCGCGCAGGCCGAGCAGGCCAAGGTGCTGACCGGCGAGAGCACCAATCTGCACCAGGCCATGATCGCCAGCCAGGAGGCGAGCGTCGCCTTCACGCTCATGGTCGAGGTGCGCAACAAGCTCGTGGAATCCTACCAGGAGCTGATGCGGATGCAGGTGTGAGGCGCGGCTGAACCTTCCTTTCGATGACAAATTTCCTCCTCCAGTTCCGCACCCTCTGGGCCCAGCTCGGTATCAATCAGCGCGTCTCGCTGGTCGTCGCCGCGCTCGCCGTGGTGGGGGCCATGGCCGGCCTCGTCCTGTGGTCCGGCCGTCCGCAGATGCAGCTCCTTTACGGCCGGCTCGGCGAAAAGGAGATGTCCGAAGTGGTGGGCGTGCTCCAGGAGCAAAACGTGAAATACGAGATGGGCAGCGGCGCGATCTACGTGCCCTCGGATTCCGTCCACAAGCTGCGCATGGCGCTCGCGCAAAAGGGCGTGCCGGCGGGCGAAGGTGTGGGTTTCGAGGTCTTTGATCGGGCCAATTTCGGCATCAGCGATTTTGTGCAGCGGACCAATTTCGTCCGCGCGCTCCAGGGCGAACTTTCCCGCACGATCTCCCAGCTCCAGGGGGTGCGCTCGTCGCGCGTGCTGATCGTCGTGCCGGAGAATCGGCTCCTCTTTTCCGATGTGAAATCGAAGCCGACGGCCTCCGTCTTCATCGATGGCCAGATCGGCGCGCCGCAAGTGAACGCGATCCGCTTCCTCGTCGCCAACGCCGTCGAAGGCCTGCACGCCGAGGATGTGGCGGTGGTGGACAATCGGGGCAACGCGCTGACCGACGGCATGAAGGAAGACAGCCAGCTCGGGCTCGCCTCGACGCAGATGAAGCTGCGCAAACAGACCGAGGACTATTTCGCCGGCAAGGCGGAGACCATGTTGAGCAAGGTGCTGGGCCCTGGCAACGCCGTGGTCCGCGTCTCCGCCGAACTGGAAAGCGAAAGCACCACGCGCACCGAAGAGCGCTTCGATCCGGAGGGTCAGGTGGTGCGCACCGAGACCACGACCGACGACACGACGATCACAAACGAATCCGAGGGCACGCCGCAAGGGCAGGAGGCGGGCGCGACGGCCAACGTGCCCGGCTTCCGCGGCGATGGCCCGGCCGCGCAGAAAAAGAACAGCGAACAATCCAAGAAAAACAAAACGCAGAACTACGAGATCAACCGCGTGACCACGAACTCGGTGAAGGGCCCGGGCGGGGTCGCGCGGATCACCGCCGCGGTCTTCGTGGCCGCCAAGGCGCAACCCCGCGCCGCGGCCGAACTCGACGGCCTGCGCCGGATGGTGGCGAACGCGATCGGCATCAAAGGCGAGGACAAGGAACTCGCGAAAAGTGTGACGCTACAGGAGGTTTCTTTCGAGACGCCGGTCGAACCGAAGACCTCGGTGGTCGATACGCTTTTCGCCCACCCAGACATGGTGAAAAACGGCCTCGCCGTGCTGGTCGCGATCGGTCTGTTCATGCTCTTCCTCCGGATGTTGAAGAAGGCCAAGCCCGACGAAATTCCGCTCGACCTCATCGAGCAGCAGCGCAAGGCCGAGGTGCAGGCCGCGGCGGCCGCTCCCGTCACCGCCGAAATGCTCAACGACATGATCCGGCAAAAACCCGCCAACGTGGGCCTCGCGCTCCGCGACTGGATGGACAACAGCGAGGCCCGTTAACCCATGGCACTCGAATACAGCAGCCTGACCAAGATTCAGAAGATCGCCGGCTTCCTCATCGTGATCGGCCCGGACGCCGCTGCCGAGATGATGAAGAACTTCGAGAACACGCAGCTCGAACTGATCTGCCGCGAGATGGCCGCGATGCCGATGATCGAGTCCGGGATTCAGGACGAGCTGATGAAGGAATTTGCCGACGTGGTTTCCCAGGGCATGGGCTCCATCACCGGCGGTCTGCCCTACGCTCAAGTGGCCCTGGAGCGGGCCAAAGGCGACTACGCGGCGGCCGCAATCCTCAACCGCGCCGCGCCCGGCTCCATCACGCCTGCGGGTGAGGAAATCCGCCAGATGGATGGCCGCCAGCTCGTGAACATCGTCAAGAACGAGCAGCCGCAGACCATCGCGTTCATCCTCTCCTGCATGGAACCGCCGAAGGCCGCGGAACTCGTGCAGATGCTGCCCCCGGAGCTTCGCGAGGAAGTCATCGAACGCCTCGGCGGCATGGAACCAACTTCGCGCGACAGCATTAACAAGGTCGCGCAAAACCTCACCCGCCACTTTGACCGCAAGTCCGTCCAGCAGGGGCTCCACCGCAGCGGCGGCGTGGAATCCTGCGCGGACATCCTCAATGCGATGGACAAAACGCTGCGCAAGGAAGTGCTCGCCACCATCGAGCAGCGCAACGCCACGCTCGGCGCGGCGATCCGGAAAAAAGTCTTCAGCTTCGAGGATCTCAATCGTCTCGATCCTTCCGATCTCGGCCGTGTCGTGCGCGAAGTGGACACCGGCGTGCTCACCATCGCGCTCAAAGCGGCCAAACCCGCGCTGGTCGCCGCGATCACCAGCTCGATGTCGAAGCGCGCCGCCGAGGCGCTCATGGAGGAAATCGAAATGCTTCCGCAGCAGCGCGGCAAGGATACCGAGGCTGCGCAGGACAAAATCATCCAGGTCGTGCGCCGGCTCGAGGAAGCCGAGGAAATCTCCCTCGACAACTAACATGGCCGCGCACCACCTCGTCCAGTTTTCGCAGCCCGTCCGCGCCGTCTATCTCGCCGGCCAGTCGGCCCCGGCGATCTTTACCCAGGCCGATTGCGACACGGCCAGCCGCGAAGCCTATCACCGCGGCGCCGAGGAGACGGCCCGCACGCTCGAGCGGCAGATGCTGGAGCAACGCGACGAACTCATCCACCTGCAATCGCAGACTTTCGTCGCGCTCGCCGAGCAGCGCGCGGCGCTCGTCGAACAGGTGCGCGAACTCGTGCCGCAGCTCGTCATGGAAGGCATCGCGCGTATGCTCGGCGGCGTGCAGCCGGACCGCGAGGGCGTCACGAAGATCGTCGACGATTTGCTCGCGGAGCTCACTCCGACCGGGGAGGTGATCGAGGTGCAGCTCAGCGCCACCGATCTGGAAATGATCACCGGCTACGAAGAAAAACTCCGTGAGAAATTCCCCGCGATTGCCTTCCGCGTCGGCGGCGATTTGCTGCCCGGCGACGCCATCGTACGCAGCCGCTTCGGCACGATCGATGCCCGGTTGAGCACCAAATTCAAGATGGTGGAGGCCATGTTCCAATGAGCGCCCTGCTCGCCCGCGACGCGTCCCTGGATCGTTTTGCCGGCTCGTTCCGCAGCCGGCTCGAGGCCTCGCGTCCGGTGCAGCGCATCGGTCGCGTGGCGCAGGTCACTGGTCTGGTCGTGGAGTCCGACGGACCGAACGCCTCGCTCGGCGAAGTGTGCCAGATTCGCACCGGCCCCGGCGAGCTGCCTGTCCACGCGGAGGTCGTCGGCTTTCGCGGCCACCGCATCCTGCTCATGCCGCTCGGCGAAATGCAGAACGTCCGCTCCGGCAGCGCCGTCGTCGCCACCTCACGCACCGTCACGGTGCCGGTGGGCAATGCGATGCTCGGCCGCGTGATCGACGGGCTCGGCCATCCGATCGACGGACTCGGTGCCATCGAAACGCACGCCACGCAGCCGCTGCGAAATTCGCCGCCGAACGCGCTCCGCCGCGAACGCATCGGCATCCCCTTTGCCACCGGCGTGCGGACGATCGACACCTTCATGCCGATCGGCCGCGGCCAGCGCGTGGGCATTTTCGCCGGCAGCGGCGTGGGAAAATCGACGCTGCTCGGCATGATGGCCCGCGGCGCGGAGAGCGAGGTGAACGTCATCGCGCTGATCGGCGAGCGCGGCCGGGAACTGCGCGAGTTCATCGAGAAAGATCTCGGTCCCGAAGGCCTCGCGCGCTCCGTCATCGTCGTCTCCACCTCGGATCAGCCGCCGCTCGTCCGGCTGCGCGCCGCGCTGCTCGCCACGGCGATTGCCGAGTTCTTCCGCGACCACAGCCGCAACGTGCTTTTCATGATGGATTCCGTCACCCGCTTCGCCATGGCGCAGCGCGAGATCGGGCTCTCCGTGGGCGAAGCTCCGAGCAGCCGCGGTTACACACCTTCCGTCTTCTCGCTGCTGCCCCGCCTGCTCGAACGCACCGGCAACGCCGAGCGCGGCTCGATCACCGCGTTCTACACCGTGCTGGTGGAAGGTGATGACATGAACGAGCCGATCGCCGACGCCGTGCGCGGCACGCTCGATGGCCACATCGTCCTCAGCCGCGCGCTGGCGACGGCGAATCATTTTCCCGCAATCGACGTGCTGGAAAGCGTGAGCCGGCTCGTCCGCGACATCAGCAGTCCGGAGGAACTCGCTGCGGCCTCCACCGCGCGCGACCTGCTCGCCGTCTACCGGAAGAACGAAGATCTCATCAACATCGGCGCCTACGTCAAAGGCGCCAATCCGCGCCTCGACCTCGCGGTTTCCAAACACGAGGCGCTCACCAAATTTCTCCGACAACCCGTCGAAGAACAGGCGCCTCGCGCCGACAGCCTCGAACAACTCGCCAGCATCCTCCGATGAAACAGTTTCACTTCTCGCTCGAAACCGTGCTGCGCCTCCGCGCGGAGCAACTCGAACAAACCCGCCAGGCCTTCGCCGAATGCCAGCAATGGCGCGCTCGCGCCGTGATCTCGCTGACGGCGGCGCAGGCTGAAATCGACAATTGTCAGGACGCTCTCACCGCACGTCGCGAAGTGCGGACCACGCGCACCGATCAGCTTCTGTTTCTCAACGCGCTCCAGTACCAGCAGTCGCTGCTGGTGCGCCTCAAGGAGGAACTCGGGAGGGTGGAGCGCGAGCTGGAGATCCGCCGGCAGACGATGCTCGCCGCGCAGCGCAAACTCGATGCGCTCGAGCGCATGCGCGAAAAACAACTCGCCGAACATCGCGCCGCCGAAAGGCGCCACGAGGAAGCGGAGCTCGATGATCTGATCACCGCGCGATACATCATGCAGATGGCGGAGGTGGCGACGTGAAGGGGTTGCTGCCCGCACTCGTCGGCGGCGCGCTCTACGCGGCCACCAGCATTTACGTGGTGATGAGCGGCCTCACCGAGATGCCCGAACTGGGCGGCATGCCGAACGAGCTGACCAAGCTGCCGCCGCGGCTCTGGAACTTCAACAGCGATGCCGTGACGCAAATGATCGCCGATCTCAAGACGAGCCGCGAAAAGCTGACCAGCGACGAGAAGGGACTCGTGACGCTCAAGGCGCAACTCGAGGCGGAGAAAGTGGAGCTGGAAAAGCTGCGCGAGGAGCTCCAGAGCATGCGCACGGAAATCGATGAGCGCGTTCTCGAAGTCCAGGAGAGCGAAGTGAAGAACCTCAAGACGCTTTCGCAGACGTACGCCGCGATGCCGCCTGCCGCGGCCGTCGCGATCTTCCGCGAGATGGACGAAAACATGGTCGTCAAAATCCTCTCCGTCATGAAGTTCGATCGCACCGGCCCGATCCTTGGCGAGATGAGCAAAGGGGTCGAGCGGCCCGGCGAAGAGCCGATGGCCCGGCGCGCCGCGCGGATCTCGGATAAACTGCGCCTGATCAAGCCGATCAAAAAAGAGGTGCCGGCTTGATCCAGCCCGCCGCCATCGCCTTTCCAGAGCCGCCCGCTGCCCCGGCGAGGCCCGCGCCGAAGCGCGCGAACGTCAATGCTGCAGACACGCGGGAATTCGACGAACTGCTGGATGATCATGCGGAACCAAAGGCCGAACGGCCGGGCGATCTAGCCGACATCGCCACCGTCGCCACGAAGGCTGCGGAAGCGCCAGACGATGAGGCGGAAACGACGCCCGTTGACGAAGAAGCAGACGCGCCGACGACGCCTGAAACCGTGGACGCCACCGTGCTGAGTTCGCAGCTCGCGATGTGGCAGATTCTGCCGCCGCCGCGCGCCGAAGTTAGCGTGGGCGGGGAGAAGATTGCCGCTCCGATCGCGGTGGAAAACGGCGCCGAAATTCCCGGGATGCCTTCCAGTGCCGGGGGAGAAAAAATTTCCATCCCCGCCCCGCCGACCTCGCCAGCCGAAGGCGACGCGACTCCGTTGACCGCGCCGAATGCCGCCGCCACCGCGGCCGTCGCGACTCCCGCGGACGACCAGCGTGGGGACGCCCTGCCCAAGGTGGCCGGGACACCCGCGATGGCCGCGCCGGTGGACTCCGTGAACCCACTCGCTCCGATCGCAAATCCCCTCGGGGAAAAAGTTTCTCAGGAGGTCGCGAATGCCTTTTCCAAGGGCCATCCGGCGACCAATGGCATACCGGTTGCTAAGCAGCAGCGCGTCATGTCCGACGCCGATCTTCACCTCTCTGCAACGCCCGCCACGGCAGGTTTTGCCGCGCCGAATCTGGCGGTGAGTCCGGCGGCAGCGGTGATGCCGATCGCGGCTGCCGACGGGCAAAATCTTCACGACCAACCCCGCGACGAAACTGGCGGACAGGCTGATTCCGCGCTGGCCGCCGCGGCGATGCTCGGGAAAGAAAATCAGCCGCATCGCCTCACCGACGCGCCCGATTTCCCCGCCGCCGTTCAGGCGATGGATACGACGAAAGTCATCGACCAAATCGAACGCGCGGTCGAGCGGATGCGCACGCAGGGCCAGCAGCGGATCGAGTTGCGCCTTCCGACGCAGGATGGCGGCGAAATCCTGGTCAGGCTCCAGATGGAGGCAGGCCAGGTGAAAGCTGTCTTCCGGACGGAATCGGACGGGTTGCGCGATGCGCTGGAAGCCGGCTGGAACCAATTTGCGGCCAGTGCGCCGGAGCGCGCGCAGAAGGTCAGTTCGGTCGTCTTTGAAGCCCCGACGACGCAGAGCGGGATGGGGGGCTTCAACCAGACCTCCGACCAGCGCGGGCGGCAGCAGGCTTTCGCGGAAGCCGAGGGCCGCGTGAACGCGCCGGCGTCCACTTTTCCGACCACCAAAATCACCCCGCTCGCCACCCGCTCACCCGTCGCCACCGCGGTGGGACTGCAAATCTACGCTTAATTCCATGAGTTCCCTTTCTCCGACCGCTTCACTTCCCGATTACTCCAGCGCGTTTCTCAACCCGTCGGAACCCGAGATTCGCACGACCGGGAGCAAAAATCTGGGAGTCAATGACTTCCTCAAGCTGATCACCGTCCAGCTCACGAACCAGGATCCACTCAAGCCGATGGAGGACACCCAATTCATCTCGCAGATGGCCAGCTTTACCTCGCTGGAGCAGATGCAAACCTTGTCGAAGAATGTGAAGCAGTCGAGCGCCCAGGACTATCTCGGCCGCTCCGTCACGGTGATCGAAGATCAGGTGCCGATCACCGGCGTGGTGACCAAGGTGACCTACGCCGGCGCCAGTTGCCTGCTCACCATCAATGGCCGGGAATACGAAACGACCACCGTCCGCAGCATCAGCACCGCCGGCGCCGCCGCGGCGGCTCCCGCCACTCCCGCGCCGACGAATGCGGACGGCACCGCCAACACGACTTCCACGCAGACCGAAAACTCAACCGCACCGAACTAAGAAAGAAACCTATCCATGTCACTCGTCGCCAGCCTCGACTCGGGCGTTAGCGCCCTCAGCACCTTTGCCAAAGGCATCCAGGTCATTGCCAACAACATCGCCAACGTCAACACCACCGGCTATAAAGGCTCGCGGGCGTCGTATGCCGATAACTTCAGCAATCTGCTCCAGCAGGGCGCGCCTTCGGACGGCAGTGGTTCCGGTTCGAACCTCGATTCGTTACAGATTGGAACCGGCGTCAACCTGCAGTCTTCGGCGGCGGATTTCGGCCAGGGCACGCTCACGAGCACGGGATCAAACTCCGACCTCGGCATCGCTGGCAATGGGTTCTTCATCGTGCGGGACAGCGTCAGTGGCGTATCCTATGCGACTCGTTCGGGCGACTTCCGAATCGACGATCGGGGCTATCTCGTCACGGCCGAGGGATACCGCGTGCAGGGATTGAGTGACGGGACCGCGACGTTCAACGCAACCGCGGTCGGCAATTCGATAGCGTTTACCAAGACTGAGACGGCTCCTAGCTCGTTGGGGGATATCAAGATTGCCTTTGAGGTGAGCGTCGGCAGCGGCGTCACGAACAGCACGGGTGGTGCTTTCACCGATGCCCAAGTCAACGATGCCAAGCCGAGCCAGAAGTCGTACAGCATCACCCGCAAAGGCGACATCAAGGTGGGACTTTCGAATGGTGACACGGTCACGGTCGGACGAGTGCTGCTGCAGAGCTACCGGGACCCCAACGCCCTGACTCGCGAGGGTAACAACCTTTTTAGTGGATTCGAAGCGGCGGGCCCGGTGGGCGGAGTGGGGCTGACCGCGAGCGGCAATTCCCCCGGCAGCGCGGGCAACGGCGAAGTGGTCGTGGGCACGCTGGAACTCTCGAACGTCGATCTCAGTCAGGAGTTTGCGAATATGATCACCACGCAACGCAGCTTCCAGGCGGGTTCGCGGATCGTGACGGTTTCCGACTCATTGCTCGAAGAAGTCATCAACCTGAAGCGCTAACCGGCACCGCCCTGACCTATGTCGAAACCCGCCCCTCCCGCCGAAGCCGCCGCGGCCGCCGAAGCCCCACCGGCCAAAGGCGCCAGCCCCTGGCCGGCGCTCATCGCCGCGATCATCCTCATGCCCGCCATCTCGTATGGCACCGCGGAATTTCTGCTCCTGCCGAAGCTGCGCGGACTCATCTCGCAACAGGCGGTGGACGGTGGCGGCGAACACGCCGCGGGCGGTGAAGACGCGCACGGTGGCGGGGCGGCCGCGAAGAGCGGCGGTCACGGCGGGGGCAGCCACGGCAAAGGAAAGGAAGGCGGGGCGAAGGGCGAGGCGACGTACGACTTCGAGAACGTGGTGGTAAATCTCTCCGGCTCGATGGGCACGCGGTTTTTGAAGGTGAATTTTACGACCATCGGCTCGAATCCCAAACTCCCCGACATCATGGCAGAGCGGAAGAAGCAGCTTCTCGATGTGGCGATCAACGTGCTCAGCGCGCGGACGCTGGCCGATCTCGAATCGCCCGGAGCCAAGAATGTGGTGCGCAACGAGCTTTTAGCTAACTTCAACCAGGCACTGAAGTCCGACCTCGTGGAGCAGATTTATTTCACGGATTTCGTGATCCAATGAGTGAAGCCGCTCCAGAGCAGGCCAGTGAAGCGACTCCCGCGAGCAGCGGCCCGGTTTTCGATCTCCACGGCGATCGTTTGAAGTCGATCGATCCGGCGAAGATCGAGACATATAACTTCCGCAACCCTGGCTTTCTGAGCCAGACCCAGTTGCGGCAGTTTGCCATGCTCCACGAGAAGCTGGCCGGCCATCTCGGGGCGCGGCTTTCGACGTTTCTGCGGATGGAGTGCCTGCTGAAGGTCAGTGGTTTCCAGAGCGTGACCTTCGCGAAGTTCTGCGAGGGCCTGCCTCACCCGACGCATATTTCTCTCTTCCAGATCGAGCCGCTCCGGGGCGTCGGCATGGTGGAGATGAGCCTGAAACTCGGTCTCGCGATGGCTGATCGCCTGCTCGGTGGCAAGGGGCGCTCGGTGGGTCCGGATCGCGTTCTCTCGGAGATCGAAACGACGCTGCTGGAGGAAGGGGCGATGCTCGTGCTCAAGGAATGGACGCACCTGTGGGAAGACTCCGTAACGAAGCTGAAGCCGCAATGCATCGGCACGGAATCCAGCGGACGTTTTCTCCAGACGGCCTCGCCGGAATCTAACTTTATGGTTTTGCAGCTCGAGGTTTCCTTTGGCGAAACGAAGGAGCAACTGCAACTGGGCGTGCCCTTCGTGATGTTCGAGCCATTCGTGCGGCGGATGCAGAGTTCGCCCGTGCAGGTCGATGAGCCGAATGTGAAGCAGCGGCAATGGCGGGCTTCCTACGCGGCGATTTCAGTCCCGATCGTGGCGGAATGGCGCGTCCGCGAGATCACCCTTGCGGAGGTGCTCAAATTTCAAACCGGCGACGTGATCCCGCTCGGGCGCGATGCCATTCACGATACGCGCCTGCGTCTCTCGGCTACGGAGGAGTATTCCGGCACGCTCGGGGTGCAGAATGGTCACCTCGCGGTGCAACTCCGCCAACGTCTCTCGGAAAGCTGAATTTTTATGTCCCTAGTTGCTGACGATCCCCGCCTCAACACCGTCCTCGATGTCCGCGTGCAACTCAGCGTTCGTCTCGGTTCCTGCCAGCTCGCGATGCGCGACGTGCTGGAGCTCAATCCCGGCGCCACGCTCCAACTCAATCAACGCGCGAACGATCCGGTCGGTTTGTATGTGAACGACAAGCTCATCGCCCTCGGCGAGGTGGTGGTGGTGGAGGAGAATTTCGGGATCAAGATCACGCAGATTCTCGGAGGCGAGGCGTGAACTTCCGGGCCCTGGGCCTGATTGTGCTCACGGTGGTCGCCTCCCTGGTGGCGCCCGTGCGTGCTCAGGAAGTGACGGCGACGCCCGCCCCCGCGCGCCCGGCTCCGGCGACTTCTGAGACCGCGATCGCGACGCCCGCGGCGAGCCCACGGCCGGCGCCGGCGTACCCGATTCAGCCCGCGACCGGTTCGGTGCAGCTCGCGCTTTATCTGCTCCTCCTCATCGCGTTGCTCGGGGGCGGTTTTTACGTCATGCGCAATGGCTTCTCCTTTCTTCAGCCCAAGCCGAAAGGCCCGCGCAAGCTGGACATCAGCGAGACGAAGATGCTGGGGAATCGACAGTTCCTGATCGTGGCGGAATACGAAAACCGCAAGATGCTGATCGGCGTCTGCCCGGGTCGCATCGACTATCTCTGCACGCTCTCCGGGGCGGAGCCGGAGTTTCCACAGATTACGTCGGAGGAGGAAAAGTGAGGTTGTCCGTGGTGAAAGTTTTCCTCTTTCTGTTCGCGCTCTTCGTGCTGTCGAGCGCGCCCGCTTTTGCGCAGCAGGCGGCCACGCCGATCGCGCCCGGGCTCACGGTGAACATCGGCGGCACGGAGCAGACGAACGTGTCCAGCGCGCTCCAGATCGTGTTGATGATGACGGTGCTCACGCTCGCTCCGTCCATCCTGCTGCTGATGACGTGTTTCACCCGCATCGTCATCGTGCTTGGCTTCGTCCGCACCGCGCTGGGCGTGCAGGGCGCGCCGTCGAATCAGCTCATCATCGGCATGGCGCTCTTCCTTACCTTTTTCATCATGGCGCCGGTCGGGGCGCGGATTAACAACGAGGCCTTGCAGCCCTACATGGCGAAGACGATCACGACTGAGGAAGCCTACGAAAAGGCGGCTGCGCCACTGCGCCAGTTTCTCCTCCGCCAGACGCGCCCGAGCGAGATCGATTTCTTCCTCGGGCTCGCCGGACGCGGCCCCACGAAGCTCGACGAAGTCCCGCTCACCGTGCTCGCTCCCGCCTTCATCGTCAGCGAACTGCAGACCTCCTTTCAGATGGGATTTCTCATCTTCATTCCCTTTCTGGTCATCGATTTCCTCGTCGCTTCCACGCTCATGTCCATGGGCATGATGATGATGCCGCCGGTGCTCATCTCGCTGCCTTTTAAGCTGCTCCTTTTCGTCCTTGTCGATGGCTGGCATCTGGTCGTCCGTTCGCTCGTGGAGAGCTTTACTTTATGAACATGGAACAATCGTTGGAGGTGCTGCGGGTGCTGATCACCACGTCGCTGCTCGTGGTCAGCCCGATCCTGATCGTTTCCCTCGTCGTGGGCGTGCTGGTCAGCCTGCTGCAGTCGGTGACCAGCATCCAGGAGCAGACGCTGTCCTTCGTGCCCAAGCTGGTCGCGATCGCGGCCGCGCTGGTGCTGCTTGCGCCGTGGATGCTGCGCACGCTGATGCAGTTCACCTCGTCCTTTCTGACCCGCCTGCCGGAGGTGGTGAGGTAAGGGTGAAATCCGAAGTTCGAAATCCGAAGCAAATTCCAAAGGAGTGAATTCGTGAAAACGACTCGGCGAACTCTGCGTTTCGGTTCTCACTCATTCCCGCATAGGAAGTTAGTTTCGGACTTCGGATTTCGGATTTCCAGCTTCGTCCTCCCCGCTCGGCATGACTGAACGAGACATCTTCGTGTGGATGATGGCGTTCACCCGGACCGGCGGGTTGTTTGCGCTGATGCCTGTTTTTTCCGGGCGAATGCCTGTGGTGTTGCGCATTGCGCTCGCGGCCTTCCTGGCCTGGGTGGCGAGCTCCTCGCTGCAGGTGCCGGTGACGGTGCCAGCGGACCTCGGGGCGCTGGTCGTGGCGATGCTGCATGAGCTGCTCATCGGTCTGCTCATGGGCCTGGGCACCCGGCTGATTTTCTACGCGGTGGAGATGGCCGGCGCGCTCATCTCGACGGAACTCGGCCTTTCCATGAGTTCGCAGCTCGATCCGATGACGCAGACGAGCCCGAGCCCGATCGGCCTGGCCATGACTCAGCTCACGGCGCTGCTCTTTCTCCTCTCCGGCGCGCACCACTACGTCTTTGCGGCGTTTCTGCGCAGCTTCGAGCTATCTCCGCCCGGGGCGATTGGATTCAACTCGAACGCGGGGGAAGTTTTTGTCCGCACGACCGGCAACATCTTCCTCCTGGCGGTGCAAATTTCCGCTCCGGTCATGGCGGTAAACTTCGTGGTCACGCTGACCTTCGCCATTCTCGGCAAGGCGGCGCCCAGCATGAATGTTTTTTCGGAAAGTTTTGCGGCGCGGATCCTTGTGGGACTGACGGTCTTGGGGCTCACGGTGGGAGTGACGGCACAGCTCGTGCTAACCGAGCTGCGGCGGACTCCAGAGCTGATGTTGAGGCTCATTCCGTGACCCCAAACCATGTCCGACAAGGACCTAAAAACTGAGGAACCAACCGAGAAAAAGCTGACCGATGCCTTCAACGAGGGCAACTTCGCCAAGTCCGGCGACATCGGGATGGTCTTTGTGCTCCTCGCCGGATTTTTCGTCGTGGCGTTTCAAGGAAAAGCCTACACGGAAAAGATCTTCGCCCTTTCCGTCGGCATCTTCGGGCATCTCGGGAAATACAAGCTCCAGGCGGAGGCGGTGAACGAATGGGTCGCCCCGGCCATGATCACCATGCTCGGGCTGGCGCTGCCGGTGGCTTGCGCGTGTGCCTTCGCCGGCGCGCTCGCGGGTGGTTTGCAGAGCCGGTTCCGGCTCACGCCGGATGCGCTGGGTTTCAAGCTTTCCCGGATCAACCCGATCTCTGGCCTGCAGCGTATCTTTTCCATGCAGGGCTTATTCAAGCTCGGCACCGATACGGCCAAACTCGCCATCGTGGGCTTCATCGTCTGGGGCGCGGTGAAGGATCTCGCAAATGACCCGATTTTCTACACGCCCGTGCCGGCGATGCGCCTCGGCAGCTTCATGCTGGAAACCGCGACCACACTGTTTGGGCGGTTCGCTTTCGCGCTCGGAGGGATCGCCGCGATTCACTACGTCTACCAGCTCCGCAAGGTTCACTCGGACCTCAAGATGACCAAGCAGGAGGTGAAGGATGAGCACAAGAACGCGGAGGGCGATCCGCACGCCAAGGCGATGCGCCGCGCGATGGCCCGCCGGTTTTTGCAAAAGCAGATGCTCAGCAAGATCCCCATCGCCGACGTGGTGGTGACGAACCCGACGCACTTCGCCGTGGCGCTGAAGTACGAGCGCGGCCGCGACAAGGCGCCGATGGTCCTCGCCAAAGGCGAGAACGCTTTCGCCAAACGCATCAAGGCGCTCGCCGTCGAGCATGGCGTGCCGATGGTGGAAAACCGGCCCGTCGCCCGTGCGCTTTTCAAGTATGCCCGCGTCGGCAAACCGATCCCGATCGAACTCTACCAAACCGTGGCGGACATCCTCGCCGTCGTCTACAAGACGCACCGTTACTACTTCCACCAACTCAAGGCGCGGAGGGCCAAACTCGCCTAAGTCATGGAATCGCTCGCCCGCCGCGGTGGCTCGAAATTCATCAATGCGCTGAAGAAGGGCGACCTGCTCTTCGTCCTCGCGCTCTTCGGCACCATCCTGCTCCTCGTGGTGCCGATTCCACCGATGCTCCTCGATTTGTTCTTCGCCGCGAGCATCGGCATCTCGCTGCTCATCCTGCTGATCATCGTTTACCTCAAGGATCCGTCGGACTTCTCCGGGTTTCCGACGCTGCTCCTCGCGGTCACGCTCTTCCGCCTCGCGCTCAACGTCGCCTCCACGCGCCTCATCCTCGTCGATGGCTACGCCGGCCACATCATCGAGGGGTTCGGCCAATTCGTCATCCGCGGCAATTACGTCGTCGGCGCGGTCGTCTTTCTGATCCTGATCGTGATCAATTTCATGGTCATCACGAAGGGCGCGGGCCGCATCGCGGAAGTGGCCGCTCGCTTCACCCTCGACGCGATGCCGGGCAAGCAGATGGCCATCGATGCCGAGATGAATGCGGGCCTCATCGACGAAACGACCGCGGGCCGGCGCCGGCTCAAGATTCAAAAGGAAGCGGACTTCTACGGCTCGATGGACGGCGCGAGCAAGTTCGTCCGCGGCGACGCCGTGGCGGGCATCCTCATCACGATCATCAATGTGCTCGGCGGCTTCGCGATCGGCATCGCGCAGAAAGGGATGCCCGTCGTCGAGGCGCTCCAGAAATACACGCTGCTCTCGATCGGCGACGGTCTCGTCACGCAGGTTCCCGCGCTCGTGGTCAGTGTCGCCGCCGGTATCCTCGTCACGCGCGCTTCAGACGGTGACAACCTCGGCGCGCACATCAGCGGACAGCTCACGAAGTATCCGCGCGCGCTCGGCATCGCCGCCGGCATGCTGGGGCTCATGGGCTTTGCGCCCGGCATGCCTTTCCTGCCGTTTGCAATCCTCGGAGGCCTCACGGGTTTCGTCGCCTACACGATCAGCAAAAACGCGCCGGCCGCCGACCCGCTCGAACTCCTCGCCTCCCAACCTGCCGCCGGCAAAAGCGGCAAGCCCGAGGAGCCGGGGCAGGGAAGCCAGCCGGATGATTTCCGCAAGCTCACGCAGATCGACGTCTTCAGCATCGAACTCGGTGTGAGCCTGCTCGGTCTCGCGGAAAAGCGGAACGGCGGCGACCTGCTCGACCGCATCACCGGCGTGCGCAAATCCTTCGCCCGCGAGATGGGCGTGGTGGTTCCGCCGATCGCAATCCGTGACAACCTCGAACTCGAAGGCCACGAATATCGCTTCCTCCTGCGCGGCAAAGAAATCGCCCGCGGCCGCATCATCCCCGGTCGGTGGCTGGCGATGAACGTCGCGGGCAGTCCGGTGGAACTCAACGGCACCGCGACCGTCGAACCCGTCTTCGGCATCCCCGCGATCTGGATCGGTGACGAAGAAAAACGCTCGGCGGAAATCCACGGCTTCACCGTCGTCGACCCCGCGTCGGTGCTCATCACCCACCTTTCCGAAAGCATCAAACGCTCGGCCAATCTCATCATCGGCCGGCAGGACGTGCAGGGGCTCATCGACAATCTCAAGGAAACGAATCCCACGCTGGTCAACGAACTCATTCCCGACCTGGCCAGCATCGGCGTCATCCAGCGCGTGCTGCAAAACCTCCTGCGCGAAGGCGTCGCGATCAAGAACCTCGCCGTGATCATGGAGTGCATCGCCGACTTTGCGCCGCACTCGAAGAATCCCGACGAACTCTCCGAGCAAGTCCGCCGCCGGCTCGGCGTCTACTTCGTCGCCGAATACGAGTGCCAGCCCGGCCTGCTCAAGGCGATGACGCTCGACCCGCGGCTCGAGCAGATGCTCGCCGGGAAAGTGCAGCGCACGCAGTTCGACATCGGCCTCGTCGTGGATCCCCAACTCGCGCAACACCTCCTCACCGAACTCACCCGCCGCATGAGCGAAATGGCCGAGCAAGGCATCGCGCCCGTGCTGCTCACCACCGTCGAGCTGCGCCTCGCTTTCAAGCGCTTCTTCGAGCCATCGCTCGGGAAGCTCGTCGTCCTTTCCTACCAGGAGCTGCCGCAGCAGACCGAGATCCAGAACTTCGCGATCATCGTGACGCCCGCGCACCTGCAAAAGGCCGCCTGACCTGATCTATGAGTGCCAAACAATATCGTTTCATCGTTCGCTCCGCTGAGGAAGCGGTGACCGTCATCCGCGAGCGCCTCGGCACCGCGGCCCGCGTCGTTTCCGTGAAACAGGTGGAAGGCAAAGGGCTCGCCCGTTTCCTCAGCGCGCCGAAGCTGGAAGTCACCGCCGAAGTCACCGCCGCAGCACCCGCGCCGGGTGCGGCAGCTCCGGCCACGGATCAAGCGCCGGAGCCGATCCAGCGACCGATCATCGCTCCGCCGGCGCGCCCGGCCGCAGAGGTCGCCGAACCTGAGCCGGCCGCCGAGGAGTCCCTGCTCGTCCGCCTGATCCGCTCCGCCGGAGTCTCGAATACCATCCTCGCGCGGCTCCAGGCTCACGACGCCTGGCGCGTGATCGAACGCATGCCCGCCGGCCTCGGCCTCGCCCGCGTTTCCGCACTCATTTCCAACGACCTGCTCGCCGCGCCGCGCCGCCCGCTCGGCAATCGCATCGTCTTTCTCGGCAGCCCCGGTTCGGGCAAAACGACCGCGCTCTGCAAGCTGCTCGCCGCCGATGTCTTCGTCCGCCAGCAGCCCGGTTTCGTGCTCAAGCTCGACCTCGATAGCGCCAACCCCGGCGATGGTTTGTCCGTCTTCTGTGATGCGATGGGCGTGCCGTGCGCGCGGGCGACGAACGACGTTCCGGACCTCGACCCAGCCACGCAGCTTTACGTCGATCTCCCCGGCCTCTCGCTCGACGACCGCGACCAGGTCGAACGGCTCTCGAACGAGATCACGCCGCTCGGCCCGACCAGCCACGTCCTCGTCGTCAATGCGGCCTACGACGCCGCGGTGCTCAAACATCTCTGCCGTGCCGGCGAGCAAATCGGCTGCACGCATCTCGTCCTCACCCACTGCGACGAACTCATCCACTGGGGCAAACTGCTCGACGTATTGCTCGGCAGCCAGCTCACGCCGCTCTTCCTCAGCACCGGGCAAAACGTCGCCGGCGACATCGAGGAAAACGTCGTCCCAGCGATCCTGGCCCGGACATTCCCGGCGCTTGGTAAGGAAGCTGCTCAGGAAGCCATTGCCTCATGAAATTCTTCCTCCTCATCGGTGGATTTCTTGGCTTCGTGCTCTCGTTTCTCGCGAGCTGGAATGCCGGGAACGCTCCCTCGTCGTGTGTGACCGCAGCCGCGATCGGCTGCCTGGTCGGGGCGACGCTTTTCCGGGCACTGCACGCCGTGTTTTTCCTCACCGTTCGCAATCACATCCTCAACGAAATCGGCCGGCAGCGCGTGGAAGCCACGGCCGCGCCGGTCAACCCGGCCGCCGTCATCTGAGCATGGTTGCCCCGCATCCCATTTCCGCCGCGGCCGCGCACGCGGCGCGCGCCTACCAGACCGAAACGCCGGAGCGCCAGCTCGTGGAGCGCCACTTGCCGCTGGTCAAGCACACCGTCGATCGCATGCGCATCTACCTGCCGCCCGTGCTCGACCTCGACGATCTCTACAGCGTCGGCGCCGCCGGGCTCATCGCCGCGGTGCGGAAATACGATGGCGCGCAGGAAGCCACCTTTCCCGCCTTTGCCGCCATGCACATCCGCGGCGCCGTCCACGATGAACTCCGCCGCATGGATTGGATCCCGCGCTCGACCCGCGACCGGGCCCGGCAGGTGACGGCAAAACTTTCCGAGATCGAAACCCGGCTCGGCCGTCCGGCGACCGAAAGCGAAGCCTGCGCCGAACTCGGCTTCAGCGCCGCGCAATACGCCGCCGTGCTCGATGACATCAAGCCCGTCACGATGATGCCGCTCGATGGCGACGTCTTCGGCGACGACTCGGAGCAGCTCGCGCTGCACGAGATCATCCCCGACGACACGCAGCCCGACGCCTCCGACGCGCTCGACAAAAAGGAACTCATCGAGCTGCTCGTCACCCATCTGCAAAAGCTCCCCGAAATGCCGCGAAAAGTCCTCGCGCTTTATTATTTCGAAAACCTGCGCCTCGCCGAGATCGCTGCCGCGTTCGGCCTCACGGAGGGGCGCATTTCCCAAATCCACACCCAAGCGGTGCTCAGCCTGCGCGCCTGGTTGCAGCGGACTCTGAAGCCCTCCGCCACCTAAATCATGTTCGTCATTATTGGCTTCTTCATCGTCCTCGCCGCAACCATCGGCGGGTTCATTTACGCCGGCGGCAATCCGCTCGCGCTCCTGCACGTTTCGGAGTTCATCGTCATCGGCGGCATCTGCCTCGGTGTCGTCGTGGTCTCCACGCCCACTTCGACGATCAAGCTCACCATGTCACTGATCCTGGTCTCGCTGAAAGGCGGGAGCAAAAAGGAGGACTACACCGATCTCCTCAAGCTGCTCTACGAGATGTTCATGCTCGCCCGCCGCAGCGGTGTCACCGCACTCGAGGATCACGTCCACGACCCTGCGCAGAGCACGCTCTTCCAGAAATATCCGTCGTTCAGCAAAGACTCCCACCGCGTCGCCTTCCTCTGCAGCGGGTTAAAGCCGCTGATCGATGGTCGCATCAAACCGGAACAAATCTCGGAACTCTTCGAGCACGAAATCGAAGTCATGGAAGAGGAAAATTCCGGCCCGATCCACGTGCTCCAGCTCATCGGCGATTCCTTGCCCGGTATCGGCATCGTCGCGGCGGTGCTCGGCATCATTAACACCATGGCCTCCATCGCCGAAGGCCCCGAGGTGGTCGGTGAAAAAGTCGCCGCCGCGCTGACCGGAACTTTCCTCGGAATTTTGGGCGCCTACGGCTTCATCAATCCGCTCGCCGGCCGCATCAAACACAACAACATGATCGAGCTCGGCTACTACAACGCGATCATGAAAGGCGTGAGCTGCTTCGCTACTGGCATGGCGCCGATCATGGCCGTGGAGCTGGCGCGCCGCGCGTTCGATCACGCGGTGCAGCCGCCCGGCGATGAACTCGAAGCCATGCTCAAGGGCGTCGGAAAGGACGGCTAAAAGATGGCGAAGAAAAAGGCCGAGGCCCATCACGGAGGAGCGTGGAAGGTTGCTTACGCGGACTTTGTGACCGCGATGATGGCGCTCTTCCTCGTGCTTTGGATCAGTGCACAGGATCAGGAGATTTTGCTCGCGACTTCGCGCTACTTTAAGCAGCCCTTCAACGCGATGACCGATCGCAGCGTCGGCGTGATGCAGGGCAAAAACGGCGGCTCGGTGGGCAAAGACAAAACGCGCAACACCGCCGCCGCGGCGAACCTTTCCTTCATGAACGCGCTCGCCAGCGAGTTGAGCAAGATGCTCGACGTTCATGAGACGGCGACGGATGAAGACGTGGCGGACGTGCAGCTCACCTCCGACGAACTGCGCGTGACGCTCTACGATCGCACGGCCAAGCCGCTCTTCGAACCCGGCACATCGAAGTTCACCGACTGGGGAAATCTCGTCTTGCAGAACCTCGCGTGGATCGTTGATCGCAACCAACTGCGCGTTTACATCGATGGTTACACATCCGTGGAAAAGCGTTCCTCCCCCGGCGCGGGGGATCAAAATTTCGGCCCCTGGGAACTCTCCACCGAGCGGGCCAATGCCACGCGGCGCAAGCTCGAGCATTACGCCGTCGATCCCAAGATGATCGAGCGCGTGACGGGCTACGGCGACCGCCGCCCGGTGCCGGGCAAGGAGGCTACCTCCGACGCCAACGACCGCATCACCATTTCCCTCTCCGTTCACAAATGACCCCATTCACCGCCCTCGACGAAGTCCTCAACGCCGGTCTGCTCACCCCGGCCTCGACCCGTGGCGTCGCGGCCGCTCCGGATTTCCAGCCGCTTTTTGCCAACGCCCTCGCGCCCGCCGCCGAGTCGCGAGCTGTAGCCGCCCCGGCGTGTGAACCGCAGGTCGAGATGTTGCAGGAAAATGGCCGCGTGCAGCAGATCGTAGTGACCTGCAAATGCGGCGAGCGGACGGTGATCGACTGCGCGTACTGAGCGCCTGATTCGGGGAGCGTACGCGTCTCGCGTGCTGGCCTCGGCGTCCCGCCGAGGCGAACTTCCCCAGAGCGGTCACCCATTCGGCGGCCGTTTCCACATCGGTCGCCTCCAGGAAGTTCGCGAAGGCGGGACGCCTTCGCCAGCCCGCGAGACGCGTGCGCTCCCCGGAAAACGGCCCCGCGTCCCGAACAAGCCGCGCCCCTAATCTCCCTTCACAAAGAACCCAAGCTTCCACTGGCCGTGGCGCTTGGAGATGCCGCGCGGTAATCAATCGGACTCCGGAGGTGTTTGCGCCAGATATAGCCCGTTCGCCCACTGGAGATCGTGACATGCGCCCAAGGGGGGACTTTCGAAAATTTTGGATCATCCGGTTTTTCGCCGTCTTTCAGCGTTTCCGTTACCGTGAAGACCACCTCTTGGGAGACGATCGCGATTACCGGCGCCTGCACCGATGGGAGGGAGCGCACCCGGACCTCTTCACCGATCACCACCATCGCCCCATACGCATCGAGGCTGTCGGTGTTCTTGAACCCCCCAAAGACGTAGGGTGCCCAGAAAGTGTGCGAGGAATCCTGTTCGTACCCGAACGTTCCGCCGAGCCGCAGCACCTCACCCAGTTCCCGCCAAATCTTGCTTTCCGGCTTCTCCGGCTGCCACATTTCCTTGAATCTCTCCAGCCCATCGTCGTCCCCGAACGACAGCTTGATCTCCGGATCGACGATGCTGAGCAAAAACTTCACGTCCCGACGTGCGACTGCCGCGCGAAGGGTCTCGCGAAATCGAAGAAAGCTCGGATCGCGCGGCGCGTCGTCCACCGGCAGCACCTTTTGAGGCGGGAACGGCAAGCCTTCCGCGCGCGCTTCGCCCACCCGAGTCAGGGCGATCGCTGTTGCGACGATCAATAAAGCGGCAATCGATCTCTTCATGGGGTCAAGGGGGCGACGCCAGTTCCACGCTGCCGGTTTCTTTGTTTCCGTTGAAGAGCCCTTGGCCCGTGTTGCTGTTTTGCAGGATCACCCCACGAAAGGTCCGCGTCGGACACGCCGCCGAAAACTTTGCCATCCTGCGCCATCTAGTCCTCAATCTCTTGAAGTCTGACACTACTAAAAAGGTCGGCCTCAAAGCCAGCCAAAAATGTGCCGGCTGGGATCATCACTACCTGCTTTCTTTAATAAATATTTATACTGCCGGTCATCATAAATTGTGAGAATCCGCTTGGGGGTTAGGTCTAAGATTATAGACAAAATTCTAGCAGCGGAGTGGGAAAGTTCGTTAGGCTGGAACATGGTTAAACTCAATCTTAGCAGCTCGGAAATGGAAGACATGGAGGAAGCGCTGGATAGCCCGGAGGTGATGGAGAAGTTCAAGGTGAAGCAATTGGTCCTACGCATGCATGTGGAGGGCGTCGATCACGGGATCATCGCCCGTGCGGTCGGCAAGCATCCCAATACCATCACCAGCTATCTCAAGGAATATGAGCAGGGAGGGCTCAGCGCCTCCCTTGAAGACCGGGCATATAAGCCGGTCAGTGCCTTGAATCCGTTTCTTAGCTGCCTGCGCTGCTCTTTCACGGCGGCGCCTCCCTCCACGGCCAAGCAAGCCGCGGCGCGCATCGGCGCTCTGACGCGCATCACCCTTTCTGAAGAACAAGCGCGCCGTCTGCTCAAGAGGCTTGGCCTGCGCTATCGCAAGAGCGCTTCGATTCCCGGAAAGCATGATCCTCAGATGCAGTTGGATTTTCTGCACAAGGAGCTGGAACCAAGGCTCAGAGAGGCTGCGCAGGGAATGCGCAAGGTTTACTTCGTCGATGCGGCGCACTTCGTCCTCGGCTGCTTTCTGGGCATGATCTGGAGTTTCAGCCGCCTTTTGATCAAGGGTGCCTCGGGCAGGCAGCGCTACAACATCCTGGGTGCGCTCGATAGTCATAGCAAAGAGGTGGTCACGGTGCGCACCAAGGATAATATCAACGCACTTTCCATTGGCCTGTTGATGGAGATGCTGGCCGACAAGCATCCCGGCATCCCGGTGACTCTGGTGATGGATAATGCGCGCTTTCAACGATGCGAATACGTCAGGAAGCGCGCCGCCGAACTCGGCCTTGAACTGCTCTACCTGCCACCCTACTCCCCAAATCTCAATTTGATCGAAAGACTTTGGAAGCTCACGAAGACCAAATGTTTGCGTACTAGATACTATCCCGAGTTCTCCCTATTCACATCGGCCATCGACTCCTTTCTCGATTCAATCAACTCAACCTACCAAACCGAACTGGATTCATTGCTGTCCCTCAACTTTCAACTCTTCGCAAAATCCTGATTTGTGACGACGCGGAGTATACATGGAACAATCGTTTGCAAATGACGAGCACGACCGGCACGGACTGGCTCGGGGGTCCGGGTTTGGGTCCTGACCTGAATGGGGCGGGTTACGGTCCTGTGCTGGCCAGCAATACCTTTTCGGTCGGTCAAACAGGAACGTCGGCCTTCCTCATTTCTGATCCCGTAATTGCGACCGCATTGGTGAACGATTTCGTGAGCTCCAGCAATCCGGGCTTCTTCCTAAAAGCGACCAACGAGGGCTCGAACACCTATTTTCAATTTTACAGTAGCGACAATGGAAGTTCGGCGTTCAACCCCAGACTCGTCATCGATTACACGCCCGTCCCTGAGCCTGCTGTCTTCGGAATGGTCGTCAGCGGAATCGTAATGGGCTTGGTCGGAAGCCGACCCCCGCGGGATGCAGGGTCTGGCCTTAATGGCGCTCAGTTAGTCTGTAAAACTAACGCCTCGAAGCACTTAGATGGTTGATTAGTAACCCGTTCTATGCGAACAGGTTCCATGTCATCACGCCATTCGGACTTTCCTGGCTTTCGCGCCCGATTTGCCCCCATGCGGGCCGCCCGAGCGCGGCTTGCAGGCGCCAAAAGCCTCCACAGTTTGGAAAGCCTCGCCGCCGGCTGGCTGCCCGGCGAGTCCCTGCGCGAACTCGCGGCGCTGCCCCGCAAACGCCTGCGCTGGCTGCCGCTCCCGCTCGTCTTCTGGGCCTGCCTGAACATGGTCTTCCACCCCGGTTCCTCCTGCCGCGAGACCCAGCGCTCCATCCAAGCCTGGTGGAAGCGCCGCCAGCGCCTCTGGCTCAACCCCTGCAGCAGCGCCTTTTGCGCGGCCCGCGCGCGCCTGCCCCTGGACTGGTTGCGCCGACTCTGGTGGCGCGCCGCCGACGGACTCGCTGCCGCGGCACCGACCTTGCCCGGCTGCCACGGGCGGCGCGTGCTCGTCGTCGATGGCACCTCAGTCACCGCTCCCGACACCGCGGACAATCAGCAGGAATGGCCCCAGCCCAAAAGCCAAAAACCCGGCTGCGGCTGGCCGCTGATCAATCAGGCGGGCCTCTTCTGCCTGAGCAGCGGCGCCCTCCTGCGCGCCGCCCACGGGCGCTGGAAAACCAGCGAAGCGCGCCTCTTTGCCCTCCTGCGCCGCACCCTGCGCCGGGGCGACATCCTCGTCGCCGATCGGGGCTTCTGGAGCTTTGCCAACCTCGCCTTGCTGCCCCAGCGCGGTGTCGACCTCCTCGTGCGCGGACGCTACGCCGAGCGCATCGACTGGCGCAGAGGCCAGCGCCTCGGCAAGGCTGATCGCCTCATCACCCTGCGGCGCCCGGCGGACAAAGACGCCAGCCGGGTGATGAGCGCCCGGCTCTGGCAACGGCTGCCCACCCTCATCACCGTGCGCCAGGTGCGCGTGCAGATCATCCGGCCCGGCTTTCGCCCCCAGCCCCTCCTGCTCATCACCACCCTGCTCGACCCCGTGCTCTGGCCCGTGGAAACCCTCGCCGCCCTCTAGACGCGCCGCTGGCGGGTCGAGCTCTACTTCGACGACATCAAAACCACCATGCAGGCTGCGAGCATGCGCTGCCTGACTCCGGGCATGGTCCGGCGCGAACTGCTCCTGCACGCCATCGCCTACAACTTGATCCGGCGCATCCTGCTCCAAAGCGCCTGGCAACACGGCGCCCCGCTCGACCAACTGAGCTTCAAAGGCACCCTCGACACCATCCGCCACTGGCAGCACACCATCGCCGCCCAGCGGAGCGCGGGGACCCGTGAGGAAGCTCTCGGGGAAATGCTCATCCTCTGCGCCGCCGACCTTCTGCCCCGGCGGCCCGGACGCCGCGAACCGCGGGTCCTCAAACGCCGTCCCAAACCCGATCAATATCTCACCCGCCCCCGTCATCTCATGATCGTCTCCGCCTCCCGAAACGACAAAGGCAAGCCGCGGAAATCCACCTCAACTTCTTCGCTTAACTGGGCGCCATTATCGCCTGACCCCTATTTCCCCCGCGGGGATGCACCCCACGCAGCCCGGAAGCGCGAAACACGCAGATTCACTAAAAATCCGCCGTCTAGAAAGCGGGGCTGCGACTGGATGCGCGACCTCGTGAAACTCCGGGGGTGTGGACGCCCGGGGGATGTGCGAAGGGGTGTGAGTGGGATCCATCACCGACCGAAACGCCAATCTGCTGCTCACCGCCCTTGCTCCGGCCATTTGGGGAAGCACCTACATCGTGACGACCCAGCTATTGGCGGGCTGGCATCCTCTCACGCTCGCGACGTTGCGGGCACTGCCGGCCGGGCTTCTGCTGCTGATCTTCGTTCGAGTCCTGCCAAAGGGTGAGTGGTGGTCGAAGACGCTGCTGCTCGGCGTGCTGAATTTTTCGCTGTTCTGGTTCATGCTCTTCGTCTCCGCCTATCGCTTGCCCGGTGGGGTGGCCGCCACCGTCAGCTCGATCCAGCCGTTGTTCGTCATCCTGTTTGCCCTGCCCTTGCTTGGCACGCCGATCCGACTGATCGGCGTGCTCGCGGCCTTGGCAGGAATGGCTGGAGTGGCGCTACTGGTGCTCGCCCCTGGGGCGAAACTTGATTTCCTCGGGATCGCCGCAGGGCTCACCGGAGCGGTCTCGATGGCGTGCGGCACGGTGCTCAGCCGCCGTTGGCAGCCGCCGGTTTCTCCGCTGATTTTCACCGCCTGGCAGCTAACGGCCGGCGGATTGGTGCTGTTACCATTGGCGATCTTTATGGAACCCGCGCCGCCCGCCGTTACGGAGCAGCATCTTCTCGGACTAGGCTATCTCGGACTCATTGGCGCGGCGGGCACCTACATTCTCTGGTTTCGCGGGATTGCGAAGCTCGAACCTTCCACAGTTGCACCGCTCGGACTGCTCAGTCCGATCGTGGCCGTCATCCTCGGTTGGTGGTTTCTGGGCCAGCATCTGACGATTTTGCAACTGTTCGGGATGGCGGTCGTGCTCGGAAGCATCCTGGCAAGCGGTCGGACCGCGCCTGCGCGAAAAAACCCCGTCAACAGTTGATGGGATGTGCTAGGATGGTCGAATGTTTAGCGATCCACCAGGGCCTCCGAATCATGAGAATCCCAATCAGGAAAGGAAGCCGATGATGAATTCCCGGCGCAACTTCATACGAGGAATCGCCGCCGGTGTAACGGCTGGTTTTCTGCCCGGCGGCGCATCTGGGAAAGAAATTTCGATGACTCAACCGATCCCGTTTCCCGAGATCGGAGTCCTGTCCGGCAAAAAGCTCCGCATCCTGAACGTGAATGTCCCGCCGATGCCGGCGCTGGCGTCCGGGGTGATCCACAATGGGTCGGAAATAGGCAATCTCGGCATCGATTCGTCGCTTGGCCTGCCCGACGTGCTGAGTTTCAGAAGGAAGTTCGGCCTCCTCCTTCCGGCGACGAACACTTCGATGGAACACGAGCTATGGAGCATCCTTTTTAAGAACCAAGGCAAGGACGCCCTCGCCGGGGTGGGCCTGCACACGTCTGGAATCTCGACTCCACGGCCTCAGCTCGGAACCCAAGCCGAGCTTGAGGAATACAAACGCTTTTTTCTGAGCGGACTGAATGCGGCAGTGGTCCAAGCCTTGCTGGCGCAGCCTCAATATCTGATCATGGGCATGAGCCTGGAGCACATTCTCAAAGGCATCGACGAGATCCGGGGATTGATGACCAACATCGAGGCACAATCCGGCACGTCATGGGCCACCTGGCATGACGCCGCACCTGCCGCTCTCAACAAATTTGGAGCCAAGCGGATCGGTCTGCTGACTCCTTTCGACAAAGCTGGAAACGAGAATGCCACCCGCATGTTCGAGGATCTGGGCTATCAGGTCGTTTCCAGTGTGGGCTTCGCTTGTGCCAACGCACTGCACATCGCCCACATTCCGAACTCCGCGAAAGAGCGCGCCATTCGCGAACTTCTGGCGACCAAGGAAAACCGCCTGGACGCCATCGTGCAGTGCGGCACAAACATGAGCTTGGTCGATGTTAGTGAAAAACTGGAGCCGACCCTCGGGATACCCATCATCGGAATCAACGCGGCCACGTTCTGGTATGCGCTCAGGGAAAACGGTTTTGCCAGTCCGTTGGTCGGAGGCGGGAGGCTGCTACGCGAGTTTTAGCCTCTTTAGTGACTCGCATAGCTTTTGGGTTTCCTTTCGTTGCGAAGTTCACGGGTGTGGGTTTCCCCCCACCTAAAAATGGCATACTGCTAAAATTGGGTTTTTGCGTGGGGGCTCCTGAAACAGCTGTTGGGCCGGACTGGAGGGCTGGGAGGGAATAGGGTCAGGCGAGAATGGCACTAAGTTAAGCGGCTTTTGGGATGGGCGCGCCGGGCTTCTACTCTGGAAATCGGCCCTATCTTAGTGCCATTCGGGTCAGGCGACATTTTTTGACAGAGCGAGCAATCGCTGGAGGTCGGAATTGCATGGCATGGGAAGTTTTTTGCCGCCGGACGCGCAGCGCTGTCAATAAATGTCGCCTGACCCCTATTTCCCCCTCGAAGACTGACCCACCAAGATCGAAGCACGTTTGTGCGTCTCGCGATCAAGGAGAAGCTCGAGGCAATGGGTTTCACGGTGCCTGATGGTTCTGTGATGCCGCCGGATCGGGCTCGCACCGTCATCATCCTCGATGGCCTCGATAGTCTTGGCCCACACACCGGCGACCCAACTGCCGAGCATTCATCGCGAGGCACGAAGCCTCCACGAAAACACAAATCCCCAAAGCGATGAAACTCCTCGCCGTGTCGGCAGCGGTCACCAAAAGAGAGCGGACACCATGCGGCCCGTTTCAAACGGCAAGAATTCAGCGTCGTGGTGGTCTGACCTCCCCATGAGCGGTGCCCATCTGGGATCGACGCGCCGTTTATCGGGCGCGCCCTAATGTGTCACCGCAGAGTGGCAACGCATTGCCCGCGCGGGCGCTCTTCACCCGCTCATCGGCCCTTCACGGCTTCACCACCACCGGCGTGCCGATCCGCGACTCGTGGAAAAACTGCCGCGCCTTCCAATAAGACATCCGCACGCAGCCATGCGAAGCGGGGTAGCCGGGGAGATGTCCCGCGTGCAGGCCGTAGCTCGGGCTGAACTCGACGAAATAGAGCAAGACCGAGCGGGGCGAGCAGCCGCCTCTGGGGGAAGCAAAACATCCGCCGGCTCGCCGAGGAACTCGGCGAAAATCCCGACGCCCTGCTGGCGCTGGCCGGGAAGGTTTCCAGCGATCTGCTCAAAATCATCCGCGGACGCCCCGCCGTGATCGTTGAACTCCTGCGCGCCGTGCGCGCCATGCCGGCCAAAGAGGTTTCCATGTCCCGCCAAATTCGCGATGGAGACTGGTGACACTCTCTCCGAACCTCAACCCCGCTCACCCATGATCACGCTCAAAGACGACACCCTTTCGATCACTTTCCCGGAAATCGCCGGCCAGGTGCGCTCGATCGTCGAGCGCCAGATTCAGAAGGTCGCCGCGGAGCTGCCGCCGGCCTGGAGCCGGGCGGACTTGGTGGCTGAAGTCGAATCGTCTCCAAACTTCCCAAAGCTCAGCCCAGCGGAACAGGAGGCCGCGCGAACGAAGGTGCGCACCTGGACCCCGGCTCATGTCGAAGGCTGGTTGCGAGAATTCGCGTTGAACAGGGGCGGCCTGAGCACGGACGCCTTCACCGCGCTGAACATCAAATTCCAACGCACCACGCGGCTGCCCGACGATGGCCAGACGTATTCGACGCCGTCGGCGTGGGGGCAGCTCCCGCTTCGCTCCGTGGACGACTTTGCGGAAACCGCTCCAGCCGCATGGCTGCGAAAAGGCGGCGTCATCATGCCCTTGGCGCGCAGTGAGGCACTCTGGATCTGGTTCTCGTCGCGCTATCGGTTCGCCGTGAAGATCGGCGCGGGAAAGCTCAATGCGTTGTCGGGCGAGCCGTGGAGTGCCGACCTCCAGAGGCAGCCGCAAAACTACCTTGTGGCTCCCGGCCCGCCATGGAGTGAAAACGCTGACGTCCTCCGGCGCTACGTCGCTCTGCCGCCCGGCACGGATGATGCCGTGAATGGTCTGCGTGCGGACAGGGCGGACGCGGGTGGGATTCAGTTCCAGGTCGTTCCGCTGCGCGCGGAATCCTACTACGACGAGGAGGGCGGCTTCTTCCTCCCACGGACAATCCAGCAGCTCTTCACCAACCTCATCTTCGCGCCGATGCTTTCCGCCCAATTGGCCGAGACACATCGGCGGCATGAGCCGTGGATGGAGAAATTCGAGGCCCGGCAAGCGGAGGAGCCTGCACCTGAAGTCACGGCGCGTCAGGACATCGAAGAAGACCCTTATCAGTTCGCAGAATGGGATCAGGCCCAAACCGTCCGCTGCTGTGTCCACCCCTGCGATTCATCGGTCTGGCGGCAAATCACCGGCACGAATCCGCCGCACCCGGCGTTGGCCGCCAAAGACTACCAAGAGGCGGACATCCCGTGATTCGACGGCTACCGGGACGCAAAATGAAGAAAACCGAAATCGAATTTGGTGCGAACGAGCTTCTGCGGCGCATGCAAGGCTTCGCTGCCGGACGGGAACCCGCGCGCGAGCGCACCGTGAAGCTGCCGCCGCCGGTCCAGCCGATCCCCGCGCAGCAAATCCGCGCCATCCGTCTCGGCCTGGGCTGCACGCAAATCGAGTTTGCCACGCTGCTCATCGTGCCGGCGGTAACGGCGATCTCGTGGGAAAACGGCACGCGCAAACCGAGCGGCGCCGCCGTGCGCCTGCTGGCCGTGGCCAGGCATCACCCGGAGGCGCTTTATGCGGCGTAAGTTGACCCACCACCGGTTGCGCAATAAGATCCAGCCCTATGAGCGTTGCCGAAATCGTTAAGGAAGTGCCGAATCTTTCGCTTGATGAGATGAAGGAAGTCGCCCGTGCCCTGCGCGAGGCGATGGAGGATTCTGAGGATCTGGCGGATGTGCTCGCGGTTCTCGAAAACCCGGGCACACCCATCCCGATGGCTGACCTCCGGAAAAAATACGCCCTGTGAATTGGCAGGTCTTCTTTGATCCTGCGGCCGAGAAGCAGTTCTCCAAGCTCGGAAAACCGGCACAGCGGGACATCGAAAGATATATCGCAAAACACCTGGAAACAGCCGAAGACCCGCGCCGCTTCGGCAAACCCTTCCTTTCGATCAAAGGCGCGTGGCGTTATCGCGTGGGCGACTACCGGTTGGTGTGCGCGATTCAGGAACTGAAGCTCATCGTCCTGGTCTTGAAAGTCGGCCATCGCCGCGACGTTTACGGCTAAATGGCCCTCGCGTGGGTTAAACCAATGAAAACCAAAATGAAGAAAACCGAAATAGAATTTGATGCGAACGAGCTGCTGCGTCGCATGAAAGGCTTCGCCGCCGGACGGGAACTCGCGCGCGAGCGCACCGTGAAGCTGCCGCCGCCGGTCAAGGCGATCCCCGCGAAGCAAATCCGCGCCATCCGTCTCGGACTGGGCTGCACGCCAACCGAGTTTGCCACGCTGCTCAACGTGCCGGCGGTGACGGCGATCTCGTGGGAAAACGGCACCCGCAAACCGAGCGGCGCCGCCTTGCGCCTGCTGGCCGTGGCCTGGCATCACCCGGAAGCGCTCCACGAGGCGTAAGGGGAGGACGCATGAGCGAGAAAACATTATGCAAGCGGCCATGAATGACACGCCCGATTTCAGATACATGGCCATGCGTCCCATCCAAGATAACATTGACCCCACGATGGAACTATGGCGCTACATGCGCTTGAGCGCGTTGCTTTCGCTCCTCGAATTCAATCGTACCTTTGTTCCGAGCCTTGCTGAGTTGAAAGCGAGAGATCCTTTGGAGGCGACGATAATGTGTCCGCAAACACGCGCCTCTCTCGACCAGCTTTCACCTGATGACGACGATGCAAAATGGCTGCGCGAGAAGATACCGTTGGACCAGAGGGGAGAAGCTGGCCGCCTGCTCTATGACAATCGCCTCAGCACGATTTGGTTGCGCGAATTAGCTAAACGACGTGCTGTTTGGTGTTGGCACTCGGGAAAGATTGAGTCGATGGCGATGTGGCACATTTACGGGAAGGAAGGTGTCGCGATAAAAACCACCCCAAAAAGAATCGATGAATGCCTGTTTGCGGAGCATGGTATCGTTCCCGCCAGCATCGGAGAAATAGACTACTCCGGAGATCGCAGCGAAGATCAGATGATGGAAAGCGGGCGATTCAGGCGACCTTACTTCGTGAAATTTTCGGGTTATGCTCACGAAAAGGAAGCCCGAGTTGTATTTGCCACTCCAAACGGTTCCGATGGTGGAGGCCTCTTGCTGGAGATCAATGGGCAACAGCTGATTGAAAAGATTGTGATTTCCCCCATTCTTCCCGAAGTCGAAGCTTTTGCGGTGAAGAAATCAATCGAACGTTGTTTGGGGACGGAAACGCACATTGAGGTTGAGGTGTCCGTGTCCCGCACCTCTTGGCCCAAGGATCATCAAGATTTGCGTGAACAGGCCTCGAAGAGGCTTCCTCATAAGCCTACGTTTGGGCATGATGATCCTCCGTGCCTCAGGATCGACATACCTGGATGGAATGGGTCGAAATAGGATTAATTGCGAATAGAGACTCGCTTATAGACTTGTCGATCCATGGAAATACCTCGTGAAAGGAAAATACTTCTCGATTGGGCCGCCAACACTGACCCCGGCCCGCTGACCGAAAATGAGCGCACGCTTTACAAACAGTTGTTGCGGCATTTTATCGAGAAAGCCGACGCGGGTGACGCGAAATTGCAGTTTGATTTGGGAGTAAAGTTTCTTGAGGGCATTTTCGTTCCTTGCGACATGGCCACTGCGATTCGCTGGTGGGAACGAGCGGTTGACGGCGGCGATGCTGACGCTATGGCTTCCCTGGCGGGGCTTTATTGGTTGGGCGAGGGTGGGGTTGAACAAGACCTTCGTCGAGCTTTTGATTTGATGGGAAGGGCTGCTGAACAAGGAGCGGCTATTGCCCAATACGAACTGGCCCGAATGTACCAGCAAGGATTGGGAACTGCGAAAGACCTAAGTTGTGCGGTCCGATGGTTTCACACTGCTGCGTGTAACAACGAGGAGACAAAACGATACCTCAAGTCATATCGCGAGCGGATTGGACCAGCGGACACTTTGGTTAAGGTGCCACTCTTTCGTGAGCATGATGTCAAAGCCCTCGCCCAGTATGAAGTGGCAGAAGCATTGGCAAAAGGCCGCGGCATCGAAAAAGATCTCTCGCTGGCAAGGGAGTGGTATGAAGCCGCAGCAGGTCGTGGACACGGATTAGCGCAATGCGAACTCGGGATGTTTCTGGCCCAAGGCATTGGAGGTCGGGACATGGCATCCGCTGTCTCCTGGTGGGAGGCCGCCGCCCGTAACGGTATCGGACAAGCAGCTCTGAATGCCGCTGTTGCTTACTCCAAAGGGGATGGAGTATCTCAGGACATCGAGAAAGCGAAGGAATGGGCACTGGTCGCCGGCGAATCAGGGCTCACGTCTGGGTTCGTGATTTTAGGGAATTTGGAACTGGAGAATGCGAAAGACATAGCGGCTCTCCGACGCGCTAAAGAGTGGTTCGTTCAAGCGGCCAAGGCAGGCGACGTTGATGGCCAATATAGTGTGGGATTGGCTTGTCAGCACCTTGGTGCTAGAACGCTAAATGATGGCGTGCTCCAGCAGATAAATGACTGCTATCAGACAGGGCGCACTTCATCAGACACGCAGAAGGAAAGTCTGGATAAGGCAGTAGCAGTTCATCTCAAAGAAGCGTTGCTCTGGTTTTACCTTGCGGAAGAAAACGGGTCAGAAGCCGCACTAGAACTGGTGAGTTCGATGGAGAAGATTCTCGGAGTTGAGGTTGTTCGTGCCGTGAAGGAATACGAGCCGCAATTCCGCCGGATGTTTGCTGACGGTGAGGTTTGAATCGTTTTGATGGGTGTCTGGCTGCGTCGCTGCGGCAGGGCGAGGAGGAAGCGGCGCAGGTGCAGAGGAAATACCGTCTGGCGCAGCGGCTTCTCGATCCGGTGCCCGCCGGGAACTGCAAGCTGCAAACCCTGCGCCAGTATTACCGCCTGCCCGAACGCGGCGCGCACACGGCGCTGGGCGATGTCTTCACGGTGGCCGATCTTTTCGCGAAGGTGTTGCGCCCGATCGCGGAGCAGCGTGGGCTGGCGACCTGGGAGCAGCTCACGGCCTATGCCGCCGAGGAGTGGTATCCGTCGCGCATCGCCTTCGGGAAACACCAAGGCAAGTCCATCGCGGAGGCGCGCACCGACGCTGAATTGCGCGGCTGGCTGGACGGTCTGGCGCGATCTTCCAACGCGCGCAACGCGAGAATGGGACGCTGGTATTTGCGACACATCGAGGAAACGGCGGAACCCTCGCTATTCGTCGCCTGGGAATGCGCGCGCGATCCGGCCGCCGGTGCTGTCGC
>Ga0209181_10000449_pt1 | contig 76353 bp, 57 predicted proteins | sample MAT05_FD_187208 | JGI IMG/M metagenome (GOLD analysis project Ga0209181, IMG submission 187208) | Freshwater microbial communities from Lake Fryxell liftoff mats and glacier meltwater in Antarctica - MAT-05 (SPAdes) (version 2) | ecosystem: Environmental > Aquatic > Freshwater > Ice > Liftoff... | reverse complement strand
CGGATACGGTCACGGATACGGTCACGGATACGGTCACGGATACGGTCACGGATACGGTCACGGATACGGTCACGGACACGGTCACGGATACGGTCACGGATACGGTCACGGATACGGTCACGGATACGGTCACGGATACGGTCGCGTCGGAGTCCCCGCCGGTGCCGCCGCTCGCCCAACCGTCGCGCCGCTCGCCCGGCGTCCTCGTCGCGATCGCCGTCCTGGTCGTCACCGCCGGCGTCGCGATCGCGATCGTCCACAACGCGTCGTCGAGCGCCGCGCGCCGTGCCCCCACCGCGTCGCAGCCTTTGCCTGAGCCGACCGTCGCGGATCGGCCTGTGCCGCCTGCACCCGCCGCGGTCGATCCGGCCGCGGCTCGAGCCCAGGCGCTGGCCAACGCGCGTGCCCACCTGTCGTCGCCATCGGCGCGGGTGCAGCGCAGCGCCGCGCTGGCGCTGGCCCGCGCCTGCGAGCCCGACGCGCTGACCGCCCTGGGCACCGCGCTGTCCGACGAGGCCAGCGCGATCGCGCGCATCGCGATGGCCGACGCGCTGGCGCGCTGTCACGACGGACGCGGCACCAAGCTACTGCGCGACGCGCTGGGCGATTCCCGGCGCGATGTCCGCGCCGACGCCGCGCGCGCGCTGTCGCTCGCCGGCGACGCCACCGGCGAGCCGTTCCTGCGCCAGCTGCTCGGGCTGTCGTCGCACCGGCTCGGTGCCGCCGAGGTGCTCGCGCTGCGTGGCGATCCGGCCGCCCTCAAGCTCCTCGGCAAGATCGCCGCCGACGGCAAGGTCGACGTCGAAGACCGCACCCGCGCGACCATCGCGCTGGCCGCCGCTGGCGACGCGTCGAGCCAAGTCGCCGCGCGCGCTGCCCTCGACGATCCCCGCTTTCGCCCGGCCGCCGCGGTCGCGCTGGCCCGGGCCGGCGATCCGGTGGCGCGCCCCGCGCTGGTCGCCACGCTGGCGATCGCCTCGCTGCGCGTCGACGCCGCGCTCGGGCTGCGCCGCCTCGAGCCCACGCTCGACGCGACCGCGCTGCTGCCGCCGCTGCTGGCCGCGCTCACCGACGAGCGCGACGTCGATCAGCCCAGCGCGGCCGAGGCGATCCTCATCCTCACCGCGGTCGAGGGCCAGCCCTGATGGGCCGCGATCTGCGCCTGTTCTACCTGTTCCGGCTGCTCGCGACCTCGTACCTGTGGGTCCCGATCTTCGTCCCGTTCATGGCCTCACGCGGCCTGTCGTTCCGCGACATCATGCTGCTCGGCGGTGTGTACAGCGCGGTCGTGATCGTCGTCGAGATCCCGACCGGCGCCTTCGCCGATCGCATCGGCCGGCGTGCGGCCATGATGACCGGGGCGCTGATGATGGTGGTGTCGTGCCTGGTCGCGTACCAGGCCCACGGGGTCACCGGCTTCTTGCTCAGCGAGACCCTGGCCGCGGTGTCGATGTCGCTGTGCTCGGGCGCCGACTCGGCGTACCTGTTCGATCTCCTCGAGGGCAAGGGTGCCAGCCACACCTACGGCAAGCGCGAGAGCACCGCGTCGGCGTGGCACATGGCCGGCAGCGCGGTCGCCTACGCTGCCGGCGGCGCGCTCGCGATGATCGATCTCGCGCTGCCGTATCTCATCACCGCGCTGGTCGCGCTGGGCGCCTTCGCCACCGCGGCGATGATGAAGGAAGATCGACCGCGGATCGCCCAACCTCGACGCCCGCTGGCGCTGGCCTGGCGGGCCTGGCTCGGACACATGCGCACCGCCCTCGCCGAGGTCGCGGCCAGCGGGCGCCTGGCCTGGATGGTCGGCTACTCGGCCGTCGTGTTCGTGTTGCTGCGCGCGACCGTGTACCTGTACCAGCCGCTGCTCACCGCCCAGCACTTCTCGTTCGCCGAGATCGGCCTCATCTACGCCGCGGTCTACCTCACCGCCGCCGCGGTCGCGCACCGCGGCTACGCCCTGCGCCAGCGCATCGGCGACGAGCCGCTCTTGTGGATCCTCCTGGGCGGGCTCGCGCTGTCGTTCGTGCTGCTGGCCGAGCTGCGCGGCGTGTGGGTCTTCGCGCTGCTCGGTGTCCAGGCCATGGCCAACGGGCTGTACTCGCCGCTGGTGAAGCCGCTGCTCAACCGCGAGATCGTCAGCTCCGATCGGCGCGCCACCATCTTGTCGGTCGAGAGCATCGTGCGGCGCGGCGCGATGGGCGTGTTCTCGCCGATCGCCGGCCTCTACGGCGCCCACAGCGCCATGCAGCTGTGCGGCGTGATCGGCATGGTCGGCTTCGCCATCCTCGCCGCGGTCGCGCTCCGGCGCGTGGTCTGGCGCGGCGCCCAGTCGCTGTGAGCCGCCGGTCCGACGTAGCTCGCTCAGGCTCGCTTCTCGAAGATCAGCAGCTCACCGAGGAACGGATGGTCGCGCTGCCCGCACCGCTGCATGCCGAGCCGCTCGATCACGCGCAGCGACGCGGTGTGCCACGGGAACGTCGTCGCGTGCACCGCGATCACCCCCGGCTCGGCCAGCGCCCACTCGACGCAGGCCCGGGTGCCCTCGGTCGCGAAGCCCTGGCGCTGCTCGGCTTCGTCGACGCCGTAGCCCACCTCGGCGATGCCGTGCGCGGGCCGCCCGTGGAAGACCACGCTGCCGACCACGCGGCGGAGATCGCGGGTGATGAGCAGGGTGTCGCCCCACAGCCGGGTCGCCGGATCGGCGCGCACCGCGTCGATCGACGGCGCGAAGGCGCGCGCGATCAGATCGGGTCCCGGCCACGCCACCGGCAGCGCCGCGCCGCACAGGGCTTCGGCCCGCTCGCGATCGCCGGTCAGGATGGCCTCGACGAAGGGCAGCGTGATCGGCCACAGGTCGAGCCGCTCGGTGCTGAGCGCGGGCACCCGACGATGCTAACCTGACCCAAGCTCATGCACCTCTCGGTGTTCGATATCTTCAAGATTGGCATCGGCCCGTCCAGCTCGCACACGGTCGGTCCGATGCGGGCCGCGCGCCGCTTCGCCGAGCACCTCGAGTCGTCGGCGCTGATCGGCCTGGTCGCCGCCGTCAAGGTCGAGTTGTTCGGCAGCCTCGGGCACACCGGGAAGGGCCACGGCAGCGATCTCGCCGTCATCCTGGGGCTCGAGGGCGAGGATCCCGAGACCGTCGACGTCGACGCCGCGCCGACCCGGGTCGCCGCGATCGCGCGGGCCGGCCGGCTGTCGATCCTCGGCAAGTACCCGGTCCAGTTCCTACCGGCCAGCGCCATCGGCTTCCGCAAGCGCGAGACCTTGCCGCTGCATCCCAACGGCATGCGCTTCACCGCGCGCGATCCGGCAGGCGCCACCGTCGCCGAGAAGGTCTATTACTCGGTGGGCGGCGGCTTCGTGGTCGGCGCCGACGGCACCCCCGACGGCACGCCCTCGACGGTGATCATCCCGCATCCGTTCGACAGCGGCGCCCAGCTGCTCGCGGTCACCGTCGAGCACGGCCTGTCGATCTCGACGGTGATGATGCTCAACGAGCGGGCGGTTCGCACCGAGGCCGAGGTGCGCGCCAAGCTGATGCACATCTGGGGCGCGATGGAGGCGTCGTTGCGGCGCGGCTGCGAGCGCGAGGGCATCTTGCCCGGCGGGCTCAAGGTCCGTCGCCGCGCGGCCGCGATCTACCGGAAGCTCAAGAGCGAGTCGCACGGCCCCGGCTCCGACCCGCTCATGGTGATCGACTGGGTCAACCTGTTCGCGCTCGCGGTCAACGAGGAGAACGCCGCCGGCGGGCGCGTGGTCACCGCGCCGACCAACGGCGCGGCCGGCGTCATCCCCGCCGTCATCGAATACTACCGACGCTTCGTGCCGGGCTCCGACGACGAGGGCGTGATCCGGTTCCTGCTCACCGCGGGCGCCATCGCCACGCTCTACAAGAAGAACGCGTCGATCTCGGGTGCTGAGGTCGGCTGCCAGGGCGAGGTCGGGGTGGCGTGCTCGATGGCGGCCGGCGCGCTGTGCGAGGTCATGGGCGGCAGCCCGGCCCAGGTCGAGAACGCGGCCGAGATCGGGATGGAGCACAACCTCGGGCTCACCTGCGACCCGATCGGCGGGCTGGTCCAGGTGCCATGCATCGAGCGCAACGCCATGGGCGCGGTCAAGGCCATCAACGCCGCCCGCATCGCGCTCCAAGGCGACGGCAGCCACAAGGTCTCCCTCGACAAGGTCATCAAGACCATGCGCGACACCGGCGCCGACATGTCCAGCAAGTACAAGGAGACCGCCCGCGGCGGGCTCGCGGTGAACATCATCGAGTGCTGACGGCGGCGCCGTCGAAGACGCGTGGTTGACATGGCGGGCGGTCCCCTCCAGAGTGCGCAGATCGTGACCGCCGGGGTGAGCCAGAACATCTACTTCGTGTCCCTGGGCTGTCCCAAGAACCAGGTCGACACCGAGATCATGCTGGGCCAGGTGACCGCGGCCGGCCATGCGCTGGTCGACGCCCCCGAGGACGCCGACGTCATCGTCATCAACACCTGCGCGTTCATCGACTCGGCCAAGGCCGAGAGCGTCAACACCATCCTCGAGATGGCCGAGCACAAGAAGGGGCGGGCCGGCAAGCTGGTGGTGACCGGCTGCCTGGCCCAGCGCTACGCCGACGAGATCTCCAAGGAGATCCCCGAGATCGATCACATCCTCGGCTCGAGCGACTTCCCGTCGATCGCCAAGGTCATCGCGGCCCAGCCGGGCATCGCGGCCCAGCCGGGCATCGCGGCCCAGCCGGGCATCGCGGCCCAGCCGGGCATCGCGCCTCAGCCGGTGGCGCGGGGCCGGACCAAGCTCAAGGTGCTCAAGGGCGCCAAGATCGAGGTCACCAAGGCCCCGGCCTATATCTACGATCACGACGCGCCCCGCGTGCGCATCGGCGCGCGCCACACCGCGTACGTCAAGATCGCCGAGGGCTGCGACCGACCCTGCTCGTTCTGCATCATCCCCAAGCTGCGCGGCGCCCAGCGCAGCCGCGGCATCGACGACATCGCGCGCGAGGTCGCGGCGCTGGCCGCCGCCGGCACCCGCGAGATCTGCCTCATCGCGCAGGATCTCACCCGCTACGGCTGGGACCTCGAGGGCCGACCCACGCTGGCCCAGCTCCTTCACCGGCTAGCGCCCATCCCCGGCGTCCATTGGATCCGGCTGCACTACACCTTCCCGTCGGCGTTCTCCGACGAGCTCATCGACGCCATCGCGTCCCTGCCGACCGTCGCCAAGTACGTCGACGTGCCGCTCCAGCACATCGACGACGGCATGCTCAAGCTGATGCGGCGCGGCCACAGCGCGCGGGTCACCCACGAGCTCCTCGAGCGGCTGCGCACCCGGGTCCCCGGCATCGTCATCCGCTCGACCTTCATCTCCGGACATCCCGGCGAGACCGCGGCGATGCACGGCGCGCTGCGCGACTTCCTCGTCGAGGCCCAGCTCGATCGGGTCGGGGTGTTTCCGTACTCGATCGAGCCCGGCACCGTCAGTGCGATGCTGCCGCACCGGGTCGAGCCGAGCGTCGGCGACGCCCGCGCCGCCGAGCTGATGGAGCTGCAACGCGGCATCTCGCGCGCCAAGCTCGAGCGCTTGGTCGGCCAGGAGCTCGAGGTGCTGGTCGACGGCCTCTCCGAGGAGACCGACCTGCTCCTCGAGGGCCGCTTCTTCGGCCAGGCCCCCGGCATCGACGGCACGATCTACCTCGCCGACGGCACCGCGCCGATCGGGTCGCTGGTGCGGGCCCGGGTCACGCAGGCCGCCGATCACGATCTCGCGGCCTCGCTCGAGCTGTAGTCGCCGCGCCATGAGCGACGACCAGGCCGCGCCCGACGTGCCCGAGGCGCCCGAGGTGCCCGACGGGCCGCTGCGTCCGCCGGTGCGCTGGTTGCTCGCGCCCGATCTGATCGCCTACGGCAAGCAGCTCGCGCTCCACGCGTTCTACGGCGGCGAGCTCGATCCCCGCGACTGGATGCGCATCGAGGACGGCCACGGCCACGTCGAGGACGCCGGCCCCGACCCCGGCCGTGAGCGCGACCTGCGGATCGCGGCGGTGATCGCGCCCGCGTCGGGCGAGCTGTGGTTTGACTACGTGGCCGACACCGGCGATGGCGGCGTCGCGATGTACACCGTCGCCTACGTGCTGCAAGCCGAGCTGGCGATCGCCGGCCTCGACCACCTCGACGCCCCGTCGGCCGCGCTCGGGCGCGCGGCAACTGTCCGGAAACCGGACAGCACCGGCGTGGTCTTGCCGCGCGGTCAGTTCGTCTTCGTCGGTGGCGACACCGCGTATCACGTGGCCGACGTCGAGACGCTCACCGAGCGCTTCCAGATCCCGTTCGTGCGGGCCCACCGCGATCTGGCGAAGCTCCAGGCCCCAGGCCCGCCGCGTCGGCTCTACGGCCTGCCCGGTAACCACGACTACTACGCCGAGCTGGTCGGCTTCAACCGGCTGTTCCGGCACGGCGTCACCGACGAGAACCAGGACGGCCCGGCTGGAGGACGCCGCCCGCCGCTCGGCATCCCCGGGCTGGTCCGAGTCCAGGAGGCGTCGTACCTGGCGATCCAGCTGCCGTGGGGCTGGCAGCTGCGCGGGCTCGACATCGACACCTGGCTCGACGCCCGTCAGGAGTGGTACTTCCGCTCGCTGCCGTCGTGCGACCGGCTGATCCTCGCGACGCCGTCACCCGCGATCGCCCACGGCGCGGTGGTCGCCGAAGGCGCTCACCTCGACGCCTTGGCCCGCCTCGACCTGCCGCCCCTGTTCGACGGCCGGCCCGAGCCGACCACCGGGTGCCGCCTCGACCTCTCGGGCGACTTCCACCACTACGCGCGCTACCAACCCGGCTCGCCGGCGCCCGACCCCGGCAAGGCCGCCGAGCTGTCGATCGGGCTGGGACGTGCCGAAATCGACGCCGCGCCACCTAGCTACGCCGCGATCGTTTCTGGCGGGGGTGGCGCGTTTCACCATCCCAGCTTCCAGAAGCTGGGCGAGCTGCCGGCCCGCGCGCTCTACCCGCGGGCCGAGGTGTCGCGCCAGGCGATCTCGGCGCGCCTGCTGCAACCGTGGTCGATCGCCGACGGCGGCCTGGCCTGGCTGGTCGGGCTGGTGCTGTCGCTGTTCATCACGATCGGCGCGACCCGCAGCGCCGGCACCCGCTGGCTGTGCGATCGCGTGCTGGCGAAGCTCGGGATCGTCGGCGAGCGCGCCTTCGGTGGGACCGCTCACCCGATGCCGGCCTCGGCGCCCGGCGACCTCGGGCCCAGCCTGGCCTTCCTCGGTTTCGGCCTGAGCGCCGTGGTGCTGCTGTACGCGGCGCTGCGGGTGCGCGGCACCTCGTTCACCGCCAACCAACGGCGCGCGCCGTCGGTGGTGGCGAGCCTCCTGGGCCACGTGGGCTCGCGGACCCGGCGCTACCTGGCCATGGGCCTGGGCGCGACCGGGGTCCTGCTGCCGTTCTCGTCACCGTTCTTCGTCGCGTCGCCGCTGGCCGCGACCTTGTGGTTCAACGCCTGGTGGGTGCTGGTGCTCGCGCTCACCGTCGCCGGCAGCGTCGGGATGGGCCGGTTCGGCGGCCGCCTGCACCGCTGGCCCGGCCGCGCCGCGATGAGCCTCGCGGGCCTGATCCACGGCCTCGCGCAGGTCACCACGCCGTTCGTGTTCGCGCGGCTCGCCCTGGGGACGTGGTGGATCGCGCCCACCATGCTCGTGGTGCTGGCCGCCGCGCTCACCGTCGGTCGCTTGCTGCTGGGCCGCGGCGCGCCGGGCTGGGTGCTCGGCGTGCTGTGGGTCGGTTCGTGGCTGGCCGCGATCGCCATCGCGGTGGTCGGTGCCGACGGCGTCGCGCTGGCCCCGGCCGGCGTCGCCCAGTGGGCGGTCGTCCTCGGGCTCACCGCGCTGGTTACCATCGCGGTCGGCTGCGCGCACCTCGGCTGGTACCTGGCGTTCGCGGCCGCCATCGGCGCTCATGGCAACGAGATCGGCGGCGCGGCCCGGATCGACGACTACCGGCAGTTCATCCGCTTTCGGCTCACCGAGCGCGGGCTCACCGGCTTCGTCATCGCGATCGATCACCCCAGCAGCGACCCGACCGCGATTCGGCCCTACGTCGTCGACGTGTTCGAGGTCCGGCCCCGCTCGTAGTCCGCGTCGTCACGACAGCGCGTAGCAGCCGTTGTGCGCGGCCACGTAGAGCGTGGCGTCGTCGGCGCGCGGCGCGGCCCACAGCTCGGCGCCGGTGCCGTAGCTCCAGCGCTCACTGCCGGTCTCGAGATCGAGCGCGTGTACGCGATGGTCGGTCGACGTCACGTAGGCCAAGCCGTCGCCCAGCGCCGGCGCCCCGTGGATGACGCCGGGCACCGCGACGAAGCCGCGCTGGTCCCCGGTGGCGGCGTCCAGGACGTGGAGCCCGGCCCGATCGACGTCGGCCGCACCGCCGCCGATCAGCACACGGTCGCCGACCAGGCTCGGCGCCGACGGGTGATGCCCGCCCAGCGCGGTGGTCCACGCGATCGCGCCGTCGACCACGCACGCGACCCGGCCGTCGAGGGTGGTCGCGACCACACCGTGCGGCCCAGCCGCGAGGGTGCGGTTGAGCGGAGCGGCCAGCGCGATCGTCGCCACGACCTCGCCATCGTCGGCGCGCAGCCCATGCAGGCGCCCAGCCTCGACGCCGATCCACACCAGGTGGTCGGGGCCCAGCGTCGGCGTCGTCATCGCGAGCCCGTCGATGCGGGTCCGCCACCGCAGCGCGCCGTCGCTGCGCGCGAACGCGTAGACGCAGCCGTCCTGCGCCGTCGCGACCACCGCGCCGCCGACCAGCGTCGGCCCGGCGCCCCACGCGCTGGGCAGCTCGCGCTTCCAGCTGATCGCGCCGTCGGTCGCGGCGATCGCCAGCAGCTGGCCCGAGTGTCCGATTCCCGGACGTCCAGTGCCGGCGTAGATCTGGCCGTCGTCGTCGATGCAAGGCGTGCCGTTGAAGCCGGGCGCCACCGTCACCGCCCAGATCAGCGCGCCGGTTTCCGACGACAGCCCGACCAGCGCGTCGCGGCGATCGGCCACCACGACCCGGTTGCCCCACGGCACCGGCGACGCCGAGGCCGCGTGCGGGCTCTTGCCGTACGCGAAGTGCCACGTCCGCGTGCCCAGCTGCGCCACTACTCGATCCGATCGATGCGCCGCACCGCGATCGTCAGCGCGATCGCGGTGAGCACCGCGAGCGAGATCACGCCGGTCACGACCTGGGTCCCGCTGGCCAGCGCGCGCGGTCCGAACGACACCGCGATGACGTGCAGGTTCATCGACAGCGCGCCGACCATCGAGTCGAGCAACAGCCACCCGATCGCGAGCGGCACCGCGAACCGCGGCGCGACCGTCGCGAACATCGCGGACACCACCGACGCGGCGATGCCGCCCGCGAACACCCCGAGCAGGGTGCGGCCGACCACCGCCGCCGGCACCGCGGCCGGCCCACCGAAGATGGCCCACGACAGCAACAGCCCCAGCGCGCTCAAGGTCGCCGCGACCGGCGCGAGTGCCAGGAGCTTGCCGGTGACCACCGACCAGCGCGGCAGCGCGCGCGACCACAGGTAGGCCGAGGTCTTCTCGTCGATCTCGTCGGACAGCGAGGTCGCGACCAGGATCGGCGGGATGATCGCGATGAGCGGGAGCGCCAGCTTGAGCGTCGAGGCCCACGCCTCGAGTGCGCTCTGATTGCGCTGGGCGAAAACCGCGATCAAGCACGGCAGCAGCCCGATGGCGAGCGTGACCCACAGCGTCTTGCCGCGCAGCATGCGGCGGAGCGAGAGCCTCGCCAGGGCGGTGGTGGCTTCCCAGCCCGACAGTCCACGTGCGATTGCGGTCATTCGCTGGCCCTCGCGCGGCCCTGGCCGCTGGTCAGGTATTCGAACACGGCGCCCAGGTTGTTGTCGGGCGAGCTCATCGCGCGCAGGTCGAGCTTGCGCTCGATGACCGCGGCGGCCAGCTCGTCGTAGCAACGGTCGGGGTCGCGGGTATCGACAAGGATCGCCTTGCGTTCCATCGACACCCGGAGGACGTGGTCGGAGCCGGCGATCGCGGCCGCCAGCTCGCGCGGGCGGTCGCACTCGACCCGGATCCGGTGGGGATGGTGATCGATGAGCCGGCGGATCTCGAAGATGTTGCCCTCGGCGAGCACCTGGCCGCGGTGGATCACCACGATGTCCTGGGTGAGCGCCTCGATCTCGTAGAGCACATGGCTCGACACGACGATGGTCTTGCCGGCGGCAGCCAGCGCGCGGATCTTCGCGATGATCTCGTTGCGCGCGATCGGATCGACCCCGGTGAGCGGCTCGTCGAGGATGAGCAGCTCGGGATCGTGGGCCAGCGTCGCGGCCAGCTTGGTGCGCTGGCGCATGCCTTTGGAGTAGCCCTTCACCGCACGGTTCATCGTCGCCTGCATGCCCATCGTGGCGAGCGCGGAGAGGGCAGCCGCGCCGGCTTGCGCGCGGGGCACGCCGGCGAGGTGCGCGAGCGTGGTCACCAGCTCGAGGCCGGTGAGCTCGTCGTAGGTGCTCTCGTGCTCGGGCGCGTAGCCGATGCGGCGCCGGACGCTGGCGTCCTCGGCGGGATCGCCGCCCATCACGCGCACCGTGCCGCGGCTGGGCCGCAGCAGCCCGGCCATCAGCTTCATGAGCGTCGACTTGCCGGCGCCGTTGGGCCCGAGCAGGCCGATCACGCCGCCGGTCAGCTGCCACGAGATGTCGCTCACGCCGAGCACGTGCCCGTACCACTTCGAGCAGCGCTCGACCGAGACCATCGCGGCGGTCACGCGCTGGCTCCCACCGCGCCGACCGCTTCCCGCGAGACCCGCCAGTAGAGGATCCCGATCGCGAGCGCGACGTGAACCCCGATGCTGACCAGCGCCACCGTGACGCTCACCTGGGCCGCCTTTTCGCTGACCTCCAGGCCCCACAGTCCGTAGGCGAGCGAGCCGAGCGCGGCGCCCGGGTCGAGCGCGATGAGCGGTGTCCAGGTGAAAAAGCCGATCGCGGCGAAGATGCCGGTCGCGACGACCCAGTAGCCCGCCCACAGCCCGAGCGCGAGCCAGCGGCGGCCCAGCACGGCCGACATCGCCATCGGCAGCGCGGCGTACACCAAGGACGCCAGCACGCCCACCACCAGCACCCGGCCCAGCCACGGCAACAGCCGCAGCATCTCGTCGGTGTCGTGGGCCAAGCCGATGCGGAACGCGGTGAGCAGGAACGGGCCCACGACCAAAAGCGAGGCCATGGCGAGCGTCATGCCGGCCAGCTTGCCGAACACGTAGTCGCGGGCGCGCACCGGGCGGCAGAAGTAAAAGCCAAACGCGCCGGTCTCGCGGTCGCGCGCGATGTTGGTCGACCCGACGGTCATCGTCAGCCCGAACGCCATCCAGCGGAAGAACGTGAACGAGTAAGGCAAGAGCCCGTCGATGAGCTTGACCGCGGCGCCATTGCGGCGGAGCGGCTCGAACATCTCGTTTTGCGACAGGTAGATCACCAGGCCGACCGTCACGGTGACCATCGCGGCTCCCACCGCCCACAGCTTCCAGCGCCACCAGGTCTTCCAGGTCTGGCTGAGCTGGTGACGCATGATCACGCGCCACAGCGTCGACGGCGATCGGCGCTCACCGGCGTAGCGGGCATATCCGAGATCGTGGATCACGCCCTTGCCGATGCGGACCGGCGTGGCCGCGGGAGTCTCGCTCGTCGCTTCGATCACGATGGACCTCCTGGCGAGACCGGCGCGAACTGGGCGCCGCTGACGACGCGCAGGAACGCCTGCTCCATCGATTCGCGATGGGGCTCGAAGGTGCGGATCTGGACGCCGACGCTGCGCGCCAGCACGAGCACCTGCTGCGGTGTCATGGTGTCGGGCAGGGTCACCGTGAGCGCCACCGGCGAGAACGCACGCGCGGCGGCACCGGCTGCGGTGAGCGCGTCGTAGAGCGTCGTCACGCTGTCGCGGACCTCGACCACGTAGTCGCGCGACGCCACCGCGCTGGCGCGCAACACCTCGGTGGTCCCGGCGAAGCGCACCTGGCCCTGATGCATGATGATCGCGGTGTCGCACACCCGATCGACGTCGGTGAGCAGGTGCGTCGAGATCATGATCGCGCAGCCGCGCTTGCCGGGCAGCTCGCCGATGAGGTCGAGCATCTCGTCGCGCGAGCGCGGGTCCAGGCCGTTGGTCGGCTCGTCGAGGAAGAGCAACTCGGGATCGTGGACCAAGGCCTGCGCGAGCTTGACGCGCTGCTTTTGCCCGGTCGAGTAGCCGTCGACGACCTGATAGCGCTTGTCCTCGAGGCCGGCGTAGTAGAGCGCGGCATGGGCGCGCTGCATCGCCTCGTTCTTGGGCAAGCCCGACAGCTCCGCGGCGTAGGCGCACAGCTCGACCGCGGTCATGCCGGCGAGGAAGATGTCGCTCTCCGGCATGTAGCCGACCCGGGCTCGGATCTCGGCGCCCGCGACCTGGGGATCGAGCCCGAGCACGCGGGCGCGGCCGTTGAAGCCGACGATGCCGAGCATGCACTTCACCAAGGTCGACTTGCCGGCCCCGTTGGGCCCGAGCAGGCCGATCACCTTGGCGGTGCGCTCGACGCGGGCGTCGACGCCGCGCAGCGCCAGCACCGGCCCGTAGGCCTTGGTGACGCCGGCCAACTCGAGGATGGTCGTGGACTCGGTCATGGCCTCTCCAGGATCTCGACGGTCACCGCGGTCACCCCGAGGTCGATGAGATCGATCTTCGCGGCGGCGGCCTCGGTCAGATCGATGATGCGGCGCGGGTTGCCGTACGGGCCGCGATCGTTGATGCGTACCACCACCGACTTGCCGTTGCGCTCGGCGGTGACCCGGACCCGGGTGCCGAAGGGCAGGGTCTTGTGGGCCGCCGTCAGCTTGCGCTTGTCGAACCGCTCTCCCGACGCCGTCATCTTGCCCCGCGCGTACCACACGGCGAGGCCGCGCTCGGTCCCAGCGACCGCGGGTGCGACCGTCGCTGCGACTGGCTGGCGCGGCTGGGTTGGCTCGCTGACCTTCCTGGGCTCGCGGCTGGGCTCGCGGCTGGTCGTGGCGCGGCGGGGCGGGACGGCATGGGCGCACGAGGTTGCAAGCACGAGGCCGACCACCAGCACCGCCCGCGCGATCACTTCGGACACCCGGCGCCGAGGGCCGAGGCCGCCTTGGCCAGCCCGGCGGTCCGCAGCGCGTGACCGGTCGGCCCGTCGCCGAGGGCGGTGCGCGCGGCTGCGCCGTGGCCGGGCCCGACGATGTCGCGCAGGTACGCGGTGCGATCGAAGGTGTCCGAGTGCTGCGGCGTGTGGCACTCGGTACCGCACAGGTCGACCGCGGGCGCGCGCACGATGGTCTTTTTCAGGTCTTGCTCGTCGGCGTCGACGTGGATCGAGCCCGGGCCGTGGCAGGTCTCGCACTGCACGTCGCGCAGGGTCTCGTTCACGCCCATCGTCGCGCCGCCCGGGCGGTCCCAGCCGGTGACATGGCAGCCGATGCAGTCGAAGTCGAACTGCTTGTCGACCTTCACCAGCGTCGCCCAGGCCTGGGCGTGGCGGGTCGTCTTCCAGAAGTCGACCGCCTCCTGATGGCAGCTGGCGCATTCCTCGCCGCCGACATAGCCGGCCTGGCCCTTCACCAGCGGCGCCGGTGGCGGCGCGGTCTTCGCAGCCTCGACGTTGGCGGCGCCCGACGCGCGCGTGTAGTCCTGCTTGGCCGCCACCACGCCGGCGTCGCAGGCCAGGACCTTGGCGATGCGGACCTGGGCCAGCTCGAAGTAGCTGCCGCTGGCCGGGATGCGCCGCGGATCCTTGCCGAGGGCGTCGCGGGCCGCGATCAGGTCGGCGCGCTCCTGGGTCCGGGCCGCGACGAACACTGGGTCGGCGGTCGGATCGGCGGCGAAGCGCGTCAGCTCGTCGTCGAGCGTGGCGATGCGCTCGCCTAGCTCGTGGGCGCGGTCCTTGGCGGCCGCCGGTCCCACCGCATCGACCAGCGGGCCTGGTCCGGGCCGCAACGTCACCTCGAGCCGGCTCACTACCTGGCCGCGGTTGGCCGGGTAAAGCATCCAGGTCGAGCCCACCAACTCGGCGCTGGCCGGCACCTTGTCGGGCTCGGGCGCGTTGACGCCGAGCGCGACGACCATGATGTCGATGCCGGGCACCTGGCGGGCCAGCGCGGTCGCCGACTTCTTGTCCATCGTCGCGAGCCCGATGATGCGGGTCGCGCCGGCCTGCTGCAGCGCCGCGACCGCGCCCTTGGCGGCCTCGATCGGATCGGTCGCGTGGAGGTCGGGCACCTGGGCGGGATCGATCACGCCGAACACGCCGATGCGCTCCGTGCCCACCGCGATCGTGGTCGGAGCCGCCAGCGCGACGCCAGCCGCGGCCGGTAGGTTTGCGACCTGTCGCGGGATGCGAACGTTGCCGGGGCCGGTCGTGAGATCCGCGGGCCCAAGGCCGACCGCCGCCGCCTGCAGCTCGTCGGTATAGACCCGCGCGATGAGGTCAGCCTTGAGGTTCTCCTGGCCCAGCGCCACCGGGTCGACGCGCTCGCGCGGGTAGAGCAGAGAGCCGGCGTCGACCACCACGACCGGGCCCCGATCGCGGGCCTCGGCCACCGCGCGAGCGGTGCGGGCGAGATCTCCGAGCGGATCGGTGGTGCACCCGCAGGGCTCGATCTGGCCGCGCACCTCGGCCAGGGCAAACAGAGTAAAGGTGGTGCCAGCCGCGCTGGCGGGCGGGGGATTGCCCTTCCGCTCGCTACCGCGGCCCGAGCACGCCACCAGCAAGTAGATCAGCGCGCAGCCGACCCGACGGGCTGACACAGGGCCTCGCATGGGCTCGTCCTATAGCACGCTTGACAGACCCGGAGCCGTCCCGTAGGTTCCGCGGCCTTCCCGTCACCCGTCTCGAGGAATCCGATGGTCGTCATCCGCATGTCTCGCCAGGGCTCCAAGAAGCGCCCGTTCTACCGCATCGTCGCCGCCGACAAGCGTCGCGCTCGCGATGGTCGCTTCATCGATCTGATCGGCACGTTCGATCCCCGCACCAAGGCGTTCAATCTCGACGCCGCTCGTTACGAGCACTGGGTGAAGGTCGGCGCGCAGCCTTCCGAGACCCTCGCCAGCCTGGTCCGCCGTCAGAAGCGCGCGGCCGCGGCCGTCGCGAAGGCCTGATCGATGGCCGACAACAACGGTCCCGCGCCGGCTGCCGGCCCGGGTCCCGACGTCGACATCGCCGAGCTGGTCGGCTTCATCGCCAAGGGTCTCGTCGATAAGCCCGACGAGGTCCACGTCGCCCTCGTCGAGGAGCGGCAGGCCAGCGTGTACGAGCTCGAGGTCGCCGAGAGCGATCTCGGCAAGATCATCGGCCGCGGCGGCAAGACCGCCCGTGCGCTCCGCACCCTGGTGAGCCAGATCGCTCCCCGGTCGCGCAAGCGCATCCTGGTCGAGATCCTCGAATAATCCGATGACCGACGACGCTCGGGTCGAGATCGCGAGGGTCTCCAAGGCCCATGGCGTCCGCGGCGAGGTGCTGGTCGTCCTGACCGACCCCGACTCCACCGTCCTGGGCGACGTCGAGGGAGTCTGGCTCGGTCAGGAGCGCTACACCATCGTGCAGGCGCGTCCCATCGGCGGCGCGTATCTGCTCGCGCTCGAGGGCCTCACCGACCGCGACGTGGCGGCGACCCTGCGCGGGCGCGCGGTGACCGTCGCGCGCAGCGAGCTCGATCCCGACAGCGACGAGGCGCTCTACGCCGATCTGGTCGGCTGCTCCTGCGAGCTGCCCGACGGCACGCCGTGGGGCGTCATCGTGGCCGTCGAGCTGGGGCCTCAGGATCGCCTGGTCATCCACCACGACCAGCACCTCGACGGCACGCCTGGCGAGGTCGAGCGACTCCTGCCCGTCGTCGACGCGTTCATCGCGTCGGTCGACGTCGCGGCCAAGAAGGTCGTGATCACGCCGCCTGACGGGATGCCGGAAGAGTCGCGGTGACTCGCTTCACGGTCGTCTCGATCCTCCCCGAGATCGTCGACCAAGCCCTCGCGGTCGGCGTGGTCGGTCGAGCCCGCGCCAGCGGCGCCCTCGCGATCGGGTTCGTCAACCCCCGCGACTTCACCCACGACAAGCACCGCTCGGTCGACGACACGCCCTACGGTGGCGGCCCCGGCATGGTCATGCGGTGCGAGCCGCTGGTCGCCGCGATCGAGTCGGCGGGACCCGCGCGCCGCATCTTCCTGGGCCCGGCCGGCGCGCCGCTGACCCAAGCCATCGTGCGCCGCCTCGCGACCTACCAGCACGTCGTCCTGGTGTGTGGCCGCTACGAAGGCGTCGACCAGCGGGTCCTCGACGAGGCCATCGACGAGGAGCTGTCGCTCGGCGACTTCGTCCTCACCGGCGGCGAGCTGGGCGCCGCCTGCGTCATCGACGCGGTCGCCCGGTTCTTGCCCGGCGTCCTGGGCGACGCCGCGTCGGCCGACGACGAGTCCTTCGCGGCCGGGCTGCTCGAGTACCCGCAGTACACCCGGCCCGCCGAGTTCCGGGGCCGCCCGATCCCCGAGGTCCTGGCCGGCGGCAACCACGAGGCGATCCGGCGCTGGCGTCGTGGCGAGTCGCTGCGCCGCACGGCGCGCCGCCGCCCTGCGCTGTACGCGCGTCACCGAATCGACCGCGCCGACCGCAAGCTCGTCGACGGGGCCGGCCTCGATCTCGCCGCGCGCACGTCGATCGCGCTGGTCCACCATCCGGTCTTCGATCGCACGGGCGCGATCGTCACCAGCGCGGTGACCAACCTCGACATCCACGACCTGGCGCGCAGCGCTCGCACCTTCGGGCTGGCCCGGTATTTCATCGTCACGCCCGTCGAGAGCCAGCGCGAGAAGGCCCAACACATCGCCGCGGCCTGGCAGGAGCTGGTCCAAGGCGACGCCGGCCCCACCGGTCCGGGTGGCGGTCAGGCCGGGCGCGCCTCGGCGCTGCGCATCGTCGCCGCGGTCGACTCGGTGGCCAGCGCGGTCGCCGAGCTGACCGAGCTGCACGGCACCGCGCCCCTGGTCGCCGCGACCTCGGCCGATCCCGCCCGCTTTCCCGGCGCGGCCCGGGTTGGTCACGGCGCGCTCCTCGCCGAGCTGCTCGACCGTCCCGGCGTGCCGCTGCTCCTGCTGTTTGGCACCGGCTGGGGCCTGGCCGACGCCCAGCTCCCGGTCGTGACACGGCTCCTGCCGCCGATCGAGAGCCGGACCGGCTGGAATCACCTGTCGGTGCGCAGCGCAGCCGCGATCGTCTTGGCCGACCTCTTCGCGGTCCGGACGGCTGAGGCTTGACGCCTCCCTCGCTTTCTGGCAGAAACACGCGTCCGCGCGCCAGCTTTCCTGGTGGCGGTCCCGAGGCACCTCATGAGCTTCCATTCCATCCTGGCTTCCATCGACAAGCAGAACCTTCGCCAGAGCGGCCTGCCCGAGTTTCGCGCCGGCGACTCGGTCAAGGTCTGGGTGAAGATCCGCGAGGGTGAGAAGACTCGCCTCCAGGCCTTCGAAGGCGTCTGCATCCGACGCGCCGCCAAGGGCGCCCGGTCGACCTTCACGGTCCGCAAGATCTCGTACGGCGTCGGCGTCGAGCGCGTCTTCCCCGACAACTCGCCCAACATCGAGAAGGTCGACATCGTCGCTCGCGGCCGCGTCAATCAGGCTCGCTTGTTCTACCTCCGCGACCTCTCGGGCAAGGCTGCCCGCATCAAGGAGCGCGCCCACGTCCAGGTCGAGGCTCCTCCGGCCGCCCCGGGCGCCGAGCGCGCCGCTGATGCTCCCCCCAAGGAGATCATCAAGGGCCGCGGCAAGCGCCAGAAGAAGAAAGACCTCAAGGCCGCTTCGGTCGTCTGAGACGGCTCGCGGATCGGGTCGTTTCCGGCTCGAGTTTGAGGTGACGCGGTGTCCCGGTTGGGACCCAAGTCAGATGGTGGTGCTGAAACAATCGGGGAGGGCGGGATGGCAGGGCGGGACCAACACATCGCGCGAGGGCGCGCCAATGAGCTTCGCGCCGAGCGTGAGCTGCGCCGACGCGGCTATCGCATCGTGGAGCGCAATTTTCGTGGCCGCCTCGGCGAGCTGGACCTGGTCGCCTACGACGGCGACGTGCTGGTCTTCGTCGAGGTGCGCTCGCGCGCCAACGGCGCCCATGGCGGCGGCCTTGGCGCGCTCACGCCCACCAAGCTCCGGCAGGTTGCTCGGGTCGCCGAGCTGTACCTCGCGGTGCGGCGGCCGCGCTTCCGCACCTGTCGCTTCGACGTAGTCGCCATCACCGGCGACGAGCTGACCGTCATCGCCGACGCCTTCCGCATCACCTGGTAGCGCCGTCTGACTCTCGCCGCTCGCCGCGCCAACGAAGAACGGCGGTCCGGGCAAGGACCGCCGTCTCCAGCGTAACGACTTCGTCACTCGCTCGCGCGAGCGCCGCGACTCAGGGACAGTTCAGGTAGGTCGGGTTGCCGGCGCGACCCGCCAGGTTGCAACACGCGTTGTCGGTGTCGCTCTCCGCGCACGCGAGGGGCTCGGGCAGGTTGCCGCTCTCGGGCAACAGCACGTAGTCCTTGCAGATGCAGAACTTCTTGCAGCAGAACGGGCCCACCGTCACGGCGACGCCGCAGGTGAAGCCGGTGACGCAAGGCGACTCGGGGACCTTGTCGCAATCATCGTTACTGCCGCACTCGGAAGTGCACATCCCCTTGTTCACCGAGAGCGGCCGGAAGTCGTCCGGCAGCACCTTGTTGTTGGCGACCGGGATCTTCAAGCAGGTGCGGGTCGGGCAGTCGAGCGATGGCGAGCCGACGACGGCCTCGCTCATGCCTGGGTCCTCGACGCCAAGATCGCAGATGCGACCGACCGGGTTCTCGCTGCAAGCAGCCGTCAGCGCGACGACGGCCGCGACGATCCAGAACGAATAGCGAAGCGTGGTGTTCATCGTGGTCCTGTAAGGCCCGAGGGAGCCGCGATAATAGAAGTCGAGGCGACGAAGTCAAGGAGGGGCGCGGCCTTCCATCTGTGGAGTGCCCGCGCGCGTTCCGTCACGAGATCGACTGACCGCGCGATTGCAACCGACCACACCTCGCCGTGTCGGTTCTTGCGATGTGTCCTTCCTCCCGCAGCGTCGCGCGTGGTCGCGCGATCGCGCATGGGTGCCATCGTCGTCGCATGTGCGCCTTGACAAGCCCGCGCGCGGACGTCGATGATTCCGCCGCCCAAGAGGTCCGCGAAAGGTATGGCGAAGCATCGATCGATGTGACCCTGCCCACCGTCGCGATGGCCTGCTCGGGCGCCCGTCTGGAGGAAACCTGATGCGCCGTCTGTCGTCCGTTCTTCTCGCCGCCACCCTGGGTGCGCTGATCACCACTGCCGCGGCTCGCTCCGCCCATGCTCAGCCCGACGACGATACCGACGTCGCGGCCACGCCGGCCTCAAAGACCTTCGAGCGCGCGATCGATCTGTATCGCAAGAAGGACTACTACTCCGCGACGATCGAGCTCAAGAAAGTGCTCGACGGCGACACCACCGACGATGCTGCCAACAAGCAGCGCGCCGACTTCTACATGGGCAAGACGCTCTACCAGATGGGCTTCTACGCCGGAGCGCTCAACTCCTTCGAGAAGATCGTCGCGGCTGGCCCCGAGCACGCGTACTACCCGGCGACGCTCAAGTGGCTCGCCGCGCTATCGCGCGTGCTGCCCGAGACCTCGGGCATCCTCGAGCTCATCGGCAAGTACGATCCGGCCGCGCTCGACGAGCCGATCATGGAGCAGGTCCGCGACGAGCTGTACTTCCTGCTCGGCCGCAACTTCTACAACCACGCCGAGTTCGACAAGGCGATCGAGCTGTTCGGCAAGGTCAGCGAGTCGAGCGAGTTTCACGTCAAGGCCAAGTTCTTCGAGGGCGTGACCTACGTCCGCAAGTACGAGGGCCGGCCCGCTGGTGAGGCCTTCAAGCGCATCCTCGAGATCGCGCGCGAGAAGCCTCGCCAGTACAAGGCGTCGGACGTCGCGCGCTTCGAAGAGCTTGCGGTCCTCCAGATGGCCCGCGTCTTCTACTCGACGCAGGACTTCGACAAGGCCATCCGCTACTACGAGAAGCTCGACCAGGGCTCGAACGACTGGGCGGAGTCCCTGTTCGAGGCGTCCTGGGCGTACTTCATGAAGACGAACAACCCCAAGGCGCTCGGCAACATTCACACGCTGAACGCGCCGTACTTCGAAGACCAGTTCTTCCCCGAGTCGGTGCTGCTCAAGAGCGTCATCTACTACAAGTACTGCCTCTACGACCGGGCCCTCGAGGCGGTCGCCGAGTTCAACACCAAGTTCAAGCCGCTGCGCGAGAACCTCCAGGGCGTCGTCGCCAAGTACGAGGACAACGCGGAGTTCTACGAGTACGTGAAGAAGATCCTCGCCAACAAGGCTGGGCTCGACGACGTCACGCAGCGCCTCACCATGAGCGTGCTCGGCGACAAGACCCTCGGCAAGACCTTCGCCTGGGTCGACGAGCTCGACCACGAGCTGACGATGCTCAACCGCGCCGACAAGGCCTGGCAGACCACCGCCATCGCCGGCGACGTCAACGCCGAGCTCGAGGTCCGCAAGTCTCTCGCCCAAGCCGACGCTGGCAAGCTCGCCCGTGAGCGCCTCAACCGCCTCATCAGTGAGCTTCAGAACCTCGGCCGCGACGGCATCAAGATCCGCATCGAGGTCCTCGACGCTCAGGCCGGCAAGATCAGCGCCGACCGCACCGGCGACAAGATCTCGAAGGACCACAAGGAAGACCCGATCATCGTCGACGACGAGCACTTCGTCTGGCGCTTCAACGGCGAGTACTGGAAGGACGAGCTCGGTTACTACCGGTTCAAGGTCCGGAGCCAGTGTCCCAAGAACTAGCCTCTCTGAACCCGGTGCGTTGATCGAGCCGATCGACGCAGCTTTTTACTGAACCTGGCGCGTCGGTCGGCAGGACCGACGCAGTTCTCGGACGGGGTCACGGGTCTCGAGCGCTCCGGTGCACGAGAACGCGACGCAGACGAAGGCGCAGACGAGAACCTTGAGAACCCAGCGCCTCGGCGCTGATTTACGGCGAACCGTACCCGCGAGGAACCCACCGATGGCACCCATCCGTACGTACACCACGATCCTGGCGCTCGGCGCCCTCACGGCCGTCGCCGTGACGGCGTCTGCCGAGGACACCAAGTACAAGCGCCCGTCGACGGTCAAGGTCGACGTCAAGATCAGCGACCGAGTTCGCCCGACGACGCCGACCGACAGCGGTCAGGCCAAGGGCCCGTCGATCACGGCGGACGAGGTGCTCGAGATCCAGGGTGCGGTCGGCGCGATCCGCGCCGAGCAGATCCAGCTCCTCGAGGGCCTCATCGAGGAGACCTCGGACAACGACGCCTCCGAGAAGGCGGACCTTTACTTCCGCCTCGCCGAGATGCACGCGCAGCTCAACCGGTTCCATCGGTTGAAGCAGACCGAGGCGCAGATCAAGGCTGACAGCGCCAAGCCCGCCGACAAGGCGAAGCTGCAGGCCACCGCCAAGGACCACGAGAAGCAGGCGAAGGCCGCGCTCACGGCCTCGGTCGCGACCTACAAGAAGCTGACCGAGAACGACAAGTTCAAGAACTACCCGCGCATGGACCAGGCGCTGTTCGCCTTTGCGTACTCGCTCCAGCAGGGCAAGTACATGAAGGACGCGCGACAGGTCTATCACCGCCTGCTCCAGGACTACCCGCAGTCCAAGTACGTCCCCGAGGCGTATCTCGCCTTCGCCGACTACTACTTCGGCGCGAACGAGCTGGCCAACGCCGAGGCCTTCTACCAGAAGGTCCTGCAGTTCCCGAAATCGGGCGTCTACAACTACGCCAACTACATGCTCGGCTGGGTGTACCTCAACCTCGCCCGCCACGAAGAAGCCGGCAAGCAGTTCCTTCAGGTCGTCCGCGACACCGCGGGCCAGAAGAAGAACGAGACGCTCAACAAGGCGGCCAAGAAGGACTTCGTCCGCGCCTTCGCCGACTTCGGCCAGGTCCAGAAGGCGTGGCCGACCTTCAAGAAGATCGACGACGCCTACGCGCTGACGATGTTCGAGCTCCTCGCCGACCTCTACCTCGAGCAGGGCAAGAACGACCGCGCGATCTACGCGTTCCGCGAGCTCATCAAGCAGGAGCCCAAGGACAAGAACGTCTGCCTCTGGCAGTACAACATCGCGCACTCGATCCTCTCGACGCCGGGCGCCAACAACGCCGACAAGGTCGCCGAGATCGAGCGCCTCACGAAGCTCTACGGCGCGCTCAAGGCCACCAAGGTGCTGCCGCCGTCCGAGTCCCAAGAGTGCCACGACAACGCCGCCGCGATGTCGGGCGAGATGGCTCGCGCCTGGCACAACGAGTCGATCAAGACCAAGAACCCCGAGACGCTCGCCTACGCCGATCGCCTCTACAACGTCTACCTCTCCGAGTTCCCGGACGCCGAAGACTTCGGCGAGACCCAGTACTACTACTCGGAGCTCTTGTGGGCGCGCGCCGATAGCGAGCCCAACGCGCGCGCCAAGACCCAGCTTTGGGAGAACGCCGCGGTCTCGTTCACCAATGTCGTGAAGACCGGCAAGGTCGACGGCAAGCTCCTCAAGGAGTCGGCGTATGCCGCCGTGCTCGGCTGGAAGAACGCACTCGCGGTCGACCCCCGCCCCAAGGGCAGCGCGGGCACTGTCGACATGGGCCAGGAGAGCGAAAAGATCCCCGAGCCCAAGCCGATCCCCGAGCGCGAAGCCAAGATGCTCGACGCGTTCGACATCTACATCAAGTACATCAAGGATCCCAAGGACGACGAGCTGGTCTCGATGAAGTTCCTGAAGGCTCGCATGTACCGGAGCTACAACCACTTCGACGAGGCGATCCCGATCTTCGAAGACATCATCAAGAACAGCCCGCAGGACGAGACCGCGCTGTACTCGGCGAACATGGTCCTCGACGCGCTGATCATCACGCACCGCTACGAAGAGATGTCCAAGTGGGCGAACTACTTCTCGACCACGCCGAAGTTCTTTACCGCCAAGGACGACCAGGATCGCAGCGACCTTCAAGACCGCGTCGCCGACATCCGCGCCAAGTCGCAGCGCAAGATCGCCGAGGCGCTCGAGAAGGACGCCAAGGCGTCCGGTGACTTCCAAAAGTACGTCGCCTGCGGAAACATGTACCTCGAGATCTTCAACTCGAACCCCGAGGCGCCCAAGTCCGACGAGGTCCTCTACAACGCCGGCGTCTGCTTCGAGGACGGCCGCGCGCTCTCGACCGCGATCGAGGCCTTCACCGAGCTGCGCACCCGCTTCCCGAAGAGCCCGCAGGCCGCCAAGGCCTTGGCTCGCCTCGGCGGGGTGTACGGCCGCGTCGCCTACTACGACCGCGCCGCTGCGATGTTCGAGGAGTACGCCCAGAAGTACGCCGCCGAGAAGGACGCGTACGGCCTGATGAACGACGCGGTGTTCTACCGCAAGGGCATCGGCGACGACGACAAGGCCATCGAGAACACGAACTACTTCATCAAGAAGTTCGCGTCCAAGAAGCCGGCCGACGCCGCAGGCGCGTTCTTTAGCCTCGCCAGCATCTACGAGAAGCGCGGCGACCTGAACAAGGTCGTCGACCACTACCGCGACTACCTGAAGCGCTACAACGAGAAGGGCGGAGCCGACAAGGTCGTCGTCGCCTACGCGCGCATCGGCCAGATCCTCTGGGAGCAGAGCTGCAACGTGAAGACGGTCGACGGCTCGTGCATCCGCGTCGTCCGCGAGCGCGCCGTCAGCCTCCGTGGCAAGAGCAAGCGCAAGAAGGGCGATGCCACCCGGACCCAGTGTGGCCCCGAATCGAAGATCAAGCTGACCGTGGTCGATCGCGACCCCGGCAAGGTCAAGGCCGCGCTCGCCGCGTTCAAGTCCGCCGTCGCCGAGTACGACCGCAAGGGCGGCAAGTTCCCCAATGGCGACGAGCGCCTCGCGAAGTACTACTACGCGCTCGCTCAGTTCACCGAGGCCGAGGTCGACTACGAGAAGTTCCTCGCCGTGAAGTTCCCGCAGGGCATGAACTTCGATCCCGAGAAGAAGGCCGAAGCGGCCAAGTCGCTGAAGCGCTTCGAGGATTGGTACAAGGAGAAGGAGAAGCTCGGTGGTAAGGCCTCGCAGCAGTACCAGGACCTCGTCTTCAAGACCAAGGAGCCTGCCAACGCCATCGCGGCGGCCGCGCGCTTCGGCCAGATCTCGCAGAACTTCTCGGACGCGCTCTTCACCGCCGAGATCCCGACCAACATCCGCGCCTACGAAGAGGCGGTCGACATCTACTGCGACACGCTCACCGACAAGGCGGATCCCCTCGAGGCGGCCTCGCTCGCCGGCTTTGGCGCCTGCCTCAAGGCGTCGACCGACTTCGGCTGGTTCTCGAGCTGGTCGAAGCTGTGCGAGCGCGAGCTCGGCCAGATCAAGCCGGAAGACTTCCCGGCCGCCTCGGAGCTGCGGGCCGAGCCGGACCGCGCGGCGCCGGTCAGCGACATCGAGCCGCCCGTCGTCAAGCTCGAGTAGCCCTGGGCTGCCTGGCAACCCACCGGTCCATTCGACTCATCGCATCACGAGGCATCTATGCGACTCACTACTTTCGGAACGACTCTCTTCGCGGCCGCGCTGGCGCTCGGCGCGTGTGGCGGCAAGCAAAAGGTCGCGTCGGGTCTGCACGCGGACACCAAGGACGTGCCCCCGCCGCCCGACGTCGCCCCTGACGTGAAGCCCGACGACCCCGGCGACAAGCGCGAGGTCTCCTCGGACGCCAAGAACGACTTCGCCGCCGCGTACGCCTTCTACCAAAAGCAGGACACCGCCGGCTGGAACGAGGGCTCCTGCCGCTCGGCCGCGGATCAGTTCGCCGCGGTCGCGCGCGCCCACAAGGAGGTCGTCGAGGCGCAGTACATGGTGGGCCGCTCCTACCAGAACTGCGACATGGCCAAAGAGGCCGAGGACGCCTACCAGGCCGCCCTCAAGATCAAGCCGAACCACGGCGCGTCGATCTCGAACCTCGGCGAGCTGTACTTCGAGGCCGGCAAGGTCGACGGGGCGCGCAAGTACTGGGAGAGCGCCATCAAGGCGAACCCCAAGCTGACCGCCGCCTACGTCAACCTGGCCGCGCTCAACCTCGCGGAGATGCGCCGCATCAACAAGGTCGACGATCCGGCCTGGAAGCGCCTCGAAGAAGACGCGCGCAAGAAGCTGTCGAACGCGCTCGCCGTCGACAACGAGAACGTCCGCGCCTACACGGTCTACGGCTTGGTCTACATGGAAGGCCGCCAGAAGAACCGCAACCGCCTCGATCTCGCCAAGCTCCTCCTCGAGGAAGGCGAGAAGAAGAACCCCAAGTACGCGCCGCTGCAGCACGCGCTCGGGCTCCTCTCGCTGGCCAAGAACAACCTGACCGAGGCGCTCCAGCGGTTCCAGACCGCGGTCGATCTCGACCCCAACTTCGCCGAGGCCCACATGAATTTGGGCCTCATCCAGCTCGGCACGCGCCGCTACGATGTCGCGAAGTCCGAGTTCGACAAGGTGATCGCGCGCGAGCCCAAGAACTACGATGCGTACATCGGGCTCGGCGTGGCGCAGCGCGGCCTTGGCGACCTCAACGGCGCCGAGGTCAGCTACAAGAAGGCCAAGGACCTCGACCCCAAGCGGGGCGACGCGTACTTCAACCTCGGGATCCTCTACAAGGAGTTCAAGGCGTCCAAGGAGTCGGATCTCAAGGCGATGCAGAGCACCGTCAAGGTCGGCCGTGGCTTCTTCCAGGACTTCCTCGGCAAGGACGGCTCGGCCGACGACAAGACTGAGGCCCAAGAAAACATCAAGGTCATCGACAAGCTGGTGAAGCAGCTCGACGACGCGATGAAGATGCAGGCGAGCCCGCCGGCCGCGCCTGCGGCTGGCGGCTGAGCGAGCGATTCTAGCCGGTTAGCTAGCCACAATCGGTTGCGGCCCCAGCTCGAATTTTCGCTACAGTCCCGAAAGAAATTGGGAACCACCGAAACGACCCGGTGTCAGTCTCGCCACATGACGGCGCGCCTGGCATCCAACTCTCCTCGGAATCGTCCGAAGGCAGGAAGAGTCCACATGCACGCCATCCGTCTCGTTCTCGCCGTTTCCTTGCTCGCGGTGTTCGCGACGCCCGCCCTCGCTCAGCCGAAGACGGACTCCAAGGCCCCCAAGGTCAAGGTCTACGACTTCTCTGGCGACACGATCGAGGGCGACCTCATCAAGCCCGAGGGCACGTCGGTCGACGCCCGCGACTTCGCGAAGCACTCCAGCCTCATCCGCATCCGCAAAGACTTCATCGCCGAGATCCTCAAGTCGGCCGAAGACTTGTGAGCCGGAGCGTCCGCGCGACGCTCGCCTCACAACGCCCTCGGCCGTTTCGTTTCTGACTCCTGTCTTCCAGGGAGAATCCAAATGGCCGGTGGCAAAGTTCCTCTGACGTTCCGTCTGTACAAGGGTGAGGAGTTTCTCCGCGAGGAGAAGCTGACCCTCCCCGTCATCAAGGTTGGCAAGCTGTCCTCGTCGCATCTGCGGCTCGATGACAAGAACGTCAGCCGGATGCACGCGCTCATCGAGGTCACCGGCCCCGGCGATGTGAGCATCATCGATCTCAGCTCGACCACGGGCACCTTCGTCAACGGACAGAAGGTGAACAAGGCCAAGCTGCAGTCGGGCGACTCGGTCGTCATCGGCGAGACCCGGATGGAGATCACCATCGGCGGCGCCGACGAGGACGACGAGATCCCGACGCGCGTCCAGCCTCAGATCGCCGAGGCGCCCGAGGCGGTCTTCGCCTCCACGCCCCGGTCGGTCTCGCCTCCGGCACCGGCCCCCGCGCAGAGGGCCCCCGCGCAGATGGCCCCCGCGCAGATGGCCCCCGCGCAGATGGCCCCCGCGCAGATGGCCCCGTCGTTCGCGCCGGCCCCACCGGCCGCCGCGATGGCGACCCGTCCCGCCGCGCCACCGCCGCGCCCGCAGCAAGGCGCTGCCGCGACCCCCGCGCCCTACGGCATGTACGCCGCGACCGCGCAGGCTGCACCCAGCTACGGCGGCGCCGGCTTCATGGCCGATCAGGTCGACGTCCCGGGCGCCCGCGCCGTCGAGATCGCCGCCATGCTCGGCACCTCGGTCGTCGCGGTCAAGCACGCCATCAACCCGCGCGGCGGCAAGGTCTCCGCGACCACCTGGGCCTTCTTCGGCCTGTGCGGTCTGTGGATGATCGTGTCGATGATCGGCTTCGTCCGCGGCTACAACAACGCCGCGTTCAACGAGGGCAAGCGTCACCAGTGGGTCGAGGTCGAGAAGCGTCCGTCGTGGGCGTTCCGTCCCCAGAAGCTGGGCGTCGAGAACGACGTCATGATGTTCCTCGGCCTGCCGCTCACCATCATGTTCGGCGCGGCTGGTGCGCTGCGCCTGCGCGACGAGAAGCAGTCCAGCCCGTACTTCCGCATCGGCCAGGACGAGAGCGTCGAGTATCCGACCGCGGATGCGCCGGCGGGCTCTTTCGCCCTGGTCGCGCCGTCCAACAACCCCAACGAAGATTTCGTCTTCAACTTCCTGCCCGGCATGGACGGCGAGGTCTCGACCGACGGTCAGTCGGTGAGCTTCGCCGAGCTCCAGGGCCAGGGCCGCACCCGCCCGTCATCGACGGCGCCGGGCGCGATGGAGATGTCGATCCCGCAGAAGGCGCGCATCCGCGTCAAGGCCGGCGCGACCACGTACCTCGTGACCTCGGTGGCGCAGCCCAAGAAGCAGCCGGTCCCGCTGTTCGCTGCGCTCGAGAGCCAGGTCCTCCTGTTCTTCCTCGGCTCGGCGGTCCTGCACCTCGGCTTCTGGGGCCTGCTCCGCACCGTCCCGCCCGAGCAGGAAGGCGCGCCCACCGACATGAGCCTCGCCGAGGACACCTCGACCAGCGCCAAGACGCAGTCGCAAGAAGACCCGCCCCCGCCCGAGCCCGAGGAGACCGAGGAGGACTCGACCGACGAGTCGGGTGGCACCGGTACCGCCATGGCGCTCGAAGAGGGCAAGATGGGCAAGAAGGACTCGGACCGCGCCGAGGGCCAGTACAAGATGAAGCGCACCTCCGACCAGGAGCAGCTCGCGCGCACCCAGGCCGTGGAGCAGGCGCGCACGGCTGGTGTGCTCGGCTCGGCGATGCTGGCTCAGGGTGGCTCGTTCGCGTCGATCACCGGCACCGGTGACATCTCGAGCGGCTTCGACGACATGGACATCCAAGGCGGTCTCCTCGGCAACGAGGCCGGCGAGATGCAGGGTGGCTTCGGCTTCGGTCGCTCGGGCTTCGGTCCCGGCGGCGGCGGTACCGGCTGGGGCACCATCGGCACCGGTCGCTACGGCACCATCGGCCACGGCTCGGGCACTGGCTCGGGTTACGGCGTCGGCGCCGGTCGCGGCGGTATGCGTGGTCGTAGCTCGCAGGTTCCGCAGGTCCGCATCGGGCAGCCCACCTCGGTCGGCGACCTCGATAAGGCCATCATCCGTCGCTACATCAAGCGCAACATCCAGAAGATCACGTACTGCTACGAGAAGCAGCTCCTGGCGAGCCCGGCCCTCGAGGGCACCGTGGGCACGCAGTTCTTCATCAGCCCGAGCGGCACGGTGACGACGGCCAACGCGAGCGGCGTCAACGCCGAGGTCGCCAACTGCGTCGCCGGCGTGATCAAGTCGATCGAGTTCCCCAAGCCGAAGGGTGGCGGCGGCGTGCAGGTCAACTACCCGTTCAACTTCCGGCCGACGGGCGGCTGATCGCCACCGGAGACTTCGAGTGCAGGCGGGCCGCATGATCGCGGCCCGTCGGTGTTTTCGGCTAGGACAATGCTTGAGTCGATGGCGTCACCGTTCTACGGTTCGACCTCGATCGATGCTGGAGGCTCCTCGATGACGCGCACGTTCTTCTCTCCGCTGGCTCCGCTCTTGGCTCTTGTCGTCACGCTCTGCGCGGGTTGTCCCGACGAAGCGCGCAACGAGTCGATCAACCGCATGAACGCTGGCGTCAAGGCGCTGTCGGCCAAGCAGTACGAGACCGCGATCAACGAGCTCAAAGAGTCGACGCGCGCGCTCAAGGAGAACCACGCCGCCCAGTACTACCTGGGCCAGGCCTACGCCGGAAAGAAGGACTTCGCCAACGCGGCGGAGTCGCTGTCCGAGGCGGTGCGCATCAAGCCCGACAACGTCATGTATCAGATGATGTACGGCGTCGCGCTCTTCGAGGATGCGGTCGCCAAGGCCCGCGAAGATCTGGCGCGCGTGCAGAACAAGAAGCCGACCGAGGTCGAGGTCGACTTCTCGCAGCTCAACTTCGATCTGGCCGAGCAACACCTGCAAGCCGCCGTGAAGCTCAACCCCGACCTCTACTTCGAGCATGCGTACCTCGGCAAGATCGCCCGCGCGACCGGCCGTCCCCGCGAGGCCGCCGAGGCGTTCTCCAAGGCGATCGTCGCCAACCCGCGCGAGTGGGCGCCCTACGTCGCGCTGGGCGAGCTGTACCGCAAGTGGGACTACCCCGACGAGGCCATCCAGGTGTTGACCCAGGGCGTCGAGCACGTGCCGGGGCAGGCCGACAAGAGCGACCTCTACTTCGTCCTGGGCAACGCCTACTACGACAAGCTCGACGACGCGAAGGCGATCGAGGCGTTCACGCAGTCGCTCGAGACCCGCAAGGACAAGCACGAGGCGAAGTTCATGCGCGGCCAAGCGTACCTTCGGAAGGGCGAGCTCAAGAAGGCTGACAAGGACTTCGAAGAGTTCGGCAAGAGCGCGGGCTCGAACCAGTCGACCAACAAGAGCATCGCCCAGAAGTTGCGCTTCGGCATCACGGCCAAGCTCCAAGCGCAGGGCGGCTGATACTTCGAGCGGCGTGATCTCCCAGCGGCATCCGAAGGCCGCTCGATCGTCGGCGCGCGGTGTGGGTTGGCTCGGAAACGCCGCATACGCGGGATGATCGGAGTCTGCTGAGGAGGCGGGGGTTTCGGAGGCGTGGTGGAAAGTAATCGAGGCGACGTGCGGGGAGGGCGGCGGAAAAAAGATCCTCGACGGTGAGCTTCACGTCACAGCGGGGTAGAAGTTCGCCCTGCAAGTGCGCGAAGATGCGGGCAAATGGATACGCGTACGCTACTGAGGGAGCGTCTGCGCCGCGCCCGAGATTGGGCGACGGCAATCGATGAGCTGGAGAAGGAATTGGAGGCGTCTGGTGGCAAACCAGACCAATCCGAGCGCCTCTTCGAGCTAGCCCGCTTGACCGAGGACGTGATCCCAGAGCGGGAACGCGCGCTGGGTCTCTACCAGCGCGCCTGGAAGCTGCATCCCGACAACCTCAAGGCGCTCTCGCGAGCGCGCGAGGTCTACGGCGAGCTCGGCCGCCACGAGATGGTCGCCAAGCTCGGCGAGATGGAGCTGAAGAGCCCCGCGGCGTCGCTTGATCTCGCCGCCATCGTCGGCGAGGCGTTGCTCGACAGCGGGCAGGGCGAGAAAGCGACGCCGGTGCTCGAGCGAGCCCTCGAGCGTACGCCCGACTCGACGCGCGTGAAGGACGCCCTCGCCGCGCTACAATACGATCCGGAGTTCTGGATCGACGAGGTCGAGCGCCTGACCAACGAGTCGACGCGCTTCGACGACGCGACCGCGGCGCGCATGCTGCTCCGCGCCGCGCGCATCTTGCGGCTCGAGGCGGCGGACGACCCGAGCTACGAGCAGACGCTGCGCGCGATCATCTCCAAGGATCTGCACGAGCCGTCGGCCAACGTGATGCTCGAGGCCCAGCTCGCCGCGGCTCAGCGTTGGGACGACATCGAGGCGCTGCACGAGGTGCGCGCCCAGTCGGCGACCACCGCGAGCGAGCGTGCCGATCGCTACCGGGCGTTCTCGCTGGTGTGGCTCCAGCGGTTCAAGGACCGCGAGCGCAGCGCCAAGCTCGCCGCCAAGGCGGTGACCGCGGCGTCGACCAACGGCACCGGATCGATCCGCTCGCTGGTGGCGCCGTACAGCCTCTTGGCGCAGGTCTTCGGCGAGCGCGGCGACTGGAGCACCGTGCTCTCGCTGGCCGACGCCGTGCTCGACCACCTCAGCGGCGAGGACAAGCTCTTCGTCGCGATCCAGGCTGGCAAGGCGGCGTGGAAGGCCGGCGATCTCGAGCGCGCGCGCGGCTACTTCCTGATCGCCAACGCGATCGAGTCGCAAGCGCCCGACGTCGTCGACTTCGCGACGGCCCACGGGCTCGGTGAAGCCAAGGCCTCTGCGCAAGCTCCCGTCGCCGCCGTCGAGGCTGCCGCCGAGGAGGTCTCGATGACGGTCCCGGTCGACGTCAGCGATCTGGAGATCGAGCCCGATCCCGCGCCCGCGCCCGTCGCTGCGGCGCCGGCAATCCCGCCAGCGCCCGTCGCTGCGCCAGCTCCCGCGGCGGTACCGGCGGCGGTTGCCGCGGCGGTCGTTGCGGCCGAGTCGGCGGCGCCGGTCTCTGCCGATGCCGCGTCGGCCATGGCCACGGCGCGTGCCGCCGAGTCGGGTGCCGACCATGGCACCGCGGCGTGGAAGGACGTCGTCGCCAAGCATCCGAAGGAGCTGTCGGCGCGTCGCGAGCTGTCGCGCGTGCTGCAGGCCGCGGGCTCGTGGCAGCCCCTCGTCGACGCGCTCAAGGACGAGGAGTCCAAGGTCGCGACGACCGCCCACGACAAGGCGGTCGCGCTGCGCGAGCTCGCCCTCGGGTACGGCAAGCTCAACAACGAGAACCAAGTGGTCGCCGCGCTGGTCGGCGCGCTCGCGCAAGAGCCCAGCGACGACGTCTACGATCAGCTCGCCGCGATCTACGAGCACAAGAAGCGCTGGCCTGATCTGGTCAAGGTGCTCACCGAGCGCGGCGAGCGCGCGACCACCGACGCCGATCGCACTCGCATCTATCTGCAGATCGCGAACCTGTACCTCGAGCGCTTCTCGAACCAAGCCGAGGCGATCAAGGCCTTCGAGCGCGTCCTCGAGATCGACCCCGACAACCAGCAGGCGGCGACCCACCTGCTCGCGGTCTACGAGAAGCGTCGTGACTGGGAGAAGCTGATCAGGCTCAAAGAGGCCGAGATCGCGCGCGCCCCCGAGGCCGAGCGCACCGAGCTGACGATCGAGGTCGCGCGCATGGCGCAGACCAAGGTCAAAAAGCCCGAGGTCTGCATGTACTGGTGGGAGAAGGTCGTCGAGGTCGACCCGACCCACGACGAGGCGCTCACCGAGCTCGCGAAGCTGTACGAGCGCAACAAGGACTGGACCAAGCTCGCCGAGGTCGCGGCGCGCCAGGCCGACAACGCGCCCGACGACAAGGTCCGCGCCGACGCACTCCAGCGCCTCGGCTTGCTCTACACCGAGAAGCTCGAGGACACCGGCAAGGCGATCGCGGCGTGGCAGCGCCTGCTCACCGTCGACGAGCAGAACCGGCGCGCCCAGGACGCGCTGAAGAAGCTCTTCGTCACCGACGCGCGCTGGGACGATCTCGAGGACTTCTACCGGACTCGCGGCAAGATCGACGAGTACGTCCGCGTGCTCGAGCGCGAGGTCGAGGCCGGCCCCGAGGAGCACCGCCTGGTCCTCGCCGGCAAGATCGCGGTGCTCTATCGCGACGAGCTGGCCAAGCCCGATCGCGCGATGCGCGCCTTCGAGAAGGTGCTCTCGCTCGACGAGAAGAACCTGGCCGCCGCCGAGGCGCTGATCCCGCTGTACGAGGCGGGCCGCGATCCCAAAAAGCTGGTCGCCGTGCTGGAGATCCAGCTCGAGGCCACCGACGAGCCGAGCCTGCGCCAGGATCGCGTCAAGCGGCTCGCCGAGTACAACGAGGAGAAGCTCAAGGACAAGGGCGCGGCGTTCGGCTGGTGGCTCAAGGCCTACGCCGAGGACCACGACGCCGAGTGGATCCGCGTCGAGCTCGAGCGGCTCGCCCAGGAGACCGGCGCCTGGCAGGAGTTGGTCGCGGCCTACACGACCGCGCTGCCCAAGTTCGCCGCTACCGGACCCGGCGGCCAGCGCGACGCGCTGCCGGTGATGAGCGTCATGGCGACCGCGCTCGAGAAGGAGCTCGGTCAGCACGACCGCGCCCTCGAGCTCAACCGCCAGATCGTCGAGCTCGATCCGCACAACCAAGACGCCCTCGACGCCCTCGAGCGGCTCTACCTCGGCAAGGGCCAGTTCCAGGCCCTCCTCGACGTCTACGCCCAGAAGCTCGAGCTGTCGGGCAACGTCGACGAGCGCGTCGACATCCAGGCCAAGATCGGGCAGCTCTACGAGGACGAGGTCAAAGACGACGCCAAGGCGATCGCGGCCTATCAGGGCATCCTCGACGCCGTCGGCGACGAGCCCAAGGCGCTGTCGGCCCTCGATCGGGTCTTCCTCCGCAACGCGCAGTGGAAGGAGCTGGCCGACGTCCTGTCGCGCCAGCTCACGATCATCGGCCCCGACGACAAGGATTCGTCGGGTAACCAGCAGGGGACTCGCCACCGCGAGCTAAAGTACCGGCTTGGTCAGGTCCGCGAGCAGCATCTCGACGACGCCAGCGGCGCCATCGAGGTCTATCGCGACCTGCTCGATCTCGATCCGGCCCACGAGGGTGCGCGCACGCGCCTCGAGTTCCGGCTCGGCGACGCCGACCACAAGCTGGCCGCCGCCGCGATCCTCGAGCCCATCTACGAGCAGCTCGGCGAGTGGCGTTCGCTCGTCGGCGTGCACGAGATCCAGGTCGCGGCCGCCGCGCCGGGCGAGACCCTGCGCCGCACCGGCCTTCTGCTCCGCATCGGCGAGCTCGAGCGCAGCAAGCTCGGCGACACCGAGCGCGCCTTCGACGCCTACGGTCGCGCCTTCAGGGAAGATCCGTCCACCGAGGCCGCCAAGCGCGAGCTCGAGGGACTGGCCGGCACCGCCACCGACGGCTGGGCCCGGCTCACCGCGCTGTTCGAGCAGGCCCTCGGACGCAACGATCTGTCACCGTCTCTGGCTCACGAGCTGGCGATCAACGTGGCGCGCTCGTACGAGGAGCGCCTCGGCGACAGCGACAAGTCGGTGGTCTTTTACAAGAAGGCCCTCGAGCTCGAGCCCGAGGACCGTGAGGCGCTCGCCGCGCTCGAGGTCATCTTCGCGCGCGACGAGAAGTACGACGACCTCCTCGAGGTCTATCGCAAGAAGGCCGAGATCGTCGACGATCAGGCCGAGCGGCTCCAGATCCTGTTCCGGATCGCCTCGATCCACGAGGAGATGCTGGCGCAGCCGACCGAGGCCATCCGCGCCTACGGCGACGTGCTGGCCCAAGATCCCGACAGCCTGCCGGCGCTGCGCGCGCTCGACCGGCTCTACGTCGCCGGCTCGCACTGGCAGGATCTCGCCGACAATCTCACGCGTCAGCTCACGCTGTCCGACGAGGATCGCGAGCGAGTGCCGCTGCTCAACCGGCTCGCCAACCTGCGCGAGACCCACCTGCGCGAGCCGGCGGCGGCGATCGAGACCTACCGGCAGGTGCTCGACGTCGACGCCAAGAACGCCGAGGCCACCGGTGCGCTCGAGCGCCTGCTCGCCGCGCCCAGCAACAGCGAGCACGAGCTGACGATCGCGACGATCCTCGAGCCGATCTACAAGCAGGCCGGCGCCTGGCAGAAGCAGATCGGCGTGTACGAGATCATGGCGCGTCACGCCTTCGATCCAGCGCGCAAGATCGAGCTGCTCCACCAGATCGCCGAGCTGCACGAGGTCGGCGGTGACGATGACGGCAAGGCCTTCGACACCCACGCCCGCGCCCTCAAGGACGATCCCCGCAACGAGACCACGGTCGCCCAGCTCGACCGGCTGGCCCGCGTGCAGGGTCGCTGGAAGGATCTCGTCGCGCTCTACGACGGCATCGTCCGCGACACCAACGAGGAGGACCTCAAGGTCGCGCTGCTGTTCAAGCAGGCGCAGATCCACGAGCAGGAGCTCGCCGACGATCCGGCCGCGGTGGCGACGTACGATCGCGTGCTGCAAGTCGCGCCCGGCTCGGTCGAGGCCGCCACCGCGATCCAGACGATCCACGAGCGCAACGCCGACTGGCCCGCGCTGGTCGCCGCCCTGAAACAGAAGAGCGAGATTCTCCTCGATCTCGCCGAGCGCAAGCGCCTGCTTTACCGCGCCGCGCAGATCGAAGAAGAGGTCCTGTCCGACAACGACGCCGCGGTGGCGACCTTCCGCCACGTCTTGCAGATCGACGACGTCGACCTGCCGGCCATGGACGCGCTCGAGCGGCTCTACGTCCGGCTCGAGCGCTGGGAGCCGCTCAAGGACATCTACGCCAAGAAGGCCGACCTCGCCGAGGACCCGAGCGACAAGAAGCGCCAGCTCCACGTGCTCGGTCAGGTCTACGACCGCGAGCTCAAGGACGTCGCCAAGTCGATCGAGACCTATCAGGCGGTGCTCGACCTCGACGCCGACGACATGGACGCGATCCAGGCCCTCGACCGGCTCTACGGCCAGGCCGAGCGCTGGTACGACCTGCTCGCCAACCTGGAGCGCCAGGTCGAGCTGTCGGACATCGCCGGCGAGATCGTCGCGCTCAAGTACCGCATCGGGCAGCTCTGGCAGCTCCGGCTCGGCGATCAGACCCGCGCCATCGAGAGCTACCGCGAGGCGCTCGCGATGGAGCCGAGCCACGCCGAGACGCTGGCCGCGCTCGACGGAATGATCCGCAAAAAGGACGGCGAGCCGGTCGCGGCCGCCCGGGTCCTCGAGCCGATCTACGAGGCGACCGGGGAGTACGGCAAGCTGGTCGAGGTCCTGGAGGTCATCGTCGCGCACAACGAGGACGCCCTCGCGCGCGTCGAGCTGCTGCAGCGGATCACCGCGATCCACGAGCAGCAGCTGGGCGAGCCGCGGGCCGCCTTCGCGGCGCTGTCGCGCGCGCTCAAAGACGATCCCGGCAACGAGATCACGCTGGGCCATCTCGAGCGCTTCGCCGAGCTGACCGGGCAGTGGAACGAGCTCGCCGCGCTCTACGGGGCCGAGTCCGACAAGTCCCTCGACGTGCCCCGCCAGGTCGACCTGCTGTCGCGCCTGGCCCGGGTCTACGAGCAGGAGCTCACCGACGTCGAGCGCTCGATCGCGACCTACCGGCGCATCCTCGAGGCCGAGTTCGACAACAAGCCGGCCGTGCTCGCGCTCGACCGGCTCTACTCGAGCACGTCGCGCTGGAAGGACCTGACCGAGGTCTTGCGCCGCGAGATCCAGCTGGCCGAGGCCGACGACGAGGTCGTCGCGCTGCAGTTCCGCCTCGGCGAGGTGCTCAACAACTCGCTCGACGACAAGAAGGCCGCGATCGAGGTCTATCGCGAGATCCTGACCACGACGCCCAGCCACGGGCCGACCCTCGCGGCGCTCGAGCTGCTGTTTCTCGACGGGCACCACCAGTCCGAGATCGCGGCGATCCTCGAGCCGCTGTACGAGACCGCGGGCGAGTTCGAGAAGCTGCACCGCATCTACGAGGTGCAGCTCGCCAAGCTGACCGTCGCCGCCGATCGGGCGGCGATGCACCAGCGCCTGGCTGAGCTGGCCGAGGGCCGGCTCTACGACGCCCAGCGTGCGTTCGCGTGGTGGGGCCAGGCGGTCGTCGAAGATCCGCGCTCCGAGCGCGCGGTCGAGGAGGCCGAGCGGCTGGCCAAGGAAGCCGGTATCTGGGACGAGCTGGTCGCGGTCTATACCCGCGCCCTGGAGCGTTACGGCGCCAGCACCGACGCCGATCGCGAGATCCGGCGCGCCACGCTGCTCAAGCTCGCGCGTGTCCACGAGGTCGAGCTGCGCGACGCCCACGCGGCGGTCACCACGCACTTGCGGGTCCTCGAGCTGGAGCCCAAAGACCCCGACGCGCTCGCCGCGCTCGATCGCCTGTACCTGGGCGCGGGCATGTACGACGAGCTGGTCGAGGTGCTGCGGCGCCGCCTCGAGGTCACGACCGATCCCGACGAGCAGATCGAGCTGCAGTTCCGCCGCGGCGCGATCTACTCCGACGCGCTCGGCGATCTCGACGCCTCGCTCGCCAGCTACCAAGCCGTGCTCGAGCAGGAGAGCCGCAACCGCCGGGCCCTCGAGGCCAGCGAGGCGATCTTCTTCCGCCGCGAAGACTGGGCCAACCTGTTCGCGACCTACGAGAAGATCATCGACGTCGCCGAGGGCGACGACGAGCTGGGCGAGACCTACGCCCGCATGGCGGCCCTGTCGTCCGAGGCGCTCGCGCAAGACGAGCGCGCCGTCGACCTGTGGAGCCGCGTGCTCGACATCCGCGGCGAGGATCCGACCGCGCTGGCGGCGATGGCCGACCTGCACCAGCGCCGCGGCAAGTACGAGGAGCTGGTCGAGGTCCTCGAGCGGCAGGTGGCGGTCGCGCCGACCGATCCCGAGCAGATCGTCCTCTACAAGCGCCTGGGCCGGGTCTGGGCCGACAACCTCGGCCGTGAGCGCAGCGCGCTCGACGCCTGGCTGTGCGCCGATCGCCTCGACCCCCAGGACTACGAGACGCTCACCGCGCTGGCCGAGCTGTACCGCTCGACCCAGTCGTGGGACGAGCTGTCGCAGACCCTGCGCCGGATCATCGAGGTCGGTCAGGAGCAGGACAAGCTCAACGAGGATCAGGTCATCGAGCTGTACGCCGAGCTGGGTCGGCTCGAGGGTGACGTCCTGGGCCGCGTCGACGAGGCCGTGACCGCGTGGCGCTCGGTGCTCGCGCTCGACGCCGGCGACTTCCGGTCGCTGGCTGCGCTCGAGGGCCTGTTCACGCGCGAGGCGCGCTGGGAGGAGGCCATCGAGGTCCTCGAGAAGCGCGCGCTGGTGCAAGAGGAGACCGCCGATCGCATCGAGACCCTGCTGCAGGCCGGCGCGACCTGGGAGGAGAAGGTCGAGAACCTCGACGCTGCCGCCGAGGTCTACGAGCGGGTCCGCGCGATCGACAGCAGCAACCAGACCGCGTCGGACCGCCTCGAGGCGATCTACCGCGCGCAGTACAAGTGGGCGCCGCTCACCGAGGTGCTGCTCGAGCGCGCCGGCCTGCGCGACGACGTGCGCGAGCAGATGTCGCTCTTGGCCCAGGTCGCCAAGATCTACGAGAGCGAGCTTGGCGACCAGGACAACGCCTACGTCGTCCTCGAGGAGGCGTTCAAGCGCGACTTCTCGAACGAAGAGGTCTCGATCGAGCTCGAGCGCCTGGCCACGGCGACCAACCGCTGGCAGGAGCTGCTCGGCGAGTACACCCACCAGGTCCGCGATCTCGAGAACACCAACCGCGTCCAGGCCGCCGATCTCTGGGTCAAGATCGGGCGCTGGTACGGTGAGCACCTCGCGCACATCGAGTACGCGATCCACTCGGTGCAGCAGGCGCTGCGCATCGACCCCACCCACGTCAACGCCCTCGCGGCGCTGGCCGAGCTGCAGCGCAAGCGCGGCTCGTGGGGCGAGCTGGTCGAGACCCTGTCGCGCCAGGCCGCCGCCGAGCGCGATCCCGGCAAGCGCGCCGAGGTCAACTTCGCCCTGGGCGAGCTGCTGGAAAACCAGGTCATGGACCAGGGACAGGCGATCACCGCCTACCAGCAGGCCCTGGTCAACGATCCGCAGTCGGTGCAGGTGCTGTCGGCGCTCGAGCGGCTCTACCGCTTCCACCAGATGTGGGAGCCGCTCATCAACGTCCTCGGCAAGAAGGCCGCGATCGATCCCGACGAGCGTGAGGTCACGCGCCTCCGCCTCGAGATCGGCCAGATCTGGGACCTCCGGCTGTTCGACGCGAGCGCGGCGATCGCCTCGTACCAGGCAGTGCTCGAGGCCGACCCGTCCAACCTCCCGGCGCTGCGTGCCCTCGAGCAGCTGTACGAGAAGACCGGCCAGTCCGAGAAGTACCTCGAGGTCCTCGAGGCGCAGCTCGACGCGTCGCCGACCGACGCCGAGCGGGTGTCGCTGTACGAGCGCATGGCCTCGGCGTGGGAGGAGCGCTTCGGCAAGCTCGACCGCGCCGCCGAGGCGCTCGAGAAGATCGTCGCCCTCGACGGTCGCAACTACGGCGCCTACCGCGAGCTGTCGCGCATCTACTACCAGGCCGGCCGCTGGGAAGCCCTGGTCGAGACCTACCGCAACCACATCCTCAACACCACCGACGCCGCGAACCGGGTCGACCTCTACTGCGCGATGGGCGTGGTCTACGAGCAGCAGCTCCAGGACTTCGACCGCGCGATCGAGGCCTACACCGACGTGCTCGGCTTCGACTCCGACGAGCCGCGCGCCCTCGACGCGCTCGGCCGGCTCTACGAGCGCATCAACGAGTGGGACCGCGCCATCGACGTGATGTCGCAGCTGGTGACGATCGTCGAGGATCCCAAAAAGCAGGTCGACCTCTACCACCGCATCGGGCGCATCCAGCACGCCCAGCTCCACGACGCCGGTGAGGCCGAGACCAACTTCGTCCGCGGCCTCGCGGTCGACCCCGGCCACGTCTCGACGATGGAGGCGCTCACCAAGCTCTACTCGGAGCGCGGTGACTGGCTCAAGGCCGCCCAGATGATGGAGCGCGCCGAGAGCCACACCCCGGTGGTGCTCGACAAGGTCCGGCTGCTCAACGAGGCGGCGCGCATCTACAACGAGCGGCTGCGCGATCGCGATCGTGCCAAGCCGCTGTTCGCGGCGGTCATCGCGCTCGATCCCGAGCACGTCGAGGCTGGCAAGCCCCTGGCCGAGACCTACTTCGCGCAGCAGGACTGGACCCAGCTGTCGCCGGTGATCGAGATGCTCGTGCGCAAGGTCGCCCAGAGCCGACCCGATCCCCGCGAGCTCAACGAGCTGTACTACCGGGCGGCCCGGACCGCGGACGAGCTGGGCGATTACGATCGCGCGCTGCGCCACTACGAGGCGGCGTACAACATCGACTCGACCTACCTCCCGACGCTGATCGGGCGGGCCGACCTGCTCTTCAAGATGCAGGAGTGGGACGCGGCCGGGAAGATCTACCAGACCATCTTGGTGCAGCACCGCGACTCGCAGCCCGAGGCCGAGGTCGTCCGCATCTACAACCGGATGGGCATGGTTCGGCAGCACCTGGGAGAGCGCAAGAAGGCGCTCAACATGTTCGAGAAGGCGCTCGAGATCGATCCGACGCATCGCGAGACGCTGCAAGCCGTCGTCGCGCTGCAGACCCAGCAGAGCGACTGGGAGGCCGTGGTCCACGCCAAGCGTGGGTTGCTGGTCACCGCGAAGGCCGAGGAGAAGGTCGCGCTGCTCGACGAGATCGGCGCGATCTACCAGGACGCCAAGCGCCTCAACAATCCGGGCAAGGCCGTCGCCGCGTACGTCGAGGCGCTCGAGGTCACGCCGGGCGATCACTCGCTGCTGCAGAAGGTGCTCGACGTCTACACCGAGTCCAAGCAGTGGAAGAAGGTCGTGGAGACCATCCAGCGCTTCATCGATCTCGAGGACGACCCGATTCGCCGTGGCTCGTACCTGCTCGCGGCCGGCACGATCGCGCGCGACGAGCTCAAGGCCAGCGACGAGGCCATCGAGTACTACAACACCGCCCTCGACAACTTCTTCATCGACCCCAAGAAGCTGCCCAAGTCCTACATGCCGCGCGCGCTCAAGGCGTTCGCTGACATCGACAGGATCCTCACGACCAAAAAGGACTGGAAGGCGCAGGAGCGCGCCTACCGGCAGATGATCAAGCGTCTGCCGCAGCCGGACGGCCCCGGCCCCGAGGGCGACACCTATCACACGCTGCGCGTGAGCCTCTTGCACGCGCTGGGTGAGATCTATCGGTCGCGCCTCGGGCACTTCCAGAGCGCGATCAGCGCCTTCGAGGTGGCCCAGGAGCTCGAGCCGGCCAACAAGGATCGCGCCGAGATCCTCGCGGAGCTGTACGTGCGTGCCGGCGCCGACTACGCCGACAAGGCGATCGCCGTGCACATGCAGATGCTGCGCGACGAGCCGTTCAAGTACGACTCGTACAAGGCCCTCGACAGCATCTACAAGGACGCCCACCTCTACGACAAGCGCTGGTGCATGTGCGCGACCCTGGCCTTCCTCAAGAAGGCCGATCAGGAGCAGCTGCAGTTCTACGAGCAGTACAAGCCGCGCGGCCTGGTGAAGGCCAAGAGCGTGATGACCGCCGAGTCGTGGGGCAAGCTCATCCACCGCGACGAGAACCGCTACATCTCGAACATCATGGGCGCGGTCTGGAGCGGCGTCGCGTCGATGAAGTCGTACCCCCACAAGGAGCTGGGCCTCAAGCGCAAGGACAAGCGCGCGCTCGCCACCGACCAGCTCATGTTCTCGAAGCTGTTCTATTACGTGGCGCAGGTGCTGGCGGTGCCGGTCCCCGAGGTCTTCCTCATCGAGGACCAGAAGCCGGCCGACATCCAGCTGGCGAACTTCGCCGAGAAGAACGAGCTCACGCCGGCCTTCGTCGTGCGCCCGCACCTGCTGTCGGGCAAGACCGAGCGTGAGATCGCGTTCCTGTCGGCGCGCCGCCTCACGTTCATGCGGCCCGAGTACTACTTGAAGCTGCTGCTGCCGACCAACACCGAGCTGAAGGTCGCGCTGATGTCGGCCATCATGCTGGTGCGGCGCGACTTCCCGGTGCCGCCGGACCTGGCGCCGCTGGTCCAGCAGTACATGCCGGAGATCCAGCGTCGGCTGAACCCGGCGGTGCTCGAACAGCTCGCGCTGGTGGTGAACCGCTTCATCCAGAACCAGCCGCAGATCGATCTGGCCAAGTGGGGCCACGCGGTCGACGCGACCTCGCACCGGGCCGGCTTCGTGGTCTGCGGCGATCTGGTGGTCGCGGCGCAGATGGTGTCGGCCGAGCAGGTCACGGTCGGTGGGCCGCAGGTCAAGGACAAGATCAAGGAGCTGGTCCTGTTCTCGATCAGCGAGGAGTACTTCGCGGTGCGCCAGCAGATGGGCATCACGATCGGCTGACCGGTCGAGTGACTGCGCAGGCGCCTGCCGGCTTGCAGACTCGACGGCCACGGCTCCCCGTGGCCGTCTGCATTTCCGGACCTGCGGGGCCTGCCGCCCGGCCTCGCACCCGGGTCGGGGCCGGGGGTGCTGTGGCGCGATCAGCGCGGTCGCGCGATCAGCAGCCGAAAAGTCGGAAGGCCACCTTGGTAGTGGTGGCCTTCCATCGTGCGAAAGGCGGGACTCGAACCCGCACGGAGTTACCCACTGGAACCTGAATCCAGCGCGTCTACCAATTCCGCCACTTTCGCAACGGGGGAGGAGTATATCGATGGCGCGGAATGTATCAACGGGTCGAGCAGATTTTCAGCGGGTGTTTGTCGTGAAAGTTCACGATGGGGCGCCTTCGAGCGCTGGCCGGGGATCCATCCGTGACAGCGAGTGCCCGCGGCGCTTTACTTCCGACACCCTCGCGACATAGCATCGAAAGCGCTCGGGAAACGCATGGCCAAGCTGATCGTCATCTCCGGCGACGAGCGCCAAGAGTTCGAGCTCGGCGCCTTCAACACGCTCGGCCGGCATCCGGACAACACGATCCAGATCCTGGATCGGATCATCTCCAAGGAGCACGCGCAGATTCAGCGCTCCGGAGATGGTCGGTTCCTGCTGCGCGACCTGCGCTCGCTCAACGGCACGTTCTTCCGCGGCGAGCGCGTGGGCGATCACTTCCTGTCCGACGGCGACGAAGTGATGATGGGCTCGACCCGGGTCCTGTTCGTCGACCGCCCGAGCCAGCAGGAGCCGCTGCACCGCGTGACGATCGCGCCGGGGCTCACCGAGAGCCACATTCGCCAGCGCATCCAGGCCTCGACCGGCGACTTCATGCCGGAGCGCCAGCAGTCCGACGAGAAGGTGCTGCGCCGCGACTACGAGCGGCTGCGCATCGGCCACGAGCTGGCCCGCGCGGTGGGCAGCGAGCTCGACCTCGAGAAGCTGCTCCCCAAGATCCTCGACAAGGCCTTCGAGCTGGTCGGCGCGGACCGCGGCGCGATCTTGCTGATGGACACCCACAACGAGCCGGTGCCGCGCTACGTGAAGACGCGCAGCGGCAAGAGCGACGCGAACATCACGCTGTCGCGCACCGTGCTGTCCGAGGTGGTGCAGAACCGCGCCGCCGTGCTGTCGTCGGACGCGACCATGGACTCGCGCTTCTCGGGCGCGCACTCGATCATCATGCAGGGCATCCGCTCGACGATGACCTTGCCCCTGCTGTACGGCACCGAGCTGCTGGGGCTCATGCACCTCGACTCGCTGTTCACGTCGAACGCGTTCACCGAGAAGGACCTCCAGGTCTGCACCGGCATGGCGGCCCAGGCCGCGATCGCGATCCAGAACGCCCGCCTGGCCAGCCGCATCGAGAAGGAAGCCCAGACCCGCGCCCAGATCTCGCGCCTCATCCCGGCCTCGGTCGTGGAGCAGGTCGTGAAGGGCGAGCTGACGATCGAAAAGGGCGGCCGGCTCAACGAGATCACGATGTTGTTCTCGGACATCCGCGGCTTCACGACGATGTCCGACGGGCGGCCTCCCGAAGAGGTCGTCAACACGCTCAACGAGTACTTCGAGGTGATGGTCGACGTGCTCTTCCAGTTCCAGGGCACGCTCGACAAGTTCGTCGGCGACGAGATCATCGGCCTGTTCGGCGCCCCGATCCCGATCGACGACGGGCCCTACAAGTCCGTCGCCTGCGCGCTCGCGATGATGCACGGCCTCGGCGAGTTCAACCGGACCCGCGCCGCGGAAGGTCAGCCCGAGATCTTGATCGGCATCGGCATCAACACCGGCCCGGTCATCACCGGCGCGATCGGCTCGACGCGCGCGCTGCAGTACACCGCGATCGGCGACGCGATGAACGTGGCGTCGCGCCTGGTCAACGTCGCCAAGGCCGGCGAGGTCATCATCTCCGAGAGCACGTACAAGCTGGTCGCCGAGCGCATCGAGGCCGACGCGTTGCCGCCGGTGCGCGTGAAGGGCAAGGCCGAAGCGCTGAAGGTCTATCGCGTCACGGCGCTGCGCCTGATGGGCGTGACCGCCTCGACGTGGTCGGATCCGACGCGAGCCTGACGGCGACCTGACACGCCCCGAGGCGGAGCTGACGCCGCACGAGGCGGAGCTGACGCCGCACGAGGCGGAGCTGACGCCGCACGAGGCGGAGCTGACGCCGCACGAGGCGGAGCTGACGCCGCACGAGGCGGAGCTGAGGCGGAACCCGGGTGGCTCAGTCGGGCCGGCGCGAGCGGTCGCAGCGGTCGAGGTCGACCTCGCCGGTGAAGGCGAGGCGGGCCGGGCCGCGCATGGCGATGGCGGAGTAGTCGGCGGCGACGGTGATGGCAAGCGAGCCGCCGGGCAGGCGGACCGTGAGCTCGACGCCCGGCTGGGCGCGACCGGTGAGGCAGGCAGCGACCGCGGTGGCGCAGGCGCCGGTGCCGCACGCCAGCGTGATGCCGCAGCCGCGCTCCCACACGACCAGATCGATCGCGCCGTCGGGTGCCATGGCGGCGAACTCGGCGTTGGTCTTGCGCGGGAAGGCGGCGTGGGTCTCGAGGGCCGGGCCCAAGGTCTCGGCGAGGTGGCGCGCGACGGCGGCATCGTCGACGAAGACCACGGCGTGGGGATTGCCCATCGACACCGCGGTGACCAGGCGCGCGGACGCGGCGCGGTCGCCGTCGATGAGCAGCGGGGCGTCGACCGAGCGGTCGCCGGCCAGCGACTCGGGCAACATGGGGATCTCGCCGCGGGTCAGGCGCGGGCGGCCCATGTCGACGGTGACCGAGTCGACCACGCCGTCGACCAGCCAGACCTGACAGGCGAGGGGGCCGGCGCCGGTGTCGATGACGAGGTGGTCGTCCAGCGAGGGATCGCCGTCGCGCAGGAACTTGGCGACGCAGCGGATGCCGTTGCCGCACATCTCGGCCTCGCTGCCGTCGGCGTTGAGGACGCGCATCGTCGCGACCGCTCCGGTGGTGGTGGGCGCGAGCAGCGCGAGGACGCCGTCACCGCCGACGCCGAACTGGCGGTCGCACAGCCAGCGCACGACCGCGGGCTCCTGGACCAGCGCGGCGTCGTCGGGCGACAGCTCGCGGGTGTCGACGACGAGAAAGTCGTTGCCGAGGCCGTGCAGCTTCGTGAAGCGCACGGACGCCATCAGGGGTTGGCGGGCGCGACCGGCTGGGTGGGCAGCGCCGGCGACGGATCGACGGACGCGGGGCCAGCAGGGGCCGGTGCGGCGCTCGCAGGCGCGCCACCCGCGGGGACAGCGGGGGCCGGTGCCGGGATCTCGGCGGGCACTTCGGCGCCACCAGCCGGGATGGCAGCGCGGGTCGGCGGGACCGGGGTGCCGGTCGGGGGGACCAGGGCCGGATCCGGGGTCAGGCCCGTCGCGGGGGGCAGGCCCGTGGCAGGATCGATCGGGTCGCTCGAGACGCCGGCGTCGCCGTCGGGCGCGACGCCCGCGTCGTTCGCGCCTTCGAACGCGCGCTTCTCGGCTTCTTGGGCCCGCTTGCGGCGCGAGGCCTCGCTGTTGGAGTACTTCTCGAGGGAGTCACCAGCGTCGCGGCTGGCGAGGAAGGCCAGCACCATCGAGGTGAGCATGAACAGCGTCGCGGCGGCCACGGTGAGGCGCCGCAGGAACGTCGACGAGCCGGCACCGCCGAACACCGAGCCAGCGTTCGAGCCACCGAATGCGCCACCCATTCCGCCGCCCTTGCCCGGCTGCAACAGCACCGTGAGCATTAGGAACAGGCACACGATGATGTGCAGGATCGTGACCAGCGTCGACATAGGGCCGTCATGTAACGCAACGACCTCGACCGTGCAAGCTCCCCGAGCGTTCAGGAGGGGGGGCGCCGAAACCATGGCCAGCGAGTCGACCGCGCCAAGCCCAACCGGTTCGGGTCAGCACGGCGCGGCCGGCCTGCTCCTCGTAGGGCAGGGCGAAGGCGCGGGCTTGGGCGACCGCGCGGCGGGCCAGGCCGGCGGCCAGGCGCGGCCCCGACCGGCAGATCCATCGGCCGATGCTACTCGTCATTGGTCCGCACCGCCAAGCGCGCGGCGGTCACGGGGCTGTCGACGAGGTCGAGCGCCCGCGGCGAGCCTGACCAGCGGGAACCCACGCCGACCGGGTGCGGTATAGAAGGCGCGTGGATGGCCTGATCGCGATCATCTCGATCCTGTGCACGTTCGGCACGCCGGTCGTGATCGTGCGGATGGTGATGGCGTCGCGCGAGCGCAAGGCCAAGCTCGCCCTCGAGGGACAGCGCGCGCTGCCGCCCGGTGACGACGTCGAGCTCGCCGCGCTCAAGACCGAGCGCAAGCTCCTGGTCGAGCGGATCGAGAACCTCGAGTCGATCGTGGTCAGCGTCGACTTCGAGCTCAACCAGAAGCTGTCGAGGATGATCGACGAGCAGCGGTTGGCCAGCAGCAGCGAGGCTCGTCCGGTCACGACCGCAGGTGTTGCGGCGAGCGTCGCGGCAGCGCCGGTCACGGGTGCGGCGCGGCCGACCTCCAGCCTCGAGCGCACCGCGACCGCGATGGCCCGCTCGCCCGCGCCGTCGTCGGCCGCCGGCCTCGGCATCGGCGACGTGCTCGCCAACCGCTACCGCATCGAGCGCCTGCTCGGCCGGGGCGGCATGGGCGCGGTCTACCTGGCTCACGACGAGGTCCTCGACGACACCGTCGCGGTCAAGGTCATCGCCTCGGCCTTCGCTGTCGACGAGACCGCGCTGGTCGATCGCTTCCGTCGCGAGGCCGCCGCCGCCCGCAAGGTCAGCTCGCCCAACGTCATCCGCATCCACGATCTGGGCGAGGCCCGCCCCGGCCTGCTCTACCTGTCGATGGAGTACTTCCCGGGCCGCACGCTGGCCGAGGTCATCACCGCGCGCGGCCTGGTGCCCATCGCCGAGTGCATCGACACCCTCCAGCAGATCTGCGTCGGGCTGGCCGCCGCCCACGACGCCGGCGTCATCCACCGCGATCTCAAGCCCCACAACGTGCTGGTCGGCGAGCGCAACGCGGTGAAGCTCATCGACTTTGGGCTGGCCAAGGCCACGACCGGCGCGGGGCTGACCGCCACCGGCGTCTTGCTCGGCACGCCGCACTACATGTCTCCCGAGCAGGTGCGCGGCAAGCAGGTCGACGCCGCCAGCGACCTCTACTCGCTGGGCGCGCTGGCCTACCACCTGGTGTGCGGACGACCGCCGTTTTCGGGCGACAACGCCATCGCGGTCGGCTTTGCCCACTGCACCGAAGCGCCGATCGCGCCCCGGACGCTACGCAGCGACACCCCGGCGGCCCTCGACGCCATCATCCTGCGCGCGCTGGCCAAGGACCCCCACGATCGTCCGCGCTCGGCCGGCGAGCTCCGCGCTGCGCTGACCGCCTGAGGTCGAGGTCGTGAAGCGGGAGCGGCGCCTGGGTCACGCCATCATCGCCGCGGACGGCTGCCACGACACGCGCTGGTCGTCAGCCTCGACCACCAGCGGCGCGAAGTCGGTCGCGAACCAGGGCCGGCCGCTGGCGCCGAACTGCACCGTGCAGTACCCGATGTCCTCCTCGTCCATGAGCCGCTCGACGAGCTCGCGCACCCGCTCCGGCGTTTGCTCGACGGTCGTGCCCTCGGGGAGCCCAGCGCGGACGATGGTCACGCCCTCGGGGCTGCGCCAGGTCGACAGGAACGCGGGGCCCCGCTCGTATAGCGGCTCCTCGACGAAGAACACCCGACGATCACGCGCAGCCTCGACCAGCGCCTCGCGGTCGGTCAGCTCGGTCCACGACTCGCGGGAGAAGCAGATGAGGTCACAGGTGTTGTCCATGACGGCACGGTCTGCACGACGTGTGCCTCACGCGGGCCTCACACGGTCGCGGGATCGGCGGTGATGATGTGTCGTCCGCGCACAGCGCGGCGCGGCGTCACGATCGACGACCGTCCCAGCGCAGGCCTCGTCGGGCCGTGGCGTCGTGACGCTACGGCAGCTCGAGGGGCCCGCCGCTCCAGGTGGCGCCGTCGAAGCGCGCCAGCAGCGCGCCGCCCCAAGCCAGGAGCTCGCCGCCGACCACGCGCAGCCGGCGCAGCGGCAGCGGGCTGACCGGCTCGACGTTGCTGCCGTCGAGGCGGACCACGCCGCCAGTCGCCGCCGCCAGGTAGAGCGCGCCCTGGTACCAGGCGCAGGCGCGCCACGCGCGATCGTGCCGGCTGTGCAGCGCCAGCGCGCCGCCGTCCCAGGTGTACACGCCGCCGTCGGTGCCGACCACGAAGGCGCGCGCGGCGGCGACCCACGCCAGATCGGTCAAGGTCTCGCGAGCTGGCGTCTCGTGGGCGGTCCAGCCGTCGTCGTCCTTGCGCCACAGCGCGCCGGCGGTGCCGACCGCGATCGCGCCGGTGCTGGCGCTGCCCCAGCCGGCGACCCGCACCGCTTCGCCCGGCCCGTCGTCGTCGAGCACGTCGACGCGGATGCGACCGGGGTCGAGGCGGACCTGGGCCAGCGAGCCGGGTCCGCACGCGAGCAGCTCGTCGGGGCTTGCGACCCACAGGCTGGTCAGCCCGCGCGGCGCCGGCAGCGGGTAGCGACGGTCACCGACGTACAGCACGCCGCTGGGACCGAGCGCGTAGCGGGTGCCCGCGGCGTCGCTGGCCAGGTCGACGATCCACTCGTGGTAGCGGGCGAGGCGGGTGGTGCCGAGCGGCTGACCGCCGGTGATCACGGTCTCGACGTCGTCGAGCGCGTCGCCGCGCCGGGCGATCGTGATCGCGACGGCCAGGTCGTCGGCGCGGACGCCGGCCAGCCCGACGATCGACACCTCGAGCTCGCCGGTGGTGTCGGCGAAGTCGTCAGCCGGCATCGGCCACCGGCCGGTACCAGGCGTCGCCCCAGCGCTGCTCGTCGAGCGCGGCGCGGATCGGGGCGGGTAGCGCGGGCATCAGGAAGCGCGCCGACCCCTGCACGGCGGCGCGGGCGTGCTCGACCGAGCGGGCGCCGACCAGCGCCGCGGTCACACCGGGTGCGTCGACGACGTAGGCCAGCGCGAGCTGCGCGAGGGTGTCGTGGGCGAGCTCGGGGTGGCGGCGCACCGCCTCGAGGCGCTGCTTGCCGTCGGGGGTGGAGCGGGCCGCCGGCGGGACCTCGCGCACGTAGGCGCAGAGCCGGGCGACCTCGACGACGACCGCGGCCAGGGCGGGTGGCGTCCACCCGCTGCGCTCGTCGCTGGGCCAGAACTTCATGCCGACGCCGACCTCGCCGGTGAGCGCGCCGTCGGCGAGCGGCGCCCGCGCGATGAACGCGCACTGCGCGGCGGTCGCGGCCGGGACCAGCTTGGTGAACGCGGCCCGGTCAAAGAGTGAGCAGCGGGCCGCGACCGCGTCGAAGATGCCGTCGGCCACGCCGCGCGCCGCGTCGTCGGGGCGAGCCGGCAGCGTGCCCAGGCCCCAGCTCGCGACCTTGCCCTCGCGGGTCAGCCGCTCGAGGGCGCCGCGCAGGATCGGCCAGCCGCTGTCGTCGAGCCAGCCGTCGCGCCAGCCGTCGATCCACACCAGCGGCAAGATCTCGAGCTTGGTCGCGCGTAGCGACGCCTCGACCATGCCTTGGACCTGGTCGGGTGGCAGCGCGCGCTCGATGGGGTTCCAGTCGCCGAACTCCAGGCTCGGCGGGCGCAGCCACGGCGTGACGTGGGTCGACACCACGACCCGCTCGGCGGCGTGCAGCTCGCGCACCGCTTCGCCCGCGATGCGCTCGGTGTCCGCCCACTGGGCCGACACGTCGACCAGCTGGCAGCCATCCTCGATCGCGACGTGGATGGCGCGCTCGGCCAGCGAGCGGTCGGTGCCCATGATGCCGGGCCGATGCCCGTGGGTGCCCAGCCCGGTCGCGGTCACCGTCATCCGGGTGCGACCGAGCCGGCGAACGTCGAGGGTCATGGCCGCACCTTACACGACGCCATGCGCACCGGCGCTTGTGCGTCCGCGCGAGCCAGGCTATCGCGGACCGATGAAGCACCTCACGATGATCATCGCGACGCTCGGGCTCGCCGCCGCGCTCCTGACCGGCTGCAAGGGCCAGGACGACAAGGTCGCCGCCGGCGACCAGCCTGCCGCCGGCGGCAAGGTGGCGTCGTGTGACGTCATCTCGATGGGCCAGAGCTGCAAGCAGTACAACGCCGCCAACCTCGCGCTCGGCACCGACTCGCTCAGGAGCCTGTGCGAGGCCGTGAAGGGCAGGTTCGCCGACGCGCCGTGCCCGGCCGACAAGCAGGTCGGCGTGTGCGCCAAGCCCGAGGGCACCGACGTGTTCTACGAGGGCTATCCGATCGAGCTCGCCCAGGTCGAGGCCGACTGCAAGTCGTCCGAAGGGACCTGGACCAAGAAGTAGGTCGGGGCTTGTGATTGCGAGCCCGGCGCCGATACCCTGCGGCCGATGACCCAGTTCTCCAGCGATCGAGTGGGGCAGTCGGTGCCGCGCGTCGACGGCGTCGCCAAGGTCACCGGCACCGCGCTGTACCTCGACGATCTCGCCATCGCCGGCGTGCGCCACGGCGTGACCGTGCGCTCGACCTGTCCCCACGCGATCCTCGACGGCTTCGATCGTGATCCCGAGTTCGACTGGACCGGCATTACGGTCGTGACCGCGGACGACGTGGCCTGGGGCCAGCCCGGCTTCAAGCAGAACGTCATCGCGATGCTCGAGGACGATCAGCCCGCGCTGGTGCCAGTCGGCGGGCGCATCAAGCACTGGGACGAACCGCTCGCGCTCATCGCGGCCCCGACCCGGGCCCGCGCGCTGGCGGCCCGGGCGCACTTCAAACCGCGGTTCACGCCGCTGCCCGCGATCTTCACCATCGACGATGCGCTCCGGGCCGAGGTGGTGCTCTACGGCGACGACAACGTCTTCAAGAAGTTCCTGGTCCGCAAGGGCCACACTGACGACGCCGAGCTCGAGCGCGCGCTGGCCGGCTGCGTCCGCGTCGTCGAGGGCCACTACGCCACCGGCGCCCAGGAGCAGATGTACATCGAGCCCCAGGCCATGCTCGCGTACCACGACGGCGCGGTGCTGCATCTGGTCGGCTCGATGCAGTGCCCGTACTACGTCCACAAGGCCATGAAGGCGCTCACCGGCCGCCGCGCGGACGAGATCGTCGTGCGTCAGACCGTCACCGGCGGTGGCTTCGGCGGCAAGGAAGAGTATCCGTCGATGCTGGCCGCGCATTGCGCGCTCCTGGCCAGCGCGGCCGGCGCGCCGGTGAAGATGATCTACGAGCGCGACGAGGACATCGCCGCGACCACTAAGCGCCACCCTGGCCGCGTACACCACAAGCTCGGCTTGGCCGCCGACGGCTCGATCGCGGTCATCGACATCGACGTGATCTTCGACGGCGGGGCCTACCTCACGCTGTCGCCGGTGGTGCTGTCGCGCGGCGTCCTGCACGCCGCGGGGCCCTACCGCTGTCCGCTGGTGCGGGTGCGGGGCCGCGCGGTCGCGACCAACCATCCGCCCCACGGCGCCTTCCGCGGCTTCGGTGCGCCCCAGACCACGTTTGCCTACGAGCGGCAGATCGACAAGCTCGCGCGCGCCCTCGGCGTCGAGGCCTGGGACTTCCGCGACCGTCACGCGTTGCGCCCCGGCGACACCACGGCGACCGGCCAGCTCCTGGTCGACAGCGTCGGCACCGACGCCATCGTCGACGCGATCCGCAAGGTCGCGGGTTCGCCACCCGAGCCGCGCGGCACCAACCGCCACGGCGCGCCGGTGAGGCGAGGCCGCGGCTACGCGTTCTACTTTCACGGCGCTGGCTTCACCGGCTCGGGCGAGCAGCGCCTGGCCGGCCGGGCCGCGGTGTCGGCGCAGGTCGACGGCACGTTCATGGTCCACGCCAGCTCGACCGACATGGGGCAGGGCGCGATCACGACCTTCACGCAGCTGGCCGCGGGCGCGCTCGGGGTCGACAACGATCGCGTGCGCGTCATCGACCCGTCGACCGATCTGGTGCCCGACAGCGGGCCGACCGTGGCCAGCCGGACCTGCATGGTCGTCGGCGGGCTGGTCGAGCGGGCCAGCGCCGTGCTGCGCGAGCGCCTGGTCGCGTGGGGACGCCAGCACCAGCTCGACGGCGATCTGTCGGCGCTCGCGCGCGCCGCGACCGCCGACGGCACCGACTGGCGCGAGACCGTGCAGTACGAGCCGCCACCCGGCATCCACTGGGACGACACCACGTACACCGGCCAGGCCTATCCCTGTTACGGGTGGGCCGGCTGCCTCGTCGACCTCGAGGTCGATCTCGACACCCGCGAGGTCACGCTGCTGCGCTGCGTGCACGCGGTCGACGTCGGCAAGGCGATCAACCCGGTGATCGTCGCCGGCCAGATCGATGGCGGCACGGTGCAGGCCCTGGGCTGGGCGCTGCTCGAGCAGATCACCTACCAGGACGGCCGGGTCGCCAACGCCACCATGACGAACTGCATCGTGCCGACCTTCGCCGACGTTCCCGATCTCGAGACCATCATCGTCGAGTGTCCGTATCGGTTCGGGCCCCACGGCGCCAAGGGCGTCGGCGAGATCCCGATGGACGGGCCGGCCGCCGCCGTCGCCAACGCGCTGACCGACGCGCTCGGCGTCGAGTTCGATCGCTTGCCGATCTTGCCCGAAGACATCGCCCGCGCGCTCGAGGTGGTGGCGTAATGAATATCGCACTGATCGTGAACGGGGCGACCCGCACCGTCGAGGTGTCGCCCTACAAGCGGCTCCTCGACCTGCTGCGCGACGATCTGAGGCTGACCGGCACCAAGGAGGGCTGCGGCGAGGGCGAGTGCGGCGCCTGCACCGTGCTCCTCGACGGCATCCCGGTGAACTCGTGCCTGGTGGTGGCCGGGCAGTGCGACGGCCACACCGTCACCACCGTCGAGGGGCTGGCCGACGGGCCGCTCCTGCACGCGGTGCAGCGCGAGCTGGTGGCCCGAGGCGGCGCGCAGTGCGGCATCTGCACGCCGGGCATCGCGGTGTGTGCGGCCGCGCTGGTCGATTCTGGCGCCTGTCGGACCAAGGACGGCGACGCCCGCGCCAAGGTGCGCGAGCTGCTGGCCGGCAACATCTGCCGCTGCACCGGCTACCAGCTCATCGTCGACGCGGTGCTCGCGGCGGCCGATCAGGTCGGAGGCGAGTCGTGACCGACTACGTCCGCCCCCGCGACGACCGCGACGCGATCGCGCTGCGGGCCGCTCACCCCGACTACTTGGTGCTGGCCGGCGGCACCGATCTGCTGGTGAGCGCGCACCACAAGGCCGAGCCCATCGGCATTCTCGACCTGGCCGGACGGTTCGCCGGCATCAGCGCCGACGCGACCACCGTGCGCATCGGCGCCGGCACGACCTACCGCGCCCTCGCCGAGGCCCGTGCGATCGCGACCTTGATCCCGATCCTCGCCGAGGCCGCCCGCGAGATCGGCGCGCTGCAGATCCAAAACCGCGCCACCATCGCCGGCAACCTCGCGACCTCCTCGCCAGTGGGCGATGGCCTGCCGGTGCTGCTCGCGCTCGACGCCACGATCCACCTGGCCTCGGTCCGCGGCGAGCGCACGGTGCCCTACCACGCCTTCTGCACCGGCTATCGCAAGACCGCGCTGGGCGCTGACGAGCTCATCACCGCCATCACGATCCCGCGGCCGGCCCCGGGCGCGTACCTGGCCTGGCGCAAGGTCGGGACCCGGCGCGCCCAGTCGATCTCCAAGGTCATGGCGGCCACCTGCCTCGAGGTGCGCGACGGCCGCATCGCCAGCGCGCGGTTCGGGGTGGGCGCGGTCGCCGATCGTCCGATCCGGGCCTACGCCGCCGAGGCCGCCGCGGTGGGCCAGGTCCCCGACGCCGCCACCGGTGCCGCGGTCGCCGCCGCGCTGCGCGCCTCGATCAAGCCCATCGACGACCTCCGCTCGACCGCGCGCTACCGGCTCGAGATCGCGGGCAACCTGCTGGCGCGCTTCGTCGAGAACGCGGGCCAAAGGTAGCTCCGTGGCCGATCCGACCGACGGCGACGGCGACGGCGGCGACGACGACGACGCACCGGCGCGCAAGGTCCGCAAGCGCACCAGCACCGCCAGCGTCGTGGCCGGGGTTGGCCTGCGGGTCGCCCAGGCCGCCGAGGCGATCGGCGACACCGCGACCGCGATCGGCGAGAAGGTGGGCGCTTCGCTGTCTCACCTGCCGATGGTGCCCAAGACCCGGCGCGGTCGGGTGCTCGCGCGCAGCGTGCTGGTGAGCTTCTGCTTGGTGTTCGCGTGGATCTCGGTGATCGTCGGGCTGCAGCTGCGGGGTGAGCGTCCGCCCGATCTGCGGCCCCAGGCCGAGGCCGTGCTGGTGCAGCTCCGCGACAACCAAGCCGACGCGGTCTATCAGCACGCGTCGGATCGCTTCCAGGAGGTCGTGCTGCAGGACACCTTCGTCATCCAGATGGAAGACCTCAGCCGCACGCTCGGTCCGTTCAAGGAGATCACCGCCGTCGTCGCGACCGAGATCAACCGCGGCCCCAGCGGCGTGACCGCGCGCGTCGATCTCCGGCTCGCCTTCGAGCACGGCAAGACCAAGGGCAACATCAGCTTCCGGCGCGAGCCCGAGGTGGTGTCGGTCGATCTCGAGGCGGTCGGCAGGAAGCAGAAGATCGGGTTCCTCCAGCACGACGTCTGGCTCTTGCTCGGCCTGTCGGTCGAGGTGCCCGAAGATCTGATCGCGGTGGTCGGCAGCAAGGAGGCGCGACTCCAGCGCGTGACCGGCGACGTGAAGGTGTTCATGCCGCTGGTCGAGGACGTGCTGACGCGGTTGTTCACCGGTCGGGTCTACGAGGTGTGGATCGACTCGGCGCTGCAGTTCCAGCAGACCATGGGCGTGACGCCGCTGCAGCGCACCGTCGACGGCTGGAAGCAGACCCTGGGCGGCTTCAAGCGCGTGGTCGGCATGCCGCCGCCGCGCCTCAACCCCGGCCAGAGCGGCGCCAACGTCGACGCGCTCATCCAGTTCGAGAACGCGACCATCAAGGGCAGCTTCCAGTTCACCAAGATCGACAACCAGTGGCGCATGTGGGGCATCAAGCTGGTCCTGCCGCTGCCGCCGCTGCCCACGTAAAGGGCGCCGAAATCAATCGCGCAGGCGCGCCTCGGAAACTCGCGCCACCGCGCCCACCGCCAGCTCGGGCGCCGTGAGCGTGCGCGCAAGCTTGGCGACGTCGCCTTGGCGTGCCCACACCTGCTCGGCCAGCTCGGCCAACACCGACGAAAATGACACTCCGACGCGATCGACCACGGTGCCACCGAAGTCGGTGTGGATGCGGAGCTGGTGACCAGCGTCTTCGACCAGCTGGACGTGCTCCCAGGCCAGCTTCTCGTTACCGATCTGCAGGCCGTGGGGGCTGGCGAGCACCGAGCCGAACCAGAAGCCGCCGCCGGCGTCGAACGCGGTCAGCATCCGCTTCCAGACCTGCGGCCGGGCCTGCTCGTCGACGATCTCGGCGAGCGCGGGTCCGCCTTGCTCGACGCCAAGCTCGAGCGTGCCGATGGCCGTGGTGATCCAGGTCGTCCACGGATACACCGTGCGCAGGTTGTACGAGGTCTCGATCCGCTCGCGCTGGACCCGAAGTCCGAGCACCTCGTCCCAGCGCACCGCGATCCGGCCCGCCCCGTGCTGGCGGATGAAGCCGTGCTGGTGGATGACCAGCGCGGCGCCGTCGCTCCGTCGTGACACGCGCGGCACGATCAAGATCCCGCCGAGGATGAGCGCCAGCCCGACCGCGACCAGCGGGAGCTCGGTCGCGGTCGACAGCCGGTGGTCGGCGTCGCCCCTGTGGGCGGCGCCCAGGACCCCCGCCACGACGATCAGGCCGGCGAAGATGACGACGGCCTGAAGCGCGAGCCAGCCGCCGCGCTGGCCGAGCTCGACCTCGCGCACGATCGCGCCGAGTCCGGGGTGTGACGGCGCCGGTCCGAGGTCGGGCATGCCGTCGAGCCTATCAGCCGACGGCGCCGACGCGGCGGCGGCGGGCCAGCGCGGCCCCCACGGCGATGGCGAGGGGCGCCAGGAGCCAGCTGGCCCAGGCCCACCACGGCCGCTCGAAGGACAGGAGCAGATCGTGAGTACCCGGGCCGACGTCGACCGCCATCATGTCGGGCGAGATGCGGCGGATCGGCACCGGGCGTCCGTCGACGGTCGCGTGCCAGCGCGGGTGCCAGCTCTCGCGGATCGCGAAGGTCGTGGCCGCGCGCGCGTCGAGGGCGGCCCGGATGCGCGAGCTGCCGCGCACGATGGCGCGCACGTCACCGTCGGGCGCGGGGCCGGGGCCGCCCGAGCCGTCATGGGCCAGCACCTGATTTTGCATCGGCGCGTCGGTGGCTTGCCAGGCCAGCGCCGCGGCGCGCGCGGCCTGGCGGCCCGCCGGCAGCACGCCGACCACTTGCACCGGGCCGACCAGCCCAGGCGCCGGCAGCTCGCGCAGCTGGTAGGTGGTGGTCTCGGCGAGCAAGGTGCCGCCGATCTGGTCGGCGCGATCCTTGGCGAGCAGCACGATCGGCGCGTCGTAGATCCAGGCCGCGCGGCGGGCATCCGGCGTCGTGTACAGGTAGACGAAGTTCGGCGACGACTGCAGCGCGGCGCCGCCGTAGGCGACCAGCGTCGGGCGATCGGCGAGCACGTAGGGCAGCATCATGCCCCAGTGGTTCTCGACGCCGCGGGTCTGGAGGCGGCCGGGCCGGGCCGCCCGGATCGCGGGCACCAGCTCGGCCAGCTCGTCGCGATGCACGCCCGGGTAGTCCCACGACACCCGCACCCGGTCGTGCAGGTAGCTCGCCGCCGGGGCGATGGTCGCGATCGCGATCAAGCCGACGGTCATCCCGACCAGCGCCTGCACCACGACGCCGAGCTTGATCCCGTCGAAGAACCGGATCGTGAGCTGGGCCGCGCCGAGCAGCGCGGCGCCCGCCGCCATCGCCAGCACCACCTGCAACGCGCCCATGAAGCGCACCGCCGGGAACAGATCGTCCTGGCCCCGCGGCAGCGAGCGCCCGACGCCGACCATGAACGCCAGCAGGAGCGCGGCGGCCAGGAGCACGCGGAGGTGGCGGGCGCGGCCGTCGACGAGCGCGAGCACCAACGCCGGCACCAGCAGCGCCGTCAGCAGATGGGCTCGCGGATAGTCGAGCAACGTGCCGCGGCTCAGCCAGCGGGCCAGGCCGCGAAAGCCGGGCCCGGCCTCGTCGGGCAGGCGGTGGGGAAAGCCGCCGAAGCCCGCGTAGTCGACGATCGTGGGCAGCCAGGTCGCCGTCGACGCCACCAGCAGCAGCCCACCGAGGATCGCGAGGCGGCCCAGGGGCGCCAGGACGTCGTCTCCAGCCCAGCGATGACGGGCGATCGGCGCCGCCGAGTACCAGCGCACCCCGAGGCGGGTGAGCAGCGCGCCGCCGCCGGCGACCAGCGCGACCGGGAGCAGCGCCGCGCCCAGCGCCATGCCGGCCACCGGGTGGGTCATGCCGGCGAAGGCGCCCCACGCCACCGCGCCGCCCAGGTGATCGCGGCGCGCCAGCCAGCGCGCGCCGTGCGCGAAGGCGAGGGGGAAGGCCGACATCGCCCAGATCTGGGTGTAGAGCCCGACCGAGAACAGGCCGTCGGCGCCGTGGCCCCACTTGCTGTTCGAGATCGTGAACGCGATCGCAGCGCCACCGCCGAGCGCGGGCCACCGGTCGACCTCGAGGAGGCGCAGCGCGCGATAGCCGGCCGACGGCGCGAGCACGAGCGGCAAGAAGACGCCGAGCTGAAACCAGAACAGGGTGTGACCGAAGGCGGCGCCCAAGAGCCCGGGCACCGCGGCCGGGATGGCCTGGTAGTAGTAGCCGGTCGCAAACCCGCCGTTGGCCGACGGGTTCCACCAGTCGAGGTCGCCGACCCGGGTCGCGGCCGCGATGCGGACCGACTCGGCGTAGTGAAAGGTGTTGTCGTCGCCGCAGGGCTCGCCGGAAAAGACATGCCCGTAGATCCACGCCAGAATCAACGTGATGGCAGCCAGCACCACCAGCGGCGCGATCTCGCGCAGCCGCGCATTCACGGCAGGCTCGCCGCCAGGGCCGCGCCATCGAGGTCGGGCGTCGCGCCCCGCACGCTCGCCACCTCGGCCGCCAGCGCGCTGGCCACCCGGCCGATGCGAGGCCAGGGCCAACCCCCGCACAGCCCATGGGTGAGCGCCGCGACGAAGGCGTCGCCGCACCCGACGTTGTCGCCGCCGGACCGGGCCGGCCGCGCCGCCACCTCGAGCCTGAGCCCGGGCCCGTGCCAGGTGCTGCCGTCGGCGCCGCGGGTGATCACCACCAGCCGCGCGCCGCGCCCGAGCAGCCACGCCACCGGGTCGGGATGTCCGAGCCGCTCGCCGACCGTGACCGCCTCGCGCTCGCCGAGCTTCACCACGTCGGCGTGGGCCAGCGCGTGGGCCAGCGCGGCATCGTCGTCGGCGCTGGGCGTCGACGGCCGCAGGTTCGGGTCGCACACCCGCAGCACGCGGGGCGAGGCCGCGGCCAGCGCGGCGACCAGCGCGGCCAGCCCGGCCGGGGTGCGCTGCGCCAAGGTGCCGTAGACGATCGCGCGCGCGCCCGCCATCGCGCCGGCGATCGCGGCGGTCATCGCCAGGTGCTCCCACGCGCGATCGCGCACCAGCGTGTAGCGCGGCTCGCCGGCGTCGACCGCCACGCGGACCTCGCCGGTCGCGTGCTGCGCGTCGGTCTGCGCGAGCGCGAGCCCCACGCCGTGTCCGTCGAGGCGCGCCAGCGCGGCGCGGCCGTCGTCGTCGTCGCCGACCCGCGTGACCAGCTCGACCCGCGCCCCCAGCCCGGCCAGGTGCCACGCCACGTTGGCTGGCGCGCCGCCCAGCTCAGCGCCGTGTGGGAAGCGGTCCCACAGCACCTCGCCCCACACCAGGATCGCCGGTGGCGGCGCGCGATCGGGGCTTGTTCGTGTCAAGAATACACAGTAGCTTGTCGGAGACCGGCCATCATCGCGCAGTCGCGCCGCCGGTCCACAGGTTTGCACCGCCAAACGCCAGGAACCCAGCCTCGATGACCACACCCACACCGCTCGGATCGCTCTACCGCTCGTCGCTGGCCCTCGCCACCGACCTCTACCAGCTCACGATGGCGTACGCGTACTGGAAGGCCGGCGTCGCCGACCGCGAGGTGGTGTTCCACCTGACGTTCCGGCGCGAGCCGTTCGGCGGCGCCTTCGCGATCGCGGCCGGCACCGCGCTCGCCGTCGAGTACCTCCAGCAGCTCGCCTTCGACGACAGCGACTGTGCGTACCTCGCGACCCTGCGCGGCGCCGACGACAAGCCCCTGTTCGAGCCCGGGTTCCTCGCCGATCTCGCCAAGGTGCGCTTCACCGGCTCGGTCGACATCGTGCCCGAGGGCGCGGTCGCCTTCGCCCACGAGCCGCTGATGCGGGTGCGGGCCTCGGCGCTGGTCGCGCAGCTGGTCGAGACGCCGCTGCTCACGCTGGTGAACTTCTCGACCCTGGTCGCGACCAAGGCCGCGCGCGTGGTGGCCGCTGCCGCCGGCGAGCCGGTGCTCGAGTTCGGTCTCCGTCGAGCCCAGGGCTTCGACGGCGGGCTCACCGCGACCCGCGCGGCCTGGATCGGCGGCGTCGCCGCGACCTCGAACGTGCTGGCCGGCAAGCTCTACGGGGTGCCGGTCCGCGGCACCCACGCCCACTCGTGGGTCATGTTCTGGGGCGACGACGAGCGCGCGTTCCGCGAGTACGCCCACGCGCTGCCGGCCAACGCCACGTTCCTGTGCGACACCTTCGACACCCTCGACGGCGTGCGGGCCGCGATCACCGTCGGGCGCGAGCTGCGGGCCGGTGGCCACGACTTGCTCGGCGTGCGCCTCGACTCCGGCGACCTCGCGCACCTGTCGATCGAGACCCGCAAGCTCCTCGACCAGGCCGGCTTCACCGCGACCGCGATCGTGGCGTCCAACGATCTCGACGAGACCCTCATCGCCAATCTCAAGCTGCAGGGCGCGCGCATCGACAGCTGGGGCGTCGGCACCAAGCTGGTCACCGCCTACGATCAGCCCGCGCTGGGCGGCGTCTACAAGCTGGGGGCGGTCCGGGAACCCGACGGGTCGTGGCGCTACCCGATCAAGCTCTCGGAGCAGCCGATCAAGATCTCGACGCCCGGCATCGCCGCGGTGCGCCGGGTCTGGCGCGGTGACGAGCTGGTCGGCGACGTCATCTACGACGGGCTCACCGACCCCCAGCTGCCGCTCACCGGCTACGAGCTGGGCGACCCGACGCGCCGCTTCACGCTGACCGGCGACCGCGTCGAGGAGCTGCTGGTCCCCGCGATCGTCGACGGCGTGGCCACGGGCGCGCCGGGCACCGACGGCGACCTGGCCGTGGCCCGGGCCCGGGCGGTCCGCGATCTGGCCGGCCTGTCGCCGCGCACCCGGCGCACGCTCAACCCCCAGCCGTACCTGGTCGGCCTCGAGCCGACCCTCCACGAGCGCAAGCAAGCCCTCATCGCCGAGGCGCGCGCCCAGGGGACGCCATGACGACACCGCTGGTCTTCTCGTCGACTCGCTATGGGTATCTCGCCGAGCGGGTCGCCGCCGCCGCCGGCTGGGCCCGCGGCGAGGTCGAGCGCCAGACCTTCCCCGACGGCGAGAAGTACCAGTGCGTGACCACGCCGGTGGCCGACCGCGACGTGGTCATCGTCGGCGGCACCATCGGCGAGGCCGACACCCTCGAGATCTACGACCTGGCCTCGACGATCGTGCGGGCCGGCGCCTACCGCCTCACGCTGGTCATCCCGTACTTCGGCTACTCGACGATGGAGCGGGCGGTGCGGCCCGGCGAGGTCGTGACCGCCAAGACCCGGGCCCGGCTGCTGTCGTCGATCCCCGAGGCCAGCCGCGGCAACCAGGTGTTCCTCCTCGATCTGCACGTCAGCACGATCGCGCACTACTTCGAGGGCACGATCCGCACCGTGCACGTCTACGGCAAGCCGATCGTGATGGCGGCGGCGCGTCGGCTGGGCGGCGACAACTTCGTGCTGGCCTGCACCGACGCCGGGCGCGCCAAGTGGGTCGAGAGCCTGGCCAACGATCTGGGCGTGCCGGCCGCCTTCGTCTACAAGCGGCGGCTCGACGGCGAGCACACCGAGGTCACCGGGGTGTCGGCCGAGGTCGCCGGCAAGCGCGTCGTGATCTACGACGACATGATCCGCACCGGCGGCTCGCTGGTGAGCGCGGCCCGGGCCTATCGCGAGGCTGGCGCGATCGCGATCGACGCGGTGTCGACCCACGGCATCTTCCCCGGCGACTCGATCGAGCGCATCCGCGCCAGCGGCCTGTTCGGTCGTGTCGTCGTCACCGACAGCCACCCGCGCGCCGTCGAGCTCGCCTCGGACTTCCTCGAGGTCGAGCCGGTCGCCCCGCTGCTGGTCGAGCACTTGCGAGACAACCAATGAAGCTCATCAAGGTCGCGGCTGGGTGTCTCAACCAGATCCCCTTCGACTGGGATCACAACCTCGCCAACCTCCGGGCCGCGATCGCGCAGGCCCGCGCCGCTGGCGTCACGGTGCTGTGCTTGCCCGAGCTGTGCATCACCGGCTACGGCTGCGAGGACGCGTTCTTCGCGCCCGGCCTACAGGCCCAGGCCTTCGCGGTGCTCCAGGAGCTGGTCGCCGACACCCAGGGCATGGTGGTCTCGGTCGGGCTGCCGCTCTATCACGAGAAGGCGCTCTACAACACGGCGGCGCTGCTGGTCGACGGCACCATCGGCGGCTTCGTCGCCAAGCGCTTCCTCGCCGGTGACGGCATCCACTACGAGCCGCGCTGGTTCAAGGAGTGGCCGGCCGGCGAGCGCGACGTCGTCGAGCTCGACGAGCACGAGTGGCCCATCGGCGACCTGCTGTTCGACGTCGGTGACGTCCGCATCGGCTTCGAGATCTGTGAGGACGCCTGGGTCGCCAATCGGCCCGGCGCCGACCTCGCGCTGCGCGGCGTCGACCTCTTGCTCAACCCGTCGGCCAGCCACTTCGCGTTTGGCAAGTTCGCGGTGCGGCAGCGCTTCGTCATCGAAGGCTCGCGGGCCTTCGGCGTGGGCTACCTGTACGCCAACCTCCTGGGCAACGAGGCCGGTCGCGTGATCTACGACGGCGGCGCCATGGTCGCGTCGGGCGGCGAGCTGCTCGCGCGCGGCCGGCGCCTCGGCTTTGGCCAGGTCGAGCTGGCGATCGCGGTCGTCGACGTCGAGTCGAACCGCCGCGAGCAGGCCCGGCGCGGCAGCCATCGCCCGCGCCACGACGCCGAGGCCGGCGTGGTCGAGCTGGCCTTCGCGTGGCCGTCCCGCCGCCCCGAGGCGCCGCCCGCCGTCGCCACCAGCTGGGAGGAGCGGGCCGAGGTTCGCCACGAGGAGTTCGCGCGCACCGTCGCGCTCGGGCTGTGGGACTACCTGCGCAAGAGCCGCAGCCGCGGCTACGTGGTCTCGATCTCGGGCGGCGCCGACAGCGCGGCCTGCGTCGTGCTGGTGCGGATCGCCGTCGAGCTGGCCATCGCCGAGCTGGGCCCGGCCGGGGTGCGCCGCGCGCTCGGGCATCTCGAGCTCGACGACGCCACCGCCGGCGATCCGGCCGCGCTGACCGGGCGCCTGCTGGCCTGTGCGTACCAGCCGACCGCGAACTCGGGCGACGTCACCCGCACCGCGGCCCGCGAGGTCGCGGCCGCGATCGGCGCCGAGTTCCACCTCATCGACGTCGAGCCGCTGCGAGCCGGCTACGTCGCCGCCGTCGAGCGTTCCCTCGGCCGCAGCCTCGACTGGGTCCACGACGACGTCGCGCTGCAGAACATCCAGGCCCGGGTCCGCGCGCCGTCGATCTGGATGCTCGCCAACTTGCGGGGCGCGGTCCTGCTCACCACGTCGAACCGGTCCGAGGCCGCGGTCGGCTACGCGACGATGGACGGCGACACCGCGGGCGGGCTGGCCCCGCTCGGCGGCATCGACAAGTCGTACCTGCGGAGCTGGCTGCGCTGGCTCGAGCACCACGGCCTGGTCGGTCACGCCCCGTTCGCCGCGCTGCGCTTCATCAACGCCCAGCAGCCGACCGCCGAGCTGCGGCCGCCCGGCGCGGCCCAGACCGACGAGAAGGACCTCATGCCCTACGACGTCCTCGAGCAGATCGAGGACGAGGCGATCCGCGACAAGCGCATGCCGATCGACGTGCTCTACGAGATCGCGCCGGTGTTTCCGCAACACGCGCTGGCCGACCTGGCGGGCTGGATCGAGCGGTTCTTCACGCTGTGGTGCCGAAATCAATGGAAGCGCGAGCGGTTCGCGCCGGGGTTCCACCTCGACGACAAGAACCTCGACCCCCGGTCGTGGTGCCGCTTCCCGATCCTGTCGGGTGGCTTCGTGCGCGAGCTGGCGGCGCTGCGGGCGTTCACCACCGGGCCCGAGTTCGCGGCGATGGTCGCCGAGCGAGGCCGCTAGATGACCTGGCAACCCGCGCCGCCGGGGCGCCACAGCTACGACTACCCGCGGCCCGCGGTCACCGTCGACTGCGTCGTGCTCGGCCTCGACACCGACGATCTGAAGGTGCTCTTGGTCGAGCGCGGCGTCGAGCCCCACCGCGGCGCGTGGGCCCTGCCGGGCGGCTTCGTCCAACTCGACGAGTCGCTCGACGCCGCGGCCCGCCGCGAGCTCGCCGAGGAGACCGGTATCGCCGAGGTCTTCCTCGAGCAGCTCTACACGTTCGGCGAGCCCGACCGCGATCCTCGGGGCCGGGTCATCACGGTCGCGTACTACGCGCTGGCCAAGCTGTCCGACTTTCGGGTGGTGGCTGCCACCGACGCCAGGTCGGCGGCGTGGCATCCGCTGGGCGGGTTACCGGCGCTCGCCTTCGATCACGCCGCGATCATCGACGCGGCGGTGGCGCGCCTGCGCGGCAAGGTCCGCTACGCGCCCATCGGCTTCGAGCTGCTCCCGCCCCGCTTCACGCTCACCCAACTCCAGCGTCTCTACGAGATCATCCTCGAGCGCACCCTCGACAAGCGCAACTTCCGCAAGAAGCTGCTCGCCTTGGACCTCGTCGTCGAGACCGACGAGGTCCAGCGCGGCGTCCGGCACCGGGCCGCCCGGCTCTACCGATTCGACCGCAAGAAGTACGAACGCCTCACCAAGCAAGGCTTCGAGTTCGCGGTGTGATCCACCCGCGGCGCGCTCGGGCCGGGTCGTGGCGCTCGCCGATCGCTACCGCTTGCGCGTGATCGGATCGCTACACGCGCCGTCGTGGCAGTCGATGTCGACCAGCTTGAGCGCGACCGGGCCCAGGTACTGGTACCAGGTGATCCGCAGTCGCAGCGTCCGCCCGGGCGCGGCCTCCTCGTCGCCGCAGTGGTTCGCGCTCGCGGTGGTGAAGTCCATGATCAGGAGGTCGCCTTCCTGTCGGACGGTGCCGATCTCGTTGACGATCGACGCGCAGGCGTAGCGCCCGGTCGACTCGGTGTACAGCGACGTGCCCGACGACCGCTTCACCCGACCATCGCCATAGAAGTCGTAGTGGTAGTAGACGCCCTGCCAGTAGCCGGTCAGCCACGGCAAGAGGTTCGCGGTGGTGTGCGGCTGCCCGGGCATCATCTCCTCGTCGCCGGCTGGTGGCTCCTCGGCGGGCTGGTCCAAGTCGAGCGGCGCATCGTCCTGAGCGACGACCTGGCCCTGGTTGCGGCAGGTCGACAGCTCGGACTGACAATCCACACCCGTGGAGTTGCACGCGAGCACCGCGGTCGCCGCCGCGCGCGACTCGCCGCTGCCCCGATCCAGACAGCCCGGGAAGCACGCCGCGTCCTGGCAGCCCGCCAGGCACTCGAAGACCTGCATGCAGGTCTCGCCAGCCGGTTCGGTGGCCTGCTGCGGCGACGGTGGCGGCCCGTAGTTCGGCACCAACTCGGGGGGTGGAAGACACCCGCCCAAAAGCCCAATCCCGACCACGATCTTGAAGAGCTTCACGCGATGGCCTCTGCAGCCTTGGAGGCGGTCCCCGCGATCCGTCGCACCACAATCGTGTCGCCACTGGCTCGAGCGCGCGGCGACCTGACGTTGCGCCTGTCAACGCCCCGTCGTTCACCGCGGCTGGTGAGCCAGCGGTGCTGCGTGCCCGGCCCGGGGCCGGTCAGCCTGGCGACGGTGGACCCCGAGCATCGAGGCGCCGGGAACCGCCGTGGTTGGTCACTTGGCCGGCGGCGTGTACGGCAGCGACGAGTGATGCAGCACGATCTGCAGCGCGCCACCGGCGCTGCGGTGGTAGCCGAAGGTCTTGTCGACCATCACCTTGTTGCCTTTGCCATCTTCGAAGTAGACGTTGCCCATCGCGAGCGCCACGTCGCCGTCGGTGTACCAGCTACGGACATCCGGACGGCACGAGGTCCAGCCCTTGAGCGCGAAGCCGCTGTCGTTGGGGTAGGCCGGATCGCCGCCGACGAAGTAGGCCAGCGCCCCCTGCTGGTCGAAGCGGAAGGTCTGGGCCCCGAACGCCAGCGTCGGCTTGAACAGCACCGGGCCGGTGGCGTACGCGTAGGCGCTCGAGAGCACCTCGCTCGCCATGGCCTTGGCGTCGCCGCCGGTTGCGTCGGCCTTGCCGATGGCGAGCAGCGCGTCACACCACGCGACCTGGGCTGCCTTGACCTGGTCTTCGGTGATCGCCGGCTTCGCCGCGTGCGCACCGTCGGCGCTGGCGGAGGTCTTGGCGGCGGTTGCCTGGCTGCCGGCGCACGCCGCCGAAGCAATCATGAGGAACGACGAGAGCGCGAGCGCGTTTCTGTGCATGCGCGGAAATCTAGCGACGGCTAGCCGTCGCACAAGACAGCAAATACGTCGTGAACCCATCGAGAAAACCGAAGCGGAGCGGGCCCAACCCCGCGATTCGTCGCTGCCCCGATCCAGTTTGCCCGGGAATCACGCCGCGGCTTGGCATTCGCGGGCCCTTAGGGCCCGCGAGCGCCGCGTCCCGATCGACGGATGACGAGGTCCGCGCCGCGCGCGGCGCCCGGGCTACGGCTTGACCAGCTCGACCCGGCGGTTGCGCGCGCGACCGAGCTCGGTGGCGTTGCTGTCGATCGGGCTGGTCAGGCCGGCGCCCGAGGAGGACAGCCGCGCCGGATCGATCTTCGCGCGCGTCAGGTAGGCCACCACGGCAGCGGCGCGCTTCTCGGAGAGGCTCTGGTTGAACGCGGCGCCGCCGATGCTGTCGGTGTGGCCCTCGATGCGCATCGCCCAATCGGGGTGCGCGATCAGGATCGCGACGATCTGATCGAGGATCGTCTTGGACGCGGCGCGCAGGCGATCGGAGTTGAAGTCGAAGTTGATGCCATAGACCACCGCGCGACCGCTGTCGGCGAGGTCCTTGGCGAGGCCGGACTCGCCCAGCGTGCCGCCGTCGCCGCACGGGCCGAGGTTGCCGTTGACCTTCGCCAGCTTGTCGAGGGCCCAGAACCCACCGTTGTTCTGCCGCCACAGCACGACCCGGTCCGCGCCCGTGGAGATCAGCAGGCCGCCGTTCTTGCCGAGATCGGGGTGCGTCCACTGGAGCGGCGCGATCGTGCCCTCGAGACCGCCGGCGAGGGTGCCGGTGCGGCGCCAGCAGCCGACGATCGCGGTGCCGTCCTGCTTCAGGAACAGGTCGGAATCGTCGCCGGTGTCGACCTTGCCGGTGGAGCGGTCGATGACGCGGTAGGTGCCGGTCAGCGCGGTCGGGGTCGCCGCGGTCTCCTGCGTGCCGTAGCCGAAGATGCGCTTGAGCGCGGCGACGCTGGCCGAGCCGTGGTTGGTCTTGACGGTCAGGCGGAACCAGCGCGCTGGCACGGCGGCGCTCACGGGGAACGACGCGATCGCGGGGTCCTTGTCGAGGGAGACGGCGAGGATCGGCTGGTAGCCCTCGGTGGCGCTGGTGTTGCTGGCCTCGACCGTCACCGCCTGCGCGCTCTCCTCGGACGTGTAGAAGATGTGGTGGGTGTCAAAGCCGATCGTCGCCAGCGTGGTGAGCGCCGGCGTCTCGATGACGAACACCTGATCGGCGACGTTGCCCTCGTCCGAGCGCCACATCATCCCGTCGATGATGAGGTTGATCGGGCTCTCGTCGAACGCGCGATCGCTCACCGGTTGCGTCACCAGGTACGCGCCGCTAGCGAGGCTCAGGTAGTTGTCGCCGGTGGGGTCGCCGGGCGAGGCCGCGGTCGGCAGCGCGGCGGAGCCGCCCGCCGAGCCGGAGCCGGGCGTGTCCGAACCCGAGCCGGCGGCCGCGGAGCCGGAACCGGAACCGGAACCCGGGCCAGGGAGGGCGCCCGTCGCGGCGGAGCCGGATCCGGCGGCCGGCGCGGCCTCGGGTTTGCCCTTCGAGCAAGCGGTGAGGACCGACAGGGCGACGACGAGAACTCGGAGCGCGTGCAACATCGCCCGCATCTTCCGAAGCCGGCGCCGGTCGTGTCAACGCTCGGCTGGCATCGAACCGCCTTCAGAAGGTGCGGTCGGAGGTGACCCAGAACCCGGTCGTCATGTTGGGCGGGTGGAGTGGCACCAAGGTGCAGTCGGTGACGTTGCCCGCGGTGACCGCGACGGTGGCGTCGACGATGCGCCAGACGTCGTTCGAGACGAAGGGGGCCACGACGTCAGGCGCCGCGCCGTAGGTGCCGCGGAGGAAGCCGCCGCAGTAGACGTTCACCAGCGGCTTCACGACCGGCGTGCCCGAGAAGTAGTGCACCGCCACGCGATAGGTTTGGTTGTTGGTGGGCGTGTCGACGTTGATGTTCTCGGGCCGGCCGTTCACGCGGATGCTGTCGATGTCGAGGCGGGGATTGCGGCAGTACCCGAGGGCAGCCCACGCCGCGCCCTGGGGACCGCCCGAGCACTGCGACAGCATGCTGTTGGCGAGGCCCCACTGGCGCCCCGCGCCGTTCGCGGTGCAGTTCGCGTAATAGCAATCGTCGTCGGTGAACCAGTTGGCGGTGCTGTTGGGGCGGTGGACGTGGAGGTCGAGGTCGGTGGTCGCGCTCTTGTCCGAGCACAGCTCGACGCGCAGGCCGGGGCCGGCGATGTGGACGATAAACGTGCACTCGTAGACGAAGCCGTCGAGCGCGGTGATGGCGACATGGACGGTGTAGTCACCCGACAGGGTCGGGCGCAGCGTCAGCATCGACGTGGTCTGGCCGCTGAGCGTGAAGCTCTGCACCACCGGCGTGGTCGACGTGGCGAAGAGCTGGTCGCAGGGCCCGCCGGTGACGTCCCAGGCCCACGACGCGACGTCGCCGGTGAAGAACTGGGTGCCGTCGATGACGTAGTTCGTGAACGGCGCGCCGGTGGGCAGATCGCCCGGGCCTGGGCAGGCCAGCTCGACGATGCAGCACGACGGGTCGTCGTCGACGCAGCCGTTGCAGTTGTTGTCCTGGCTGTCGCAGGCCTCTTCGCCCGGCGCGATGCCGCCGTTGCACGGGCCCCACTGGGTGAACTCGCCCGAGCCGGTGCAGGTCTGCTGCCCGTCGACGCACGAGCCGATGTTGCGGCGGCCGGGCTGGCCGCGGAAGCACTGCTGGACCGCGCCGGGGGTGCAAAGGCAGCCCTCGTCGACCATGCCGTTGCAGTTGTCGTCGGTGCCGTTGTTGCACACCTCGGCGGCGGCGCACATGTCGTCCACCGGGGTGGTGCAGGTGAGGTCGTCGCAGATGCGGGCGTCCACGCCCATGGCGTCGGCCGCCGCGTCGGGCGAAGCGTCGAGCTCCGTCGCGTCGGTGGCAGCGTCGAGGGTCACCGCGTCGATGCTGGCATCGTCGTCGTCGTCGTCACCGTCGTCGCCCTTCTTGGGGCCGCAGCCGAAACCCACCAGGGCGCAGACGAGAACGGCAATCCAGGGTAAGCGAGTCCGCATGCCGGGCACTCTATCGCAAGCGCTGGGCCGCCGTAACCCGGATTTGCCGGGGGAGGACGGATCTCCTGATCAGTACGTGCGCACGTTGTTGACCCAATAGCCGGTCGTCATGTTGGGCGGGTGCAGCGGCGCGAGGGCGCAGCCGGTGGTGACGCCGGCCGCGACCTGCACCGTGACATCGACCACGCGCCAGATGTCGCCATTGCTCGAGCTCGGCGTGTCGAAGTTGGGCACCACGTCGGGGGCCGCGCCGTAGCTGCCGCGCAGGAAGCCGCCGCAGTAGACGTTGACCATCGGGTGGGCGACGCCGCTGCCGCCCCAGTAGTGGACCATCGCGCGAAAGCTCTGGCCGTCGCTGGGGTTGTCGAGGTTGATGTTCTCGGGGACGCCGTTGTCATGGATGCTGTCGATGTCGAGACGCGGGTTGCGACAATATCCCAAGGCCTGCCAGACCGTGCCCTGGGGCCCGCCTGAGCACTCGGCGACCGGGCTGTTGGCGTAGCCCCAGCTGATGGTGCCGCTGGCGGCGCAGTTGCTGAAGTAGCAGTCGGCGCCGGTGAACCAGTTGTTGGTGTTGGCCGCGCGGTGGACGTGCAGGTCGATGTCGGTATCGGCCGAGCGATCCGAGCACAGCTCGACGCGCAGCCCGGGGCCGGCGATGTGCACGATGAACGTGCACTCGTAGACCATGCCGCCGACCGCGACGATGCGGACGTGGACCGTATAGTCGCCCGACAGCGTGGGGCGCAGGGTCAGCATCGACGTCGCCGCGCCGGTCAGCGTGAAGCTCTGGGTGACCGGCGAGGTCGTCGTCGCGAACAGCTGATCGCAGGGGCCGCCGGTGACGTCCCAGGCCCACGACTGCACCATGCCGCCGAAGAACCGCGTGCCGTCGATGATGTAGTTCTGGAACGGCGCGCCGTCGGGCAGGTCGCCCGGGCCCGGGCAGGCCAGCTCGACCACGCAGCACGACGGGTCATCGTCGACGCAGCCGTTGCAGTTGTTGTCCTGGCTGTCGCACGCCTCGGCGCCGGGCGCGATGCCGCCGACGCACGGGCCCCACTCGGTGAACTCGCCGGAGCCGGTGCAGGTCTGCATGCCGTCGACGCACGAGCCGATGTTGCGGCGGCCGGGTCGGCCCCGGAAGCACTGCTGGACCGCGCCCTGCTGGCACAGGCAGCCCTCGTCGACCAGCTCGTTGCAGTTGTCGTCGGTGCCGTTGTTGCAAACCTCGACCGCGCCGCAGTTGTCGTTCACCGGCGTGGTGCAGGTGAGGTCGGCGCAGATCGCGGCGTCGTCCTCGTGGGCGTCGGTGGGCGCGTCGGTCGCGGCGTCGACGTCGGGCCCGTCGAGGGCGCTGGCATCGCCGGCCAGCGCGTCGGGTCCGCCGGGCGCGTCGATGACGCCGTCATCGTCGTCGTCGGCTTTCGTGGTCGACGGGCCACAGCCCATCCAGAACATCGTCGCGACGACCACCGCGAACACCGAGAGGGACCTGCGCATCGGGCCATCGTATCGCAGCCGATCGCTCACCGCGCTGTGCGTTCCTGCCCGACACCGTTCGTTGGTACCGTGAGCCGACGTGTGGCGACCGACCTGGCACGAGTTTCTGATGTGGTTTCCAGTGCGGGTGTTCCGGCACACCCGGCGTGATGACGCGTCGGTGCTCGCGGCCGGGGTCGCGATGTTCCTGCTGCTCGGGCTCTTGCCCGCGATCGCCGCGGTGGTGTCGGTCTTCGCGCTGGTCGCCGATCCCAACCAGATCGAGTCACACCTCGCGGGGCTCGACAAGGTGGTGCCGCCCGAGGTGTACCGGCTGCTGCTCGAGCAGTTCGAGCGGGCCTCGCGACGCTCCTCGGACGAGCTGCGGCTCACGATCGGCGGCGCGATCTTCCTGGCGATGTACTCGAGCCGGGCCAGCGCCGACGCGCTGCTCATCGGCATCGAGCGGATCGACGGCAGCCGCAGCCGGTGGCGGGGCTGGCGTCGGGTCGGCCTGACCCTGGTGCTGGCCTTGGGCGCGATCGTCTCGGCGGTGACCTTGCTCGGCGTGGTGGTCGCGATGCCAGCGACCAGCGCCGCCCTCGGCGCCTCGGCGCGCGGCTGGTTGGTGCTGCTGCGCTGGCCGGTGCTGATCGGCACGGGGCTGTCGGGGCTCACGGTGCTCTACGCGGTCGGCGGGCCGCGCCGGGCGTGGAACCACATTTTGCCGGGCGCGATGGTCGCGACCGCGCTGGGGCTCTTCGCGTCGCTCGGCGTGTCGTACTACGTGACCGAGCTGGCCAGCTACGAGTCGCTGTATGGCGCCTTTGGCGGCGTCATGGTCGTGGTGCTGTGGTTCTACGCGTGCTCGCTCGCGGTGATGATCGGCGCGGTCGTGAACACCGAGCTGCGAGTGCCCAGCGATCCGGGCGCATCGCGCGCATGAGATCCGCGCCGCCGCGTGTTATCCCCTCCAGATGAGCTCAGGGAAGTCCAATGCGTTGCTCGGAGTCATCGGCGTGCTGGGAGTCGGCGGGTACTTCGGCTACGACTACTACCAGACCGAGAAGGCCAAGAAGAAGGCCGTCGAGGACAACGCCCATGCCCTCGAAGTGCGTAACCAGCGCGCCAACGATCCCAGCTATCGGCCCAGCGGCGAGGACCCCTTCGTCGATCGGCGCGCGGTGGCGGGTGAGATGCCCGACCTCGTCGGGCTGACGCCCGATCAGGCCCGCGAGGTGCTGACCAAGGCCAACTTCAAGCTCGACAACTTCAAGACGCTCGAGGATTCGGAGTGCCAGTACAAAGACGAGAAGGACATGAAGCCCCTGGGCCACATCTGCTCGCAGGAGCCCCAGGCCGGCGCCAAGACGATGGCGAAGGCGCGCATCGAGGTCGTCATCGAGGAGGACACCTACGAGGAGGGCGGCCTGGGCAGCCCGTCGGCGTGGAAGCGCATGCCGAAGCTCGACGGCCTCAGCCCGGGCGCAGCCAAGGACCTGCTGCGCGCCAAGGGGTTCGCAGAGGACGAGTTCCGCTTCGAGCGCGAGCAGGGCTGCGGCACGCCGGGCCTGGTGTGCTCGACCAGCCCCGAGGGTGACAATCGCAAGATCCGCGGTCGCCAGGGCACGGTCACGATCGGCGACTGAGCGTCGGGCGCCTCATGACCTCTCCGTCTTCGACTCCTTGCCCGGGCTGCGGTGTCGCCGTCACGGTCGGCTACACGCGGTGCCCGCGCTGCCACGCGCCGATGCCGTCGGCGCGGCTGCGGCGCGCGTCGTTCCAGGCCGGGGGCACGACCATCGCGCCCGAGGCGGCGGTGGCGTCGACCGGCGGTGGGCCTTGGCTGATCATCGGCGGGGTGGTCGCCGCGGCGGCGCTCCTCGTCGCGATCGTGGTGTGGTCGTCGACCGGCCAGCCCACCCCGGCCGCCGTCGACGGCGATGACCTCGACGAGGCGCTCGTGGCGGCCGCGGTCCCCCAGCAGCCCGAACCGCCGATCGAGCTGCCGGTGGCGCCGGTGCGGCTCGATCCGCTGACGGTGGCCGATCGCCTCGAGAGCGCGCTCGCCACCGAGCGGCTGTTCGCCAAGATCACCGTGCACGGGACGGTGGTCGAGCTGCGGTCGGAGTTCTGCGCTCAGCCCCGGCTGCGCGCGATCGTGGCCAAGGCCGGGCCCGAGCTTCGGACCCAGGGCGTGACGGCGTTGTACTGCGTCGAGCTGCACGGCGCCAGAGTCTTCACCCAGAGCCTGTAGTACCTTCGCCTAGCCCAACGCGGGCGATGGTGGCAAACCGCGGAACCCGATACGTTGGGTCCGATGTCCGAAGGTCCTCGCTATCATCTCCGGCGCGGTCGCATGCCGCAGCTGGTCGATCAGGTCGTCGTGCCGCGACCGCGTGCCCTCGGCACGCTCGATCAGTTCCCGCGCGTCGCCGCCGGCGCGGTCGCCGCCGGCAGCGTGAGTGATCTGGTCCCGCCACCGGTCGACGACCACGAGCTGGGTGAGCTGGCGGTGCCGGCCGACGGGCGCGTCCCCGCCAGTTTCGGCGGCTGCGAGCTCGTCATCGAGCGCAGCGGCGACCGGGTCGCGCTGGTGCTGCCCGGCCTGGTGCGTCTGCTCGGCACCGCCGCCGAGGCCGCGGCGCTCGCCGCGCTGTTGTCGCGCCCCCGCTGACGACTACCGAGCCGCGGCGCGCCGTCGGCGGAGCAGGGCGAGGGTGGCCAGGCCGAGCCCGAGGCTCGGCGGGGCCGGGCCGCTCGAGCAGCAGCCCGAGTCGAGCGGGGCGGGTCCCTTGCAAACGCCGCTGCCGGCGGTGGCCGGGTAGGTCTCGCACATCGCGGCGACCTCGTCGGTCGACAGCGAGGCCTTCTTGGTCTCGCCGCAGCTCTGGAACGGATACATCGTGGCCTCGGTGATCACCGGGTCGGTGGTGGCGCTGCACAGCGGCACGGGAGCGCCGGCGGCGTCGAGGCGCGGGTCGTCGGTGGGCGTGCGGCAGGCGTGCTCGAGGCCCAAGACGTGGCCCAGCTCGTGGGTGAGCGTGTTGGCGAGGTCGGAGTCGCAGCCGGCCAGCGACTCGGTGACGCCGTCGACCGAGATCGCGAAGTCGACGCCGTTGAGCTCGATGTCGGCGTCGACGATCTCGCCATCGCGATCGTCGCCGGGCTCGTCGACGAACACCACGGTCGTGATCCCGGCCGCGCTCGGGCTGTGGCACAGGCGGGGCTTGCCGTCGACCGCGGGCCGGCACCACTCGTCGTCGCGGAACTTGATGACGGTGACAAAGTCGCGGCCCGACACCTCGCGATCGATGGGGCCGAGGCTCGCGAAGTTCTGCGACGAGCAGCCGGCGATCGAGTCGTTCCAGTGGGCGAAGGCAGCCTCGACCACGGCGCGCTCGCCCTCGCCGGCGATCGCGGTGGTGCCGTCGGCGGCGTAGCCGACCTGCACGCAGCTCGCGGCCCACCGCAGCGGGACGCGGCTGCGCTTGGTGAGCGTCGGCACGTAGGGCAGCCCGCCGCCGCCGCCCAGCTCGGTCACCCGCTGGGCCATCCAGGTGCCAGCGTCGGCGCGCGCCGTGATCGCGACCCGGCGGCCCGGCTCGAGTGGCACCTCGCCGTCGAAGACCACCATGCCGTAGCCGTCGGCGTAGCCGCCCAGCTGTTGCACCTCGACGTCGCCGATCGGGGTGCGCAGGGTCGCGGTGGTGACGATGGCGTCGCCCTCCCACGCGCCCCGGGCCGCGACGACCTCGCCGGTGAAGACGTCGGCCTGCGCGCGGCTGGCGATCACGACCACGGCGAGGACGACCAAGCGGCGCATCGGGCGAGTATACGCCGTGCCTCGCGGCCGTGGTCGACGGTGCTACAAGTGCCCGTGGCGCTGCGCCTGCCCAGCATCCCCGAGCGGACCGCGCTCAACGCGTCGTGGCTCATCCGCCTGCGCTGGGCCCAGGTCGTGGGTCAGGCCGCGACCGTGCTCGGCGCCGACGTCATCCTCGGCGTGCCGCTGCCACTGCCTCTGTTGTGGGCGATCGTCGCGCTCGGCCTGGCCTCGAACCTGGGGCTCGAGGTCCACCTGCGCCGGCGCGGCAGCGTCGACGAGCGCACGCTCGCGGCGACGATGGCCCTCGACGTCGCGCTGCTCACCGCGCTGCTGTTCCTCACCGGCGGTCCCCACAACCCGTTCGGCTTTCTGTACCTGGTGCAGATCGCGCTCGCGACGGTGATCTTGCACGCGGCGTGGACCTGGGCGCTGGTCGCGTTGTCGTTTGTCGGCTACGGGCTCTTGCTGGCCGGGCATCGTCCACTCGACATCAGCGAAGGCACGCGGGCGTTCGGCATGTGGGTCGCGCTGGGGGTGTCGGCCGCGTTCATCGTCCACTTTCTGCTCCGGGTGACCGCGGCGCTGGCCGCGCGCGAGGCCGAGCTCGCCGACGCCAACCACCTGACCGCGCGGCAGGAACGCCTGGCCTCGCTGGCGACGATGGCGGCCGGCGCGGCCCACGAGCTGGCGACGCCGCTAGGCACCGTGGCGTTGGTCGCCAAGGAGCTGGAGCGTCACCTGGCCGACCACGAAGATCGCTCGCTCGCCGACGACGCGCGGCTCATCCGCGAGCAGGTCGGGCGCTGTCGCGGGATCCTCGACCAGATGGCGGGCGGCGCGGGCGCGGCCGGCGAGGGCCTGCTCGCGATCCGCGTCGACGCGCTGATCGCCGAGGCGCTGACCGGCGCGCGCGGGGAGCCGCCGGTGCGCACCCAGCTCGCCGTGGAGGTGGCGGCCAGCATGGTTCACCTGCCGGTGCGCGCGGTGAGCCAGGCGCTCCGCTCGCTGGTCACCAACGGGCAGGACGCCTCGCCGGCCGACGCCGAGGTGGTGCTGCACGCGACCGCGCGCCTCGGCGTGCTCGCGATCGAGGTCGTCGACAAGGGCCGCGGCATGGCGCCCGACGTGCTCGCGCGCATCGGCGAGCCGTTCTTCACGACCAAGCAGCCCGGGCGCGGCATGGGCCTCGGGCTGTTCTTGGCCCGCGCGGTCTTCGAGGGCCTGGGTGGCGCGATGACGATCGACTCGCGGGCCGGCGCCGGCACCCGCATCACGGTCACGATGCCGATCGATGCAGCGGCGCGCATTCGCACCGGTCGCGCGACCGCGGCTGCAACGAGTGCGGTGGTGAGTGGTATCTAAAGACCCGCGATGACCGATTCTCCCAAGCCTTCCCTGCTTCTGTGCGACGACGACGACGTGTTTCGGTCGCGCACCGCGCGCGCCTTCGTCGAGCGCGGCTTCGAGGTGCAGACCGCGCACGACTTCGAGAGCGCGATCGCGCTGGCTCGCGTCGAGTCGCCCGAGCTAGCGGTCGTCGACCTCAAGATGCCGGGCAGGAGCGGCCTCGAGCTGGTCAAGGCGCTGCTCGAGATCGATCCCCAGACCAAGATCATCGTCTTGACCGGCTACGGCAGCATCGCGACCGCGATCGACGCGGTGCGCCTGGGCGCGACCTACTACCTGTCCAAGCCGGCCGACGCCGACGAGATCCTCGCCGCCTTCGCGCGCGGGCAGGCCCCGCCGCTGGACCCGCCCGAGTCCGACTACCGCGCGCCTAGCCTGGCCCGCGCCGAGTGGGAGCACATCAACCGCGTGCTCTCCGACTGTGGGGCCAACATCTCCGAGGCCGCGCGTCGGCTCGGCATCCATCGGCGCTCGTTGCAGCGCAAGCTGCAGAAGTACCCGCCGAATCGATAGCGGGCCCTTAGGGCCCGCGAGTGGACAAGTCGATCGATGGTCGCGGTCGAGGCGCCGGGAGGGCAAGGCGACGGTGAGGACCGCAGGGGAGCATCCTCGACGGAGGTGACCCGAGGACCGGA
>Ga0209181_10000448_pt1 | contig 76507 bp, 65 predicted proteins | sample MAT05_FD_187208 | JGI IMG/M metagenome (GOLD analysis project Ga0209181, IMG submission 187208) | Freshwater microbial communities from Lake Fryxell liftoff mats and glacier meltwater in Antarctica - MAT-05 (SPAdes) (version 2) | ecosystem: Environmental > Aquatic > Freshwater > Ice > Liftoff... | reverse complement strand
GATCGGCAAGGGCATGGTCTGGAGCCCGAACCATGGCGACACCGCCTTCACCGTGCCGATGTTCGACCAGTTCATGCGGCGGATCATGCCGGGCGAGGACTGGCGGGTGGCGGGGTGAGGGGCGCCAGGCGCTGGGCGCGCAAAGCCGGATCGACGCACTCGCCCATGTCGATACGCCGGGTTTCGACTGATTGCTGCAAATCGAACGCATCGACATGGCGCAAAAGAACCCGTGCGGGTGATGCGGCACGACCGGGTTGTCGGCGTGACGGTGACCTGCTGGATTTGCGATCGGTCGGCGCCGTTGACATCCTGTTCGATCCCTTCATCTCCGCCGGTACAACTCCCCCAGCCGCCGCAACCGCTGCGCATGCTCGGGCTGCACCTGCTCCCAGGTGAAGCGCCATTCCCAATAACCTGCGCCCTTGCCCGGCAGGTTCATGCGGCAGTCGGCGCCCAGGCCCAGCACGTCTTGCATGGGGTGGATGGCGGTGTCGGCCACGCTGGCACTGGCGGCACGGATCAGGTCCCAGGCGATGTCGTGGCCGTCTACGCCCAGGTAGTCGCGCACATGCGCACGCTCAGCGTCGCTGGCATCGTTCCACCAGCCGATGCTGGTGTTGTTGTCGTGTGTGCCGCCATACACGACCGTGCCAGGTGCGTAGTTGTGCGGCAGGTAGGTGTTGTCGTTGCCACCGCCAAACGCGAACTGCAGCACGCGCATGCCGGGCAGGTCGAATTGCCGGCGCAGCGCATCGACCTCGGGCGTGATCACGCCCAGGTCTTCGGCGATGATCGGCAAGTCGCCCAATGCGGCCGTGATCGCCTCGAACAGTGCCGCTCCCGGGCCCGGCATCCAGCGGCCAACCACGGCAGTGGGTTCGCTGGCCGGGATCTCCCAGTAGCCGGCAAAACCCCGGAAGTGGTCGATGCGCACGATGTCCACCAGGGCGAAGGTGCGCCGGATGCGTTCGGTCCACCAAGCATAGGCTTCGGCTCGGTGCGCGTCCCAGCGGTATAGCGGATTGCCCCAGCGCTGGCCGGTGGCGCTGAAGTAGTCGGGTGGCACGCCAGCCACCACCTGCGGGCGGCCGTCGGCGTCGAGCTCGAACAGCCCCTGGCGCGCCCAGACATCGGCACTTTGGTACGCCACGAAGATCGGCGCGTCGCCCACGATACGGATGCCTTGGCTGTGGGCGTAGGCGCGCAGCGCATCCCACTGGCGGAAGAAGCACCATTGGCAGAACTGCCAGAAATGCGTGGCTTTCGCATGGTCGATGCGCGCCTGCGCCAATGCGGCCGTGTCGCGACACGCCAGGCCCCGCGGCCAGTCGCACCATAGCGCCCGGCCGTAGGCGTCGGCCAGGGCCATGAACAACGTGTAGTCGTCAAGCCAGGCCACCTGCTGCGCGCAAAAGGCCGCGAAGTCGGCACGCTCGGTTGCGCTGGCCCGGGCCGCAAACCGGCCAGCCGCGCGATGCAGCCGCTCCATGCGCCAGGGCACGACGGCAGCGAAGTTCAGGCGCTGCAGCTCAAACCCGGGTGGCGGGGCCAGATCGGCTGCATCGAGCCAGCCCTGCTGCTGCAGCGCCTGCAGGTCGATCAGCAGCACATTGCCGGCAAAGGCGGAGCTACTCATGTAGGGCGAGTTGCCAGGTCCGATGCCGCCCAGCGGCAGAATCTGCCACAGTCGCTGGCCTGCGCCGGCCAGCCAGTCGACAAAATGGCGTGCGCTGGCGCCGAGGTCGCCCGAGCCATGCGGCCCCGGCAGGCTGGTGGGGTGCAGCAGGATGCCGCTGGAACGGGTGAAGCTCACGGGGAAACCTGTGTGCGATGGCGTTTGTGGCGGGGCCGGGTCATCGCAGCCCGGCGCCGGCAGCGGCAAACAGTTGCACACTGTGCGCCGGCGCCACGACGGCGACTTCACCCTGGCCATGCCAGCGGGAATGGCCGCGCGGGTGTGCGCTGTCGAGCAGGCCCATCCACACGCCGGCGGGCAATTCGAACGGCTGTGGCTCCGCCCCGGCATTGACCAGCAGCAGCAAGGGCGCTGTCGCAGCGCCGGGGCGCCCGATCAGGCATCCGAGCGCGCGCGCCACCGGGTCGCGCCAGGCCACACCCTGCAGGGGCGAGCCGTCGGGTTCCAGCCAGGCCAGATCGTGCAGGCCCAGCGCATCGGGCAGGCCGCTGTACCATTGGTTCCCAAAGGGCAGCGCGCGGTGGCGCAGGTCGATGGTGCGCGCCACGAAGGCTTTCAGGTCTTCGTTGCCGGCCGACCAGTCGATCCAGGTGGTGGCGTTGTCCTGGCAATAGGGGTTGTTGTTGCCACCCTGGCTGTGGCCGACCTCACTGCCGGCGCACAGCATCGGTGTGCCCTGGGCCAGCAGCGTGCAGGCGAGCAGCGCGCGCTGCAGGCGCTCGCGCAGCAGGGTGACGGCCGGGTCGGCGCTGGGACCCTCGACACCGCAGTTCCAGCTGAGGTTGTGCGCGTGGCCATCGCGGTTGTCCTCGCCGTTGGCAAGGTTGTAGCGCGCGTTGTAGCTCACCAGGTCGCGCAGCGTGAAGCCGTCGTGCGAGACCACGAAGTTGACCGACTCGGCCGGCACCCGATGGCGCGGCTGGAAGATATCGCTGGAGCCGCACAGTCGCTGGGCGAAATCGCCGCGCGTGGCCTGGCCGAGCCAGAACGCGCGCAACGTATCGCGAAATTGGTCGTTCCATTCCAGCCAGCCGTTGGGGAAGCCGCCGACCTGGTAGCCGCCGGGGCCGATGTCCCAGGGCTCGGCGATCATCTTCACGGTAGACAGCACCGGGTCCTGCGCCACCGCGGTAAAAAACGCGCCGTGGCGGTCGAAGCCGTGATCGCCACGACCCAGCACGGGCGCCAGGTCGAAGCGAAAGCCGTCCACATGCATCTCGGTGACCCAGTAGCGCAGGCTGTCCATCACCAGGCGCAGCACGTTCGGGCGGCGGATGTCCAGGGTGTTGCCGCAGCCGCTGTGGTTCTCGTAGTGCACGGGCGGGTCGGGGCTCAGGCGGTAATAGCCGGTGTTGTCCAGGCCACGCAAGCTGATCGTCGGGCCGTCCTCGCCGCTTTCGGCGGTGTGGTTGTAGACTACGTCGAGCAGCACCTCGATGCCGGCTGCGTGCAGGGCGCGCACCATGGCGCGGAATTCGTCCCGGATGCCCTGGCCGTCCGAGGTGCTGGCCAGCGCCGGGTCCGGGCAGAAAAAGGCGATCGGGTTGTAGCCCCAGTAGTTGTGCAGCCCCATCTGCACCAACCGCTCTTCGTCGATCGCATAGTGCACCGGCATCAGGCTCACTGCCGTCACGCCCATGGCGCGCAGATGCGACACCGACACCGCATGCGCCAGGCCCGCAAAAGTACCGCGCAGGGCTTCGGGAATGGCAGTCTGCAACTCCGAGAAACCCTTGACGTGCAGCTCGTACAACACGGTCTGGTCCAGCGGAGTGTGAAGACGCCGATCACTGCCCCAGTCGTAATCGTCAGCCACCACGCGGCTCTTGAGCGCGTAGGCGGTGTTGTCGCGCCCATCGCGGTTCAGCGGAAAGCGCCGGTCAGCGCCGAACTGCTCGTCATGCCAGATGAACTGCCCCACGACCTCGCGCGCCCAGGGGTCGAGCAGCAGCTTGGCGGGGTCGAACACCTGCCCGCGATCGGGCCGCCACGGGCCGTGGGCGCGCAAGCCATACACCTGCCCCGGTCGGGCCTGCGGCAGGTAGCCGTGCCAGACATCCTGGGTACGGGCCGGCAGCTCGAGGCGGCGCGTCTCGTGGTCGCCGTGGCTGTCGAACAGACACAGCTCGATACGCTGGGCCGTCGACGACAGCACTGCAAAGTTCACACCGTGCCCATCCCAGGTCGCGCCCAGTGGCCAGGGCCGGCCCGGCTGGAGTTCGCTGCGGGGCGTGCGCATGCGCGGGGCGGGGTGGCGCTTCAGGGCGTCCATGTGAGGAACACGGTGGCCAGCGGCGGCAGGTTGAGCACGATCGACCAGTCCCGGCCGTGGCTGGGCAGCGGTTCTGCCTGCGCCAGCGCGTACGGGGTACCGATATTGCTGCCGCCGTAATGCTGCGAGTCGGTGTTGAGGCACTCGCGGTAGCGGCCTGGCTGCGGCACGCCGAGCCGAAAGCCGGCGTGCGGGGTCGGCGTGAAGTTGCACACCGCGACGATGCAAGCCTGCGGGTCGTTGCCGCGGCGCATGAAGCTCAGGATCGAGCGACCCGCGTCCTGGTGGTCGATCCACTCGAAGCCACCAGCCACGAAGTCGCGCTGGTGCAGGGCGGGCGTATCGCGCAGCAGGTGGTTGAGGTCGCGCACCAGGCGCTGCATGCCGGCATGGAGCGGGTCGTCGAGCAGGTGCCAGTCGAGGCTCTGGTCGTGGTTCCACTCGCGCTCCTGGGCGAACTCGCAGCCCATGAACAGCAGCTTCTTGCCCGGATGCGCAAACATGAAGCCGTAGTAGGCGCGCAAGTTGGCAAACTTCTGCCAGCGGTCGCCCGGCATCTTGCCCAGCATCGAGCCCTTGCCGTGCACCACCTCGTCGTGCGAGAGCGGCAGCACGAAGTTCTCGTTGAAGGCGTAGACCAGGCCGAAGGTCATCTCGCCATGGTGAAACTGCCGGTGCACCGGGTCGCGCTGCATGTACTGCAGGGTGTCGTGCATCCAGCCCATGTTCCACTTGTAGTGAAAGCCCAGACCGCCGGCGTAGGTGGGGCGCGATACGGCCGGGAAGGCGGTGGACTCTTCGGCCAGCGTCACCGCCTGCGGCCGCTGCTCGCCCACCACTTCATTCATGCGCTTGAGAAAGCCGATCGCCTCCAGGTTCTCGCGCCCGCCGAGCACGTTGGGAATCCACTCGCCTGGCTTGCGGCTGTAGTCGCGGTAGAGCATGGACGCGACCGCGTCGACGCGCAGGCCGTCGACACCGAAACGCTCCAGCCAGTACAGCGCATTGCCCACCAGGAAGTTGCGCACCTCGGTGCGGCCCAGGTTGTAGATCAGCGTGCTCCAGTCGTTGTGGAAACCTTCGCGCGGGTCGGCGTATTCGTACAGGTGCGTACCATCGAAATGGGCCAGGCCGTGGGCGTCGGTGGGAAAGTGCGCCGGTACCCAGTCGAGCAGCACGCCGATGCCGGCCGCATGGCAGCGCGCCATGAAACGGCCAAAGCCCTCGGGCGGGCCGAAGCGTGCGGTGGGCGCGTACAGGCCGACCGGCTGGTAGCCCCAGGAGCCGTCGAACGGGTGCTCGCTGATCGGCAGCAGTTCCAGGTGGGTGAAGCCCATGCCCTGCGCATAAGGCACCAGGGTGTCGGCCAGTTCGTCCCAGTCGAGCCAGCGGTGGTGTTCCTCGGTCTTGCGCCGCCAGGAGCCCAGGTGCACCTCGTAGATGCTCATCGGGGCGTCCAGCGCGTTGGCGCTGCGTCGGCGCGCGTCGGGGGCCACCAGTGGCGGCAGCACGGCGACGCGGCTGGCGGTGGCCGGGCGCAGTTCCGCGCGCAGCCCAAAGGGGTCGGCACGCAGCGGCAGCACCTGGCCAGCGGTGCTGCGGATCTCGTACTTGTAGTGGGCGCCTTCTGCCACGCCGGGCAGGAAGATCTCCCACACGCCGCACTCGCGGCGCAGACGCATCGGGTGGCGCCGGCCGTCCCAGTGGTTGAAGTCGCCGACCACGCTCACGCGCGAGGCGTTGGGTGCCCAGACGGCAAATCGGGTGCCCGCCACATCGTCGCTGGAACACAGTTGCGCGCCCATCACCTCGAAAGGTCGCAGGTGCGTGCCTTCGGCTAGCAGCCAGACGTCCAGGTCCCCGAGCACCGGGCCGAAGCGGTAGGGGTCTTCGATCACCGACACGCTGTCGTCAGGCCAGCGCACATGCAGCTGGTAGCGCGAGCGCAGCGCCGAAGTCAGCACGCGCTCAAAAAAACCATCGGGATGCCGCAGCGCCAGCGTCGCCAGCACGCGCTGGGACGGGGTGGCCACCACCAGCACCTGCACTGCACCGGGCAGGAAGGCGCGCACCGACGTACGGCCCGTGCTGTGGCGGTGCGGCCCCAGCACCGCGAACGCGTCGCCGTGGGCGCCCTGGCAGATCAGCGCGATGTCGTGGGGATCGGGCATGGCGATGGCGCAGCCGCTCGCTTACGCACCGGGTGCCGGATCGGGCGTGATGTGCCAGATGTCGGTGGCATAGGCCCGGATGGTGCGGTCGGCCGAGAACGGGCCCATGCCTGCCACGTTGGCGATCGCCCGGGAGGTCCATAGGGCTGGCGTGCGGTACAGCGCGTCGACCTGTGCCTGCGCCTCCAGGTACGGGGCATAGTCGGCCAGCAGCATGTAGTGGTCGCCGCCCCACAACAGCGAATCTACCAGTGCGCGGTAGCGTCCGGGCTCGTGCGGCGTGAACACATCGCCGGCGATGGCGTCGAGCACCCCGCGCAGGCCGGGTACGGTCTCGTAGTAGCGCATCGGCTGGTAACCTTGCTGGCGCATCTCGCGCACCTCGGCGGTGCGCAGGCCGAAGATGAAGATGTTGTCGTCGCCGACGTTCTGGCGGATCTCGATGTTGGCGCCATCGTCGGTGCCGATGGTCAGTGCTCCATTGAGGGCCAGCTTCATGTTGCCGGTGCCCGAGGCCTCGGTGCCAGCGGTGGAGATCTGCTCCGACAGGTCGGCGCCGGGCATGATGATCTCGGCCACCGATACACCGTAATTGGGTAGGAAAACCAGCTTGAGCCGGTCGCCGACGCGCGGGTCGGCATTGATGACCGCGCCCACGTCGTGGATCAGCCGGATGATCGACTTGGCCATGTGGTAGCTCGATGCCGCCTTGCCTGCAAAGATCACGGTGCGCGGCACCCAGTCGGCCTGCGGGTCGGCCAGGATGGCCTGGTAGCGCGACACCACATGCAGCACATTGAGCAGTTGGCGCTTGTATTCGTGGATGCGCTTGACCTGCACGTCGAACAGGCTGCGCGGGTTGACCTGGATGCCGGTGCTGCGCAGGATGGTGGCCGCCAGTCGCTGCTTGTTGGCATGCTTGATGGCGGCAAAACGCTGGCCCAGCGCCGGATCGTTGCGCAGGCTGCGCAGGCGCTGCAGTTGGTCGAGGTCGAGGCGCCAGCCCTGGCCCAGGGTGTCGTCGAGCAGGCTGGCCAATCCAGGGTTGGCCTGCGACAGCCAGCGCCGCGGTGTGACCCCGTTGGTCATGTTGGTGAAGCGCTCCGGCCACAGCGCTGCGAAGTCGGCGAAGATGGTTTCGACCAGCAGCTTCGAGTGCAGCGCCGACACGCCATTGACCTTGTGGCTGCCCACGATCGACAGGTGGGCCATGCGCACCCGGCGCTCGCCGTGCTCGTCGATCAGCGACAGCCGCGCCAAGAAGCCGTTGTCGCCGGGCCGGTGCAGCGCTGCTGCGTCCAGGAATTCCTTGTTGATGCGAAAGATGATCTCCAGGTGGCGCGGCAGCACCTGCTGCATCAGGCCCACCGACCAGGTCTCCAACGCCTCGGGCATCAGGGTGTGGTTGGTGTAGGAGAAGGTGCGTGTGCAGATCGACCAGGCCTGCGCCCAGGGCATGGCGCGCTCGTCGCACAACACGCGCATGAGTTCGGCCACGCCGATGGCCGGATGGGTGTCGTTGAGGTGGATCGCCACCTGTTCGGCCAGGTTTTCCAGGCTGGGATGCTCTTCCAGGTGGCGGGCGATCAGGTCCTGGATCGACGCGGCAACAAAGAAGTACTCCTGCTTGAGCCGCAGTTCGCGCCCGGCCGGTGTGCTGTCGTTGGGGTACAGCACCCACGAGATGTTCTCGTATTCGTTTTTGGCACCCGCAGCACGCGCGTAGTCACCGGTGTTGAAGGCGCCCAGGTCGATATGCGCCGGGGCGACGGCTTTCCACAGGCGCAGTGTGCTCACGGTGTCGCGCCCGTGGCCCGGCACCACCATGTCGTAGGCCTTGGCCTCGACCGCCGCCGCATGGCGCCAGATCGCCCGGTTGTCGGCGTGCTCGACCCAGCCGCCAAAACGCACCGGGTAGGCCACGTCGGCGCGCGGAAATTCCCAGGGCGTGCCGTCCTTCAGCCAGGGATCCGGGTACTCCATCTGGCAGCCGTCCAGAATCTCCTGGGCGAACATGCCGTATTCATAGCGGATGCCATAACCGAAGGAGGGCAGCCCCACGGTGGCCATCGCGTCCAGAAAGCAGGCCGCCAGGCGCCCCAGACCGCCGTTGCCCAAAGCGGCGTCGGGTTCGCAGTCGGCCAACTCTTCCAGGGTGCGTGCGAAATGGGCCACGCCCTCGCCGGCTGGCTGGGTGATATTCAGCGCCGCGAGCGCATTGGACATCGTGCGGCCGATCAGGAACTCCATCGAGAGGTAGTAGACGCGCCGCGCCCGCCCATCGCGCTCGCGAGTCTGCGTGCGGACCCAGCGCCGGGACAGCTCGGCACGGGCGACCTGCGCCAGCGCCTGCATGACCTGGGTGCGGGTGGCCCGCGTCGGGTCGACGGCCACGGTCTCCAGCAGCTGCCGGGCGATGGACTCGGAGAGATCGGCGGGTGCACAGGGCGGGCGCTGGGTCACGGTACATCCTTCGGATTTCGGGTTCGGCTGCGACGGGCGGCGCACGCGGGCATTTTGGCACGCGGTAACCCGCAGGGAACCGCCGCTGCGCCACCGGCATTAAGATCGTGCAGCGCCTGTTGCGCTGCCCCAAGGAGACACACGATGACATCGACCGATCTGGTACAGGGGCTGGACCTTCCCAAACGTGCCGTTGCGCTGGTGCTGGCCGGAGGGCGCGGCAGCCGCCTGATGAACCTGACCGACCGGCGTGCCAAGCCCGCGGTGTACTTCGGCGGCAAATTCCGCATCGTGGACTTTGCGCTGTCCAATTGCCTGAACTCCGGCGTGCGGCGCATCGGCGTGATCACGCAGTACAAGTCGCACAGCCTGCTGCGCCATCTACAGCGCGGCTGGGCGTTTCTCAAGACCGAGATGAACGAGTTCGTCGACCTGATGCCGGCGCAGCAGCGCAATGACGACGAAAGCTGGTACCGCGGCACCGCCGACGCGGTGTACCAGAACCACGACATTCTGGAGAGTTATGACGCCGACTACATCGTGGTGCTGGCGGGCGACCACATTTACAAAATGAACTACGCACTCATGCTGGCCGACCATGTGGCCATGGGGCGGCCGTGCACCGTGGGCTGTATTGCCGTGCCACGCGCGCAGGCGACGGCCTTCGGCGTGATGGCGGTGGATGCCAACAGCATGATCACGGATTTCGTCGAAAAGCCGGCCGACCCGCCGCCCATGCCAGGCCATCCCGACCTGGCGCTGGCCAGTATGGGCATTTACATCTTCAATGCCGACTACCTGTACCAGGAGCTGGCCCGCGATATGGCCGACCCCGAATCCAGCCACGACTTCGGCAAGGACATCATCCCGCACGCGGTACGCAACGGCTGTGCCGCGGCCCATCCGTTCGAAAAAAGCTGTGTGCCCAACAGTGGCTCCGGCGAATCCTACTGGCGCGACGTCGGCACGGTAGATGCGTACTGGGACGCCAATATCGACCTCACTGCCACCGAGCCCAAGCTCGACCTGTACGACCGACGCTGGCCGATCTGGACCTACCAGGCGCAGCTGCCACCGGCCAAATTCGTGCACAACCAGGATGACCGGCGCGGGATGGCGATCGAATCGATGGTGTCGGGCGGCTGCATCGTCTCGGGGCGGGTGTTCCGCTCGGTGCTGTTCTCCAGCGTGCGGGTGCATTCCCATTCCGACGTGAACTGGTCGGTGCTGTTGCCCGAGGTGCAGGTGGGCCGCCACGTACGCCTGAACCGTACCGTCGTCGACCGCGGCTGCACCGTCCCCGACGGCATGGTCATCGGCGAGGATCCGGCGCAGGATGCGGCCCGTTTCCATCGCAGCCCCAACGGGATTTGCCTGGTCACCGCGGACATGCTGGCCAAGATCCAGGCATGAGGGTCCTGCACGCGGCGGCGGAGGTCTATCCCTGGGTCAAGACGGGCGGCCTGGCCGACGTGGTGGGCGCGCTGCCGCAGGCGCTGGTGGCAGAGGGCGTCGATGTGCGTCTGTTGCTGCCAGGTTATCCCGCGGTACTCGACGCGCTGAATGGTTCCCGTGTGGTGGGCGAGCTGGGTGCGCTGTTCGGTGCCGCCCGCGTCACCCTGCGCCAGGGTGTGCTGAACGGCAGCGGAATTGCTGCGTATGTGGTGGATGCGCCGCTGATGTACCGCCGCGCCGGCAACCCCTACCTGGGACTGAACGGGCACGAGTGGTCCGACAACCTGCAGCGGTTTGCACTGCTCGGCTGGGTCGGCGCCCATCTGGCGTCGGGCGAACTCGACCCGGCGTGGCAGCCGCAGGTACTGCACGCGCATGACTGGCATGCAGCCACCGCCTGTGCCTATCTGGCGGCGCAACCCGCGCCCAGTGCACGCAGCGTCTACACCGTGCACAACCTGGCTTACCAGGGTTTGTTCGATGCCGCCGACTTTGCGCTGCTGGGCCTGCCTGCCCGTTTTATGGGCAGCAGTGGCCTGGAGTTCCATGGCCAGCTGTCCTGCATGAAGGCCGGGCTGGTGTATGCGTCGCGTGTGACCACCGTGAGCCCGACCTACGCGCGCGAAATCGCGCTGCCCGAACACGGCTGCGGCCTGGAGGGCCTGGTGCGAGCCCGTGGCGCAGAGGTGTCCGGCATCCTGAATGGCGTCGACGGCGCGGTCTGGGATCCGCGCACCGATCTGACCATCGCTGCTACCTATTCTGAAACCGCTCTGGAGGGAAAAACGCGTTGCAAGGCGGCCTTGCAACAGGCTCTGGGCCTGCCGCAGCATGCCCATGCGCCACTGTTCGTGGCGGTGAGCCGCCTGACCTCGCAAAAGGGCCTGGACCTGGTGCTCAGCGCCTTGCCTGAGCTGCTGGCCCATGGCGCGCAACTCGCGGTGCTGGGCAATGGCGACCCGGCGCTGGAGCGCGCCTTGCAGGGCGCTGCCGCAAACTACCCGCGGCGCGTCGCAGTGCGGCTGGCCTACGACGAGGCGTTTGCCCACCAGATGGTGGCCGGTGCCGATGCGATGCTGGTGCCCTCGCGGTTCGAGCCCTGCGGCCTGACCCAGCTGTATGCGCTGCGGTATGGCACGGTGCCGGTGGTGCGACGTGTCGGCGGGCTGGCCGATACCGTGCTCGACCTGGTCGAAGGCGATGCGTCCACCGGCATCGTGTTCGACGACGCCACGGGTGCCGCCATGGCCGACGCGATGACGCGGGCGGTGGCGCTGTTCCGCGACCCGGCAGCCTGGCGCCAATTGATGCTGCGCGGCATGGCACAGGATTTCTCGTGGGGGCCACCGGCTCGCCAGTACCTGGCGCTGTATGCGCAGCTGCTGGCCTCGCCGTTGCACGGCGTCTGATGTCGCCGAGTGTGACAGACCCCACCCGTACAATTTGCGCTCGACCTCCACCATCTACAGGGACACCCGCCATGCAGCTTGATGCTTCGATTTTCAAGGCCTACGATATCCGCGGCATCGTCCCTGTCACCGTCGATGAGCAGATTGCCGAGGGCATCGGCAAGGCCTTTGGCACCGTGGCACTGGCCCAGGGCGAGACCGTGGTCGCCGTGGGGCGCGACGGCCGCCTGAGCGGCCCGGCCCTGAGTGCCGCGCTGGTGCGTGGCCTGGTGTCGGTGGGCATCCAGGTGATCGACATCGGCATGGTCACCACACCGATGCTGTATTTTGCGGCCAGCACCGCCTGCAACAGCGGCATCCAGGTCACCGGCAGCCACAACCCGAAAGACTACAACGGCTTCAAGATGGTGATGGCCGGGCGCGCGATCTACGGCGCGGACATCCAGAACCTGCGCGCCATCATCGAGAACGAGACCTGGATCCTGGCCCCTGGCGGCGCGGTGCGCAACCTCAACGTGCTGGCGCCGTATACCGAGCGTATCGTCTCTGACATACAGCTCGAGCGCAAGATGAAGATCGTGGTCGACTGCGGCAATGGCATTGCCGGTGCGTCGGCGCCGGCGATCTTCCGCGCCATCGGCTGCGAGGTGATCGAGCTGTTCAGCGAGGTCGATGGCAATTTCCCCAACCACCATCCCGACCCCAGCAAGCCAGAGAACCTGCGCGACCTGATGATCGCCCTGAAAAACTCCGACGCCGAACTCGGCCTGGCCTTCGACGGCGACGGCGACCGCCTGGGCATCGTCACCAAGCAGGGGAACAACATCTACCCCGACCGGCAGATGGTGCTGTTCGCACGCGACGTACTCAGCCGGGTGCCGGGCGGCACGATCATCTTCGACGTGAAATGCTCGCAGCAGCTGGCTCCGGCCATCGAAGCCGCCGGGGGCGTTCCGCTGATGTACAAGACTGGCCATTCGCTGATCAAGGCGCGCATGAAGGAGGTCGACTCTCCCCTGGGCGGCGAAATGAGCGGCCACATCTTCTTCAAGGAGCGCTGGTTCGGTTTCGACGATGGCACCTACGCGGGTTGCCGCCTGCTCGAGATCGTGAGCCGTTCGCCCGATGCGAATGCCGTGCTCGATGCGCTACCCGCCAGTTTTTCCACGCCCGAGCTCAACGTCGCCTGCGCCGAGGGTGAGCCGGTCCAGGTGGTTGCACGGGCCGTGGCGCTGGCCGATTTCCCGGCGCCCGCCAAGCTCAATACCATTGACGGGCTGCGGGTCGACTGGCCCGATGGCTTCGGCCTGATGCGCTCGTCGAACACCACACCAGTGGTGGTGCTGCGTTTCGAAGGGCAGACGCCCGAGGCGCTGCACCGCATCGAGACGGCGATGCTGGCGCTGCTGCACACGGTCAAGCCGGACGCGATCGTCGGGGCTGGCACGCACTGATTCGTTTGCGTGTCTTGCCTTGCGCTTCTGCCCCAGCCTCACCGGCAGCGCGTGTTCTGGCACAAGACGAAGTGTGCCGAGGCCTTCGCCAGTGGCGGTGTTGGCAGGTGCGGAGGGCTCACGGTGGCGTGCGTCACTGCGGCACGCAGATCACCAGGGTTCTCGCCTACCGGTTGGCGTGAATTGGCAACGCCCGTTGCTGCATAACCGCTAAACGCAAAAAATCAGCCGAAACGAAAACTGGAAGCCGTCACCCCGCCGAAGATGTTCTCCTCGTGGTAGACACAGGTCGCCGGTGCGTCTTCTGCGGCACCCAGGGCGACCATCAGCGGAATCAGATGGTCCTCACGCGGGTGCGCGATGCGCGCCGCGGGTGCGGTGGTCCATTGCAGCAGGCGGGCCTCGCGCTGTGCCGGTGCCGAGCCGACCAGTGTGGTTTGCAGCCAGGCGTCGAAGGCTTCCGAGGGCGCACGACCGGCCGGGCCGAAGCGGCCCAGGTTGTGGTAGCTCAGACCGCTGCCGACGATCAACACGCCCTCGTCGCGCAGCGGTGCGATGGCGCGCCCGACCGCGATGTGCTCGGCCGGGTCCATGTTGTGGCGCAGCGAGAGTTGCACCACCGGTACGTCGGCATCCGGATACATCACGGCGAGCGGCGCAAACGCGCCGTGGTCGAAACCGCGCTCCGGGTCCAGGTGCGCGGGCAGGCCGGCGGCCTGGATCAGGCTGTGCACACGCTGCGCGAGCAAAGGCGCACCCGGCGCGGGGTAGACGATCTGGTAGGTGTGGTCCGGGAAGCCCGAATAGTCATAAAGCATCGGCGGGTGGGCGCTGGCCATGACGGTGTAGTCGTTCGATTCCCAGTGGCCCGACACCATCAGTACCGCTTTCGGCTTTGCGCCGATCTGGCGCGGCATGTCTTGCAGAGCGAATTCGAGCTGGTGCATGGCCCGGCGCCAGTCGTCCATCCAGGGCCAGGGGCCGCCGCCGTGGGAGATGAAATAGGTGGGGAGGGTCATGGATAGCTCCGATTGGGTTCAGCGGCTTTGCGTCTTTTGAGCGATCCGTTGGGCCGTGTCGGGGTTGGCAAAGCAGGCCATCGCGGCCTGGCGCTCCAGCTCCAGCGCACCGGCCAGCTGGTTCGACAGCCCGCTGGTCATCACCCGCTCGAGCAGGCTGGTGGCCCGTGTCGAGCGCGACGCCACCTGGTGGGCCATTGCCAGGGCGGTCTCCATCATGCCCTGCTGCGGCACGACTCGGTTCACCAATCCGAGTTGCAGCAGCGTGGCGGCATCGATGCGCTCGCCGAGCACGAACAGCTCCATGGCCTTCTGGTAGCCCACTGTTTGCGGTAGCAGGTGGGTGACACCGCCGGTCACGAAATGGCCCAGCGCCATCTCGGGGAAGAAGGCCACCAGGTTGTCGGACGCCACCGTCAGGTCGCAGTTCAGCACCCATTCGAAACCGCCGCCCACGGCATAGCCATGGATCGCACCGATCACGAGTTTGGGGCCGAACACGATGTCGCGCGTGATCTGCTGGATCTGGTCGCACATGGCGCTGACGGCGGCCGGGCTGGCGCATTGGTCGGCGAATTCCTTGAGGTCGTCGCCCGCGCAAAAGGCCCGGCCGGCCCCCGTGAACACGATGGCACGGGTGGCACTGTCGGCATGGGCAGCGAGCAGCGTGTCGTGCAGTTCGGACATCAAAGTACCGCTCATGGCGTTGAGGCGCTCCGGGCGGTTCAGCGTGACGATGCTGACCAGCCCCTGGGTTTCGAGGGTGACATAGCGCATGGAGGTGCTCCATGGGGTTGTCGCGGGGCCTCGCGGTCCCAGGCGGCTGCAAAGCCCTGTTGCTGCAGGCGGAACTTCTCAACCTTGGCAGTCGGTGTCTTGGGCAGGACCGGCAGAAACTGCACATAGCGCGGCACCATGAAGCGGGCCATGCGGGTCTGGCACCAGCCGGCCAGTGCCGATTCCGACAACTGGCTGCCGGCGCGGCGCACAGCGCACACCATCACTTCTTCTTCGGTCATGGCGCTGAGCATGCCGAACACCGCGCATTCGAGGATCTCAGGGTGGGATTCGATGACCATCTCCACCTCGGCCGCCGAAATGTTCTCCCCGCGCCGGCGCACCATGTCCTTGCGCCGTCCGATGAAGTACAGCCAGCCATCGGCGTGGGCCTTGAGGATGTCGCCGGTGTGGAACCACTGGTTCCGGAAGGCCGCCACCGTGGCCTCGGGCATGGCCCAGTAGCCGTCGGTCAGCACCGAGGGCTCGGTGGCACGCACCACCAGCTCGCCGGGTGTACCGGGCGGTACCGCAAAGCCGTCGGCATCCTGCCGTTGCACCTTCCTCGGGCCCGATGGCTTGCCGCAGGAGCCTTGTCGGCGTGGCGCGTCTGGCGGGGTGAAGATGATGGCGCCCATCTCGGTGGAGCCATACAGCTCCACCAGGCGGCAGCCGAAACGCTGCTCGAACTGGGGCGCCCATTCCGGCATCGGAACGCCCCAGCCCAGGCGCGCACGGTGGCTGCGGTCGAGCGCCGAAGGCGGCTGTTTCCACAGCATGGTCAGCGTGGCGCCCATGAAATCGAACACAGTGGCCTGCAGTGCCCGGACCTCGTCCCAGTAGCGCGACACGCTGAACCGTTCACCAATGTCGGCCACCGCGCGCAGCACCAGTGCCGGTGCGACGGTCATGATGGCCGATTCCATGTGGAACATCGGATAGGGGCAATACAACACGTCGTCGGCGCGCAGGCCCAGGCCGTCGACGATGCACTCGGCCTGGCGCAGCACATAGCGGTGCGAGATCATTGCGGCCTTCGAGCGGCCGGTGGTGCCCGAGGTATAGAGCAGCAGCACCAAGTCGGACAAATGCGCCAGCGGCTGTGCACCAGGTCGATGGCGCTGGCCAGCACGGCGCCGCGAAAGGCGGTATTGACCGGTGCCGTGACCGCACCCAGCTTGGCGATGGCAAACCAGGCCAGCGCGAAGGCAATGCCGTTGGGCAGCAGCAGGCTGACCGTCTGGCCATGTGCCACACCCAGAGACTGCAGGCCGGCGGCCAGGCGATCAGACTGCCGGTCGACCTGCCGAGAGGTCCATTCGCCTTGCAGCATGCGGATGAAGGGCTGGTCGGGTGCCTGCCGGGCGGCGCTGCGCAAGGCGTCGGGCAGGGTCAGCGTGCAATGGTTCATGGAGCGATGGCAGTGGTCGACAACACGGCATCGTATCCTGCCATGAAGGGCGTCCAGTGGTGCTCATCCCAGCGGAACTGCGGGTCGAGCCGGAGCTCCTTGCGCAGCGAACGGTGCAGCCGCTTCAGGTTGCCGGCCTTCCAGTCCGAGCCGGTACGAAAGCCGCATTTGTCGAAATCGACGATCCAGGCCTGGCCCTGGGCATCGAGCATCAGGTTGTGGCAGTTCAAGTCGCTGTGCTGGCACTGCGCATCGTGCAGTCGGCGCACCACCTGCCCCAGGCGGCGCCATTCGGCGTCGTTCAGGCTGCGCTGTTGGTGCATCAGCCGGGCTATATCGACTGCGCCGGGGATCTCATGGACCAATATATCGGCGCGGTACCACAGGCCCACGCGCTGCAGCCGTGCTGCGGCTGCCCGTGGCACCGGCAGGCCGAGCCCGCGCAGGCTGCGCAGCAACGTGAACTCCTGCATCGCACGTGAATCGGCCACGGGTTGCAGCAGGAACAGGTCGTGGCTGATGCGGGCCATCAGGCCGCCACGGTAATAGTGGCGCAGCAGGTAGCGCCCCTGCGGGTCCGATAGCCGGTGGATGTTGCCGCGCCCTGCGCCGACGCGCTCCACTGCGCCGCGCTGCAGCCAGGCGCCGAGGTCGAACAGGGTGTCGATGGCATCCGGAAAGGTCTCGCCATCGGCCCACACGACCCCACCACCACCGCCGTGGTGCGTGCGTGGCGCCGTGCTGGCGCTGCTGTTGAAATCCTCCACCAGGGGTCGGAGCGTTTCGAGTGTGCGTTGCACAGCGCCGCCCAGCGCCTGGTAGACCGCCCGACCGCGTGCGATGCGTGCCTGGCAGGCCGCCTCATCCGCCAACAACCGGCGGAACTGTGCAAAAACCGCATCGGCATCGGCCACCCGCAGCAGTGCGTCGGCATCTTCGAGGGTCTGGAACAGGGTAGCGAAATTCGCCGTGTTGGGCCCGGTAAGCAGCGGTTTGTCAAGGCACAAGGCTTCCAGTGGGTTGTGCCCCTGGCGCGGTACCAGGCTGCCGCCGATGAAGCAGGCGTCGGCCACGCCATACCAGCGCATCAGCTCTCCCATGCTGTCGCCCAGCAGCACTTGCGTGCCCGGCTGCACGGCCAGGCCCTGGCTCACCCGCACTGTGCGCAGGCCGCTGCCAGACAGCAGGTCGGCCACCACCGGAAAGCGTTCAGGATGGCGCGGCACGAGGATCAGCAGGCTATCGGGCGACTGCACGAGGTGGCGCTGGAACGCAGCCACCAGCGCTTCGTCCTCGCCGGCATGCGTGCTGCCGGCGGTCAGCACCGGCCGCGGCCCGATGGCGATGCGGGTGTCGGCAATCGCTTGCAGTAGCGCCGGGCCGGCCTGCACATCCGACTTGATATTGCCGGTTACCTGCAGGCGGTCCGGTGCGACCCCCAGGGCCGCCAGCCGCTGCGCACTGGCGGCGTCCTCGGCGCAGACCTGGCGCAGGCTGGCCAGTGCGGGCACCATCAGCCTGCGCCAGCGCTGGTAACCGGCGGCTGACCGCGCCGAGAGCCGCGCATTAACCAGCGCCACCGGCACGCCCTGGCACTGGGCCTGGTGCAGGAACTCGGGCCACAGCTCGCGCTCCATGAGCAGCACCAGGCGGGGTTGCAACTGCGTGAGAAAGCGCCGCGTGGCGCCTGGCGTGTCGAATGGAAAGTACACCTGCCCGACGCGACTGCCGAAATCGGCCGCAATCTGGCGTGCGCCCGTGGGTGTGGAACAGCTCACCACCAGTGGCCCCCAGTGCGCATCGGCCAGCAGGCGCTGAATCAGCGGCCGGGCGGCGATGACTTCACCCACCGAGGCGCAGTGCAGCAGCATGCCGTGCCGACATGCGGCGAGTGCCTCGGCATGGCCCAGCCGTTCGCGCCATCGCAGGCGGTAGCCGGGGTCCTTGCGGCCGCGCCACCAGAGGTAGACGAACAGCGGGCCGATCCCGCACCGGGCCAGCAAGCGGTAGGCCTGCAACATGGCGTCCTGGCGGCTAGCGCCAGTGGTCAGCAACCCACTGGGTGGGCGCAACCCGGCGGTACCACTTGCCGCTGATCCCGACGATGGCATCGGGCGGGTTGGGCTTGCCGTGGAAGGCGATGATCTTTGCGCCAGGCGGAATGGTGGGTGGACGCAGCCAGCTCATCAGCCCGCGCGGCACGCAATGGCGCTTGAAACTCACGCACCAGGCCGCCGGCCAGTAGCTGACCTTGCCCTGGCGGCCCAGAAAGCCGGTGATGAATTCCTGCTCGTTGCGCACCTCGGACAGCGCGCCGGGGTGGTGGTCGCGCAGGTAGACCAGTGCGTCGGCATGGGCGCCGATGGTGTACAGGTAGACCGAGGTGTTGCCGGTGCCATCGGTCTTGTCCCATTCCTTGATCACGCAAAAGGGCGCCGGTTCGTCGAAGAAGCAGTCGATGCTGTCGACGATGACGATGTCCAGGTCGAGAAACAGCGTGCGCCCACGCAGGTCGTACAGGGGGTCGGCAAAACTCGTGAGCTTGAGCCAGCCGTGGCCGAAGGTCCAGGGCTGGCGGGTATCGAATTCGGAAAAGCCGACCGCCGGGATCGGATGCGTCTCGATGCCTGCGTCGATGCCCTGGGTATCGTCGGTCAGACACACAAAGCGATGTGGACGGCGTAAATGGCGCTGCACCATCGCTTGCAGCTTGTTGACGTATTCAGGGCCGTACTTGCGCCCCCACTTGATGCACAGGACATTGACAGCCTGCAGGTGCAGTTCCATGGCGGCCGCTGGGCTACTTGACCAGGAGGTTGTTGATGGCCTGCATGTCTTCCGGCTTCAGCGAGCCGTTGGCCTGGCGCAGGCGCAGGCCACCCACCAGCACGTCGTAGCGCGCCTTGGCCAGGTCGCGCTTGGTCTGGAACAGCTGGCTCTGCGCGTTGAGCACGTCGATGTTGATGCGCACCCCCACCTGGTAGCCGAGCTTGTTGGCATCGAGGGCACTCTGGCTGGATGCCTCGGCTGCCTCCAGTGCCTTTGCTTGTCCCTGGCCCGACAGGACGCCGAAAAACGCGGCGCGGGTGTTCTGCGCGATGGTGCGGCGTGCCGCTTCGAGGTCGGTGCGGGCCTTGTCCTCGAGGGCCATGGTCTCCTTGATCCGGTTCTGGATGGAAAAACCGGCAAACAGGGGCAGGTTGAAGGCCAGCGCCACTGAGGCCGTATTGGTACGACTGTCGATGCGCGTCGCGGCCGATCCATCGTTGTGGGCAGTCGAGTAACTGCCATTGAGATCGAGCGTCGGCCGGTTGCCGGCCTGCGCCTTGCGGGTTTCCAGTTGCGCGATTTCCAGTGCCACAGTCGCCTGGCGCAGCGCCGGGTGTTCGTCGATGGCCTGGTTGACCCATGCGGACACATCGGCAGGTAGCAGGCTGGGCAGGCTGACCGGCAGCAGCAGCGGCTTGGGCACGGTGCCCGGGCGGCCGACCAGTTGGTCCAGGGCGAGGCGTTTGACCAGCAGGTCGTTTTCGGCGGCGATCTGTTGCGCGGTGACCAGGTCAAAACGGGCCTGGGCTTCCCGGGTGTCGGTGATGGTGCTGGTGCCGACCTCGAAGTTGCGCTTGGCCGAGGCCAACTGCTCCGCCACGGCCGTCTTGTTGGCCACCACGAAGGCGACCGCATCCTGGGCCGCCAGCACATCGAAGTAGGCCTGGCTGACGCGGACCACCAGGTCCTGGTCGGCCACTTGTAACAGGGCCTGGGCCGATTCGATGGACTTCATGCCCTGCTCATAAGTCAGCCGGTTGGCCGGCCGGTACAGTGGTTGCGACGCGCTCACGGTGGCGGTGAAGGCCCCGAACGCCGGGTTCGGAATGCGGACGCTGGAGTCCACGTGGCTGCGCGAGTTCGACATTGCCAACCCCACGGTCGGCAAGGTGCCCGCGCGGGACTGCTCGGCCCGGGCCAGGGTGGCATCGAACTGCGACCTGGCCGACTGGAGGGATGCGTCGTACACACGCGCCGCGTCATAGAGATCCACCAGGCTCTGGGCCTGCACCGGCACGGCGGTCACGGCACTCAATGCAGCCACAAGGGGAAGCAGGCGGAACAGGGACTTCATGGATTTCCTTGATAAACGGATCGCCGGCACAGGGGGTCAGTAGCGCGCAATGGACGGGTCGAGTTCGTCCGCCCAGGCGTGGATGCCGCCCGCAATATTGGCTACATGGGCGAACCCGCGGCCGTGCAGGAACGATGCCACCTGCATGCTGCGCCCGCCGTGGTGGCATAGGCATGCGACCGGCTTTTGTGGATCGAGTTCTGCCAGCCGGGCTGGAATGCTTCCCATCGGGATGGCCAGCAAGGTGTAGCTTTCGGCCGGTTGAATGCTTGCGGTGCGCAACTCGGCCGGCTCGCGCACGTCGATGAGCTGCGGCTGGCCGAAGGCGCGCACGCTTTCCAGCCAGGTGTTCAGATCCTTGGGACGTATTTGGACAATCATGGTCGATCGGCAGTGCCGCGGTTAGAAGCTGAAACGGGAGGGTTCGGGGAAGTTCTGCAGCCGAGCCGCCACGGTGTCCCAGGGTTGACTCGTGCGGAACTGCGTTTGTGCGACCCGCGTGACGAAGGTCGCCCGCATCATGGGCTCGTCGCCGATGATCGCGCCCAGGCGCCCACCCAGCTGGAGGTGGTTCAGCAGCGACTGTGGAATCTCGGGCAGCGAGCCGCTGAGCACGATCAGGTCGAATGGCGCCTCGACCGGCAGGGCGCGCGCCGCGTCAAGGTGGCGTACTTCCGCATTCATCACACCGGCCGCCTGCAGATTGGCGCGTGCGCTGCGGGCCAGTTCGGCGTTGATCTCGAGGCTGATCACGCGTTGGGCGCGGTGGGCCAGCAGGGCCGCCATGTAGCCGGATCCGGTGCCGATCTCGAGCACTTTCTCGTGTTTCTGGATGGCGAGGTCCTGCAGCATGCGGGCCTCGACGCGGGGGGCCAGCATGCATTGGCCGCCAGCCAGGGGGATCTCCATGTCGACAAACGCCAGGTTCCTGAAACCTGCGGGCACGAAGTCCTCGCGCTTGACGACCGACAGCAGGTGCAGCACATGGGCGTCCAGCACATCCCACGGCCGGATCTGCTGCTCGATCATGTTGAAGCGGGCTTGTTCCAGGTTCATCGCATGCATCACTCCATGGTTCCGGTATCAGGGAAATTCGCCGATTTTAGGCGCTGGCACCGGAGCTGACTGCCCGCCGAAAATCCGCCGCATCCACTGGGCCAGATCATCCATGTAACAGTACACCACGGGAACCACCACCAGGGTCAGCAGCGAGGACGTGATGACGCCGCCGATCACGGCCTGCCCCATGGGCGCCCGCACTTCCGAGCCTTCGGTCATCGCGAACGCCAGCGGCACCATGCCGAACACCATGGCCAGGGTGGTCATCAGGATCGGGCGCAGGCGCACGCGGGCCGCCATCAGCAGTGCGTCATGCCGATTCAGCCCGGCCTGGTGGCTGCCGTCGGGTGCAATCGTGTCCTCACGCGCGCGGATCGCGAAATCGACCAGCAGGATCGCATTCTTGGTCACCAGACCCATCAGCATGACCACTCCGATGACCGAGAACATCGACAGCGTCGAGCGGAACACCAGCAGCGCCACCACCACGCCGATCAGGGTCAGTGGCAGCGCGGTCATCAGCGCCAGCGGCTGCAGAAAGCTCTTGAACTGGCTGGCCAGGATCATGTAGATGAACACCACAGCCAGCACCAGCGCCGAAATCGCATAACCGAAAGCTTCGGCCATGTCCTTGGTGGCGCCGCTGAACTTGTAGCTGTAACCCGGCGGCATGGCGATGGTGTCCATGATGGCCCGGATACCGGCCGACACCTCGCCGGCCGACCGGCCGTCGGCGTTGGCGCTCATGCTGACCTCGCGCGTCAGGTCACGCCGGTTGATCTGGTTCGGTCCGGTGCCCTCACGCACGATCGCCACCTGGTTCAGGCGCACGATGCGCGAGGAGCCATCGGCATTGGCGCCGATGGCAAAGGGCAGGCGCTGCAGGTCTTCGGCGGAATTGCGGGCTTCGGGCGCCAGGCGCACGTTGACGTCGTAGGTCTGGTCGTCGGGCGCGCGCCAGTTGCCCACGGTCTGCCCGGCCACGAGCGTGCGCAATGCGGTGCCGATCTGGGTGATGCTTACACCGAGGTCGGAGGCGACGTCGCGGCGCACCACCACGTCCAGCGTGGGCTTGTCGGGCTTGACGCTGGAGTCCAGATCGACCAGGCCGGGCACGTTGCGCAGCTTGTCCAGGGACAGGCGGGCCAGGCGTTCGAGCTCGTCTTGGTTCGGCCCCTGCAGCGAGAACTGGATCGGCTTGTTGCCGCCCACCGAATCGAGCAGCCCGACGTGTGTGACAGTGATGCCGGGGAGTGTTTGCAGGCGTGCGCGCAGCTGCTCGGACAACGCATCGACGCTGTTCTTGCGGTCCTTGCGGTCCACCAGTCGCACATAGATGCTGGCCGATATCTTGCCCGGCGCATTGCCGGTGTTGATGGTGGTCAGTGTGTAGCGCACCTCAGGCAAGGCGCGCACGATGGCCTCGACCTGCCTGGCCTTGGCCTCGGTCACCTCCAGCGAGGAGCCCATCGGTGTGTAGAAGTTCAGCGTGGTCTCGGAGAAGTCGGATTTCGGAACGAACTCGGTGCCCAGCAACGGCACCATGGCCACGCTGGTGCCGAAAATGGCCACGGCCAGCGCCACCGTGCTGAGCCGGTGCGCGAGCGACCAGCGCAGAATGGCCTGGTAGCGGTCCACCAGCCATTGCGTGGCACGGTCGAAGGCGCCGGTCACGCGGCCGATTGTCTTGCCGTACCAGCCGCCCTGGGGCTGGCCATGGGTGTCGATGCTCGGGTCGTGCCAGACCGAAGACAGCATCGGATCCAGCGTGAAGCTCACGAACATCGAGATCAGCACCGCTGCCACGATCGTGATGCCGAATTCATGGAAGAACTTGCCGATGATGCCGCCCATGAAGCCGATCGGCAAAAATACCGCCACGATCGACAGCGTGGTGGCCAGCACCGCCAGCCCGATCTCCTGGGTGCCGTCGAGCGAGGCCTGGTACGGGGTCTTGCCCATCTGCACGTGGCGCACGATGTTCTCGCGCACCACGATCGCGTCGTCGATCAGCAAGCCGACGCACAGGCTCAGCGCCATCAGCGTGATCATGTTGATCGTGAAACCGAACATGTTCATGAACAGGAAGGTGCCGATGATCGCGATCGGCAGCGTCAGCCCGGTGATGACCGTCGAGCGCCACGAGTTCAGGAACAGGAACACGATCAGCACCGTGAGCACCGCGCCCTCGATCAGCGTGCGGCGCACGTTGTCCACCGAGACCCGGATCTGCCGCGAGCCGTCGGTGATCGTCTGCAGCGCGATGCCCGGCGGTAGCCGGGTCTGCATGTCGGCCAGGGCCTTTTGCAGGCCGTCGACCACGGCGATGGTGTTTTCGTCCTGTGACTTCTGCACGGTGAGCAGCAAGGTGCGTTCGCCGTTGTACAGGGCCAGGCTGTCGACCTCCTGGGCACCATCCGACACGCGCGCGATCTGCTCCAGGCGCACCGGCGCGCCGTTCTTGCGCGCCACGATGATCTTGCCGAACTCCTCGGGCCGCTGGATGCGCGCCTCGATCTGGATCACGCGCTCCTGTTCGCGCGAGCGGATGGCACCCAGCGGCAGGTCCTGGTTTTCGTTGCGCACGGCTGCCACGACCTGGTCCGGCGTGATGCCGAAGGCCTCCATCGCCAACGGGTTCAGGTACAGGTTGATCTCGCGTTTGGTGCCGCCCACCACACTCACCGAGCCGACGCCCCGCACGTTCTCCAGCCGCTTCTTGAAGACCTGGTCGGCCCAGTTAGTCATCTCCACGGCGCTGATCGGCGCGCGGCCGGCAGCGGTCTTCGGATCGGGCACCACCGCCACCGACCAGACCGAACGCGCCGATGGGTCGAAGCGCAGCACGCGTGGCTCCTTGACCTCGGTGCGCAGCAGGGGTTTGATCGAGGCCACCTTCTCCCGCACGTCTTCGGCCGCCTTGCGCCCGTCGATATGCAGGCCGAACTCCAGGATCACGACCGATTGCCCTTCGGTGGTGCGGGACGTCAGCGCGTTGATGCCGGCGATCGCATTGACGCCTTCCTCGACCTTCTTGGTGACTTCGCTTTCGACGATCTCCGGCGCCGCGCCGGGGTAGTCCGTGATGATCACCACCACCGGCAGGTCGACGTTCGGGAACTGGTCGATCTGCAGCCGCTGGTACGAGAACAGGCCCAGCACCACCAGGGCCAGCATGGCCATGGTGGCGAAGACCGGGTTCTGCAGACTGACGCGGGTGAACCACATGGCCTAGGGTTTGCCCGCCGTCAAGGTGACGCGGGTGCCTTCGCGCAGGGACCCGACCGAGCCGCTGACCAGTTGCGTGTTCTCCGGCACCCCCTGCACGGCCACCACGGTCTGGCCGTCGATTTCAGCCCGTGCGCCCAGCTGCACCGTCTGGTTCACCAGCTGGTTGTCGCGGACCAGTTGCACGTAAGGCAAGGGCTTGTCCGTGCGCACGGCACTCAGCGGCACCGTGGGCGCCTGCACCATGCTGATCTGCACGCGGCCCTGGGCGAACAAGCCCTGGCGCAGCCCGGGCACCGGCTCGATCGCCAGATAGGCCAGCACGGCACGGCTGCCAGCCATCACGTTGGGATTGACACGCGCCACGGTGGCGTTGACCGGTGTCGTCACGCCCTCGATCTGCAAACGGACTTTCTGGCCCGGCTGGACCTGCATCGCCTCGGTCGCGCTGAGGCTGGCCTCGACCTCCATGCGGCGCAGGTCGACGACTTCCAGCACCCGGCCGTCAATCGCCAGGCGCTCGCCGTTCTGCGCCAGTCGCTGGGCCACCAGGCCACCGATCGGGGAGCGCAGCACCGTGTCGTCCAGCGCCTTGCGGGTGACGTCGGCTCCGGCCAGCGCAGCGCGGTAGTTGGCCTCGGCCGCCGCCAGGCTGGCACTGGACGAATCGAGCGCGAACTTCGATATAAAGCCCTGGTCGACCAGCGAGCGGTTGTTCTCGAACGTCCGCCGTGCAATGTCGACCTGGGCTTTCGCTGCCTCGGCCTGCTGCTGCGACTGGCGCAGGCGTGCCTGGGTGTCGGTGGGCTCCACGCGGGCCACCACTTGGCCGGCTTGAACGGCGTCGCCCTCGCGCAAAGACAGGCCTTGCAATTCGCCGGCCACACGGGCCTTGATCACGACCACGTTGCTGGCCTTGAGGCTGCCGGAGACCGGCACCTCCTGCGCGAGGGAACGCACCTGCACCAGCACCAGATCGGATGGCGCAAGCTCAATGCCGACCTGCGCCCGCTGGGCCAGTTTGGCCGCGTCGGCAGCCTGTTGCTCCTTGCGCTGCGTGAGCACACGGGCCATGCCGAATGCCAGCGCGGCTATCACCAGGGCTGCGATGCCCCACTTCCACCATCGACCCATTGGTTAAACCTGCCCTTTCTTGTCGATGCCTGCCGTCTGCGGCCGGGACAGCCCGCGCAGGATCGTGTCGATCTGGAACTGGATGTACTCCTCGGGAACAATGCGCATCTGGGCCGGCAGGCAGGCGCCCAGCGAGTGTTTCCACATCACCAGGAACATCATGGGCGCCAGCACCACATACACGCCGTAACGCATGTCGATCGGTCGGAACTCGCCGCTGTCGATGCCGCGTTGCAGGATGCGCTGGATCAGCGCCTGACCTGGCTCCACCACTTCCTGCTGGTAGAAGGCCGCCAATTCGGGGAAGTTGCGCGCCTCGCTCATGATGAGTTTCGAGATGCCCGACGCCTTGGTGTCGCCAAACCGCGACCACCAGGCCTTCATGCAGTAGTGCAGCAGCTCCGCCGTGGTGCCGGTGAAGTTGTCCAACTCGGTCGACCACTCCGGGTACAGCCCGGAGATGTTTTCGCGCACCACGGCCTTGAAAAGGTCTTCCTTGCTGGTGAAATAGAGAAACAGGGTGCCTTTGGACACCCCGGCGCGGGTGGCGACTTCTTCAGCGCGGGTGGCGGCAAAACCCTTCTCGACGAACAGGTCGAGCGCCGCCGCGACGAGTTCGCTCGGGCGGGCTTGCTTGCGGCGGGCGGTCTTGGCATGCGCTACCGCAGGGTGATCGCCAACAGGATCGGTCAGGGACATGAAAATTAATGACTAACGGGTTAGTAATGTAGCTGCAGGCCCACTACCCGTCAATTCATCCCGCTGCATTCACCCCTCTAAAGCGCGCGCGCTGGCTTGCGCGAAGTAAAACCATTCGTTGCCCGCCACCGCGGAGGCATTCGGGAACACGATGAAACCGCTGCGCGGCGCCAGCACCGGCGAGCCGTCATGGCGCAGGCCGATCTGCTGACCGGCATGCACCGGGTCGTAACTGGCCCAGGGGCGGCTGAAGCGGTCTTCGGCATGCAGGCGGTCGATCACGTCGGTCAGGCGCAGGAATTCGATGCCGGTGGTGACCGCAGGGGCCGGCGCATCGACCAGTTGCAGGTGCGCCAGCGTGTGACAGATCGCCTGCCAGGCGACCTCGGGGGCCTGCGGGTCCTGGTGCTGGCCGCACTCTAGTGTCAGCGCATAGCCGCCAGTGTTGCGCATGGATTCGGTGGTGCCAACGCCGTAGCGCGGGTCGGTGCTCAGCAGATGGGCACGTTCGGTCGGTGCGGTGCGCGCCAGTCGGCGCTGCACGCCGGTGGCATAGGTCTGCAGCCAGCCTTCGACGATTCGCCGCGGGCCCAGGCGCAGGGCCAGCGCCTGCTCCTGCGCCGCCTGGGCGAAGGGCTCCAGCGTGCCCGCGTTGTCGATCGGACCCAGCATCACGAAGGGTTCGCCGGGCGACTGGAAGGAGTGCAGGTCCAGCAGCACGTCATGCCCGGCCAGCAGGGGGCACAGCACATGGGCGAGGCGATCTTCGAAATCCTGGGGTGCCGCGTTCGGGTACAGGTTGCGGTTCAGGTTGCGCTCGCCATTGCGCTGCTGGCGGTTGTACGCCAGCGGGTTGGTGATCGGCACCAGGGTCAGGCTGCCGCAGGCCAGGACCAGCTCGCCGCAATCCAGTGCCGCCACCGCCCGCGCAATGGCCTTCGAACCACAGGTTTCATTGCCGTGCACCGCCCCCAGTACGATCAGCCGGGGCCCTGGCCGCAGGCCCAGAAAGCGATGGATCCGCAGGCTGGTGGTGGGGGCGTGGCCGGGTGGGGGGAGCGTCATGGCGCGTGACTATAGTCGACCTCCCTTGCTGTCGTTGGCGTCGCCCCGGCAACACACTGCGCCAGGCCTTGCTCGAGCAGAGCCCGTGGCATGTCGCGGCCGATGAAAACCAGCTTGGAGTCGCGCAGTTCGCCTTGGCGCCAAGGCGCGCCGGCGTCCGACCCCATCAGCATGTGCACGCCCTGGAGGACCACCCGCTGATCGATGCCCGCGATATTCAGCACGCCCTTGTAGCGCATCAGCTGTGTGCCGTAGGTCTGCACGATCGCGCTCAGGAATTCCTCGGTGCGCTCCAGATCCAGCGGGCGGGTTTCACGGAACACGAAGGAGGTGACGTCGTCGTCGTGTTCATGCGTCACGTCGGTCAGGAATTCCGGCTCTATCTCCAGGATCGCGTTGAGGTTGAAGCCCCGGATGTCCAGCAGATCGGTGATATCGGCCACCCCGTGGTGTGCTTCGGCGATCCTGGCACGCGGGTTCATGCGGGACAGCCGGGCGCGCAGGGCCTGGGCATCCGCAGCCGACACCAGGTCGGTCTTGGTGATCAGCAGGCGGTCCGCAAAGCCGACCTGTTCCTGGGCCTCGTGGTGTTCGTCGAGCTGCGCCCAGGCGTGTTTGGCGTCCACCAGCGTGACGATCGCGTCCAGCAGGTACTGCTGGCTGATGTCTTCGTCAACGAAGAAGGTCTGCGCCACCGGCGCCGGATCGGCCAGGCCGGTGGTTTCGATCACGACGCGATCGAACATCAGCTGGCCCGCGCTGCGCTTGTGCGCCAGCTCGCCGAGGATGCGCACCAGATCGCCGCGCACAGTGCAGCAGATGCAGCCGTTGTTCATCTCGATGATCTGCTCGTCGCCGTCTTGCACCAGCAGCGCGTTGTCGATGCCGGCTTCGCCGAACTCGTTTTCGATCACCGCGATGCGGTGGCCGTGCTGGCCCTTGAGGATGCGGTTGAGCAGCGTTGTCTTGCCGCTGCCCAGAAAGCCGGTGAGGATGGTGACGGGGATCTGTGTTGCGTTCATGGGGGGCCTCAGTTTTGCTGCATGCCCTGCACCAGTTGCGTCACGTTGTGGCGCATCAACTGCAGGTAGGTGGAGCCGGGTTTGCCCGGCGGTGACAAGGCGTCGGAATACAGGCTGCCCCCGACGCTGGCGCCGGCGTCTTTGCCGAGCTGGGCGACGAGTCGGGGGTCGCTCATGCTCTCGACGAACACGGTGCGGATCTTCTCGCGCTTGATCTGGCGCACCAGTTCGCCCACCGCCTTGGCGCTGGGCGCACCTTCGGTCGAGACGCCCTGCGCCGCCAGGAAACGCACCTGGTATTCGGCCGAGAAGTAGCCGAATGCATCGTGCGAAGTGATCACCTTGCGTTTTGCCACCGGGATGGCTGCCAGCTGCGTACGGATCCAGGCGTCCAGTGCCTGCAGCTCCCCCAGGTAGGCGTCGCGGTTGGCGGCATAGGTGCTGGCACCTGCGGGGTCGACCTTGCTCAGGCCGGCAGCGATGTTGCGCACGTACTGGGCAACATGGTTCGGGTTCTGCCAGGCGTGCGGGTCGGCATGGTCATGCGCATGGCCGTGGCCGTGGCCGTGGCCTGCGGTGGTGTCGGCCGCGCCGGCACGTGGTTTGACACCGGTCGACGCGACCACCGTCTCGCCCTTGAACCCGGCCGACCGGGCCAGCTTGGAAGCCCAGGGCTCGAAGCCCATGCCGTTGATGACCAGCAGTCGGGATTGCAGCAGGTTTCTGGCATCCGCTGGCCGGGGCTCGAAAACATGGGCATCCTCGTCGGGGCCGACCAGTGAGCGGACGGTGACCCGGTCGCCGCCCACGACCGCAACCAGATCGCCCAGAATGCTGAAGCTGGCAGTGACCGGCAGTTTGTCTGCGGCGCTGGCTGGAGCCGACATAACAGCGGCCAACGTGAGTATTGCGAGGGTGCGGCGGCGCAGGGTGAATGGCATCTGGAGGTGTCCTTGCAGGCGAGGGAAGAGGGGTGAGACGGTCTTCGGGCGCGTCAAGCCACCCGGTGCCTGGGCGGCAGCAGGCGCGGCAACCAGCCGCCGGGCGCCACCAGCAGTGAAAGCCCGTACAACACGCCGGCGCAGCCAATGATGGTGGGGCCTGAGGGGGAGTCGAGGTGGTAGGACAGCAGCAGGCCACTGGCGCCGGCCAGCATGGCCTGGGCGCTGGCGTTCAGCAGCTGGGCCGGCAGCGTGTCATGCCACAGGCGCGCCGACACCGCCGGGATCATCATGAGCCCCACCGCCATCAGCGTGCCCAGGGTCTGGAACCCTGCCACCAGGTTGACCACCACCAGCACCAGAAAGGCCTGCTGCCAGATCCAGGCCCGCTGCCGGCTGGCGGCCAGGAACACCGGATCGAAGCTCTCCAGCACCAGGCCGCGGTAGAGCACCGCCAGAGTCACCAGGCTGAGACTGGCCACGCCGGCCACCAGCAGCAGGCCCTGGTCGTCAACCCCCAGGGCGCTGCCAAACAGGATGTGCAGCAGGTCAAGCTGGGTGCCATGGCTGGAGATCAGCGTCACGCCCAACGCCAGGGCCAGCAGATAAACGGCTGCCAGGCTGGCGTCCTCCTGGAGTACGGTGAAGCGACTTACCAGCCCGGCAAGTGCCGCCACCGCCATCCCGGCCAGCATTCCGCCCATGGCCATGGCCGTCAGTGACAGGCCTGACAGCATGAATCCGATCGCAACCCCTGGCAACACCGCATGGCTGAGCGCATCGCCCAGCAGGCTCATGCGCCGCAGCGTCAGGAAGACACCCAGCGGTGCGGCGCTGAGTGCCAGCGCCAGTGTGGCCACCAGAGCGCGCCGCATGAAGGCGAATTCGGCGAATGGGCCTACAACCGCATCGCTGACGAATGCTGCCGCGTCGATCACGCAGGCACCCTGGCCGCAGGTCGGTCGTCGATCCGGCAGGTGTCGGCAGAGTCATCCCAGGCCTCGGCCATGGCGCGTGCGCGACGGATGCCGTCGTCGGTCAGGACGCTGCCGGTGGGCCCCCAGCCGACCAGCTCGCGGGCCATGAGCAGGGTTTCGGGAAAGCAGGCGCGTACCTGTGCGTCGTCATGCAGGACCACGATCACGGTGCGCCCTCCATCATGCCACTGCAGAACCAGGCGCAGGAGCGCGGCGCTGGTGCGCGCATCGATGGAACCGAAGGGTTCGTCGAGCAAGATCAGGTCGGCGTCCTGCACCAGGAGGCGGGCAAACATCACGCGCTGCAATTGGCCGCTGGACAAGGACCCGATCGGTCGACGCTCGAATCCATCGAGGTCGACAGCCTGCAGGGCGCTGGCCACACGCTCCAGCATGGGCACGGTAATACTGCCCCATGCACGGGCCACATGCCAGTGGCCGAGCAACACGCAATCGACGACGTTGATCGGGAAACCGCGGTCGATTTCGTTGAGCTGTGGCAAGTAGGCGATGCGCGCGCGCGGGCACGCCACCGACAAACTTCCGCCGGCGCTGGGTAGCAGGCCGACGATCGACTTGAGCAGGGTGCTTTTGCCGGCCCCGTTGGGCCCGACCACTGCCGTCAGCGAACCGGGTGCAAAGTGGCCGCTGAGGTGGTGCACAGCGGGATGCTGCCGGTAGCTCACCGTCAGGTTGTCCAGGGTCACCATGCGATGGCGTCCAGGTGGGCCCACAGGACGCCCAGCCATACCAGGCCGATGACGGGCAGGGTCGCCAAAACGCGTTGCCAGGCTGGCCAGGCGAGAAAACTGCGCCGTGGCGGGCGCGGGTGCAGGGAAGTGCTCGGCATCGGTGGCTAAAGGTGGGACAGCAGAAGAATTGGCTTCAGTTGTTGGTGCGTTCAGGCCATAATGCAACTGGATTGCGATACAGTCTAACGCAACTTTGTTGCATTAGACCGCATGGTGTTCTCCTTTTTCCATCCTTTCGTCACGGATATCTCCGCTATGCCGCCATTGCCCGACGATCCGATCGACGCACTGCTGACCGCCCACGGATTGCGCCGCACCCAGACCGCGCGTCGGGTGCTGGGCTGGCTGCTGGCCCACTCTGACACCAGCTACACGCACGCGCAGTTGCAGCTGGCCCTGCAGGACGACACCGCCCAGGGCCTGGACCGGGTCACGCTGTACCGCCTGATCGACCGCCTGACCCAGGTCGGCCTGCTGCTGTGCCGAGTGGATGCCAACCGGGTGCGGCGCTACCAGGCCATGCCCGCCAGCGTGCATGCCACCCCGCATTTCGAATGCCAGACCTGCCACCGCGACAGCCCGCTGGCCGGCGCCTTGCAAGCCAATTCGCGCGACCTGGAGAGGGCTGCCCAGACGGCCATCGAGGCCCTCAAGGCACTCGGCTACAAGGGCCTGAGCATGGACGTTGCCGTGCGCGGTGTCTGCCTGGACTGCGCGACCGACGCGACCAGTGCGACGAGTGCGACGAGTGCGACGGTTGCCGCAGCATGATCCGCAGCCGCCAGCTGGCCTACCGGTACCTGGCGGGCCCGGCCCTGCAGTTTCCGGACCTGGATCTGCCGCAGGCGGGTATCTTGTTGCTGCACGGGCCCTCGGGTTCCGGCAAATCCACCTGGCTGGCCTTGGCCGCAGGCCTGCTGCGGGCGAGTGGCGGGCAATTGCAGGTGGCGGGTCAGGATCTCGCCGCCTTGAAGTCGGTAGCGGTCGATGCCTGGCGCGCGCGCGCCATTGGTTTCCTGCCGCAGCGGCTGCACCTCAGCGAGGCGCTCACGGTGTCTGGCAATCTGGCGCTGGCGCAGTGGGCCGCTGGGGTGCCCGAGGACCGTGCGGCCGTGAGCCAGGTGCTCGGCACGCTGGGCCTGGCAGCACTGGCGCACCGCCGGCCAACCCAGTTGTCGGGTGGCCAGGCCCAACGCGTGGCGCTGGCGCGCGCCGTGCTGTTGCAGCCCCGTGTGATTCTGGCCGATGAGCCGACCGCCAGCCTCGACGATGCGGCTGCCGGCACGGCCCTGCAGCTGCTGGCGGATACGGCGACCCGCCTGGGCGCTTCGCTGGTCATCGCGACACACGACGCTCGGGTGGCCGCTGCATTGCCGGGTGCCCAGGTCTGCCGTCTGGCGGGCTTGCCAGCAGCGGCAAACGGGGCTGTTGCGTGAAAATGGTCGCCATCGCCTGGCGCTACCTGGTGGCGCGCCCGCTGGCCGCCGGCCTGAACCTGTTGTTGTTGACGCTGGCCCTGGGTTCGATCACCTTTATGCTGCTGGTCAGCACCCAGCTCGATCAGGCTTTCGAGCGTGATCTGGCCGGCATCGACGTGGTGGTGGGCGCCAAGGGCAGCCCGATCCAGCTGATCCTGGCCGGGGTATTTCATATCGACGTGCCTCCGGGCAACATCTCCCTGGAGGCCGTGCGCGAGCTGCAGAAGGACGCCCGCATCGCGCAGCTGATTCCGATCAGCCTGGGGGATACTTTCCGGGGCTTTCGCATCGTCGGCACCACGCCGGCCTATGCCGAACATTACGCTGCCCGCCTGGCCCAGGGCACGCTCTGGAGCGCTCCGATGCAGGCGGTCGTCGGCAACCAGGTCGCGGCGAACACCGGTCTGGCCGTCGGCAACAGTTTCATCGGCACCCACGGGCTGGGCGCCAGTGGCCACGAACACGGCGACGACCCCTATCTTGTGACCGGCATCCTGGCGCCCTGCGGATGTGTGCTCGACCGGCTGGTGCTCACCGCCACCGAATCGGTCTGGCAGGTGCACGAGAAAGCCACTGCCGTGGACGACGAAGACCGCAAGCTGCTGGAGGCCGAACGCGAGATCACGCTGGTGCTGATCCGCTACAACAGCCCGATGGCGGCCGTGACCTTTCCGCGTTTTGTCAATACCACCACCGAGATGCAGGCGGCGGCGCCAGCGGTCGAGGTGACCCGTCTGCTGCGCATGGTAGGCGTGGGCACCGATGTGCTGCGCGGCTTTGGCGCGGTGCTGTTGCTGACAGCGGGCCTGAGCGTGTTCATCGCCCTGTGGAACGCCGTGCGCGAGCGGCGCGCCGATCTGGCCATGCTGCGCATGCTCGGTGCACCGCCCGCGCGGGTAGCCGGGCTGGTGCTGTGCGAGGCCCTGCTGCTGGCCGGCCTGGCGATTGTGCTGGGCCTCGCGGTGGGCCATGGACTGGCAGAGGTGGCTGGGGCCTGGCTGCAGTCCGAGCGCTCGCTGCCGCTGACCGGCTGGATCTGGCTGCCTGCCGAGTGGTGGGTGGTCGCGCTGGGTCTGGCGGTTGCCGCGCTCGCCGCCATGCTGCCGGCGCTGGGGGCCTACCGGCTGGATGTGACCACCCTGCTGCATTCGCGATCCTGATCAATCACCACCACCACCACCAAGGAGTTATCCCATGTTGAAGTTGCCTTTGATTCGCCAGCTGGCGGTCTCTGCGCTGTGCCTGCTGGGCACCGCCGCCTGGGCCGCCGCCCCCCACACCGACAAGGAAACCAAGGAAGACATCACGCGCCATCGCGCCATGGCGGCGGCGCACGAAGGCGCTGCCAAGTGCCTGGAGTCCGGCAAGAAGGCGGATGTCTGCAACAAGGAGCTGCAGGCGACCTGCAAAGGCCTGGCGATCGGCAAGTATTGCGGCATGCGGCACGAGCACTGAGCAGCGGCGTACGATAATGACCGGGAACCAGCGCCTGGCGGTAGCCTCCAAGCTTTACCGCCCCCTCATTTCCGGAGCCACCCATGAAACACCTCGTACTGGCAATCGCCCTGGCCCTTGGTACCGTGGGCGCTCATGCCCAGTTGAGTTCACCGGTGCCGGCGGGCACCGGCGCGGGGGTGCATGGCGCCAACAGCCCGTTTGCACCCCTGCAGGCGCGCGCCGACGTGGTGCCCTGGTCGGTGCTGACCGACGTGAAGACCAGGACCGACAAGAACAAGATCCTGCCGGTCTTTGCCATGAGCCAGATGGCGCTGAACCAGAAAACCCAGCGCATCCAGGGCTTCATGATGCCGCTGGAGCCCGGCGAAAAGCAAAGGCATTTCCTGTTGACCTCGGTGCCGTTGACCTGCGGCTTCTGTGTCGCCGGCGGCCCGGAAAGCATGGTCGAGGTCCGCACCCGCACCCCGGTGGCTTATTCGATGGAGCCGGTGGTGGTCGAGGGCAAGTTCCAGGTGCTGCTCGACGACCCCTACGGACTGTTTTACCGTGTCACCGACGCCACCAGCGTGAAATAGCGCCGCTGGCGGACGGCTGTCCGCCATGCTGAATCAGCCCACCCGCGCCGCCGTGCTCCGCCGGCTCGCCGCGCTGCCATGGTGTTGGGCGCTGGGCTGTTACATGCTCTTCGCGCAGTGGATGGGTCTGACCCATGCAGTGCTGCACGCCGCCGAGCCGGCCTCCCAGGCCCAGACCCAGGCCCGGCCCTACCCGCAGCCGCAGCCGCAGCCGCATCGCCATGATGGCCATCAGGAAGAAGCCGGTCACTGGCTGCAGCAACTGCTCGCCGGCCATGCGCTGGACGCAGGCGCTTGCCGCCTGTTCGACCAAGCCAGCCACGCCGACATCGTCGGCGTGCACATTCCCGAAGCGCCGGTCGTGTCGGCACCCTGCACGCAGCCGCCAGCAGCGGCGGCATTCGCGCCCCGCAGGCCTCCAGCGCACGCCCGCGCCCGCGATCCCCCCACGGTGCTCTGAGCACCCCCGTGTTCCCGTGGTCCCGGCCGCCGTCTGGCGGCCGGGTGAATCTTCCTGGCCCAACTCTCTTTATTCCATGAAAACTGCTTCCATTCCGACGCCGCGTCGCGCCGCGCCGCTGCTGCTTCCGTCCGTCGTTGCGGTGTTGTCCGCACTCACCGGCGCTTCCTCCACCGTCGCCCAGACGGCGAGCGGCGGCACCTTGCCGGTGGTCACCGTCACCGGCAATCCCCTGGGCTCGCAGGACCTGATCGCGCCGGCCGCCGCCTATGCCGGCACTGGTCTGCTGCTGCGCTCCGGCAACACGCTGGGTGCCACGCTGGATGGCACGCCCGGCGTCAGCAGCACTTATTTCGGGCCGAACGCGAGCCGGCCGGTGATCCGCGGGCTGGACGGCGACCGCATCCGCATCCTGGGCAACAGTGGTGCCAGCGTGGATGCCTCGGGCCTGAGTTATGACCATGCGGTACCGGTCGACCCGATGGTGGTCGAGCGGATCGAGGTGCTGCGTGGCCCGGGTGCGCTGCTGTACGGCGGCAATGCGCTGGGTGGCGTCGTCAACCTGATCGACAACCGCATCGCACGCGAGCCGGCTTTTGGTGCCGAGGGCGGCATCTCCGGGCGGGCAGACGCCGGCCTGGCCAGCGGCAGCCACGAAAAAAGCGCCAGCCTGATGCTGGAGGGGGGTACCGATCGTTTCGCGCTGCATGCGGACGCCTTCCACCGCGACGCCGGCAACACCGCCGTGCCTGCCAGTCTGGCCTGCACCCGGCCGGGTTCGCCGGCGCTGGACACGCGCATTTGCAATTCGCAGGCGCGCAGCCACGGCGGAGCCCTGGGCGCCACCGTGTTTCTGCCGCAGGGATACGTTGGCCTGGCGGTCGACAGCTACCGCAGCAACTACGGCACCGTGGCCGAGGACGAAGTCACGATCGGCATGCGCTCGGACCGCACCGCCATCGAGGGCGAGTTGCGCGGCTTTGCGGGCCCGTTGCAGAGCTTGCGGTTTCGTGCCGGCCATACCGACTACCGCCACACCGAGTTCGAGGCCGGTGCCCCCGGCACGGTGTTCAGCAATACCGGCAATGACCTGCGCCTGGAGGCCCGGCACGCGCGGGTCGGGCCGCTGGAAGGGCTGGTGGGCATCCAGGCCGAAGCGACGCGGTTCTCTGCCGACGGGGCCGAGGCATTTGCCCCGTACAGCCGCACACACCAGAGCGCCGCGTTCATCTACGAGGAAATGGCCACCGGATGGGGGCGCGTGAGCCTGGGCGCCCGCGCCGAGTCGGTGCGGGTGACGTCGTTCGGCAACCCGCTGGTGGCGCGATTCGCGCCCGGCGAACGCAGCTTCACGCCGCGCAGCTATGCGGTTGGTGGCTTGTGGAACTTGTCAGGCGGCTGGCAAGTCACCTCCAATCTGGCGGTCAGCGAACGGGCTCCACGCGACTACGAGCTGTTCGCCGACGGCCCGCACATCGCCACGAATGCCTACGAGGTGGGGCAGGTGGGACTGTCCAAGGAGCGATCCACCAATCTGGACCTGGCCATGGAATGGAAGCAGGGGCCGCATCGGGCCCGGCTGGGCGCCTTCGTCAATCGTTTCAGCAACTACCTGGCACTGGACGCCACCGGCCTGCTGCGCGACACCGACGGAAACGGCGCCGGTGTCGGGGTGACTGACGATGGCACCGGCAACTCAGTGGAGTCGGGCGGCACCGCCGGGGTCTTGCCGGAATACGCCTATAGCCAGGTGCGCGCGCGCTTCGTCGGCATCGAGGCCAACGGCACGGTGCGCCTGATGGAAGGGGCACAACGGCTGGACCTGGAGTGGCGTGCCGATCTGGTGCGCGCGACCAACCTGAACACTGGCCAGCCCCTGCCGCGGATTGCGCCGGCACGACTCGGCGCCGCGCTGACCTGGTCCAGCGGGGCCTGGGGAGCCCGCATGGGCCTGAACCATGCCGTCGCACAGAACCGGGTGCCGGTGGGCCAGCTGACTACCGGCAGCTACACGCTGGTCGATGCGGCACTGACCTATACGCAGAAAGTGGGCGTTGCCAGCGTGCTGTGGTACGCCCGGCTGGAGAACCTGGGCAATGTGCTGGCCCAGTCGTCCACGTCGATCCTGACGCAGACGGCGCCGGGGAAGTCGCCGTTGCCGGGGCGTAGCGTGAAGCTGGGGTTGCAAGCGAGCTTTTGAGCGCGTCTGATAGCGCCGGTGCCGCCCACGAACGGGTCGTTTCCACCGCGACACACCGACCGACCTCACCCGTCGCCTGCATCCGGCCCGGGCTGGCCCCGCGCCACCCGGTACTGGGCCACCGGGTGGCTGCCGGGCATGCGATCTTGCCCAAACAGCTTGCGCCGCAGCGAACCCGGCGTATACGCCGTCTTGTACGCACCGCGCTCCTGCAGGCGTGGCACGACGAGCTGGATGAAGTCGCCGAAGCACTCCGGCGCGACCGTGCGCGACAGGTTGAACCCATCGACGCCGGCGGCTTCGCTCCAGGCGATCAGGGTGTCGGCAATCGCCTGTGCCGAGCCGACCCACGGCGCCTGGCGGCTGCCCAACACCATCTTCTCCAGCAGCTTGCGCCGGGTCCATTGCGGACCCGCGCTGCGGGTCATCGCGTCGACATTGGACACGATCGCCTGGCTCTTGCCGGTGTCGATGGGTTCGTCGATGTCGTATCTGGCAAAGTCGATGCCCATGGATGCCGCAGCGTGGACCAATGCGCTCTCGGAACTCGCGTAACGCTGGTACTCGGCAAATTTCTCCCAGGCCTGCGCATCGGTGTCGGCCGTGATGATGGTCGCGCCGAGAAACACCTTGATGTCACTGGCAGCACGCCCCTGTGCGATGGCCTGCGACCGGATGCCCTGCACGATCTGCTGCACCCCGGCCTGGCTCTGGCCGTTGAGGAACACACACTCGGCATGGGTTGCCGCGAAACGCGAGCCGCGAGCCGACGCGCCAGCCTGGTAGAGCAGCGGTGTGCGCTGGGGTGAGGGCTCGCACAGGTGCATCGCGTCGAGCTGGTACTGCAGACCCTGGTGCTGCACCTTGTGCACACGCGCCGGATCGGCGTAGACGCCGCGGCTTCGATCACACACCACGGCGCCATCTTCCCAGCTCCCTTCCCAGAGCTGGTAGACCAGCGACATATATTCATCGGCCAGGTCGTAACGGTCATCGTGGGCGGTCTGGCCGTTCAGGCCATGGGCCCGTGCCGCGCTGTCGAGGTAGCCAGTCACGATGTTCCAGCCAATGCGTCCGCCCGTCAGGTGGTCCAGCGTAGACATGCGCCGCGCGAACAGGAAAGGGGCTTCGTAGGTGAGATTGGCCGTAACGCCAAAACCCAGGTGCTGCGTGACCGCGGCCATGGCCGGAATCAGCAGGGTGGGGTCGTTTACCGGCACCTGCACCGCGCCCCGCACCGCGGCATCCGGGCTGGCGCCCAGGACGTCGTACACGCCGACGACGTCCGCCAGGAAGATGCCGTCGAACAGGCCCGATTCAAGGAGACGCGCATAGTCGGTCCAATATTGCAGCTCGCGATAGCGCGTGGACTGGTCGCGCGGGTGCGTCCAGAGACCTTGCTGGATATGGCCGACGCAGTTCATGTCGAATGCGTTGAGGTGGATTTCCTTGGTCATCGGGGCTCCGAATTTTTCTAATATAGTGGACGATAATTTACTTTAAAGGACTTGTCCAGACCATGGCACCCGATCCGACCGACGCCATCTCTGCGCTGCTCCGGAAGGAGCGGCTGGCCCGCGGCTGGTCCTTGGCCGACCTGGCGCAGCATTCGGCGGTGTCCAAGGCCATGATCAGCAAGATCGAGCGCGGCGAGGCCAGCCCCACGGCCACGGTGCTGGGCAAACTCTCGGGCGCGTTCGGCCTGGCCTTGTCGGCCTTGCTGGCTTTGTCGGAGCAGCAGGGCGAACGCATCAGCCGGCGCGCCGCCCAGCCGGTGTGGCAGGACCCCGACACCGGTTACATCCGGCGTGTGATCTCACCACCCGATCGCGGCATGCTGGAACTGCTGGAGATCGAGATGCCGGCCAGGGCACGGGTGACTTATTCGGCCAGTGCCTTCGTGTTCCAGCACCAGCAGATCTGGGTCACCCAGGGCACGCTGGTGTTCGAGGAAGGCCCTGACACCCATCGCCTGGAACGCGGCGACTGCCTGCAACTGGGGCCGCCGGTCGATTGCAGCTTCTTCAACCCCCTGGCTACTCCGTGCAGATACCTGGTTGCGCTGGTTCGCCGCTGACCCCCCTCTGTGCAACCCGGCACTTTTGCAGCGACAGGTATTGCATGCAACTGCAGACCAGGAGCGCTGACCACTGGAAGAATGGTCGAGAACTCTGGGTTGTCGGTCGGAGACAGGGCTTTGTAAAGACTCTCCCGGCCCAGGACTGTTTCAGGTGCGAGTTGCGACCTGCCTTTGGCGTGGGAGATGTCTCCCTGTGCGGCTGCGACTACCGAGGCGTCGCCTTCGTTGAGCGCAAACTCAAGAAACGCCGCGATGTCGTCGTCGGACTGAAGATGCTCCGCGGGATCCCACCTGTGTGTGGCGCAGTCGACGCCGACTTCGGGCCGCATGGGCGTGCGCTGGTCCCAGGCCGAGCGGTCTCGCCTCCCGACGCGGGTGCGATACTCGCGCCGCTTCACGCCACCCCATGAGTCTGTTTGTTGTCTCTGCCCTGTTACCTGTCGTCGGCCTGATCCTCGCCGGATTGGTTCTGGGCCGGACCGGCTGGGTGTCACCCGCCTGGGTGCGCCGCCTGTCCTCGCTGTCTTTCATGGTGCTCACGCCGGTGTTGCTGTTCAACACGATGCGGCATGTGCATGTGGAGCAGCTCGACCCCCGGCCCGCAGTCGCCTATATCACCGCCCTGGCCCTGGTGTTTGCGGGCATGCTGGTGTGGCGCGGCATGAACCGAAGCGCGGTGGTTCTGGCTCTGGGCGTGACCTACAGCAACGCGGTAATGATCGGCATTCCGCTGGTGCAACTGGCCTGGGGCGATGCAGGGCTGGTGACGCTGCTGACCCTGATCCCGATCCACTCGCTGGTGCTGTTGACGGCGGCCACCGTGGGGCTGGAGTTCGCGCTGGCGCGCGAGCAGGAGGGCCGCTCGCCGGTATCTGCCGGCCATCTGGCACGCGTCAGCGGGCGGGCTCTTCGCAAGGCGCTGGTGCACCCGGTGCCCTTGCCGATCATCGCCGGCTTGCTGTATGCCCAGACCGGCTGGGGGGTGGTGGCACCGCTCGAGCAGGTGATGCAGATGATGGGCAAGGCCTTTGGGCCGCTGGCATTGGCGCTGGTCGGTATTGCGCTGGCCGGGTCGTCGATCGGTGCGCAATTGCGCGGCGCATTGGAACTGGCGGCGATCAAGAACTTCGTGATGCCGATGCTGGCGGCGGCATTGGGCTGGGCGCTCGGCATGCAGGGAATTGCGCTGACCGTGCTTGCGGTGACCGCTGCGCTGCCGATCGGGGCCAACGTGTTTATCTTCTCGCAGCGCTACGGAGTGGCCATGCCGCTGATCACCGCCAGTGTGGCGGTGTCCACGCTGATGGCGCTGTTCAGTGTGTCACTGGTGATGCTGCTGGCTGGCGCTGCTTGAGCGTGTTCAGGGTGCCAGACGCTCGCGCAACCAGCTGCCACCGTCTTGCAGCTGGTAGCGCAGGCGGTCATGCAACCGGCTCTTGCGGCCCTGCCAGAACTGCCAGTTGTCGGGCCGCAGGCGGTAACCCCCCCAATGCGCCGGGCGCGGCGGCTGCAGCAGGAACTGCGCCCCATACCGCGCCGCATTCGCCACCAGCATCGCGCGCCCGGAGATCACTTGCGACTGCGGCGAGGCCCAGGCGCCAATGCGCGAATCCAGCGGGCGCGAGTGGTAGTAGGCATCGCTGTCCTCGGCCGACACCTTCTCGACCAGGCCCTCGATGCGCACCACGCGTTCCAGCTCGACCCAGTGGAACTGCAGTGCCGCGTAAGGGTTGCCGGCGAGTTCCTGCCCCTTGCGGCTGTCGTAGTTGGTGTACCAGACGATGCCGCGCGCATCAAAGCCCTTGATCAAGACCACGCGGGTGCTGGGCCGCAGGTCGCTGCCCACGGTGGCCAGGGTCATGGCATTGGGTTCTGGCACTTTCGACTGGATCGCCTCGTCCAGCCATTGGCCGAACTGCTGCATCGGGTCGGCATGCGAGGCGTCTTCGTTGAGTTCGGCGCGCTCGTAACTCTTTCGGAGGTCGGCAATGTTGTCCATGGCAGGAGTATAGGAACCCACTTGCGGCGCTCAGGTTTCAGGGGGCATGGCCGAGCAGGCGCTGCAGGGCTGGATCGCGGATGCCGTGCTGCCGCAGGCAGCGCAGGGTCTGGTCGGCATAGTCCAGTGTCGTGCCATAGCGGCCACGCGCCTGCGCGAAGATCTGCCGGTAGCGCTCGGGGGGCAGTTCGCCCGTGAAATTGGGGCTGCGTCGTGACAGTGTGAAGGCCAGGGCCTGGACCAGGCCACCCGGTGTGCGGCAGTGCAGCCACTTGGGGTCGTAGACGCCCGTCACCATCTCGCGATCCCACAGCTTGTGCAGCACCATTTCGCCATCCTGCCGGGGTACCCTGAGCACCGCACCTTGGCAACTGCCACCTGACAGCAGCGCGAACACCAGGCCTGGAGACTCGGGTGTGCCGCGGTTCACACGGCTCCACATTCTCAGGGCCCGATGCCAGCCGTGCACCTTGGCCAGATGTTGCTCGGCCACGTCGAAGTCGGGGCGCCAGATCAGAGAGGCGTAGGCAAAGACCCACAGATCGCGCTGACCACCCCACTGGTGCAGGGCATGGCGCAGCATCGGCGCGGGGTCGCGCACGGGCCGGGGCAGGGGGCTGGCGGGTCCAGGATGCAAGGTCACGGTAGAAGCTGATGGTACCCGCAGCCGATTTGGTAATCAAAGGGTAACCGCAGAACCGCTCTGCGCGGGCATTCGGGAGTACCATGACTCTGTAATCAAGTTACTAAAACCGATGAAACTTCACGCCACCGTGGGCACGGTTACCGCCCGCATCCTGCAACGCAGCGCGCGCACGCGCCATGCCTACTTGCAGCGCCTCGATGCCATGGCACAACGCGCGCCCGGCGCCGAGCGCATGGGCTGCGCCAACGTCGCGCACGCCTTCGCCGGCATGCCCGAGGAAGATAAGCGAGCGGCCTTGCCGCGCAAGGCGGCGATCGGCATCGTGCCGGTGCGATCACCCAATATCGGCATCGTCAACGCCTTCAACGACATGCTGTCGGCGCACGCGCCGCTGCAGCACTACCCCGACCTGATCAAGACCGAGGCGCGCCGACTCGGTGCCACGGCCCAGGTGGCTGGCGGTGTGCCGGCGATGTGTGACGGTGTCACCCAGGGTACGCCGGCCATGGAGCTCAGCCTGTACTCGCGCGACGTGATCGCGATGGCCACGGCGGTCTCGCTCTCGCATGACATGTTCGATGCCGCGCTGCTGCTGGGCGTGTGCGACAAGATCGTTCCCGGCCTGCTGATCGGTGCGTTGCATTTCGGGCACCTCCCGACCGTGTTCGTACCCGCCGGGCCGATGACCTCGGGCCTGTCCAACAACGACAAGGCCCGCGTGCGCGAGCTGGCCGCCCAGGGGCAGGTGGGCCGCGAGGAGCTGCTGCGCGCCGAGTCGCAGGCCTACCACGCGCCAGGCACCTGCACCTTCTACGGCACGGCCAACAGCAACCAGATGTTGCTCGAGGCCATGGGTCTGCATGTGCCGGGTACCGCGTTCGTGAACCCGGGCGCAGCCTTGCGCGAGGAGCTGACCCGAGAGGCCGTGCGCACCGTGTTGGGTTACGGCACGCCGCTGGCGGGGGGACATCGGGCCCCGGCACCCTGCGCGCCGATCGGCCACGTGGTCGACGAGCGTTCGATCGTGAATGCGATGGTGGCCCTGTTGGCCACCGGCGGCTCGACCAATCACCTGATCCACTGGGTGGCGGTGGCGCGTTCGGCCGGCATCGTGATCGACTGGGACGATTTTTCAGCGCTGTCCGACGTGGTGCCGCTGCTGGCGCGCGTGTACCCCAATGGCAGCGCCGACGTGAACCAGTTCCAGGCGGCCGGCGGCCCTGGCTACGTGATCCGTGAATTGATGGATGCCGGAATGATGCACTCCGAGGTGCTGACCGTGCGCGCCGGTGGCCTGCACGAATACACGCAGCTGCCGCAGGCCGGCGCATCGGGCGGGCTGGCGTGGCGCGATGCGGGTCCCTCGGGCGACACGTCCATCGTGCGGCCGGCGACCGAGCCGTTCAGCGCCAGCGGCGGCCTGAAGCTGCTGCTGGGTAACCTGGGACGCAGCGTGATCAAGGTGTCGGCGGTGCCGCGGGAACGGCATATCGTGCAGGCGCCGGCGCAGATCTTCGATTCGCAAGAGGCTCTGCTGGCGGCTTTCGCGGCGGGCGAGCTCGAACGCGATGTGGTGTGCGTGGTGCGCTGGCAAGGCCCGAGTGCCAATGGCATGCCCGAGCTGCACAAGCTGACACCGCCACTTGCCGTGCTGCAAGGCAAGGGCTTCCAGGTGGCGCTGGTTACCGATGGCCGCATGAGTGGTGCCTCGGGCAAAGTACCGGCGGCGATCCATGTGTCACCCGAAGCTGCGGCGGGCGGCCCGCTCGCGCGCCTGCGTGACGGCGATGTGGTCCGCCTGGACGCCGATGCCGGCATGCTGCAGGCCCTGGTGGAGGAGGCTGAATGGAACGCCCGCGAGGTGTTGACCATGCCGCCTGAACTGGTGCTCCAGAATGGCCTGGGTCTGGGCCGCGAGCTGTTCGCGGGCATGCGACGCAATGCGCTGAGCGCGGAACAAGGCGCTTGCTCATGGCTGTGACCCCGACCCTGACCTCGCTGCAAGTCATGCAGGATGCGCCGGTGATCCCGGTGATCGTTTTGCACGATCTGGCCCATGCCGTTCCCATGGCCCGCGCGTTGGTCGCCGGCGGGGTGCGCATGCTCGAAGTGACCCTGCGCACCCCAGTTGCGCTGGCCTGCATCGAGGCCATAGCCCGTGACGTGCCGGAGGCGATGGTGGGCGCCGGTACTGTGCGCAGTGCTGCGGATGCCCAGGCTGCGGCCATGGCCGGAGCACGTTTTGCGGTCAGCCCGGGTTATACCCACGCGATCGGACAGGCCTGCCGCGATGCCGGTCTGTCGCTGCTGCCCGGCGTGGCCACCGGCAGCGAGATCCTGCAGTGCCAGGAAGACGGGCTGACCGAGCTCAAGTTCTTTCCGGCCCTGCAGGCGGGCAGCTTGGCGATGCTCAAGGCCTGGAGCGGCCCGTTCGGCGACGTGCGTTTCTGCCCGACCGGCGGCATCAGCACGACCAACGCCGCGGAGTTTCTGGCACTGCCGAACGTGGCCTGCGTCGGCGGGTCGTGGCTGGTGCCGGGCGATGCGCTGGCGCAAGGCGACTGGGCCCGCATCACGCAACTGGCGGGTGCATCGCGCGCCCTGCGTGCCGGGACGGCCTGATCGAAGTCCAGGCGTGGGTGATTACAGTGAAAGAGTTTCACGAAAAAAAACGCGGCATTGCCGCGTTTTGAAGCTCAACAGGGTCGATCTAGGTTCTGCGATTCGCTGAATCCTTCAAAGCTTCTTTCACATCGCCCACTTTCTTCTGCGCAGTGCCTTCCACCTGCTTGGCCACACCCTTGGCCTGCTGACTCTGGCTCCCGACCATCTCGCCGGTTTTCTGTTGCACTGTACCGGCGGCGTCTTTGATGGCGCCCTTGACTTGGTCCTTGTTCATGTCGAATCCTCCTTGGTGGTTGAACGCCTTAAACGGCGATTGCCTGATGGCGAGCCCATGGTAGGTGGCACTCATCTTTCGAGCCACCGGCCTTGAACGGGTTCGGCTGTGGGCAATCTCCTACACCTGGAGCGAGTGGTGTCACGTGCCCTATCGCCGAGTGGGTAGGAGCCGTCCGACGCACGATCATCGCGCCCGCTGATGGATAGAAAGTGGAAGAACGCGATCATGGACCCTGCTGGTGCAGCTATCGGAGGTACTGAAAACCTGGGGGTTCAGTCGATCCATGCATCGGTTGCTTTCTTAACCATCACTGAAGGAGTTGACCATGAAAAAACCAACATCTCTCACTGCGATTGCCGTGGCTGCGGTTGCCGCTTTGGCGTTGAACATCAGCGCTGTACAGGCACAAGAGAAGAAGTCGGCGGTCATGACCGACAACACGACAACCTCCATGGACAGGACCCTGGACTACAGCGACCGTACCCGGATGAAAAGCTGGACCAGCGACAAGGACTTGCTCGCGTCGAACCTCAAGAAAGGCGCCAGCAAGGGCGACTACATGAAGGCGATTGCCGACGCCGGGTTCACCATCACTGCTATCAATTCCGACAAGCCCGACTACCTCGAGTACGAAGTGGTGAAGGGCAAGGATTCATACGAAGTCCAGATCGATTTGGACAAGGGTACCAAGATGGGAACCAAGGTCGAGGTTGATCGCAACCTGTGGCGCTCCGATGCCACCAAGACAGCAATTCGCAGTGGCAAGGCCGTGGCCGCGACCCAGTTTACGCCTGGTGGCGAACGATACAGCGACCGCGCGTATGCCAAGAACTGGAACAGCGAGAAAGACAAGCTGCAGAAGGCGCTGGGTACCGGCAAGGACCTCACGGCGTACCAGGCAGATCTCAAGAAGATGGGTTATCAGGTCACCTCCACCAACGACAAGGACAAGAACTATGTCGAAATGGAAGTCGTGAAGGGCAACGACAGCTACGAAGTACAGATTGATCTGGACAATGCCGGCAAGGGAAAGAAGGTCGATGTGGCAGCCAACATGTGGCAGTCGGAGGCGACCGACAAGGCGCTGTCCGCCCACAAGAATTGACGCGCAAAGGCAGAGGGCTGGTCAATGATCCGGATGCATCCCGATGCCATGCCTGACATGCGCCACAGCGGGGCTTGGACACAGCCCGCCGCCCGGAGCCCGCGGCCAGTGCCATCATGCTTGACGAAGTAATAGCCGCACTTCGAAGCGAGTTCCAGGATATCGCCGATGTTGGCGAGGTGACGCGCATCGTGGTGCGGGTGTTGCTGGCGGCCCTGTTGGGGGCTTTGCTTGGCCTGAACCGCGAACGTTATGGCAAGGCGGCGGGTTTGCGTACCCATATGCTGGTGGCCATGGGTAGTGCGGCATTCGTGATCGCGCCGCACTTCGCCGGCATGGGGATCGCTGATCAGAGTCGCGTCATTCAGGGCGTGATCGTCGGCGTCGGCTTTCTCGGGGCTGGCACGATCATCAAGCACAAGAATGACGAGCAGGTGATCGGACTGACAACGGCTGCCAGCGTCTGGATGACCGCGGCGATCGGCGTGGCTTGCGGCTTGGGGCGCGATTCCACCGCCATCATCCTGGCGGTGCTTGCGTGGGTCGTGCTCAGCTTGGTCGACCGTTTCTCCAGCGCGGCAGGAAAGGATGCGCCCCAATGAAGATGGCCCCATGTACCGCATTGCGTGACCTCCGGTACCCGACATCCTGTCGTCCCAGCCGCAATGCGCAGCCTAAAGCCCGGCGGATCGATCGCGCACCCGTTCACATGCTCGCCCTGGGAGAATCCGCCCAGGATCCGCTGAAACTGCCGCCGTATCCGGTGACACCGGAGCCGCCGGCGCCTCCGATCGAGGCACCGCCTTCAGAGTCACCTGTGCCGATTCGTGAGCCGCCCGAGGTCCGGTCGCAATCGTCGATCAAGTCTGTGTCGCGACACCAGGACCCGAGCCTGCGCCGCCCGGCAGCGTGGCCACCCGCCCATATCCTTGTCCAGGCACGCAACCCTCACTAACGCTGCCACCCAGGCCTTCAATGCGGTTGCGCAGATTGACCACTGAGTCGTCTTGCGGATGTGGCAATGTCGAAGCCGTCGCGTCACCATCGTCATCGACCGCGACCTGCAGCATGTCACCCTGGATGGAATTCAGGCGTATTCGCACGTACGTCGCATCGGCGTGCAGCGCCACATCGGCCAATGCGCTTTCGACCCACCGGTAAGCAAGCACCCGACTGTGGTCACTGGCCGCCACCTCCTCCAGGATGAGGTCGGTCGAAAGTCGCGTACGCGTAGAAAACTCATCGGCCAGAACTTCCAATGCCTCGCGCAGGCCCAGGTTGTGCAGCGCGGAGGGCATCAACTCTTCCATGATGCTTCTTTTGAGGTGAATGCCCTGATCCAGAGTGTCGGCCAGGTGGTCCAGCCGAACCATGGCCTCTGCAGACTGCTGGCCATCGACCAGTCGACGCAAACGCGCCATGTCGAGCTTGGCCGCGGTCAGAATCGCACCCAATTCATCGTGCAGGGTTCGCGCCACTCGTCCGCGCTCGTCCTCCCGGACCAACTGCAGGCGTTCGTTCAGCCCGCGTAACTCCTGGGTTCGTACCTTCACTTCGGCTTCCAGCCGCTCCCGTTCACGTTGGAGATCGTTGGCATGCAGGCGCTGCTCTTGTTGCAACGCTGCGCTCTTGCGCAGGTAGTAGATGAACCACAACAGCGACAGCGTCATGGTTGTATGTACACCAATGCGTCCGAGGTTCAGTGTTGCGAGAACACGCGCACCCTGGGCTTCGGCCTTGCTGCGGGCAATGGAGAGCAACGCAAGGGCTGCCTGGCGGACTGCTTGCATTTTCTCCCATCCGATATCCGTCAGCAACAGCTCTCGCGCTGCTGCAACGCGGCCCACTTCATGCAAGGTTATGGTTTCCTCCAGCTCCGACAGTCGCTCATCGGTACGAGCCGCCAAAGCGTCAATGTAAGGTCGCAAGACAGGGTCGTTGCCAAACCTGGCCCGCAAATGCGCCAAGGCGCTTTCAATGTCGCGTCGGGCCTCGGCGCCTGGCAACAGGTATTCTTTACGGGCAGTGAGCAGATATCCGCGCTGCGATGATTCTGCATCCACCAGTCGGTGCAACACCACCTCGACGGACGCGTTCTCGCTGTCAATGCCGCGCATGCTGACAAATGCATGTTGCGCACGCTGGTAGGCGACTTCGTTGCCAGCGAAAACAGCCAAAGCAAGGAGCAGACCGATGATGAATGCGGCCGCTGAGCGCTGGTTCAGCGGCTCGCCCCTGCCCGCCTTTCCAATCGTTGGAATCAACATGGGCACCTGCGGGGTGCTCAGTGCAACCCGCCCGCCACGGTCGCGGTGCCGTCGGAGATGGTGGCGCAATAGTCGATCAAGTCTTCGATCTCGCTTGATTTGTCGAACACGCGATCGGCACCCAACGCGGTGCAGCGTCGGCGAATGTCCTGCGTGGCATAGTTGGTCAGCACAACGCGCTTGGCGTTGATATTCATCCGCTGCACTGATCGCAGCACCGACATCCCAGAGCCCGAAGACAGGAACAAATCGATGATCATCAGATCGATATCGTCGGTTCCCTGGCTCAGCCGTTCGAGTGCAGTGGCTTCATCTGCGGCTGTCCCGACCACCCTCACGTTTGCAAGTTCTTGCAAGGTGTCCGTGAGGTTGTCCCTGATGACGAGATTGTCCTCCACGAGGTACGTTCTGACAACCGACATGTCTGCTTACTCCATTCGGTGAAGCCACCATAACTTGGACAGTGTGCGGGCAGGTCGAAGACGCGTCTGTCAGTAAAGTTCGCCAGCACTTGTAGGACCCTGGGCCAGCGCGTGGATCGCATCGCTCTGCGATATCGGCATCGTCCTACTCGATCCGGTGCATTTCTCCTTCAATCCAATTTTTTGCTGGCCAATACAGTAGGTAGCACACACCTTTCACCGGTGTGTCCATTGAAGTCAAGGAAGTCGACCCATCCTTTTTCGTTTTTCAGGAGATTGCCATGAACCAGCCCGCATCCGTTTTCCACACGCCAGATCTCGTCACCGAACTCGTGCAACGCACTGCCGACAAGACAGAACAGGCAGTATCAGCCACCAAGAGGGCCGTCAGCCAGACCGCCGCCACTGTCAGCGAGGGCCTCGACCATTTTCAAGAGGCCAGTCAGTCCGCCTTGACCAGCGCAGCCGGTCAAGCCGATGCGCTGGCACGCAAGGGGATCGAGCAGGCGCGGCGCGCCAGTGCTGCCGTTCGTGAAACCGCGCAGGAGACCGGTGACCGCACCGTGGCGTACATCCGCGATCAGCCGATCAAGTCCGTCCTGTTTGCTGCTGCCGCTGCAGCCTTGATCACGATGGCTCTGAGTCGCCACCAATCATCGCGCTGACACCGCGATCGAGAACCGAATTGGATCATTGGATCCGACCCGAGACGTTGTAAAAAGCCCACGCCATGCCCATTGGCCATTGCTGCAAGACACTTTCATGATTCATCCGGTCTTTACCAAGTTGGCGTCGCAGCCCGGGCTGTTTGCGGAGCACTTCGGGGCCTATGCCGAGCTCGCCGTTGCAGAGGCTCGGCAGTTCGGCGCGAACTTGCAGGCGCGCGCACTGTTCGCCGCTGTGGCTCTGTTCACTGGTACCACCGCCCTCATCGTAAGCGCCGTAGCTGGCATGTTGGTGGCGGCGCACGGATGGAACACGATGCCAGCACCGTGGGTGGTTGTGGCAATCCCGGCCGTGTTCTGGCTCATCGCGGTGTCCTGCGGAGTGGTCGCATGGAGGTTGAAAGTCTCACCGGTGTTTCAGTTGGTGCGTGAACAACTGGGTTCCGATTTGGATCTGCTTAAACGTGCGGGGAAGACATGACAGGCACCACGGATGCGAACAACAGTGTGCAACAGGGCGATCCCCGCTATGCCGCATTGCAGCGGCTCTGCGCCTCGCGGACTCGGCTGCAGGTTGCGTTGATTCCGCAACCTCGCGCGCAGGGCGCGTCGTCTGCGATTGGCGGCGAGAACAGCGACTGGGCGAGAACCGCTCGGACGTTGTGGCGATTTGTCCGCTCACGCGATGGCGCAGGTTTGCTCCAGACGGTACGCAGTGTCATGGGCCATTGGTGGACCGGACACCCGTGGCGGCCCACGGTGTCGTTGCTCGGTGATGCGGTTGACGCGGAAGTCGGGCCCTGGGTACGCAAGCATCCGAGCAGTGCCATTGCCTTGGGCATCGGTGCTGGCGTTGCCATTGCGTGGATCCGCCCTTGGCGATGGAGTGCCTTGCATACGCAAGCCCGGTCTGTCCGACGCTCTGCCGCGCACTGGGTGGTCAGTGAACTCACGTCACCCGCCATGCAGATGCTGTTCGCCACGTCGATGGCTGCCTGGCTTGGGCAACGCAACGCAAATCGTTCAGCAGCGCCAAGTCCACCAGGCGAGCCGGTGCGACCAGCTTCCCCGTGATGGTCACTTGGCAACATGGGCAAAGCGACTTGCGCCGGCCCGATTTAACCTGACTTCAAGGGCAAGGAGGGACTGAGACCATGGGCAAATCCACCCCATACCATTGGGACAGCAATGTCCAAGGCCGGCTGGAACGTCACCTTCAGGACGAAAATTTCGATGCCCCGGCCGTTGCCGCTGTGGCATCGATCGACTGGGAGGATCTGGCCAAGCGCATGGACGCCCTGCGTGCGCGGCTTTACAGGGAGACCGAGGAGTACCGTGCCGCTCTGCGACGACGCCGCCGCGCAAGCGGCGTGGACGCGTCCGCGCCACGGCGTTTCGGCGACTGCAGTTGATCGAGCTTTGAATGACCCGCTCGCGGCCTCGATGGCAGCGTGCCCCCGGCCGCCCGTGCCGTCGAACGAATTGTTTATGTCTGCGCTGGTCTGGTTGCTCAGCCCGTGGGTCATGGCCCCATGGGCGAGGTAATTATTGCTGGCAAGGGTGACCTGGTGTCGCACCGGGTGCGGTAGGTGCTCACCGTTTGCAGGCAATGGCAAGCGTGAACCGCTCAGGTGCCCGCCACTGTGCCAGCGGGTAGATCAGAAGCGGTATTGAAGTCCCACACTGGTGGTGCGTACCCAGTCGCGGTTGTTGCCGGCGAAATCGTACCGTGTGCGGTCTGCTTCCAGCACGGCTGACCAGTTGGTGGCAAAGTCCCAGCTCGCCCCAATCGCATAAGTCGGACCCCAACCGTTTTCACGGCCGGATGCGATACCGGTGCCAGCCGCAGAGCTCACCCGTGTACGGCCGTAGTTCGCACCGAGTTTTCCATAAAGGCTGAATTGGGAACCGAGGGGTAAGCGGCCCACCAAGCTTAGATTGATACCGTGTGCTTCTGTCGTGCCACCCGCACGCCTGACATTTCCGGGGTTGGAATAGCCAACTTCAGCGCCGAAGTACGGGTTGAACAACCCTCCCAGGTAGATCTTTCCGGTGGAGTCGGAGTTGTCGCATCGCAACGCCAAAGCACCGCAAGAAGTCTGGAAGTCGCTGCGCCCCACGTTGATGCCGAAATAGCCGTTGTTCGTGTACGGTATCCAGGAAGTCCGATTGGCGTCGTAGGGGGTGCTGGACATGGTGGTCTGAGCCTGCGCCGCAACCGCCGTGCCCAGTGTTACGGCCAGTGCCAGCGCTTGAAACGGAAGGCTGCGGGTGAGTCGTGTCATGCTTGTGAACTCCTGATGGTGTGGATGTGTGACGATGCACAGCAGTGTCTCTTGCACAGCGTGCCCGTCGTGTAGGAAATGGCCGTTTGTTCTTGTCAGCGGCAACGCCGGATCCATGAAATGAACGCATCTCAGGGGAGTTCGGCGGTAGGACATGGCCGACAACCGGACCCGACCCAGTCCGATTGGCCACCACATCACGCGCGCCTATCATGAGCTGGTCGGCGGTAAAGTCGGAAAATCCGGCTCACTGAACTGGCGCCAGTTCACACTCGTATAACTTGCCACCAGTGGCGAAAGAAGGAATCCCGATGGCGATGCCCCCCGACCCGTCCAGCCCGGAAGATGCAGGCCCGAAAGAGGTCGTTGCCAGAGATCGTCCGTCGTTGCCGACACTCAATCGTTCTTACGGTGACGAGCACGGCGGCTATGTTTCCAGTCCCACCGAAGAACATACACTGCAGCACGAAGAGACAGGGGAGTTCGACTACGGAATCGAAGGCGGTCAGAGCCAGAATTTTGGCGCTGATGCCGTCGGGGGGAGCGGACCTGACAGCCCGCAGGAAGCCAAAGTTCCCGCACTTCCGGCGGACAAGCGCAGCCCAGAAAAGCCTTGAAACCCGCCACGGCCGTCGGGTCCGGAATGCCACGATGGGGTCATTGAAAAGCCCCGCGACCATGGGTCGCCGTGTGTGGTCTGAACGAATAACGCGGGTTTCACGGCCTGCCGAAGTCGTCGTCAGGGTGGCGTCTTCTTCTCAGCGGGGGACGGGAATTCCTTGCGGGCCAATTCGGTCACCACCGGTGTTCGCCCTGTGTCCTGCTGCCCGGCGGCCAGATCGCGGGCAGCTTGTTCCACCCGAGCGTCCTTCTTGGCCGGGTGGCTGTCGCTGGACTCGTCGTGCTCGTGCGGCAAGCGCGGCTCGGGTTGCCCGTGTCGACTGGGCAAGGTCTGCCCATTCGCAGGCTCGACAGGTTGCTGGCCCATCAAATCAGCCAAAAAATCAGCAATGCGACTGCCGGCACGCCTAACAGCCATGCGATGAAATACTTGCCCATGATGCATCTCCCTGAAGTGGTTGAACAGCGGCGGGTCAGATGGCAGTATCCACCGGTGTATGAAGGTTTTCAGTCTACGACGTGCCGGTGCCGAAGGCTGTAGGACGTCGCCTTGTCGACATGCCGGCGAGAACATCGCTGCGTCCTGGCTTGTCGGCGGGCAGCAGTGCCCGCGCTGACGTGGTCAAGCTGCATCGGGTGGACTGGCGTCTGATCTTTTTTTGCTCTCGTGGACCCGCATCAGCGGTGTGGCGGAGACCCCGTGCAGCAGGATAGACAGCGCGACGCACACCAGCGTGGTGGCCAACAACTCGTGCGCCAGCGTACCACTGACCCCGTGCTCCATCGCGAAGACCAGGTAGAACAGGGAGCCAATGCCCCGTATGCCAAACCATGCCACCAGCCAACGCTGCCGGCCCGCGAGCTGGCGGCCACGAAGCACCGCCAGCACCGACATCGGCCGCACCACCAGCAACAGCGCCAGCGCGTACATGAGGTGCATCGTCTCGATCACCACGCTGTGCAGTGCGACACCGACGAACAACACGATGGCCGCCTCGATCAGCCGCTCGCAGCGCTCGCCAAAACTGTGCAGCCGTTTCGCCAGTGCTTTCGCTTCGGGCGCTGTTGCGTCGATTTGCAGGGGTCGCATCAGCATCACGCCTGCAGCGAACGCAACTACGAACGAAGACACCTTCAGCGCCAGAGCAGCCCCGTAAAACAGCGCTACCGCGCCCACATACAGCAGTTCATCGCGCCTGATGGGATCGCCCGCGCGCACCCGCCAGCGCAATACAGCACCGAGCACCCAACCGCCGCCGGCACCGACCGCGGCCCCGCCGCCGATCGGCCAGAGAAGGTCGTGAACCCACCAGTTGCGCCAGCCCTCGCCGAGCTCATGCATGCCGAGCAGCCCCAGCCCCAGCATCACGGCCGGCAGCGCGGCGCCGTCGTTCATGCCGCCCTCGGCGGTGATCGTGGTGCGCACTGGCTCCCGATCGGTGTCCGAGCGGATCTGGACATCCGAGGCCAGCACCGGGTCGGTCGGTGCCAGAATCGCCCCTAGCAGCATCGCTGCCGGCAACGAAAGCCCGAGCAGCCAGTGCCCCAGCAAAGCGGTGAGCCCGATCATCGCCGCCATCCCTGGCCCTGCCAGTATCAGCGCCGGCGCCCAAGCGCGCAGCGTGGGTGGCACGCGCAGCCGCATACCCACCGCAAATAGCGACACCAGCACGGCGATCTCGGTGAGCACGACCAGCATGGGCGCATCTCGCACGAGCGCCTGCGTGCTAGGAGCACCGAGCAGGTTGCCGGCCAGCCAGCCCAACACGAGGTAGATCAGCGCCGGCGACAGCGGCAGCCGCCGCAAGACGCGCTCGGCCAGTACCAGCACCAGCAGCGCGACGCCCAGCAACAGCAGTGCCGAGGTCAGCACATTGAACTGCGTCACAGGGTAACGACCAGCAGCGGGGCCATGTTTACCCCAGTAGCGCCGGGTTGTTCCACCAGATCACCGCGTTGAGCACCCCGGCAAACGACACCCACGCCCACAGCGGCGCCAGCAGCAGGGCAAAGACGGGGCGAATTCGCCAGAACGCGCGGACCGTCAGCCCCACCAAGAGCCACAGCACCCCGATGTCGATCAGCGCCCATAGGCCCAGGTGCCAGTCAAAGAATAGCCAGGACCACAACGCGTTGGGCACCAGGGCCAGGCCGTAAAGCGCAAGGCCGTTGGAGCCTGGCACTGCGTGGCGGTGTCGCCACACCAGCCAGGCGGCCAATGCCATCAACACATACAACACGCTCCACGCCAGGCCAAACACAGGTGCCGGTGGCGCCCATTGCGGAAGCCGCAGTGCGTCGTAGAACTGCGCCGCGCGCGCTGACCCCCAGCCAGCCACCACCGCAGTCAGAAACGTCAGCCCAAACCAAAGCAGTGCACCACGGGCGCTGTCGGCCGACAGCGCCCGGGAAGCGGGCTTGTGGTGTCGGATGGCAGCGCCTGACAAGGCCTCGCCCCAAAAGATGTTGTCCATGATTTCTCCTCGTTTTGGCGGGCGGCCGAAGGTAGCCAGGGGTCGCTGATGGTGGACCGTGCCAAGGGTAGCGGATTGCGGGGCGGCCGCCTGTCGGACAACACGTGCAATGCGTGCCCGTCGTCGCGCCAACGGGCTCGAGCAGGCACTGGGCGCAACACCCCGCAGCGTAAGAAGCGTCCTACACCTTGTCCTGCCGCCTTCCTATGGCGTGGCAAGACACCCAAGCGCACCATTGGAAGACCCACCCCAACAGACACTGCCATGTTCAGCACCGAAAATTCTCCATTCCATCGACAGCAGGCCGGTGCGCGGGCCATTCATGCGGATTCGGTTGTCCTGATCCGCCAGTACGACGCGCTACGCCTGCAACTGGTGGACCTCTATTCCGCCGTCCCGCCGGATGTCGTGGCCATCGACCAGGCGGTCAATGAGCTGGCCCAGCTTCAGTGGGACATCAAGGGCGCGTCTGGCTTGATCGGCAACAACCCGATCGAGGACTGATCAGCCAGTCAGAGGGGCCGGCAGCTTGGAGAAGGCGCCATGTGTTGCTGTGCAGGCGCTGCATCTCGACCGGTGGGATCGTTGGCTTGGCCCATCGGTAGCCAGTCAGCGCCCTATCGGATTTCGTCCTACTTGAAAGTCACTGCCGGTACTACAGGAAGCAACCATTCAAGCGCCTAAAGTCGAATCACGACTTGTGCAGTTTTCAATTGGCATTGCCGATTGGGCCAAGTCTGAATCACCGGAGATACCGAAATGGACCTTTTTTCAGCGGTCAATGCGTTTGTCCCAGCCTGGATATTCTTGCCACTGTTGCTCGTCGGAGTGGTAACTTTGTTCACAACGCCCAAGGTTGGCGGCGACCTTGATCGAGCGTCACAGTCGGCCGAGCGTCCGCACGCCAACGCACGCTAAGTGAAGTCTGAAAAACATGCCGCCGGTCAGTCCCAAAGCGCGGTTTGACGTTGACTAGCCGGGCAGGCGTGAACTACCATTGCCAACATGCGCATCTCGCCCGATAAAACATCGCGATATGCGCTTCTGCAGCGCGTCGCACCTTTGCTGCGCCATCAGATATTGGGCAACTTCCATCCCCTCGGTTTGTTGGCCGATCTGGTGGTTCGGCATGTAAACGCCGGCAACGACGACAAGGCGAAGCACTTTGCCTTGAACTTGCAGGATCTGACACGGGCAACCCGAGATGCAACCTTGTCCTTGTTTTCCTGGCTGTCCGATGAGGAGCAAAGTCCCAGCAACGCAGGGCAAGCACTCGCGACCTGTGTGGAACTGGTAAGCTCTGAATTCGCGATGCGTGGTATTGCTCTCGAAGCCTCGATAGAGGTGGACGCATGGGTACAGGCGAGGGCGATTCGGGAGTTGTTCTTGGGATCACTGTACGCTGTGACGGATCAAGATTCTCCACCGCAGGAAGTCCGCGTGCGCGCGGTTGCAGGTGTTTCAGCGGTCGAAATCACGATCGATGTCAGTGGCTCGACTTTGTCCGACGGCCCGCCGGTGTGGCGCATTACCGAATCCGATGTGCATTCCCTTGCGGAATTGAATAGCTGCCACGTCATGCGCGCTGGCACGCGAACCATACTTTACGTTCCGTGCAGCGAGTCGTCCGCCGGCTCCCAAGGAAACTCCACATGAAGCGTGCATCACAACTCGATGGGCTGTCGCCGACCTGTGCATGGTTGATCGGTGGCGTCCCGCAGGTTGCCTTGAGACCGAATCGCCGGGGTTTTTCTGCAATGCGGATGTCGGCGGTGGCAGGGGCCGCAATGTGCGTGTTACTGGTGGCATGCGACCCCGTGAAATCCCCGACCATGCCCAAACCGCCTGCCCCGAAGACCGTAACATCACCGTCTTTCAGCGCAACGGCCACGCAAATGCCCCTCTCCCTGAGGTGTGGCTGGCGCGTGGGTGAAGCTTCAGCGTCACCGTCACACCCACCACTTGCAACTGATGATCGGGTAAGTGCCTGCGCACTGTTGCACGTTTGGTTCTTGCCAGCCGCGTCTCCTATCCGCTCGACTGCTTTTGCGCCATTCAGGTCTTCATGATTCTTTTCCGTCTGCTGCTTGTTGATCGAGTCCATGGCGGTTTCTCCTATCGTGGTGAGTTAGAGCCGATATCAGTTAACCGTCTGGCAAGTGCAACACCCACACGGATGACCGACGTTTTCAATTCCTGGCGGGCACGGCATTCAGCAAGCTCTCCAAGGTCGCCAGATCCGCCGGCTTGACCAGGTGGTAGTCGAAGCCGGCTTCCAAAGCGCGGCGGCGATCTCCCTCCTGGCCCCATCCAGTGAGCGCGACCAACACCAAGCCTTGGTTCCCGTCTTCGCGCCGTATGCGGCGAGCCGCTTCGTAGCCGTCGATTCCCGGCAGACCGATGTCGAGCAGGATGGCGTCAGGCCGCAATCTCGCCGCAGCGGCCACCGCCTCGATGCCGTCGTGGGCGACGTGGACCTCGTGCCCTATCGCCTCCAACAACATCGCCATGCTGGTGGCCGAATCGACGTTGTCGTCTACGACGAGCAGCCGCCGACCGATCGTCGCGGCAAGCTCGGGGCCCGACAACGCAGAGGGCGCCGTAATCGTCTCGCTCAGCGCTGGCAGTCGAACAACAAACGCGCTCCCTTGCTCTGGGCCTGCACTGTGTGCCTCAACCGTTCCGGCATGCAGTTCGACCAGTTGTTTGACCAGCGTCAGGCCGATGCCAAGTCCACTCTGCGAACGACCGAGGGAGTTATCGATCTGCATGAACATATCGAAGATGTGCGGCAGCTTATCGGCGCCGATGCCAATGCCCGTATCGCGTACCCAAACGACAGCATTCAACCCGTCTCGCTCCGCAGTCAGGTCGATGCGACCGCCAACGCCGGTGAACTTCGACGCGTTGCTGAGAATATTGCCTATGACTTGCGTCAGCCGCACAGGATCGGCATTGAGATAGATCGGCTCGGGAGACGGCGTCAGCGTCAGCACCTGTTGCATCCGGTCGGTGAGCGGCTGCGCCGATTCGACCGCCTTGTACAGCACGGTAGCCAAGTCAATCCGTTCCGGTCGCAGCGCGATCTTGCCGAGGTTAATGCGGCCTGCATCCATCAGGTCGTCCACCAGCCTTACCAGTTGTCCGAGCTGCCGCTGCATCAGATCGAGCGCCGGCCGGCTGGACTCAACCGCATTGCCCGTGTGGCGGAGCATATGTAAGGCATTGCTCATCGGCGCAAGCGGATTGCGCAACTCATGCGCGAGGAGCGCGAGGAACTCGTCCTTCTTGCGGTCAGCTTCCTTGACGTCCTGGATGTCAGTGTTCGTACCAACCCACATCAGCGTCTGTCCTTGGTGGTCCTTTAGCGCTACCGCCCGAGTGACGTGCCACCGGTATTCGCCATCTAAGCGGCGAAAGCGATGCTCGAAATGAAACGGCTCACCGGTTTCGAGCGAATGTTTCCATCGACGTACGTTCTCTTGCAGGTCAGCGGGATGAATAAACTGCGTCCAGCCCCAATCCTTGATTTCCGCGAACGACAGGCCGGTGTAGTCGAGCCACTGCGGGTTGAAATAGTCAACTTGGCCGCCGCGAGTAGCCGTGAAAACCTTCTGTGGCGCAGATTCGGTCAGCAGACGGAAGCGCTCAGCAGCCTGCTGTACCGCCGCCTCGCCGCGTCTGCGCTCGGTAATGTCTTCGATGGCCAATAGTATGAGATCAGCGGTACCTTGAACTCCGGCTAGACGCCGTCCGTTGAGAAGCAGGGTTCGCTCGCCCAAGTCGCGAAATGCGTGGCTCATCTCGAACTCGTCGAATGCAAGGTTTTTTGGCAAAATCTCTTCGAGCAATTTGCGCAGCACCGGCAAATTCCACTGACCGTCGGCAAGGTCATAGACCAAGCGACCCTCCGCAGCGCTGGGGTCGATACGAAACGTTGTGTAGAACGCTTCGTTGGCGGTATGCACGCGCAAGTCACTGTGCAGAACGACCAGGGGATCGCGTACAGCGCGAATGATCGCTTCGGCGGCATCTCGCGCCACTTTGGCATTTTGCTCGCTGCGCTTGAGCGCATCAATGTCGAGCAGCGCAAGGACAGCACCGTCAATCTTGTTGTCGAGGGTTAAGTATGGGCGAGCGCGCAGAGCATACCAGCGGCCCTTCGTGTCTTTCACTTCGCACTCATGCACGCTGACGCTGTCTATAACTTCACGAACGATGCCGTCGAGATCAAGCGCACCTGCCGGCGTGATCCCCGCTTTGGTCGACCCTTGCTCGGAAACGACGTGCAGGTTGTGGCGAACGCTACTCAACGGTCTCCCCACATCGGTGGCGAGTAGGTTGAATGCCGGCTCCGCCAAAGGCGTGAATCGACGGATAGTCAGGTCGCGGCTCAGCACAAGGATGGCGGTGTGAATGTTTCCGTGGAGATTATTCAGGTCGGAATTGAGCCGGCTCAGTTCCAGGTTGCGATCTGCCATCTCGTCGTTGACGGTAATCAGCTCTTCGTTGGTCGACTCGAGTTCCTCCTTCGAGGTCTGGAGCTCCTCGTTAATGCTCTGCAGCTCTTCGTTTGTCGACTGACTTTCCTCGTGCGATGCCTGCAACTCCTCGTTGGCTGCGTTCTGCTCCTCTTGCACAAGTTGCAAGTCGTGGCGCGTCTGGGCCAATTCGCGTTCGGACTCGGCGAGACGAACTCGCAATGCGGCAACCGTATACCGCCCGTTCTTTCCGCGGAAGGTGTCATCGGCCGAAGCAGAAGAACTTCCAGGTTTTGACATCATTCGGGCGTCACTTCTCGTTGTAGTGGTCTCGTCACTGTCGGCGGTGCCCGCAGTCTGATCCGGTGCTTGCGCAACATCCTCAAACAAGATCAAGTGGGACCGTTCCTTGACTGTCTGGAGAGGAATAACCTCGATATTGACTCGACGTTCAGTTCCCTCAACAAGGAAGCGAACGTTCTCAGTGCGCACCGGGTGGCCATCCTTCTGCGCTTTGTTGATCGCGGCACGCAGGGGAAGTATCAGACCATCCCTGGCCATCTTCAAAACATCGAAGCTCGCCTTGCCGTGAGGCGGGGCAAGATAGGTACCGGTTGGCCCGCGAAATTGGATCACCTGCAGTTTTGCATCGACCATCACGCCGGGGGGTGCGTACTTACCGACCATAAGTCGATCGGCCTCATGTCGTGCGCTTAGCTTGTTGCGAATTCCTTCGCGCACAGCGGCAGGGTGTTGCCTCCTGTCGACCAGCGCTGCCGGCTCCGTGTGAGGAAATGTCGTATTCAGCGTGGCTTGCGCCGATACGCCCTTCTTGGCGAATATCTTTTGCTTCTTGTCGATCGGATCGAATAGATCCGTGGATCCGCCGAGCGATTCCGAAGCACCGAGAAACAAAAAGCCTTCGGGCTTTAGCGCGTAATGAAACGCTGGCAGAGCCTTCCCTTGCACAGTTGGTTCGAGATAGATCAGGAGGTTGCGGCAGCAAACCAGATCCAGCCGCGAAAACGGCGGATCGCTGATGAGATTGTGCCGCGCGAACGCGACCCGATCGCGCAGCGACTTGACTACCCGGTAGCCGCCAGCCTCCTCGACGAAGAAGCGGCGCAGCCGCTCGGGTGAAATGTCGGCGGCCAACGTTTTGCTATAAAGACCGAGTCGGGCTTTTTCGAGAAGCGCTTCGTTCAGGTCGGTCGCGAAAATCTGCAGCTTGGGCGCACGAGGCACATCTTCGACGAATTCCGTGAAAGCCATTGCGACGGAATAAGCCTCCTGGCCGGTGGAGCATCCCATCACCCAGATGCGTATATCGTCCTCGCGCCACTGCTTCAAGATCTTTGGGAGGACGACACGCTTCAGAACGTCAAAGGCCTCGGGATTCCTGAAGAAACTAGTCACCGAGATCAACACGTCGGAAAAAAGCGTATCGAGCTCGCCAGTGTTGCCGCGCAGAAAAGCCGCATATTCTGCAACGCTGCCATGGCGACCAAGGACCATTCGACGTGAAATACGGCGCTGGATCGTGGGCGACTTGTAGAGAGAAAAGTCGACGCCGCTGTGGTTGCGGAGGAGGAGTAGCACTTTCGAGAACTCCTCGAACGCCGCGCGAGTATCGTCATGCGTCGCTTTGCTGCGCGCCCGGTTGGCGCCGATGGCGGGCGTGCCGTGCCCGCCCGAGGGTAGCGCGATGTTGAACCCTTGCTCTGCGGTCGCCGTTTCGCGTTCGCGCTCGCCCGCTTCGTGTGGCGCGCGGCTCTTGAGCCGCGAAGCGGCCACATCGATTGGCGCGTCGACAACGTAGGCGTGCTTCGCAATCCAAGCCAGCTCGTGGGCAATGGCCTCCGGCGAAAGTACGAAGTCCACGCACCCCGCTGCTGCCGCATTCCGCGGCATCGAGTCGTACTTGGCCGACGCGTCCTGTGCGAAGGTGATACCACCTTCGGCCTTGATGGCTTCGAGCCCTAAGGTGCCGTCTGTGGCGGTGCCGGAGAGGACCACACCGATGGCGCATTCGCGCTGGTCCTCGGCAAGCGATTCAAAGAAGAAATCTATTGCGTGCTGCGGGCGACGGCCCTCTTGCCGCGGTTCGAGATTGAGCACGCCTTTGACGATCGTCATGTTTTTGTCGGGCGGAATCACGTATACGTGATTCGGCTCGACACGCAGGCCATGCGTGACCTCGCGGGTCGGCATCGTCGTTTGCCGCGCCAGCAGTCGGGCCAGTTCGCTTGCATGAGTCGGGTCAAGATGCTGAACCAACACGAAGCAAATGCCCAGGTCGCTCGGAATATGGCGCAAAAGCTCTGCGAATGCTTCAAGGCCACCAGCCGAGGCACCAATACCAACTACCGCGAATCGTTGCGTTGTCTGATGCCGTGAACTTGCCTTGGGCTGTGGTTTCATCTCTTGCTCGTATGGGCAGACCCCAGAGTTGATGGCGCGCTGGAAGTAAATCAGTATATTGCCATCGAGCTACGCCGTGACCTACCGCGCTTGGAGTTGGAGTCTGACGCACACCACCAGGGGTCCGCAATCACTGAAAATGCGTGCTCAGGAGCGAGCCATGATCAACCTCGGGACTCGCCACCACGGGTGGTCAGCGCACTCGTCGCGTTTCTGGGGGTGTCCATCTCGCTATGGCTGTGCGCCACTGTGTTAGCTGTGGGCAAGCTGGCGTCTTCCGTTCATCTTCTGCAGAATCAGGTGGAGTCCAGCGCAACGCGCGCGGCGCGATCGTCCATCAGGCTAGGCTGCCGCTGGCCACATCGACAACGACTGAGCCCGGCGCCACCCAAACGACTGCGGCATCAGGCGCCGTGGGCGACTGCCGGCCGCGCTGCGTTCTTTGCCATCAGTTTGTGAGTGGACAGCACGGCTTGTGGTCGGCGCGATACGTTCCTTTGAATCAAGAGCAATCGCGTGGGGTCATCGAACTGGCGGCGTCGCCTGAATGAACAACTGTACGTCTTCGAGCACTGGTGCGATCCAGCGCAACGGCCAGGCAAATGCGCCTATCAGAGTCGTATGGCTCGCGCGCGGGTAAAGCTTCAGCGTCACCGGCACACCCACCGCTTGCAACTTTGCTGCCAGCTGCCGTGTATTGCGCTGCGGATTGACCAACTTGTCATTCTCCGCTGCGGCAAGAAAACTACGGGGTGCATCGGGCGGGGTAAAGCCGATGGGCTGCGAGTTTGCCGGGTACTCCGGGTGGAAGAAAACAGGCTTTGCAGCCGGGTTGATGATCGGGTAGAAGTCGTATGGGCCGGCAAGACCGATCCAGCCGGCCAGTTCGCTCGTTGCATGTCCGGCCGCCTTGAGCCAGCGGGCATCGAGTGCCAGCATCGCTGCGTTGTATCCGCCCGAACTGTGCCCCATCACGAATACACGCTTCCGGTCGCCGCCCAGCCCAGCCGCCTGGTCCAAGCCATAAGCCAGCGCTTGCGCGCTGTCATTCAGGAAGTCGGGGTAGCGAACCTCCGGGTAGAGCCGATAGTCGGCGACCATCGTCAACACCCCCCCAGCAGCCAGAGCCTCGCCCACGAACTGGTACTGGGATCGCTCGCCGGTGTTCCACGATCCCCCATAGAAGAAAACAACGACGGGCCAACCAGTGGCCGGCCGAATCGTCGTCGGCGTGTAGATATCGAGCTTTTGACGCGGATGTGTGCCATACGCGACATCGGCCCTGAGGGCATAGCTGCTTCCCGGCGTCACCGTGTTCAGCATGCCGGTGGCGGAGCAGCCAGCCAGTACCCAGGTCGACAGGATGGTGAGTAATGCGAAAAGGCGGGTGATGTTGTGATTCATCGCGTCATCGCGCAGTGGTGTCCGAATGCGGCGGCAATGATTTCCTCGCCGGCGCATTGCAGCAACGGCGGTGGAGTGCTCGGAAACAAAATACGCTCCGGGTGAGCGTAAACAACCATATCGCCATGACGGACCAGACCCACCAGGCACATGCCTGCAGACTGCGCAGTGTCCACCGCGAGCTGCGTGGGCGCCGAGACCGCGGCCATCAATGGTGCCCCGGCCATCGCCGCTTTCTGGACCATCTCGATGCTCGCTCTGCTGGTCACCGCGATGAAGCCACCCTCAGCGGCCAGGCGGGAGCGTGTCAAGGCACCAATAAGCTTGTCTAGTGCATTGTGCCGACCAACGTCCTCACGCAGCTCTCTCACATTGCCATTGACGTCACACCAAGCTGCGGCATGCATCGAGCCGGTAAGTCTGTTCCATGTTTGTCGTTCGCGCATGGACCGCATGGCGTGCATGATCGCATCGCCTTGAAAGCGGATGTCCAATGCAACGGCGGGCACGGGGCGAAACACCTGATCGAGACTCTCGGCACCGCAAACGCCGCAACCGGTTCGTCCTGCCAGGGTGCGCCGTCGATGTTTCAAGGATTCGAAGCTGCGTGCAGATACATCCATGCGCACGGTCATACCAGGGCCGGTTTTTTTCACGTCGCATCCGTACAGGTCAGCTGCATTCGCGAAAATGCCTTCACTGATCCCGAAGCCCAGGGCAAAGTCTTCCAGGTCGCACGGCGTCGCGAGCATGACCGCATGGGAGATGCCGTTGAACTCGAGCGCAATCGCAACCTCCTCGGAGACCCAGTCATCCATCTCAGTGAGGAAACTCTCCCGCCAGCGTAAAACCGGCACGCGCCGCGCACCGGTGTCAGCTTCGATGGCACTGACCGGATCAGTGCTGTGGAATCGGCTGGTCATCGGCTCGCTGCGGGACAACTCGTACCGGCACTCCTTTTGACGCCGGAGTTTTTGAACCCTTGTCGTGATACCAAAGCGGTATCAACGGGTTCATCTCGGGGTAGTAACCACCGATACAGCCAGTGGGAAGCGCAAACGGCGTCACCCGCAAATCGCGGACCTCGCGCGACCCGTTGTCACCAGCATCTCCCACCAGTGATACGAGTTCCCCCGGCTGCAGGCCTGCCCGCAGCATATCCTGCGGGCTCATCAGCACAATGGCGCGATCGCCACTCAAACCACGATGTCGATCGCTGTGACCGTAGATGGTGGTGTTGAACTGGTCATTGGAGCGCATCGTGATCAGATGGAATCGGCCGGGAGCATCTCCGACGCCGAGCGCCGTCATGACGTCTGGCACAGTGAATTTGGCTTTGCCGACATCCGTCTTCCACTGGCGCTCGCGCGCCGCGTTACCGCGGTAGAAGCCGCCGGTATGGAACATCCGCTGGCTCATGTCGTGAAACTCCTCCGGGTAGGTCTGCGCGATCAAATCGCGCACCAGTCCATAGTCGGCGGTCCAGTCGTCCCAGCGCCATTTCGGGTGCAATGGCAAGGTTGCCTTTGCCAGCGCAGCGACGATCGCGAGTTCCGAAAGCAGCGCCTCGCCGGCAGGTTCTCGCTTGCCGATCGAACCATGCACATGGCTGAAGCTGTCTTCTATCGACACGGATTGCTCGCCTCCCGCTTGCAAGTCTTGCTCGGAGCGAGCCAGGCACGGCAGCAGCCAAGCCGATCTCCCGTGAACCAAATGACTGCGGTTGAGCTTGGTCGCGATCTGTACCGTCAATTCCATGTTGGGCCATGCCGCTTCCATCAGGTGTTGATCGGGGATGGCACGGACGAAATTGCCGCCCAGTCCCACAAACGCCTTCACTGATCCGTCAATGATGCCTTCGCAGGCCTCGACGGTGTTTCGCCCCTTGTCCCGCGGCGGCTCGAACTGGAACAGCGCTGCCAGCTTGTCGAGTGGAACGAGCTCAGGCTTCTCCGAGATGCCTACGGTGCGCTGCCCCTGGACATTCGAATGTCCGCGGACTGGCAGAATGCCGGCGCCGGGCCGTCCGATGTTGCCTTTCAGAAGCAGCAAGTTGACCAGCATGGCAATTGTCTGTGTGCCGTGCACATGCTGTGTCAGCCCCATGCCATAGACAGCAATGGTGTTCTTGGCGGCGATGTAGACATCTGCTGCGGCTTCCAGGTCGGAGCGCGACAAACCGCTGCAACGCTCGATATCTGACCAATCGCTTGCGATGGCCTGTGCCTGAAAGGTGTCGAACCCCACCGTATGCTCTTCGATGAACGCCCGGTCGATGACTGAGCCATCTCCGTGCAAGTTCCGCTTGGCGTCGATTGCAAACACCTGTTTGGCCAGACCCATCAATGCCGCGATATCGCCGCCCGGCCTGACCTGCAGATACATGCACGAGAGCTGGGTCGGCGAGTTGGTGATCATTTCCACCGGCGACTGCGGGTTGACAAATTCGATCAAGCCCTTCTCCAGGACTGGATTGAATGTCACGATCTTGCAACCTCTGCGGACCGCTTCCTGTAGTGGGTGCAGGAATCGTGGGCTGTTTGTCCCGGGATTCTGACCAAAGTAGAAAATCGCGTCGCAATGCTCCAGGTCTTCGAGAACACAGGTACCCACTGGCGAACCGATTACTTGCTTCAGGGCCACGGAGGTCGTCTCATGGCACATGTTCGAACTATCGGGAAGGTTGTTGTGGCCATACATCCGCGCAAACAAGGCATACAGATAACTCGTTTCAAGGCTCGCACGGCCGGACGTGTAAAAAACAACACTCAGGGGGTCATGGTCGCGAAGCTGAGCGCCAATTCTGGCAAAAGCTTCCTCCCACGAGACCACCACGTACTTGTCAGTGGCGGCGTCGTATTGCAAAGGGTGCGTCAGGCGACCTTGCATTTCCAGGTCATAGTCCTGCCAATGCCGGAGTTCGCTCAACGTATGTGTTGCAAAGAATGCGGGTGTGCAACGCGCGCTCGTCAACTCCCAGATCGTCGCCTTGGCTCCATTTTCACAAAATTCGAATGTATGCGGGTGTTTGGACTTGCCCCAGGCGCATGACGTACACATGTGGCCGCCTGGTTTGTTCAGCCGCATCAGCGTCCGCAGCACCGCTGGCGCCGGCTTTTCCCGCAACAATACCTCGGCCATTCCGCGAATCGATCCCCAGCCGCCACTAGGCCCTGCGGGATGCTCACTTAGATCATCGTCATTCATCGACTACATCCAGTACTTGGAAATGATGGGGGTCCAGCGCGAGGCGACAGGAAAGTTGCTGCAGACTCCCCAGAACTTTAAGCGACTGAACTGTTTCCCCGTGTAGTCCCGACAATCGCTGCCGTGTAGGAGAAACTCCGAAGTTGCGCACCCCGCGTCGGCGTCGGCCTACGCAGCCATCGGCGTTCGCCTGACAAATAAAAGGCGGTGCAACCTAGCCCGGCAGAACGATCCTCGTTCGACACTGGTGCCCGCATCTCGCAACTCCCGAACCCAACCCACAGGAAAACCAATGTCCAATTTCAACACTGCCGAGCAACAAGCCACCAACCTGGCCGACCGGGCTGCCAACAAGGCCGACAGCGCCATCAAGTCCACCCAGCGGGTTACCAACAACGCACTTGAAAGTTTGGCCGGGGGTGTTCAGAGCCTGCGCGAGCAGGCAGCACCGGCAGTCAATCGCGTCGGCGAGGTGGCGCAACAAGCTGTCAACACCGTACGAGACACTTCCCAGCAAATACGTGAGCAGGCGTTGCTGGCCAGCGACCGCACCGTCAGCTATATCAAGGACGAGCCGATCAAGGCCGTGCTGATCGCCGCGGCGACGGGAGCTGGCCTGATGGTGCTGTTGAGCCTCCTGACGCGCTCAGGCAACCGCGGCTAAAACATCGCAAGGGAGATCTGCAAGGGGCAGTTGAAACCAACCGACCTGCGTCATGCTTATCGACATTGGTTGCGACATAGAACTTTCCGTCAGCGCACCCACGGCGCTCATCTTCTTGCTGCGGGTTCACACCAGCCGCGAACGCGATCTGCAAGGGCCTGAAAATCTGCGCATGGAACCGCAGCTGCCAACGACCCGATATCTGGATTCGTTTGGCAACCGATGCGAACGTATCCAGGTTCCACCCGATGTCTCAGCGGTGCGACTGGTTAATCAGGCACGCATCTACGACAGCGGACTGCCCGACCCCATCGACTACGAAGCCTGCCAGTACGCGCCGCAGGAGTTGCCGCCAGATGTGCTGCAGTTCCTTTTGCCCAGCCGCTATTGCGAGGTCGACAGTGAGCTGCTGGCATTCGCGTGGCAGCAGTTCGGAGCCACGGCGCCGGGCTGGGTACGGGTGCAGGCGATCTGTGATTTTGTGCATCAGCGGTTGCGCTTCGACTACCAGCTGGCACGCGCCAACCGCAGTGCGGTTCAAGGTTTCCATGAGCAGACCGGAGTGTGCCGCGACTTTACGCATCTTGCCGTCACGCTATGCCGTTGCATGAACATCCCGGCACGCTACGCGACCGGCTACCTGGGAGACATCGGCATTGAACCGGCTCCCTATCCGATGGACTTCAGCGCCTGGTTTGAGGTTTATCTGAGCGGTCGCTGGTACACCTTCGACGCACGCCACAACATGCCTCGCATCGGGCGCGTGGTCATGGCCTACGGCCGGGATGCCGGCGATGTGCCGATCACCATGACATTCGGACCCAACACCTTGTCTCGTTTCCAGGTGACCACCCAAGAAGTCTGATGGTTCGAACCATGCAATGCGGTTGTCCTTGCGCGCAGCGTCAGGCCTGCAGGCGGGTATTCGGGCTGGCGTGCAGGTACGCCTCGAAGCGGTCCGCCGGCAGGGGGCGGCTGATCAGGTAGCCCTGGCAGTGGGTGCATCCGTGCGACGCCAGGAATGCGCGCTGGCCCCAGGTCTCGACACCCTCGGCAATGACCGACAGGCCCAGGCTCTGGCCCAGGGCCACGATGGTACGCGCTATGGCCGCATCGTTGGGGTCGGTCAAGACGTCGCGCACGAACGACTGGTCGATCTTGAGCTGGTCCAGTGGCAGGCGCTTGAGGTAGCTTAGCGACGAATACCCGGTGCCGAAGTCATCCAGCGCAAAGCCGACGCCCTGCGCCTTGAGTGCGACCATCTTGTCGATGATGTCTTCCAGGTCCTGCGCCAGCATGCTCTCGGTGATCTCGAGCTTGAGGCGCCGCGGGTCGGCGCCGGCCGCGTCGAGCGCGCCCAGCACACAGGCGACGAAATCGGTCTGTCGGAACTGGTGCACGCTGACATTGACGGCCAGCGTCAGGTTGCTCGACACCGCATCGTCAGCCCAGCGCCGCAACTGCGCGCAGGCGGTCTGCAGCACCCACAGGCCGAGCTCCTGGATCAGGCCCGACTGCTCCGCCACCGGGATGAATTCACCGGGCGAGACCGCCCCGCGTTGCGGGTGGTTCCAGCGCAACAGGGCTTCGGCTCCGACCACCTCGTCGGCTGGGCCGACCTGCGGCTGGTAATGCAGCTCCAGCGCGCCCTGGGCCAGCGCCTGGCGCAGGTCGACCTCCAGCGCAGCGCGCGCCTCGACCGCGGCCTGCATCGCCGGATCGAAGAAGCGCAGGGTGTTGCGGCCGGCCGCCTTGGCCTGGTAGAGCGCCACATCGGAGCGCTTGAGCGTCTCTTCCATCGTACCGCTGTGGGCACCAAACAGCGACACGCCCACGCTGGTGCTGCTGCGGTGCTCGCGCCCGGCAATGTCGTAGGGCTGGCTCAGCAGCTTGACGATCTTCTGCGCCACCGCCGTGGCATTGGCCACCGCCTCCGGCAGGCTGGGGCCGAGGTCGTCGACCAGCACCACGAACTCGTCGCCGCCCAGGCGGGCCACCGTATCGCAATCGCGCACCGATGCGCTCAGGCGACGCGCCACCTGCTGCAGCAGCAGGTCGCCTTTGTCGTGGCCCAGCGTGTCGTTGAGCGCCTTGAAGTTGTCGAGGTCGATCAGCAGCAGGGCGCCTTGGTGCTGGCTGCGAGCGGCCGAAGTCAGCGCATGCTCCAGCCGGTCCTGCAGCAGGCGGCGGTTGGGCAACTCGGTCAGCGGGTCGTAGAAGGCGAGGCGGCGCACGTCGCGCCGGGCCTTCTTGTGGCCGGTGATGTCCCGCAAGACCGTGACAAAGCGCGGTGCGGCGCCCGGCGCCACTTCCTTGCGCGCCACCGAGAGCTCGAACCAGCGCCCGTCATCGCCGATCGGCAGGTGGATCTGCTCACCCTGGGCGTAGCCATGCTGGTATGCCGTGTGCAAGGCTTGCACGACCACACGCGCGGCTTCCGGCGGCAGAACCTGCTGCACGGTCTTGCCGACAGGGCTTTCTCCCCCGTGCGGCAACAGCGTACCGGCCGGGGCACTGTAGGCATAGACATGGCCGTCGAGGTCGGCCTCGAACATCGGGTCGCGAATCGCATCCAGCGTCGACTTGAGCTGGTTCTGTGTCGCCAGGATTTCGGCCGTACGCTCGGCGACCTGGGTCTCCAGGGCGGACTTGTAGGCCCGTTGCGCCAGCAGCAACCGGGCCAGATAGGCCAGCAGCAGCGATACCCCCAGCAGCATGGCCGCACGCCACAGCACCAGACTGCGGTCGAACCAGCCGTCCACGGGTGCAATATCCAGATTCCAGGCGTTGTCGGAGACCTCCAGGCTATTGCGTACCGGCTGGTCCAGCGCCTGGATGCCCGCCGAGGCAGCGATCACGATCCGGCGGCCGGTGTCGGCCTCCAGCTGCCACAACGCGTAGTGGTAACCCTGGTGCTCGAGGTCGGACAGGGCCACCCCTTGCAGCAGGTCCGTCAGCAGCAGCGTGACGCTCGTGAAACCCCAGAACACCGCCTCGCCACCGGGGCCGGGAAGAAACACCGGCAGCCGGCTCACAACGCCGAGTCCGCCCTGGCGCAGGGGAAAAGGCCCGGTAACCATGAGGCGGCCGGTATCGCGCGCAAACCGGGCCGCCTTGCGCTGGGCCGGATCGTTCAGTACGTCGAACCCCACCAGTCTTTCATTGCCCTCCAGAGGCACGGCATGGCGCACCACCCCTTGGGGCGAAATCGAGAGGGCCAGAAAGCGGGGATCGGCCACCAGCAGGCGGCTGGCTGCGCTCTCGAAGTTGTTCACCTGGCCTGCACCTTGCCAGATCATGGCGGCCAATGCGTGATTGGCCGACAGCATGCGTTCGACATTGCGCTGCAGGACCTGGGCGTGGTTGCGCGCCAGGTGCAGTGCCAGCTCGCGCGCGACGGTCTGCCGGCTCTGCTCGTTGCTCCACAACCAGGCGCCCCCGAGCAGCGCCGACAGACAGCCGACCAGCACCGCCACGGCCCACGGCATCCAGGGCGCGCGCGCAAGTCTGGCCATGACGGTACGGTGCATCATGGTCTCAGGCCCGTGCGCCGAGCAGCGACACCGCCGCCGAAAAACTCACGAAAGCGGCGGCCGTGGACACCAGGATGATGCGTGCGATACGCCCGTTATCGGCGCCAAACTTCTCGGCCAGCATCGACACATTGCTGGCGCTGGGCAGGGCCGCCACCAGCACGACCACCGTGAGCGCAAAACGGTCGAGTGGCACCCCGGCCTGGATGGCTGCGGTACCGACCAGCAGCACCAGCAGGGGATGGACCAGCAGCTTGATGACCGCCACCGGCACATAGTCGCGCAGCGGGATCGGCCGCGTGCCAGCCGACAGTACCAGCATCTGCGAGCGCGCCAGAACGGCACCGATGGTGAAAAGCGCCACCGGCGAGGCGGCATCGGCGAGCAGTTTCACGGTCTGCTCCACGGGGGCGGGCAGTTCCAGTTGCACGGCGGACGCCATTGCGCCCAGCAAGATCGCCCAGGGCAGGGGGTTGCCCAGCATGCCGCGCAGGGCATTGCCTGCCGCGTGCGAGAAACCGTGCTTGTCGGCACCATCCAGGCGTGAGAGCGCCACGCACAGCGAGGTAGTGATGACCATGTCGACCACGATGGTCACGATGGCCGGCCCGGCCGCCGCGGTACCGAGCAGGGCCACCAGCAGCGGCACGCCCATGAAGCCCGTGTTGGGAAATGCGGCCACCAGCGCGCCGAATGCAGCGTCGTTCCAGCCGATGCGGCGGTTCATGCTGACCGCCACCACGAAGCCCACCATGACCAGCGCACAGAACAGGTACGTGAAGAACAGCGGGCCATCGACCAATTGCGACACGGGCGTGCTGGCCCCGAACCGGAACAACATGCAGGGCAGCGCGAAGAACAGCACGAAGCTGTTCAGGCCCGGGATGGCCTCCAGTGGCAGCATCCGACGCCGGGCGGCCAGGTAACCAGCCAGTACCAGCGCGAAGAACGGAAAGGTGACGAGCAGAACTTGGAACACGACGCATTTTCTCCCAGCGACAGTCCAGCTGTGGGCCAACGATGCAAAAGTCGCACGAAATGCTGCATCGGTATGATTCTCCGCTTGCCTTCCCGAACCAGAGCGCCTGCATGTCCTCCCCTGTCTCCACCGGGCTCAATCTTGCGCAGCAGGAAGCCGTCAACCACATGCACGGGCCCTGCCTGGTGCTGGCCGGCGCAGGTTCCGGCAAGACCCGCGTGATCACGCACAAGATTGGGCGCCTGATCCAGACCGGTCTGGCGGCCAAACGCATTGCCGCCATCACCTTCACCAACAAGGCCGCTGCCGAGATGCGCGAGCGCGCCAAGGGTCTGGTCGGGCCGGCCGCCAGGGACGTGCTGATCTGCACCTTCCACGCGCTGGGCGTGCGTATGCTGCGCCAGGACGGCGCGGCACTCGGCCTCCCACCCCACTTCTCGATCCTGGACACCGACGACATCACCAGCATCCTGAAGGACTGCGGCGGCAGCACCGACGCCGCCACCGCGCGTCAATGGCAGTGGGACATCAGCCGCTGGAAGAACATGGGCCTGAACGCAGCCCAGGCCGAAGCCCAGGCGCCAGACGACAGCGCGCGCGTCACGGCGCGCATCATGGCGCGTTACGAGGAGCGGCTGACCGCCTACCAGAGCGTGGACTTCGACGACCTGCTGGGCCTGCCGCTCCAGCTGATGGCCGAGCACCCCGAGGTGCGCCAGCGCTGGCAGGCAGCCCTGGGCCATGTGCTGGTGGACGAATACCAGGACACCAACGCCACGCAATACGCGCTGCTCAAGCACCTGGTGGGCGGGGCGGGGCGCACCGATGCGCGCTTCACCGCGGTGGGCGACGACGACCAGTCGATCTACGGCTGGCGCGGCGCCACGCTGGACAACCTGCGCCAGTTGCCGATCGATTTTCCGGCGCTCAAGGTGATCACGCTGGAACAGAACTACCGCTCGACCAGTGCCATCCTGCGGGCCGCCAACAACGTGATCAGCCCCAACCCGAAGCTGTTTCCCAAGAATCTGTGGAGCGACCTCGGTGAAGGTGAACCGGTGCGGGTGGTCGACGCCGACCACGAAGAACACGAAGCCGAACGCGTGGTGGCACGCATCCAGAGCACCCGCGCCGGCGGCGCCGACAGTGCCAGCGCGCAGACCCAGAGCAAGGAGTTTCGCGACTTTGCCGTGCTCTACCGGGCCAACCATCAGGCGCGGCTGTTCGAGCAAGCCCTGCGCAAGGCGCAGATTCCCTACAAGGTGTCGGGTGGGCAGAGCTTCTTCGACCGCGCCGAAATCAAGGACCTGTGCGCCTGGTTCCGGCTGTGGGTCAACGACAACGACGACCCGGCTTTCCTGCGCGCCATCACGACGCCCAAGCGCGGCATCGGACACCAGACCCTGCAGCAGCTCGGCGTGTTTGCCGGCAAGTACAAGTCCAGCCTGTTCGAGTCGCTGTTCAGCGCCAGCCTGGGCAGCGTGCTGCCGGCACGCGCGGTCGGCAGTCTGCAGGAATTCGGCCGGTATGTGAATGATCTGGAGTACCGCGCCCGCCAGACCCTGGGCGCCGAGGCCGCGCGCAGCTTTCTGGCCGAATGGCTCAAGGAGATCGATTACGAGAAGCACCTCTACGACAGCGAGGAAAGCGAAAAGCTGGCTGCCGCGCGCTGGACCAATGTGCAGGAGTTCTGCGACTGGATGGCTGCGCGTTGCGGCGGCCAGATCGACGACACCGCCGGCGTGACCACCACCAACGAGGTCAAGCACTTGCTGGAAGTGGCGCAGACGATCTCGCTGCTATCGACCATCAGCGAGCGCGAGACCGACCAGAACGTGGTGACCCTGTCCACCCTGCACGCCGCCAAGGGCCTGGAGTGGCCGCACGTGATGCTGGTCGGCGTGACAGAAGGCATGCTGCCCTTCAAGCTCGGTGACGCGGAGAACCCGAGCGGCCGCGCCGACGGCCCGATGAGCGACAGCCTGACCGAGCGCCTGCAGGAAGAGCGTCGCCTGATGTACGTCGGCATCACCCGCGCCCAGCGCAGCCTGGCCGTGAGCTGGACCCGCAAGCGCAAGAAGGGCCGCGAGATGGTCGCCGCCCAGCCCAGCCGCTTCATTGCCGAGATGGCGCTGGACGCGAAGACGAGCAAGGAAGATCCGCGCGCCAAGCTCAAGGCGCTGCGGGCGGAGTTTGCCAAGAAAGCGCAGGATTCCGCCGCTGCGGCCAGTTTGTCTGGGCGCAATCGCTGACCACCAACTGCTTGCTGCCACTGGCCTGGAAGTTGCGTGGCGTCTGTCAACGGGCTGGACCGAACCAGAACCGACCGGATGGGTACAGAATACAGGATGCAGTCCCCCTCTGCGTTTTTTCTTGAGGAGTCGCCCCCATGAAATCTTCCTTGTCCCTTTTTGGCGGCGCCACACGCCGCAGCCTCCTGCTGGGCGCCCTGTTGGCGACCTGCGGCTGGGCGCAGGCCCAGACCGGCCCGATCAAACTGCTGGTGGGCTTTCCACCCGGTGGCGGCACCGACGCCATCGCACGCACGCTGGCCGACAAGCTCAAGGACCAGCTCGGCATGCCGGTGGTGGTGGAGAACAAGGCCGGCGCGGGTGGCCAGTTGGCGGCCCAGGCACTGAAGGCGGCGGCGCCGGACGGCATGACCTTGTTCCTGTCACACGACCACACGATCTCGATCCTGCCGCAGGTGGTCAAGAACCCGGGTTTCGATTCAGCCAAGGATTTTGTGTCGGTGGCCGGCTTTGCGACCTTCGTCAATGCGCTGGCCGTATCCGGTGGCACACCTGCCAAGAGCGTGAACGAATACGTGGCCTGGATCAAGGGCGCGGGTGCGGGCAAGGGCACGGTCGGTATTCCGGCGCCAGCCTCGACGCCGGAGTTTCTGGTCAAGGTCGTCGCCCAGAAGTACGGCCTGGACCTGCAACCCGTGCCTTACCGCGGCAGCGCGCCGATGATGGCCGACATGCTGGGCAACCAGATCGCCGCCGGCATCGGCTCGGTGCCGGATTTCATCGAGATGCACAAGGCCGGCAGGATCCGCGTGGTCGCCGTGCTGGGTGGAGCACGCCAGGCCACCCTGCCCGACGTACCGACCTTTGCCGAACTCGGCCTGAGCGGCTTCGAAGATATGCCCTACTACGGTATCTTCGCCCCCGCCGGCACCCCCAAGGCCTTCATCGACAAATTCGCCGACGCTGTGGCCAAGGTCGTCGCCATGCCCGACGTGCGCGAGCGTCTCACCGCGATGGGCCTGACGGTGGGCTACATGACCCCGCAGCAGCTGACCACGCGTGAGCAAGCCTACACCGCGGTGTGGGCCAAGCTCATCAAGGCGAGCGGGTTCCAGGCGCAGTAAGCCGCGCATTTGCTGACGTGGCCTGCTAAACCATGGTGGTTTTCGTGCGCGTCGCCCACGGTTGGTTTGCTCTCGCGTTGCCCAAGGCGTGTGGGGGTGGCTGGTGGGTGCTCGGTCCGCCTTTGCGCTCCGGAGTGCATCGGCGCTGAGCGCGCCGAAGGTTGGGGTAACGCATACTGCATCAGGAGCGTCGCGGCAGGCGGTGCCCGGTGGGGGCGACGTCGGCGGCGTGCCGAGAAGCGCAGGGGGCGGGTCGTTGCGCGACAGCGCACTTCGTGCTCTGACCCATCGCCATTGTCTGAGCGGAGCGCCCGCAGGGCGCGCAGCGAGTTTGGCGATGCGACCCGCCACCGAGCACCGCAGGTCCGTCGGCGCGTTCAGCGCTCGACCGCGCCGACGTGAGCCCCCACCGGGCACCGCCTGCCGCGACGCGGGCCAGCGCCAAGGTAGTCACAGCGCCCCAGCGCCCCACCGCCCCAAACCCAAAGCATCCCCGCACCAGCACCAGCACCAGCCCGGAAGCTATGATGCGCCGATCCAAACCGATCTGCGACCCGACAGATCACGTACCCATGAACCGGATCCTCAAACGAAGCCTGCAAATCACCGCCGCCACCCTGCTGGTCGTGGCAGCAGGGGCCGCCTGGTACCTCCACGGCAAACAGCCGCAACGCAGTGGCACCCAGGGCCTGACCGGACTGCTGGCCCCGGTGGAAGTGCGGTATGACGAACGTGGCGTGCCGCACATCCGTGCCGGCAACGAAGCTGACCTGTACCGCGCGCTCGGCTACGTCCAGGCCCAGGACCGGCTGTTCCAGATGGAGATGTCACGCCGGCTGGCGCGTGGCGAACTGGCCGAGGTGCTGGGCAGCAAGCTGCTCGACGTCGACCGCCTGTTCCGCACCCTGGGCCTGCGCGCCTATGCCGATGCCTATGCGCAGAACCTCGACACCGCAAGCCCTGCCTACCAGGCCCTGCTGGCCTATCTGGATGGCGTGAACCAGTTCCAGGCCCGCCACCCGGCGCCGATCGAATTCGACATTCTGCGGGTCCCGCAGCGGCCCTTCACGCCGCAGGACATGATCGCCATCTCGGGTTACCTGGCCTACAGCTTTGCCTCGGCCCTGCGCACCGAGCCGGTGCTGACCACCATCCGCGACAAGCTGGGCGCCGGCTACCTGCGGGTCTTCGACCTCGAATGGCACCCCGGGGGCGTGGACACCCCTGGCCCCATGGCGGCGCTGGCGGCCGAAGACTGGCTGGCACTCAACCGCGTGGCGCAAGCCAGCCAGCAGGTACTGGACAACACCTGGGCGCCGCCCTTCGAAGGCAGCAACGCCTGGGCCGTGTCGGGCCGCCTCACTGCCAGTGGCAAACCCCTGCTGGCCGGGGACCCGCACATTGGTTTTTCTGCGCCGGCAGTGTGGTACGAAGCCCACTTGTCTGCGCCCGGGTTCGAGCTCTACGGGCATTTTCAGCCATTGAACCCATTCGCATTGCTGGGCCACAACCAGCAGTTCGGCTGGAGCCTGACCATGTTCCAGAACGACGACATGGATCTGGTCGCGGAAAAGGCCAACCCGGCCAATCCGAACCAGGTCTGGCACCAGGGGCGATGGGTCGACCTGCAGCTGCGCGAGGAAACCATCCAGGTCAAAGGGGCCGCGCCGGTCAC